>Ga0105048_10000468_pt1 | contig 62007 bp, 57 predicted proteins | sample MAT05_FD_78382 | JGI IMG/M metagenome (GOLD analysis project Ga0105048, IMG submission 78382) | Freshwater microbial communities from Lake Fryxell liftoff mats and glacier meltwater in Antarctica - MAT-05 | ecosystem: Environmental > Aquatic > Freshwater > Ice > Liftoff microbial mat | place... | reverse complement strand
GCCCCTATGGGCGGAGGAATCAGAAGCCGCTTCTGCTGATGTGGTGGAAGTCGCGCTTGCCACCCCACCACGTCCAGCCGTTGTTGCGGAGCGACACGACCAACGCGCTACTGCGATACAACATCCCGGGTCGACGGTTGGTTCGGTTGACGTAAGCGGCCGAGCCCGCGGGGTAGATCCGCCCTCCGGTGACGTATGGATTCTCCCGTGGATTCACATCGATGGAGCTCCCCCAGCTATGCGAGGACCGTCGACCAGGGTGCCCCACGACGGCTCGGCAGTTGAACCCTGATGTGTTGTCAGCGGACATGGACGCGATGTCGGCCGCCACTCCAGAACGGGTGCCGCCCTTGTAGTACCTCTCGATCGGGATGACACTGTGAATCGGGAAGCGGGCCACAAAAGCTGCATGGAAGGCGGATCTGATGTGGGAGACGCTGCCTTGGTCGACGATGAGGGTTCCTCTCTCAAACCCGCCACCGAGATTCCAGTAGTTGAAGGTGATGCTCCGCAGACGCGTGTAATGAACCGGGCACCCTGGCCGCCACGAGTACTGCACATCGACGCGGCTCACCCGACCTACCACGGAGTTGAGAGAGGCGGTCACCGAAACGCGGACCACAGGCGAAACACCGGCTGCCAGCGCGGTAGTTTGCGCAGCTACGACACGCCACGATGTGCTGCCAGACACCATGACAGTGCTAACAGTTGAGAACCGTGATGCCGCGTCGGTACGCGTGTACTGCACATGAATCCAACGCCCGCGGCTGTAGGTCTGCAGCGCGATTCGAGCGTTGGGGTGCGGTGAAGCCAACCTCCCTGCGAACGTCAGGCGCGATCCGAGGTGGATGCGCGAATGGTTGGCCGAGAGAGTGAGTCCGCGGCGCACCGTGATGAGGGACGATGTCGCGCTGCCACCGAGCCGGCCCGGCCCGCCGTCCACACGCGCCCGCACCACTTCGGTGGCCAGAGGTGTGGACAGGTGCTGAAAGCGGAATGATGCGTCGACGGTCACGTCGGAGAGGGCGCGCCACGACGATTCCCAGGCCGCCTTCTCGTCCAGAACGACCACCATCCCCGTCGGCAGGACGCCGGAACTGGGGGCCACGGATCCCGAAGCACGCGCCGCCCCGCCATACACGAGATCGTCGGGAACGACTGTGAGTTCAACCCTGGTTCCACGCGCCGTGGTGGTGGCAGCTTGACCCAACCCTGCGTCGTTCACCGCGCTCACCGAGATCAGCACCTCTTGGCCATCGGTCGGAAGGCCGACGAGGTCGCACCTCAGCTCCGTGGTCGAGCACCTCGCCTCGGAGTCCGAGGCGCTCACCAGATAGCCGGCAAGCGGGGATCCTCCGCCGTCCGCCGGAGGTGACCAGTGGATCGTCGCCGCCCCGACACGACCTTCCAGGCGTAGCTCGAGGGGAGGGCCTGGAAGGGAAGAGTCGTTCGGCGCGGCCGGATCGGCCATCGCACTTGCCCGGTGGTGCGGCGTTGCCGCCGCGCTCGAGCCTTCAGCGACCGTGGATGCCGTCAGGAGGCCGATTGAGATCGCAGTCACGATGGCGCGTCGATTGTTCATGGTCGGCCATCGCACGGCGCCACCCCCAAGTGGTGGCCGGGTCCGCGGTCCTCGCTGAGGCGAGGACTCGTCGGTCCGGCCCATCGACGCCGACCATCAGGCCGCCGTCCATCTCCCTGATCATCCACGGATTCGGCACCCTGCGTGGCAACGTGCTGGGCGGCGGCCCAGCCGGATGGTGTGCATGATGGAGGACGGTCTATCCGGCCCGTGTGAAAAGTGCAGACCGACCGGATGCTCCAACCGTGCAGCGCCTCTTGAAAGAATGGGCGGATGGCAGCCACGATGCAGGCGAAGGGCATCAGCGCGACCCAGGGCGATCGAGAACTCTTCTCGGGTTGGGATCTGGTGGTTGCGCCAGGCGACGTCATCGGTCTGGTGGGCGCCAATGGTGCGGGAAAGTCGACCCTGTTGCGCATCCTGTCAGGGGAGCGAATCCCCGATTCCGGATCGATCTCGGTGTCGCCGGCCGACGCCCGGATCGGATTCCTCCACCAGGAAGCTGATCGGCGTGAGGGTGAAACCATCCATCACCAGTTGTTTCGTTTGACGGGCGTCGCGGCAGCGCAGGACGAACTCGACCGTCAGGCCGCCGCCCTTGCCGACGCTGTGGCCGGCTCCGATGACGCCTATGCGCACGCCTTCGAATCGTGGATGGCGCTGGGTGGCGCCGACCTCGACGAGCGGATGGCGGTCGTCTCCCGGGACCTCGGTCTTGAGGTCGACCGCGACCAACTCGTGACGTCGCTATCGGGTGGCGAAGCCGCGCGCGTGGGACTGGCCTCGCTCTTGCTTTCTCGATACGACGTGTATCTCTTGGACGAACCGACGAACGATCTTGATGTCGATGGCCTGGACAGACTTGAGGAGTTCGTCGACGAGCTGACGGCTCCCGTCGTGGTGGTCAGTCATGACCGGGAGTTCTTGGCGCGCACCGTCACCACCGTGGTGGAGATCGATCGCAGCCTGCAGCGCATCACCACGTATGGCGGTGGATACGAGGCCTACCTGGAGGAGCGCTCGGTGGCCCGTCGGCAGGCGCGCGAGGCCTACGACGACTACGCCGCTCGTCGATCGGGTCTTGAGCAGCGGGCCCGCACCCAGCGTGCCTGGATGGAGAAGGGCGTCAAGAACGCCCGGCGCAAGTCTCGTGACAATGACAAGGTTGGCCGCAAGTTCCGCGCTGAGGCGACCGAGAAGCAGTCGGCGAAGGCACGCCAAACCGATCGTCTCATCGAGCGGCTCGATGTTGTCGATGAGCCCCGCAAAGAGTGGCAGTTGAAGTTCTCGATCGCCGAGGCACCGCGTTCGGGTTCCATCGTGGTGGTGGCACGTGGAGCGCAGCTGATGCGTGGCGGGTTCACTCTCGGACCACTCGACCTGCAGCTCGACCTGCGTGATCGGGTGGCCGTCACCGGTCCCAATGGATCCGGTAAATCATCCCTGCTCGCTCTGCTGCTCGGTCGGGTTGCGCCCGATGCCGGCTCAGTGAGCTTGGGTTCAGGCGTCGTGGTCGGCGAGGTCGACCAGGCTCGGCAGGCTTTTGAAGGTGCCGATGACCTCGGTACTGCCTTCGGGCGCGAACTGCCCTCGTGGGCCTCGGCCGATGTTCGAACGCTGTTGGCCAAGTTCGGTCTGGGTGCCCACCAGGTGGTGCGGCCAGCCGCCTCCCTGTCGCCGGGTGAACGGACGCGCGCTGCCCTTGCCCTTCTGCAGGCCCGCGGGGTCAATCTGTTGGTGCTCGATGAACCGACCAATCACCTCGATCTTCCAGCGATCGAACAGTTGGAGGAGGCGCTCGAGGCCTTCGACGGGACACTGCTGCTGGTTACCCACGATCGGCGAATGCTCGACACCGTTCGGCTGACGCGCCGGTGGCACGTGAGCGATGGACAGGTGAGGGAGATCGCTGCGGACTGAGGAGTGACTCCGTTCACCTCCCGAGGCGGTCGATGCGCGCCATGAGGAGCCCTCCGATACGTTCGAAGGAAGCCCTTTTGGGCGCGCGTGCGCGAAATGGCTGATCTGAGAGGGAGAATCAGTGCTCGACCTGACCACCACCGTCTGGGTGGGGACGATCGGCCTGATCGTAGGCCTGTTCGTCTTGGACCTCGTCGTCTCGACGAGGAACCCCCATGCCGTGGGATTCCGCGAAGCCGTCGCCTGGTCGGTCTTCTACATTAGTGTCGCCATCGGCTTCGGAGTCTGGTTCACCCAGTACGCCGGCAGCGAATTCGGGGCGCAGTACTTCGCCGGATACATCGTCGAGAAGTCATTGTCGGTCGACAACCTCTTCGTCTTCGTCATCATCATGACCGCCTTCGCCGTGCCGGCGGCTTATCAGCACCGTGTGCTCACCTACGGGATCGCGATGGCTCTGGTGCTCAGGGCCATCTTCATCGCGATCGGCGCCGCGCTACTTGCTGCCTTCTCTTTTATGTTCGTCATCTTCGGCGCCATTCTGATCTTCACGGCCATCAAGCTGTTCCAGCACCGCAATGAGGATCCGGACGTTAAGGACAATGGTCTGGTGCGGATTACCCGGCGCCTGGTACCCGTCAGTCCCGAATACGACAAGGGTCGGCTGACGACCAAGATCGATGGTCGCTTCGCCGTCACTCCCCTCTTCATCGTGCTGGTGGCCATCGGTGGAACCGACATCCTGTTTGCGTTGGATTCCATTCCAGCCGTCTTCGGCGTGACTGAAGAGGCCTACATCGTCTTCACGGCCAACGCGTTCGCCCTCCTGGGCCTGCGGGCGCTGTTCTTCCTGGTCAAGGGTCTTCTGGACCGACTGGTGTACCTCTCAGTCGGTTTGTCGTTGATTTTGGCGTTCATCGGCGTGAAGCTGATTCTGCACTTCCTGCACGGCATCGAGCCTTCGGTGCCCGAGATCGAGACGAGCGTGTCTCTGGCCGTGATCGTGGTGGTTCTCTTCATCACCACCGTGGCCAGCCTGATCAAGGTGCGGCGTGACCCCACAGCTGTGGCGCATGCGGGGTCGTTGAAGGCCCATGACCCGCAGGACGAAAGCAGCTCGGGCACCTAGGGTTTGTGGCATGACCGTTCTTGCCCTGTGGACCCCCACGCCCAAGTCCTCTACCGCACGGGCCCTCTCCACCGCTCCATGGTTCGAGGTGGCTGCCGTTGTGCTGGCAGAGGATCCAGCCAACGCCGATGCGCTGATCGCCGTGTTCGACGAGGTGCCAGCAGACGCCGACCTCGAGCGGCTGATCGAGGTAGCCGGAGACAGGCCCGTGCTGTTCACCGGCGGTTCATGGCTGTTGGGCGGCTCCCCCGCCTTGCAGGCTCGCGTTGGCCTGGTGACTTCCGTGACCTCCGCACCCGCGCACGAGATCCGGGTACGACGGGGCCCTCGGCTCGACCCACGAGGCGAGGGCGATCTTCTCGTCAGGGGCGCATGGCCCCGCATTGACAAGTGCTCAGACGACGTGGAGTGCCTTGCCACCGCGAACGCGGCGTTCAGCGATCATGCGGTGATCACGTGGCGCGCGGCGACGCGATCGGGCGCGCTGACGCTCTCAGGGCGTGAGTCACTGTGGCACGACCGCGATCTGCTCCGCTCAATCCAACGCTGGGCGCGGTATGCCAGAGGGGTAAAGGAGCGACCCCCCGTACGGGTGGGGCTCCTGGCCTACGGAGCCATCGGCCATGAGCACCTGTCGGCCTGTTTGGCTGTTCCGGGGCTGGAGCTCGCCGGTGTCTGCGACCGTTCGACGGCTCGCCTCGATGCGGCCCTGATGGACGCTCCCGATGTGATGGTCACCACCGATGGCGCGGAGCTCCTGGCTTCGCCCGACATCGACCTGGTGATCGTGTCGACTCCGCCCGACACCCATGCGATGTGGGCCATGCGCGTCGTCGAAGCCGGCAAGCACGTGGTGCTCGAGAAGCCGATGGCGTTGACCAGTTCGGATTGCGACTCGGTGCTCGACCTTGCTCGCAACGCCGGGCGTACCGCGTTGGTGTACCAGAACCGCCGGTGGGACAGCGACTTCCTGACGCTGAAGAGAGCGGTGACTCAAGGATTGCTGGGAGAGGTCTTCCACACCGAGACCTTCGTCGGAGGCTTCGGTCATCCTTGCAACTACTGGCACTCCGACGCACTCGTCTCCGGTGGCGCCATCTTCGACTGGGGTTCGCACTTCATCGACCAAGTACTGCAGTTGACATCGGCCAACGTGGTGTCGGTGACGGCTAAAAACCACAAGAAGCGGTGGATGGACGTCACGAACGCCGACCACTCGCGGGTCACGCTGGCCTTCGATGACGGCAGCGAGGCCGAGTTCATCCACTCCGACCTCGCGGCTGTCCTGAAGCCCAAGTACTACGTACTCGGCACCGAAGGCGCCGTCGTGGGCAACTGGCGTCACGAGCGGCTCCTGAGCCGCACCGGGATCGGCACCATGGCTGAGGAGATGTTTGCACCGGCCGACGCACCGGCCGACCTGACGCTGGTCAATGCCCAGGGTGATCACACCCTGTTGGCGCCGGTCGTACCCCGCGCCTATGGCTTTCATCGGGAACTGGCTGATCAGTTGGTGGCGGGGCTTCCGCTCAGCGTTCGACCTGAGCAGAGCCGCAACGTCGTGGCTGTGATGGAGGCCGCCGAGGCTTCGGCCGCGGCCAGTTCCCGACCCGTAGCACCACTGTGATGACCCCGTTCGAGGCATGAACTCGCCAGCCGCCGACGTGATTCGGTGGGGATTCCTTGGAGCTGGATTCGTGGCCTCCCGGGCGATGGCGCCAGCTGTTCATGCTGCTGATGGCGCCGTGCTGCAACGCGTGGCTGCCCGCGACATCGAACGAGCTGCATCCTTGGGCCCGGTTCACAGTTCATCCTCGTACGCCGACGTGGTTGAGGCCGATGACGTTGATGCCGTGTACATCAGTCTCACGAACGAGGCCCATGAGGAGTGGGTCATGGCATCGCTGGCCGCTGGCAAACACGTGCTGTGCGAGAAGCCGCTGTCGATGACCGCAGCATCCGTGATGCGCTTGATGACGGCCCAGGCATCCACCTCGCCACATAGCCCGCTCCTGATCGAAGCGCTCTGGTACCGCTGGCACCCGCGGTTCGCCCGCACGCTGGAACTGCTGGCAAGCGGCGTCGTCGGCACCGTTCACTCGGTGCAGGCCCGCTTCTGCTTCCAGGGGGTTCCCCTGGACAACTACCGTCTGGATCCGAAGCGGGGAGGAGGAGCAATCCTTGATGTCGGACCCTACGTTCTTGACGCCGCTCTCATGGCACACCGGGCCGGAGGCGCTGGGAGCGCCGACGAGCTTGAGATTGTGACCAGGGACCTCGTGAGGGGCGACCCGGCCGGCATGGGCGACGTGACGCTGTCGCTTGATGCCGAGATCCGGATGGGGCGCACCACCGCCCAGCTCAGCATCTCGATCGACCGGCCAGCGCAGCAAGAGTTCAGGGTCGAAGGCGATCAAGGGACGCTGTCGTGGACCGGTGGTGAAGCCTTCACCGTGTGGAAGCAGGCGTGCGAGCTTGAGTTGGTGAACGTTGATGGGCTCAGGATCGAAACTTTCGAGCCGGTGGACCCCTACCGCCTCATGGTCCAGCAGTCGATGCGCTCGATGGCCGGGCGTGAACATTCGCTGATGCCGTTAACCGATTCATTTCTGCTTGCGCGTGGGCTCGATGTGCTTCAGGGCTCGCCCGCGACCCCGCTGTCTGGCTCAGGTGGCTGAAGGGCGTAGAGCGCAACCGCTGCTGCTGCTGCGACATTGAGTGAATCAACGCCGCCGGACATCGGGATGCGCACGCGATGGTGGCACCGTCGCAGCGTGTCGTGGGTAAGTCCGCGACCCTCGGTGCCAAACACGAGGGCCACCTTGGGCGGCAGAGTGCGTGCCCACGCCCGCAGATCGCTCGCCTCCAGATCTGGGGTGAGAGCCGCGAGTTCGAAGCCTGCCGATTCCACCTCGTCGAGGCATTCCTGCCACTGTTCGGCGCGAGTCCAGGGCACCTGGAACACCGTGCCCATCGACACCTTGACGGCGCGTCGATACAGAGGGTCCGCGCACGTCGGGCTGGTGATCACCGCGTCGACGCCGAACGCGGCGCAGCACCGAATGATGGCGCCGACGTTGGTGTGCTCCTTGAGATCCTCGAGCAGCACGAGCCTGCTCGCGCCAGCAAGAAGCGATGGCACCGGAGGGTCCGGGAACCGCGCCATGAGCACCAGCACTCCACGATGCACGGTGTATCCGGTGATCGACCGCAGCACCTGCTCGTCTGCCTCAAAACGCGGCAGCCGCTCGTCGAGGAGGTCTTCGGCGTCCAGGAGGCGCAGCCACTTCTCGGTGGCCAGCGCGGCGATCGGGCGGTATCCGGCGGCAAGTGCCCGCCGAACCACCGTGACGCCTTCTGCGATGAAGATTCCCTCCGCCGGCTCACGCACGCTGCGCATGGCGACATCGGTGAGGCCGGTGAAGGCATGGATCCGTTCGTCTGTGGGATCGAGGATCTGGATTCGGCCTGACTGAGCAGTCAAGGGATCAGCCATCGGCCCCGGCCGACGTTGCTACCGGCGCATCAGCGATGGTCTCGTCGACCTGGTCGGGAGCCGTGCCGCCCGATTCAGCCACGACGAGCACGGCGAACCAAGCGATGAGTCCGAGCACCACGATCCAGAAGATGCGCCCGGTGCTCGCCGTGCGACCCCAGATCAAGAACCAGGCTCCCACCACCAGAATGATGCCGCCAAAGACGGCTCGTGCCGACGCGAATACGCGACCTGTGCGCGCCAGCGAGGGGACGGCGGAGACCAAAGCAGTGCCGAGTCGTTGCGCCAACGCCATGACTTCGTGTCGGATCGCTAGGGCCACTCGCGCAGGGCCGGCCAGGAAGGCGCCAATCACGCCGACCACTCCCAGCGTCACTGCCGTTCGGCCGAGCCCGTCGAGGAAGCGCGAGACGGTGTCGAACGTGACGGCTTGCCACGACGCATCGGGAACGTTCAATTCGGCCAGGAAGGCGGCTCGGGCCACCGCAAGGAGCCCGATAAGGAAGGCGCCGGTGACGATCAGGATCCAACCGGCCGCAAATACCCCGTATCGGCGACTCGTGCTGACATAGGTACCGAGGAGCAGCAGACCCAGCACCACGAAGACGAGTGCATTGGCCAGCGGCTCGACGACCCGATAGATGGTGCTGACCGTCTTGATCTGATCGCTCTTGAGCAGTACGAACTCGCGGTCGACGGCGGCCGGCAGGGGGACCTTCTCGAAGATGGTGAACCCCTGCCGCACGAGAAGTTCCCTTACCTTTTCGAAGAGCACTCCAGTATCAAGAACGATCGAATCTCCTTCAACCCGTATCGCACCGGAACTCTCGCCCTTCAGCGCGGCGATTAGACGCGACTGGAACTCGATGTTGATGGTGACCCAAGCCGCGCGAGCCTCCGGCGTGCTCAGGATCTCTGCGACCCTTGAACGCACGAACGATTCCAGGCCCGAGGCAATGGGTCCGCTCAGCACTGCGGCCCGCGGTGGAAGCGCTTCCCCCAACAGTTGCTCCACCGGAACACTCGCGAACAGGGCGTCGGTGACCTGCATGGTCACGGCGGCGCGCACCTCGGGTGAATCGATTAGCGGTGCCACGGTGCTGACGTATCGGTCGGTGTCATCGATCGTGCGTGAGGCCCAGGCCCCGATGAATGCCACCGGCGCCAACAGGCCCGCCACGATGAAGATGACCACCGCGAGCGCGATGCGACCCTTCGACGCCGATGGCGGCTGCACGATGGTGGCCGCCGCCGTCCCCTGAGGTGTCGGGCCTTGGATCGGAGTGCTCTGGCTCAACAGGACTCCTCGTGGTGCCGGTCGCATCGGATGTACCACCTTGCCCGGAGGCGACTATAGAACCGCAGCGGTTGCGAATCGGGTCAATGCAGGAGCCGCGCGCCCCAACGGTCGCCGTACCGATAGACGCCGAGCGGTACGCCGAACGTCTGGGACAGGTTGGCCGGTGTGAGAACGTCAGCCAGAGGTCCGGCGGCGAAGACCCGCCCAGCGCGGAGCAGAAGAGCGTGCGTGTATCCGGCGGGGATTTCCTCCAGGTGATGCGTGACCATCACGCTGGTCGGCGCCCATTCCTGTTGCGCCATACGACCCAGCCGGCCGACGAGGTCTTCCCGCCCACCGAGGTCGACGCCTGCGGCGGGTTCGTCCAGCAGCAGAAGCTCGGGATCCGGCATGAGGGCGCGCGCGATCTGTACCCGCTTGCGTTCACCTTCCGACAATGTTCCAAAGGTGCGAGTGGCCAGGTGCGAGACACCCAGTTGCGCGAGCAACGCATGTGCCCGGGCCTGGTCGGAGGATTCGTATCGCTCGCGCCAGCGGCCGGTCACCGCGTAGGCGGCAGTGATGACAACGTCGATGACCTGCTCCTGCGGTGGAAGCCGATCAGCGAGTGCCGCACTGGTCAGTCCGATGCGGGGTCGAAGGTCGAACACATCGACGCGTCCGAGCGTTTCGCCGAGCAATTGCACTCGACCAGCGGTGGGATGCATCGATGCAGAGAGCACCTGGAGCATCGTGGTTTTGCCGGCGCCGTTCTGTCCCAGGACGATCCACCGTTGCCCCTCAAGGATGGTCCACGAGATCGCATCGAGCAGGCGAGCGCCACCGCGGAGCACCGTGACGTCCTGCAGATGCACTACCGCACCCTCAGTCGTAGGGCCCTCCTCGAACATGCCTCTCCCCTGGTTCGTCGTACTGGTCACAGCGATGCGGCCAACCTAGGCCGTGGTCCATCGGGACGGAAACCTATGGCACCCGTGCGAGCGTCGGTCGACGCGCATGGCCGCACGGATCCGGCACTCGCGTATGGCCCGCCCTACCCTTGGCGTCGTGATCCCTACCGCTGACGCCGCAGCCTTCGCCCTGTGGCTTGACGCGGCTGCCTGCGGCTCAGCCTCACCCGATGACGTGGTGACTGCACTGGGTGGCCTCACCATCAGCGGCTGGGATGGGGCCGACAATTCTGGCACGGCCTTGTCGCTGGTCGCGGCGTCGTTGCCTCGCTCCGGGAAGCCGATCGAGGTGATCCTTGCGCTCAGCGTCCCTGGAGACCCGGGCCCACTCGTCGGCCCGGCCGACGTGGTCAGGGATGCTGCACTGGCCGGCGCGGCGGTGGTGATTCGACCGCTCGACATCTGCCTGCTGCCGCCGCTGAACGGCGATACGTGGTCGGCTCATCGAATCGATTCCACCGTGATCGGTCTTCCCGACCTGCGAGATGCCGAACAGATGCTCAAGCGGTCGATCCGCGAATCAGCTGATGCCATCGAGGCTCTGGATGTAGCCGCTGGTCGAGACCGCGTCGACCCTGCGTTGCTCGATCGTCGTCGGCGTCCGATGCCGCCCGGGCTTGAGGGGCGACGAGTGGCACTTCTGAACACGGCGCTTGGCGTTTGCGCCGTGCTTGACGCTGCCGCGATCGATCCCGGAGCTGCCTTAAGTGCGTCAGCACAATCTGCTCGCAGCGAGGTGCTGCGCGATCTTGGACGAGCAGCTCGCAGGGCGGTGGAGGCCGCGGCCGGATCAGCTCATAGCCCTCGATAGCGTCGCGCTATGGATCGCTCGACCCCCACCTTGCTGCTCACCGTCACCGGGCGCGATCGACCAGGTGTCACCGCATCGCTCTTCGAGTGCTTGGCCGACTTGCCGCTCGAGGTTCTGGACGTCGAACAAGTGGTGATTCGCGGTCGACTTCTTCTCGGCATCCTGCTCACCGAGGATCCCGACAGCGATTGGCTGAGGGAGGTTGAGCGGACGGTCACCGATCTCGACCTCCACCTCGAGATCACCCACACCGAGGGAGAGGGCCACGCGTGGTCGGCCGAATCGAAGGACGCCCGGGCGCGATCCCGTGAGCGCAGCCACGTGACGGTTCTCGGTCTGCCCTTGGTCCCCGCCGCCCTGGCGGGTGTAGCCAGCACGATCGCCGCCAGCGGAGCCAACATCGAACGCATCCAGCGGGTGGCGCGGTACCCCGTCACCGCGGTCGAGCTGCAGGTGCACGGTGCCGACCCCGATGTGCTGCGGGCGGAGCTGGCCGCGGAGGCTGTTCGTCATGGCATCGACATCGCGGTCCAGCGGTCCGGGCTGCATCGTCGAGCCAAGCGCCTGGTGGTCATGGATGTGGATTCGACGCTGGTGCAGGGCGAGGTCGTCGAGATGCTCGCCGCACACGCCGGCTGCGAGCCTCAGGTCGCCGCCATCACGGAGTCGGCCATGCGAGGTGAACTCGACTTCGAGCAGTCACTTCGCGCGCGAGTCCGACTGTTGAAGGGTTTGAAGGCGAGCGTCCTCGACGACGTGCACAACGAGCTGCTGTTGATGCCCGGTGCCCGCACGCTCATTCGTACTCTGCAGCGGCTGGGCTATCGCACGGCCATCGTCAGTGGCGGATTCTCACAGATCACCGATGCCCTGGCCGCTGAACTGGGCATCGATCATGCACGGGCCAACGCACTAGAGATCCTCGATGGCCATCTGACCGGCGAAGTGGTGGGACCGGTGGTCGACCGCGCGGCGAAGGCACGCTTGCTGATGGAGCTCGCGGCCCTCGAGAACGTTCCCGTGTCGCAAACGGTGGCGATCGGCGATGGTGCCAACGACCTCGACATGATCGCTGCTGCTGGTCTTGGCATCGCGTTCAATGCTAAGCCGGTGCTGAAGGCTGCGGCCGACGCATCCGTGTCGGTGCCCTACCTGGATGCGATCCTCTATCTGTTGGGCATCTCGCGCGAGGAGATCGAGGCGGCCGACGATGAGGCCGGCATCACCACACCCTCCCCATCGGTGCGCTGAAGACAGGCGCTGACCCTAGGCGCCGATGGCGTGGACTCCGCCGTCCACGTGCACGATCTCGCCCGTCGTGGCGGGGAACCAATCCGAGAGAAGCGCGATGCAGCCTTTGGCCGCGGGTTCAGGATCGGCGATATCCCACCCGATCGGCGCCCTGGTCGACCAGACCTCTTCGAAGTCGGTGAAGCCGGGAATGCTCTTAGCGGCCATCGTGGCGATTGGGCCGGCGGCCACCAGGTTGACGCGAACCCCACGCGGGCCAAGGTCGCGGGCGAGATAGCGGGCCGTCGACTCGAAGGCCGCCTTGGCCACACCCATCCAGTCGTACTTCGGCCAGGCCACCGTGGCATCGAAGTCGAGTCCGACGACGCTGGCCTTCTCGCCGAAGAGCGGAAGGCAGGCCATGGTGAGCGATTTCAACGAGAACGCAGAGACGTGAACCGCTGTGGCCACATCGGCCCATTCGGTGTTGAGGAAGTTGCCCCCGAGTGCCGCCTCAGGTGCATAGCCGATCGAGTGCAGCACGCCGTCAAGGTGCGTGATGCCGACCTCGGCCAATCGCGCGGGTAGGGCGGCCAGGTCTTCATCCGAGGTGACATCGAGTTCTACCACCGACGCGGGAGCAGGCAGGCGCCCGGCGAACCGCTGGGTCAACCGCGAGGCACGACCGAAGGACGACAGCACCACGGTGGCGCCCTGCTCCTGCGCCAGACGTGCGACATGAAAGGCGATGGACGCATCGGTTAGCACACCCGTGACGAGGATGGTCTTGTTCTCCAGCAGGGTCATGCGTGGGGCTCCGATTCGGTGGGTGGCGTCGGGAACGACAAGCGTGCAGAACGACAGTGGGGTTAGTGGCCCATGCCGAGACCGCCGTCGACGGGGATGACGGCGCCGGTGATGTAGGCGGCTGCATCGGAGGCCAGGAAGACCACGGCATTGGCTACTTCGGCCGGTTCTGCGTAGCGAGCGAGCGGCACCTGGGCCAAGATCCCGGACTTGCGATCCTCGGGAAGGTCCGACGTCATGTCGGTGGCCACGAATCCTGGCGAGACGACGTTCACCGTGATCGAGCGGGATCCAAGTTCCCGGGCCATTGAGCGCGCCATGCCGACAAGACCGGCCTTTGATGCGGCGTAGTTGACCTGGCCGGCGGATCCGGTCAGCCCGACGACCGACGAGATGAACACGATGCGTCCCCGCCGTGCTCGGAGCATCGCCTTCGATGCAGCGCGTGCTGCCCGAAAAGCACCCGTCAGGTTGGCATCGAGAACCTCGGTGAAGTCCTCGTCGCTCATCCGGAGCAGGAGGGTGTCGCGTGTGATGCCGGCATTCGCCACCAGTACCTCGACCGCACCCTGCTGCTCCGCGACCGTGGCGAAGGCGGCATCAACCTCGGCGGTGTTGGTCACATCGCACCTGACCGCAAGAAACCCGGCCGGTGGTTCACCGGAGCGGAAGGTGATGGCGACATCGTCGCCAGCCTGCTGGAACGCGGTGGCGATGGCCAGACCGATGCCCCGGTTGCCACCGGTGACCATGACCGAACGACCCACCGCGATCACTCCCACCAGCTAGGGGTGCGACAACGCATCCCGACGACTACCCGGCCGCCAGGTGGCGGCCCAGGCACCCGGAGGAGCAAACCTCCGCTGTCGAAACCTATCGGGGCGTCGTGCATCGCCCGCACGGGCGCACCGGACTAGCGTCGCCACGTGACTACCTCTCCAAGCGCAAGCTCGGGGTCCCAGCGGATCGATCCGGACCTCATCGACCTGCCCCTCGAGGCGGTGACGGACGCAGCGTTCACCCGTGCCGCTGGGGCCGGCTCAGCCGAGACGCTGGTGCGAATCCATCGTGCCCGGACTGCTCACCACGGCGTCCACGACGGAGTGATCGAGTCGGCATCCGAATCCCTCGACGTCGGTATGTCGGTCCGCGTGCTGCATCAGGGGGCGTGGGGCTTTGCGGCCTGCGAGTCCATCCATCCTTCCGCCATGTCGGGCCTGGTGGATCAGGCGATCGCCCTGGCAGCGCTCAGCGGTCCCCTCATGGCCGAACCCGAACGACCAGCGCCTGAGCCTGCGTACGGAGAGCGCACGTGGATGTCGCCGTACGACATCGATCCCTTCTCGGTGACGTCGGCCGAACGTTCGCAGCTCCTCATCGACCGCAGCATGCAACTCCTGCGGCACCCAGGAGTCACCCATGCGGACGCTGACGTGGAGCTGGTCAAGGAGTCGACCTACGTGGCCGACTCCGGCGGTAGCCGCATCACGCAGCAGCGGGTGCGCGTCGGTCCATCGGTTACGGCCGTTGCGGTTGACGGAGACGGTTTCGAGTCCCTGCGCACGCTTGCACCGCCCGCCGCGCGCGGCTGGGAGTACCTCCTGGGTCAGGGGTGGGACTGGGATGCCGAGCTCAATGAGCTGCCCGAACTGCTGGCCGAGAAGATGCGGGCCCCCGGAGTGGAACCCGGACGCCACGATCTGGTGATCGACGCGACGAATCTGTGGCTCACGATCCACGAATCCATCGGCCATGCCACCGAGCTCGACCGGATCTTCGGCTATGAAGCCAACTATGCGGGCACGTCGTTCGTGCCGGCCGACGGTGTGGGATCCCTGCGCTACGGCTCGCCGGGAATGCGGATCACCGCTGACAGGACCGTGCCGTACGGCCTGGCTACCACCGGGTGGGACGACGAAAACGTGATGACGCAGGAATGGGATCTGGTGAACCGGGGCGTGCTCACGGGGTTCCAGCTCGATCGGGCCACAGCGTCTCGCGGCGGGTTCGCCCGTTCCAACGGATGCGCCTACGCCGAATCCGGGACGATGGTCCCGATGCAACGGATGGCGAACGTGACCCTGCAACCCGATCCCACTGGGCCCACTCTTGAGGGTCTCCTGGCCGCGATGGGCGATGGTCTGCTCGTCATGGGCGACAATTCATGGTCGATCGACATGCAGCGGTACAACTTCCAGTTCACCGGCCAACGATTCCATCGAATTCGCAATGGCCGAATCGTCGGGCAGGTACGCGACGCGGCCTACCAGGGTCGGACGCCGGACTTCTGGGCCGCGATGGAGCAGGTGGGCGGACCCTCCACGTATCGCTTGATGGGCGCGCTCAATTGCGGCAAGGGCCAACCGGGGCAGGCCGCCCCCGTGAGCCACGGCACGCCTGCCGCACTGTTCCGAGACGTCAACGTGCTCAACACCGCCAAGGAGGCGTGATGGCCTCCGGTGCTGACATCGAGCAGCCCCCGCAGCTGGTGGAATCAGCTCTTGCGATCGCTGCCCCTGGCGTGGAACTCGTGGTGATCCTTGACGAGGAGCATCGCGGCAATCTGCGATGGGCCCAGAACGGCCTCACGACCAACGGGCTGACGCGCAGCAGCGCCATGACGGTGGCGGCGGTGATCCGCACCGCCGACGGCGTGCGCACTGCAAGCGTGTCTCGCCCGGTCGCATCACCTCAGGACGTGCGCTCCCTGGTCGACGACTCGACCGCCGCCGCACGATCTGCTGCCCCGAGTCTCGACGAGGCCGGCACGGCTCTTGCCGAAGGCGTCGAAGCGTCGGACTTCTTCTCCCCTTCACCTGCCCTTTCGGCGCGGGTCTTCGAACCGCTGGTTGAACCATTGGCGCATGCGCTTCAGCAGGCCAGGGTCGACGAGGTCACCTGGTCGGGTTACGCCGAAGCCACCATGGATTCCACCTGGCTTGGAACCTCCACCGGTGTGCGGCAGGTGCACCACCAACCGGCCGGGCGCGTTGAGATCACCTCTCGGTCGCGCCGAACCGATGGTCGAACGGTGTCGACGTGGGCGGGTCAGGCATGCGAACAGTTCGATCAGATCAGCATCCCGGATCTCGCCGAGCGCCTGGCCAACGGACGACGGTGGAGCGCCACCGATGTTGATACCGAGCCCGGTCGGCACACAGTGATCCTGACGCCCTCAGCGGTGGCCGATCTGGTGATCCCTGCGCTCTGGGCGGCGTCAGCCCGTGACGCGGCCGAGGGACGCAGCGCGTTTGGTCACGGAACCCACGGCACGCGCATCGGACAACGGGTCATGGGCTCCGGTGTCGATGTCGTGTCGGATCCCTTCGACGGTGCGGTGCCTACTCGCTCCTTCGTGGTTGAGCATGCATCCGGAGCGTCGTCGTCGCTTCTCGACAACGGCGAGGAGTTGGGGCGCACGGAGTGGATCCGTGACGGGGTGCTCCATCACCTCATCGGCCCACGGTGGTACCGCCGATCCGTTGACGCAGCGCGTCCGGTGATCGACAACGTGCTGATCTCGGCACCTGGCTCTGGATCCCTCGCCGACCTCATCGCCCGCACCGAGGACGCGCTGCTCATCACATGCTTCTGGTACATCCGGGATGTCGACCCTCAGTCGCTCCTGCTCACGGGATTGACCCGCGACGGTGTCTTCCGAGTGCGCAACGGTGAGGTGGTGGGGGCTGCCCCAAACTTCCGCTTCAATGTGTCACCCCTAGAGGTGATGTCGAACATTGAAGACAGCACTGATGCGAGCCGCACCCAGCCCCGTGAATGGGGGGACTACGTGCATCGCGTCGTTGCGCCCGGCCTTCGCGTCTCGGGGTTCAACCTCTCGACAGGATCGGACGCTCGCTAATCGAACCGCCCACCTAAGATCAAGCGTCCTCGAGTCGGAACCCCACCTTCATTCCCACTTGGAAGTGCTGGACCTGCCCATCGACGATCTGACCGCGCACCTCGGTGACCTCGAACCAGTCGAGATGACGCAGAGTCTGACCGGCTCGCTTGATGCCGTTACGGATGGCGTCATCGACCCCCACCTCCGAGGTGCCGACGATCTCGGTCAGGCGGTATGTGCGGTTCGACATGTGATCTCCGTTGGGTCGATCGGGCCGGCTGAACGGGCGGGTGCCCCAGGCGTTGGTCTTCATGGATCGAGAGCCATCCTGCCGGTTCGTGGACCGGCATGCCCAGGGTGCCGGTCCGAGTCCGGACCCGTACCGTGGATGGCATGAGGAGGCTGCCATGAAGGCACCACGTCACGACGCATCAGGGCCATCCCCTGAGCCGGTCTACCGGATCAGCGCGGCCGGCCGGTCGCTCAGCGACGACATCGACACCCGCATGCGGCGCTACTTGATCTCGATGGCCATTCGCACCTTGAGTTTTATCGGATGCGTGGTCGCATTCGTCGTTTTCGACCAGCCGATCATCGGCTGGATCCTGTTCGTGGCGGCGCTGATCCTGCCCTACATCGCCGTGGTGGTCGCCAATGCAGGCCGCGAGCCCGGTCGCCCGTTGCCGAGCGCGACCCTTTTGACCAGCTCGGCCGAGTTGACGCCCGGCACGGGCGATCCAGGGGACGGGTCAGGAACCAACGGACCGACCTCACCCTGACGCTCCCCCGACGGCCCGATGAGCGGCGTTTAGGCTGAGGGTGATGGCTACCGACGAGGCACAGCCCAGATCCAGGTGGGTCACGGTCACCGCGTTCGCTTTGATCGTTTCTGTGGCCTGTGTGTTCTTGGCCCGCTGGCAGTGGCATCGTCTTCAGTCGCGTGAGGCCAAGAATTCAGTGATCGTCGAAAACTACGATCAGCCAGCCGTGGCCGTCGAGACGCTTCTCACTCCAGGGTCCTCATTGCCGGGCGGCACTCTCTGGCGACAGGTGGAAGCCACCGGCCGGTATCTGAGCGCCGATGAGGTGCTGGTGCGCAAGCGGTCGCTCAACGAAGCAACCGGTTATTGGGTGCTAACACCGTTGAAGACGCAGTCCGGCGATGTGCTCTGGTGCAATCGCGGATGGATTCGGGCCGGGGCGGATGCGAGTACCTCCTCCCCAGTTCCCCCGGCGCCGGGCGGCACTGTGACCGTCACCGGTCATCTCCGGCAGGCCGAAGGTGCGACCGATGACAACGGCCTGCCCGTCGGCCAGGTGCAACGGATCGATACCGCCTCGCTCAGCGAGCGGGTCGATGCCCCCACCTTCGGCGGCTGGCTCCAGGTGAGCGCCGAGCAGCCAATTGTCGCATCGACTCCAACCCGCCTACCGGCGCCGGAGATCAGTGGCGGACCCCATCTGGGTTACGCCATCCAATGGGCCATCTTTGCCATCGCCGCGTGGGTGGGCTGGTGGGTGATCCTTCGGCGCTCGATGGATGAGGATGAAGATGCCGACCTGGGTGCATCGAATTCGCTTGATCGCGTGCCGCCTGCCGACGAGCACTGACGCTGAATCGCACTAACGCAGAATCAACGAGGAGAACCATGGACCTGGGCCTGCGCGACCACGTGGCCATCGTGACCGGCGGCTCACGAGGACTGGGATTCGCGACCGCGGCCGCGCTATCCGCGGAGGGTGCGAGCCTTGTGCTCAACGGACGCGATCACGACGTCCTGATTAAGGCCAAGGATGAGCTCGTCACCCGGGGGGCAGAGCCGCAAACCGTCGTGACGGTGGTCGGAGATCTCGGCGACCCCGACCTGCCCCTACGACTTACCCGCACCGCTCAGGAGAGCTTCGGGCGCCTCGATGCCGCCCTGATCTCGATCGGTGGACCCCACGCCGGCGCCGACGCATCCATCAGCGACGACCAGTGGAGAGGCGCGTTCGACACCGTCTTCCTCGGGATGCGGCGGATGGCACGAGAGGCAGCCGTTGCCATGGGAGAGGGCGGATCGATCGCCCTGGTGCTCTCGACCACAGTGCGCGCGCCCTTGGCAGGCATCGCCACCTCGAACGGCCTTCGACCCGGACTAGCGATGCTCGCCAAGCAACTGGCCTTCGATGAGGCGCCGCGAGGCGTCCGGATCAACTGCTTGCTGCCCGGACGCTTCGACACCGAACGCGTTCGCACCCTGGATGCGGCCTCCGGCGATGCCGATGCGGCTCGAGCCTCGATTGAGACCGGGATTCCGATGGGGCGGTACGGTCGATCACGGGAGTTCGGCGACGTGGCAGCTTTCGTGCTGTCGCCCCGGGCGTCGTACATCACCGGAACCACCATCACCATCGATGGTGGGGCAAGCCCTTCCCTCTGACTCGATCCAGACCGCCCGGCCAGCACAGGCAACCTCAAGCGGAGGTCGGCGCCTGCACAACATCCTGCGTGGCGAACTGCGTTCGGTAGAGCTCGCTGTAGAGGCCGGCCGCAGCCAGCAACTGATCATGTGTGCCCTGCTCGACGACCTGGCCATCATCGATGACCAGGATCACATCGGCATCACGCACGGTGGAGAGCCGATGGGCGATCACCAGCGATGTGCGCCCCCGTAGAGCGGTTGCCAATGCCTCCTGCACCGCAGCCTCGGATTCTGAATCGAGGTGGGCGGTCGCCTCGTCAAGCACGACGACGCGGGGCGCTTTGAGTAGAAGCCGGGCGATGGCCATTCGTTGCTTCTCACCACCGGAGAGCCGGTATCCACGGTCGCCCACCACGGTGTCGAGGCCGTCGGGAAGCGCGGCGATGAGATCGGCTACCTGGGCCGCCTTCACGGCGGCATCGAGTTCGGCCTGTGTGGCATCCGGCTTGGCGTACAGCAGGTTTGCTCGGATGGTGTCGTGGAACATATGGGCGTCCTGAGTGACGACGCCCACGGTGTCGCGCAACGACGCGAGCGTCACATCGCGGACGTCGTGACCGGAGATGCGGACCGAACCTCCGGTGGCGTCATACATTCGCGAGACCAGAGAGGTGATGGTGGTCTTGCCGGCCCCCGAAGGGCCCACCAGCGCCACCATCTGGCCGGGCTCGATCCGAAAGCTCACGTCCTTGAGCACCAAGGGTCGCTCCCCACGATCAAGTGTGGCCACGGCTTCGAGAGAGGCGAGCGACACCTCATCGGCGGAGGGGTAGCGGAAGGCCACATGGGTGAAGTCGATAGACGCAGGTTCGTCGGGCAGATCAAGCGCCGACTCCTTCTCCTCGATCATCGACGGCAGATCAAGCACCTCGAACACCCGCTCAAAACTCACCAATGCAGTCATGACATCGACGCGCACGTTGGCCAGAGAGGTGATGGGGCCGAGGAGCTGACCGAGCAGGCTGGCCAGGGCCACCATGGTGCCGATCGTCAGCGCATCGTTGATGACCAAGGTGCCACCGATGCCGTAGACGAGCGCGGTCGCGAGCGCGGCCACCATCGTCAACGCAGTGAAGAAGACCCGGTTGGCCATCGCAATCTTGACGCCGATGTCACGAACGTCGGCCGCCTTGGCACCGAAGTTGGAATCCTCCTCTTGCGGCCGACCGAAGATCTTCATCAGCAGGGCGCCGGAGACGTTGAACCGCTCGGTCATCACCGAGCTCATGTCGGCGTTGAGGTTCATCGCCTGCCGGGTGAGTGCCTGGAGATTGCGCCCCACCCGTCGGGCCGGGATCAGGAACAACGGGATCAGCACGATCGAGGCCAGGGTGATCTGCCACGACAACGCGAACATTGTGATGCCCACGACCAAGAGTGTGATGACGTTGGAGAACACGCCTGAGAGCGTGCTGGTGAAGGCCTGCTGGGCGCCGATCACGTCGCTGTTGAGGCGTGAGATCAGTGCACCGGTCTGGGTGCGGGTGAAGAACGCGATGGGCTGACGCGAGACGTGCGCGAATACCTGGGTGCGAAGGTCGTAGATCAGGCCCTCGCCGATCCGCGATGAGAACCAGCGCTGGACCAACCCGATAACCCCGGTGTTGACGACGATAACCAGTGCGGCCACGCCGACCAGTTCCCAAACAGCGGCAGCGTCCTTGGACGGGATGGCCGTGTCGATGACGCGCAGGAATAGGAGGGGGGGCACGACGACCAGAACGGCACTGATCGACACCAGGATCAGGAAAACCGTGATCAGCGACTTGTACGGCCGCGCGTATCCCAGGATCCTTCGCGTGGTTCCCGGCTTGAGCTTCGATTGCGCGACGCTCCCGTCGCGGCTATAGGAGCGCAACGCTCCCCAGTTGCTGGCTCCGTGGCCTTGCATCGACACGCCAACACTCCTTGATCGCTCACTTGGTCTGCTGGCCGCTCAACCGATCTCGGTGGAGGTTTGTTCCCGCTGACACCGCACGCTCAGTCCTGCAGACCCTCGCCCTGCCGCGCGAGGCGGTCGTGAGCGTCGTGTTCGAGTCGGCGGAGGCGCTCTCGGCCCGATCGCTCCATTGCAGGTCCGGAGGCCGTGGCCAACAGCGATTTGGCCTCTCCAAGCCAGCCCTCCGGGCGTGCTAACGCCGCCCTTGCTAGAGCCGCGACACGCAGATCGATATCGGCTGGTGCGACCACATCATCAACCAGGCCGATGGCCAAGGCGCGGCCGGCGTCGAGATCCTCAGGTCCGAGAGTGATGAGCATGGCTTGCGAGGTGCCGACCCGAGCGACCAGTAACTCAAGGAGGCCCGAGCCTGGCAGTTGGGTCGGTTCCGTGGGGCTCGCCGAGATGACGGCGCCCTCAGCCATGACAACGAGGTCGCAGGCAAGCAAAGATGTGAGGGTTTCGGATCCGCAAAAACCGCGGATCACTCCGATACTGAGCCGGGCCGGACTCCGCAGCCAGTCGAGCATCTCCTGCGGCGGAGGTGGTGCAGGTTGGCTCTGCTGGACGACGATGACGACGGGGGCGCTCAAGGCGGCCTCGTCGGTCGGGATGCCGGACGCATCGACCTCGACGGTCACCTGGGGAGGCTTGCTCTGCTGGCTCACCCCACCAGTGTGCCGTGCCGCACTACCTCCAGCGAACGCTCACCCAGGCAGTGCGGGTCGATGTCAGGAGGCTTTGCGTCGCGTGGCTCCGCCGCGACCCCGGAGTTCGACCTCGCCCTCGCTCAACAGACGATGGATGAAGCCGTAGGAACGGCCCGTCGTCGCCGCGATGGATCGAATGCTTTCTCCTGCTTGGTATCGCGTCATCACCTGACGCGTCAACGAATCGCGGGCCTCACCGGTGACGCGCGTTCCCTTGGCGATCTGGTCCATGAGTGTTCCTCCTGGTGCGGGGATCACCACGATCCCCCAGGCCAGGTCTTCCTGCCACCGCAGAGAGGTGAGGCCGATCACTTGCGTCCCCGCGGGAACCGATGAACGTGCACGCGCTCCAGCGATCGCGTCAAGATCATTAGGCCAATGACACGAGGTCTGCGTAGTCGGCACTCCACAGGTCTTCGGCGCCATCGGGAAGCAGCAGCACGCGTTCGGGGTCGAGTGCGGTGACGGCACCTTCATCGTGGGTCACGAGCACGATCGCGCCTTCGTAGGAGCGCAAGGCTCCGAGGACCTCTTCACGACTGGCGGGATCGAGGTTGTTGGTCGGCTCGTCCAGAAGCAGCACGTTGGCTGCCGACACCACGAGCGTGGCCAAGGCCAGCCGGGTCTTCTCGCCGCCAGAGAGCACCTCGACGGGCTTGTCGACGTCGTCGCCGGTGAAGAGGAATGAGCCCAGCACGCTGCGCACCTGGGTATCTCCGAGGTCGGGTGACGCGCTGCGCATGTTTTGCAGGACAGTGCGCGCGGGATCGAGGGTTTCGTGCTCCTGCGCGTAGTACCCCAGCTTCAAGCCATGCCCCGCCTCGACCTCGCCGGTATCGGCCTCCTCGGCCCCCGCCAGAATGCGGAGCAACGTGGTCTTGCCGGCGCCGTTGAGCCCGAGCACAACGACTCGACTCCCGCGGTCGATGGCCAGATCGACATCGGTGAAGACTTCTTGCGAGCCGTAGATCTTTGACAGCCCCTGCGCGGTCAAGGGGGTGCGCCCGCACGCCGCCGGCTCAGGGAACCTGAGCTTGGCTACGCGGTCGCTACGGCGTTCCTCCTCAAGCCCCGAGATCAGGCGTTCGGCCCGCTTGAGCATCGACTGCGAGGCCTTGGCCTTAGACGCCTTGGCGCGCATCCGATCAGCCTGGTCCTTCAACTGGTCGGCCTGCTTCTGCGCGTTCTGTCGCTCACGCTTACGCCGACGCTCGTCGCTCTCGCGCTGCTGCAGGTACTTGCGCCATCCCGTGTTGTAGAGATCGAGCACAGCTCGGTTCGCATCGAGGTGGAACACGCGGTTCACAGTGTTCTCCAGCAACGGAACATCGTGACTGATCACCAGTACTCCGCCCTTGAAGGCTCGAAGAAATTCGCGCAACCAGACGATCGAGTCAGCATCGAGGTGGTTGGTGGGCTCGTCGAGCAGCAGAGTGGTGGCCTGCGAGTACAGGATTCTCGCCAGTTCCACGCGGCGCCGTTGGCCGCCGCTCAAGGTTCCGAGCGGTTGCACCAGCACGCGCTCGGGAAGGCTGAGCCCAGATGCCAGGGCATCGGCCTGCGACTGCGCGGCGTAACCGCCTTCGGCCAGAAATTCCGATTCGAGCCTGGCGTACCTCGCCATCGCCTTGTCGCGCGTAGCGTCGTCGACGCTGGACATGGCGTGCTCGGCATCACGCAGAGCACGCACGGCGGTGTCGAGGCCACGCGCACTCAGGATGCGATCACGTGCGCTGATGTCGAGGTCGCCCGTGCGTGGATCCTGGGGCAGGTAGCCCACAGTGCCGCTCGAGGTCACGGTTCCTGCTGCCGGTTGAGCCTGCCCGGCGAGCACTTTGGTCAGCGTCGTCTTGCCGGCCCCGTTTCGACCAACGAGCCCCACCTTGTCGCCAGGGGCGATGCGCAGATCGACATCGGACATCAGAACGCGGGCTCCGGCCCGAAGTTCGATGCCGGCCGCGCTGAGCACAGGAGAACTCCGATATCGGTAGTGGTGAGGGATCGCCCGGCCGCTACCGGACGCGCTGCAAGAGGTCAGTCTCTCGCGGGCCTAAACGTTGAAGCCCAGCGCCCTCAACTGCTCGCGCCCATCGTCGGTGATCTTGTCGGGCCCCCACGGGGGCATCCAGACCCAGTTGATCCGCACTCCGTTGGTCAGACCATCGAGCGCTGAATTCATTTGGTCCTCGATCACGTCTGTGAGAGGACACGCGGCCGAGGTGAGCGTCATGTCGATCACGGCTGTGTTGCGCTCGTCGACGGTCACCCCGTAGATCAGTCCGAGGTCGACCACGTTGATGCCCAGTTCGGGGTCGATCACGTCATGCATTGCCTCAGTGACATCGTCAACCTCGGCGCGGTAGCCGTCGGCCGCGGGTGCGGTGTTGGCGTCGGTGCTCATGTTGTCTCCTTCTGCCGGCCGCTAACGGCTTGCACTGCAGCGTCCTTGAACGCCATCCACCCCAGCAGCGCGCACTTCACGCGCGCCGGGTACTTCGAAACACCGGCGAACGCGACCGCGTCCTCCAGTAGATCCTCATCGGGCTCACCGAGGCCCTTGCTCTGCATGAGGGCCAGGAAGGCGGCTTCCACGTCGAGTGCGTGGTCGAGGCGTTGACCGACGAGAAGTTCGGTCATCATCGAGACCGATGCCTGACTGATCGAGCAGCCCTGCCCTTGATGCCCGATACCGGTGACCACCCCGTCCTGTATCCGAACCCTGACGGTGATCTCGTCACCACAGGTGGGATTGACGTGGTGCACCTCGACGTCGAAAGGCTCGAGAACCTCGCGCCCCACAGGATGGCGGTAGTGATCGAGGATGATTTCCTGATACATCGATTGGAGCTGCATCAGCGGCTCCCGAAGAACGACTGGGCGTATGCGGTGGCCTCGATCAACGCATCGATGTCGTCGCGATCGTTGTAGATGTAGAAGCTGGCACGCGTCGTTGCTGCCACCTCGAACCGGCGCATCAGCGGCCAAGCACAGTGATGACCCACCCGGACCTCGACACCACGGTCATCGAGCACCTGGCCCACGTCGTGGGAATGGATGCCCTCGACCACGAACGAGACGGCGCCTCCGCGATCATGGCCCGTGGGTGGTCCTATGACGCGCACGCCCTTCAAGGTGCCGAGCCCGGCCAGCGTGTAGGCCGTCAGGTCGGTCTCGTGGGCCTGGACCGCCTCCATGCCGAGCGTGTCGAGGTAGTCGCAAGCTGCGGCCAGGCCGACTGCCTGAGCCACCATCGGCGTGCCGGCCTCGAAGCGTTGGGGCGGTGGTGCGTAGGTGGCACGTTCCATCGTGACCACCTCGATCATCGAGCCGCCGGTGATGAACGGAGGAAGGGCTTCAAGCACCTCTCGCCGGCCCCAGAGCACTCCGATGCCGGTGGGGCCCAGCATCTTGTGACCGGAGAAGGTGATGAGGTCGGCGCCCAGGGTCGTGACGTCGACCGGCATGTGAGGAACTGACTGGCAGGCATCGAGCACCACCAACGCCCCCACCTGACGGGCGCGCCCCACCAGGACGTCGAGCGGGTTGATGGTGCCGAGCACGTTGCTCTGGTGGGTAAAAGCCACCACCTTGGTGCGATCGGTGATCACCGCCTCAAGGTCACTGAGGTCGAGCCGACCCTCGTCTGTGACGCCGATCCACGCAAGCTCTGCGCCGGTGCGCCGGCACAGCTCCTGCCACGGGATGAGATTGGCGTGGTGCTCCATCTCGGTCACGACGATCCGGTCACCGGGACCCAGCCGCAGGGCCTGGGCAGCGGGGTCATCGGACCAGGCCGCATTGCCAAGCGAATAGGCGATCAGGTTGAGAGCCTCGGTTGCGTTCTTGGTAAACACCAGGTCCTGCGGCTCGGCACCCACAAAGGCGGCGATCGTGGCGCGGGCCTGCTCGTAGGCATCAGTGGCTTCCTCGGCCAACTGGTGAGCTCCACGGTGTACGGCGGCGTTGTGCTGCTCGTAGAAGGCGCGCTCGGCATCGAGCACCTGTCGCGGCTTCTGCGACGTGGCACCGCTGTCGAGATAGACCAGCCGTCGACCCTCGCGAACGGTGCGGCTCAGGATCGGGAAGTCAGCGCGAACAGCGGACACGTCGAAGACCCCGGCCCGACCGGTGTGGTCGTCCGTGGCTTCGATGCGTGCCGCGACAAGGCTCACGCGGTCGTGCCCGCCTTCTGGTACTTCTCGTAGCCTCCGGACTCAAGCTCGTCGGCCAGATCCTTGCCACCTTCGGCGGCGACGACGCCGTCGATAAAAACGTGAACGAAGTCGGGCTGCACGTACTTCAGGATGCGCGTGTAGTGAGTGATGAGCAGCAGGCCCGACTCACCGGTGGCGGCCAAGCGGTTCACGCCCTCGGAGACGTAGCGCAGGGCATCGACGTCGAGACCTGAGTCGATCTCGTCAAGCAGGGCGATCTTGGGCTGGAGCAGTTCCATCTGCAGGATCTCGTGGCGCTTCTTCTCACCGCCGGAGAACCCTTCGTTGACGTTGCGCTCGGCGAAGGTGGGGTCCATCGACAACTGGTCCATGGATGCGCGCACCTCCTTGATCCAGGTGCGCAGCTTCGGTGCCTCGCCCCGCACCGCGGTTGCAGCGGTGCGGAGGAAGTTCGACACCGAGACGCCCGGGATCTCGACCGGGTACTGCATCGCCAGGAACAGGCCGGCTCGGGCACGCTCGTCGACACTCATCGCCAGGACATCTTCGCCGTCGAGGGTGATGGAACCCTGGTCGATGACGTACTTGGGGTGCCCTGCGATCGAGTACGCCAGGGTCGACTTGCCGGAGCCGTTCGGCCCCATGATGGCGTGGGTCTCGCCGGCGCGAACGGTCAGATCGACTCCGCGCAGAATCGGGCGTGCCTCACCATCGGCGTCGACGCTGACGTGCAGATCGCGAACCTCGAGAATCGACATGGATCAGCCTTCCTGGGTAACGGGGACAGCAGCCGCGAGCGGGTCGCGATCGTGGGCTTGAGTGAGTGCGGTGTTGACCGAGACGGTCGCATCTTCGGTGTCGCCGTCGAGGTGCACGGCGTAAACAGGAACAGGTCGGAGCGCTGGAAGCGAATCTGGATTACCGGTGCGCACGTCGAACCTCGAACCGTGCAGCCAGCACTCGATGTGGCAGTCGTCGACCTCGCCCTCTGACAACGCGACGTCGGCGTGCGAGCACGCGTTGTGCAGCGCATGGACGGCGCCGCAGGTGCGAACGAGCACGACGCTGACGCCCTCAACTTCGGCGGCGAACGGCGTGTCCTCCTGGAGCTGTCCGAGAGTGCAGACGGGTACGAAGCCGTCAGGGCGGGGGCTCATACGCCATGCCCTTCGAGTTCGGCCTCGACGCGCGCCACGAGCCGGGCCTCGAGATCATCGATCCCGATTTGCTGGAGGATCTCGTGGAAGAAGCCGCGCACCACGAGCCGGCGCGCCTCGTCAGCTGGGATTCCTCGTGACTGCAGGTAGAAGAGTTGTTCGTCATCGAACCGACCGGTCGCGCTCGCGTGCCCTGCACCAGTGACTTCACCGGTCTCGATCTCAAGATTCGGCACCGAGTCGGCACGCGCGTGGTCGGAGAGCACCAGGTTGCGATTGATCTCATAGGTATCTGTGCCGACGGCGTTGGCGCGGATCAGCACGTCGCCGATCCACACGGTGTGGGCTTCAGCCTCTTCGGTGCCCTGAAGGGCTCCCTTGTAGGTGACCCGCGAGGTGCAGTTGGGCTGGTCGTGGTCGACGAAGAGGCGGTGCTCGAGGTGCTGGCCGGCGTCGGCGAAGAAGAGGCCGAAGAGGTGGGCCGAACCGCCTGGACCGGCGTAGGTGACCGTGGGTGCCAGGCGCACCAAGGAACCCCCGAGGGTGATGACGACCGATTTAATCGTGGCATCGCGACCGACGAGGTGACGCTGGTGACCGAGGTGCACCGAGTCATCGCTCCAGTCCTGCAACGACACGATGGTGACGTCGGAACCATCGCCGGCCAGCACCTCGACGGTGTCGGACAGCGTGGTGGAACCGCTGCGATCGAGCACCACCACCGCCTTGGCGAACGGCTGGACATCGATGACCAGATGGGCATGGGTTGACTGCTCGGAACCGTTGCCGGTGATCCGCAGCCAGATAGGCGCACCCAGGACGGCCTCACGCGGCACCGTGATGACGGCAGCATCCTTAGCCCGTTTCCAGGCGAGGGCCGCTGCACGGTCAACCGGCGCACCGAGCCGTCCGACGCGCGGATCGGCCAGCGGGACGTTCTCGATGCCGACCTCGGGCGGTGCTTCGACAGTCAGGCCGAGGGTTCCGCCGCCGGTCGATGTGCCGTCGACGAGGCCACGGGTACGGCGCAACGGGGTGAAGCGCCATTCCTCCTCGCGCCCCGTGGGGAGTGGAAAGTCATCAGGGTCGTAGGAACCGCGTCCAACGACGGACGAGACGTGGTCGTGGGTGGTCAGGGTCACCCCACGGCCCCTTCCATCTGGAGTTCGATCAGGCGGTTGAGCTCGAGTGCGTACTCCATGGGGAGTTCGCGAGCGATGGGCTCGACGAACCCGCGGACAATCATGGCCATGGCTTCGTCTTCGCCGAGGCCCCTGCTCATCAGGTAGAAGAGCTGATCCTCGCCAACCTTCGACACGGTGGCCTCGTGGCCCATCGATGCGTCATCCTCGCGGATGTCGACGTACGGGTAGGTGTCTGAGCGCGAGATGTCGTCAACGAGCAACGCGTCGCACTTCACCGTCGACTTCGAGCCATACGCACCTTCGAGAACCTGCACTAGTCCTCGGTACGACGTGCGGCCACCGTTACGCGCGACAGACTTGGACACGATTTGGCTTGAGGTGTGCGGTGCCGCGTGGACCATTTTGGAACCGGCGTCCTGGTGCTGCCCTTCGCCCGCGAAAGCGACCGAGAGCACTTCGCCCTTGGCATGCGGGCCGGTCAGCCAGACCGCCGGATACTTCATGGTCACCTTCGAGCCGATGTTGCCGTCGATCCATTCCATCGTTGCGCCTTCTTGGGCAACGGCGCGCTTGGTGACGAGGTTGTAGACGTTGTTCGACCAGTTCTGGATCGTGGTGTAGCGCACGCGGGCGTTCTTCTTCACGATGATCTCGACCACGGCGGAGTGCAGCGAGTCGCTGGAGTAGATCGGCGCGGTGCAGCCCTCGACGTAGTGGATGGAGGAACCCTCGTCGGCGATGATCAGCGTGCGCTCGAACTGGCCCATGTTCTCGGTGTTGATTCGGAAGTAAGCCTGCAGGGGGATGTCGACGTGGATGCCCTTGGGAACGTAGATGAACGATCCCCCCGACCAAACCGCCGTGTTGAGTGCAGCGAACTTGTTGTCGCCAACCGGAATCACGGTGCCGAAGTACTCCCTGAAGAGCTCCTCGTGCTCGCGCAGGGCGGTGTCGGTGTCGAGGAACAGCACGCCTTGGGCCTCGAGGTCTTCACGAATCTGGTGGTAGACGACTTCGGACTCGTACTGGGCGGCGACACCTGACACGAGCCGCTGCTTCTCGGCCTCAGGGATGCCAAGGCGGTCATAGGTGTTCTTGATGTCGGCCGGCAGATCGTCCCACGTGGCCGCCTGCTTCTCTGTGGAGCGCACGAAGTACTTGATGTTGTCGAAGTCGATGCCCGACAGGTCGGAGCCCCACGTGGGCATGGGCTTCTTGCCGAACAGGCGGAGGCCCTTCAGGCGAAGATCGAGCATCCATTGCGGCTCGCTCTTCTTGCCGGAGATGTCGCGCACGACCTCTTCGTTCAGACCGCGGCGGGCGTTGGTGCCGGCGGCGTCGGAGTCCGACCAGCCGTACTCATAGGTACCAAGACCTTCGAGTTCGGGATGTGCGGTGGTGGTCATGACTCACTCCTTCTGGTGGCAGGGACGACGGGGAGGTGGGTGGTGCACACGGCGTCGCCGTGGGCAAGAGTGGCGAGGCGTTGGACATGGGTGCCGAGCAGCTGCGAGAACATGGCGGCCTCGGCGTCGCACAACTCGGGGAACTCAACAGCCGCATGGGCGACCGGGCAGTGATGCTGACAAATCTGAGTGCCGCCACCCGGGTTCACGGCAGGTTCAGCCGTTGCCGCGAAGCCCTCTAGCGAGAGCAGTCGCGCCAATTCCTGGGGTCGCTCCTGACCCGGCACTCCCGACAGAGCATCCGCATAGCGGTTGCTCTGCTCGGCAAGACGTTCGGTAGCGAAATTCGCTACCGCCTGGTCTCCCCCAGTGGTTCGGAGGTAGCGCAGCACCTGCACCGACAGGGCTTCGTAGGCCTGCGGTAGCCACGCGCGACCGGCATCCGTCACCGCGTACACGCGCGCCGGACGTCCGCGACCGCGGATGGTGCGTGGACCGTACGGCGACTGTTCGCCTGCGCTCAGCAGTCCTGCATCGACCATCGGATCGAGGTGACGCCGCACGGCGCCTGCGGTGATGCCGAGCCGTTCGGCGAGCACTGTGGCGCTGGCCGGCCCCTGATCGACGAGGCTGCGCAGAACGCGCTCGCGGGCGTCCAGGTGATCGTCGACCTCGGAGGCGAGGGATCCACGCGCTGCCGCGATGCTCACGATGTGCCTCCTGACGCGTCCTGGCGATGAAACCGGCCCGTGGGGCGGGTCGATGAATTACGTGAGTACATTCTGACGTAATTAAGTGCGGGCGTCCACACGGGGGTGCTTCTAGCCGCTGCCTAGACTCGAAACGTGCCCAGCTCCCCCGGCTCCTCAGGAGCCAGCCCCCTTGTCGACGTGGCCGATCTGGTCGTCGACTACTCACGGGTCAGGGCTGTTGACCACGTCTCGTTCACGGTGACTTCTGGCGGCATCACGGCGGTTCTGGGGCCCAACGGTGCTGGGAAGACGACCACGATCGAAGTATGCGAGGGGTTGCGTCGAGCCTCGTCCGGCACCGTGAGCGTGTTCGGGGCAGATCCTCAGGCGTTCACCGCCGACCACCGTGCCCGGATGGGCGTGATGCTCCAGGTTGGCGGCATCCCGTCGGCGGCTCGCGCGGTGGAGTTCGTCCGCCACATCGCCTCGCTGCACGCCGACCCGCTCGATCCCGACGTGCTGTGCGAGCGCCTGGGTCTGCACGCGCTCGGTCGAACCCCGTATCGCCGGCTCTCGGGGGGTCAGAAGCAGACCGTTGCCCTTGCCACGGCGATCGTGGGCCGACCCGAACTCCTGCTTCTCGACGAACCCACGGCGGGTCTTGACCCGGTTGCCCGCATGGCAACGTGGGACCTCATCACCGATCTCGCAGCGGCGGCGGTGACCGTCGTGATGAGCACCCATTTCATGGAGGAGGCCGAACGCCTAGCCGATCGCGTTCTGGTCTTCGACCAGGGACGGATCGTGGCCGACGGGAGTGTCGCCGAGATCACGGGTCCGGCCGATGCCCACGTGCGGGTGATCACCACAGCGCCGATCGACGCGGTTGATCTCCAACGTGCACTGGGGGATGGGGTCGCCGTAGCGAGCCGTGGCACCGACACGACGATCACCGGAAGCAGCGCTGCCGACGTGAGTGCGGCACTTACCGCGTGGTGCTTGAGCAACGACGTGGTGATCACCTCGCTCAGCAGCGGGCGACGCACGCTTGAGGACGTGTTCTTCGACATCACCGGCAGGGGGCTCGAGTCGTGAACGAATCGGCCCGAATGACGCTCTCACCCGCACCGGGGCCTGCGCCTCGCGGCGCACGGGTGCGTGCGCAGACCCTGTATGAGTTCGGCCTCTTGATGCGCAACGGCGAGCAGGTCCTGCTGACGTTGGTGATTCCGATCATGCTGGTCGCCGGACTCTCGCGAACAGAAGTCGTTGACCTGGGCAGCGTTGCCGCCGCCTACGCACGCATTCAGACGGTGGTGCCGGGAGTCTTGGCCGTAGCGGTTCTCTCGAGTGCGTTTACTGCTCAAGCGATCTCCGTGGGCTTTGACCGCCGGTACGGCGTCCTGCTCTTCCTCGGCACGACCCCGTTGGGTCGGTTGGGCCTGGTCGCAGGCAAGACGTTGGCCATCGCCCTCGTGGTGGTGGGCCAGGTGCTGCTCATCAGTGGCGTGGGCGTACTGCTCGGTTGGCAGCCGCAAGGTGTGTGGCCACTGGCCCTCCTGCTCGTGATGCTCGGCGTGGCTGCGTTCTCGGGCCTGGCTCTGCTGATGGCGGGAACGCTTCGCGCCGAAGCCACGCTGGCCGGAGCGAATCTGATGTTCGTGCTGCTGTTGTTTGCCGGCGGCATGATCATCCCCGCCGACGACTGGCCCTCCGGCGCTGCCTCGCTGGTCCAGCTCTTGCCCACTGCGGCTCTGGCCGAAGGGTTGCGCGACGTCCTGCGCGATGGGGTCATGCCCGGTATCTCCGTGTGGGTCGTTCTTGGCGCCTGGTCGGTGGCAGCCCCCTTGGCCGCTGGTCGCTTCTTCCGCTGGAGCTGACCCAGCCCTCACGCCAGACCCAGCAGACCGCCTGATTTGGTGATCAAGATCTTGCCGTTCAATGAACAAGCCCGGATATCCCGCTCGTGGGGTTGCGGGCTGAGACCCTGACCTGAATATTGTTCAACAGTTGTTCAACTCCTCTCCCACAGGGGGAAGTGGGAGTCGAATAAAGGAGAACAACATGAAATTGAACAAGCCATCCGCACTTCTTGCGGCCGTCGTGGTAGCCGGAGCAGCCTCCCTGGCCTTCGTTCCCACCGCCCAAGCCGCCGAGCAAGGCACTGTCACCGTCATCCACGGAATTCCCGGCCTCGACGTCGACGTCTACGTCAACGACGCCAAGACCCTTCCGGACTTCAAGCCCGGCACGGTGACCGACCCGTTGAAGCTCGACGCCGGCACCTACAAGATCGACATCTACGCCACTGGAACAGGCCCGGCCGATAGCCCCGCCACCCCCGGAGCCCCCGCCATCACCGACTCGGTGGAACTGCCTGCCGGCGCCAATGCCTCACTCGTGGCCTACCTGAAGACTGACGGCCAGCCGAGTCCGGATCTTGCGGTCTTCGTCAACGACGTGAAGACCATTGATGCAGGCAAGGCCCGCGTGACAGTGCGCCACGTGGCCGCAGCACCCGCCGTCAAGGTGACCGCCGACGGCGCCACATTGATCCCGACGCTGTCGAACCCCGATGGCGCCTCGGCAGACGTGGCAGCCAAGACGTACGCAGTGGGCGTTGCTGCTGCCTCAGGCGGTGCCGATGTCTTCGCCACCGACCTGGCCCTCCCGGCCGGCACCAGCACGATCGTCTACGCCTACGGAAATCTGACCGCATCGCCGGCCACCTTCGCCGTAGCGGTCCAGAGCATCTCCGACCTGGGTGCGGCACCGAGCGGAGTTCCCGCCGGTGAAGGCCCCATCTCCAGTGGCACGTTCCCCGCATGGCTCATCGCGCTGATCGCAGTCGCAGTCGTCGGAGCAGGACTCTCCGGAGCCCGCATGATGAAGGTCGGCGCTCGCCGCTGATCTGCATTCCCTCAACGATCCCGCCGGCGCCCCTCCCCCACGTGCGCCGGCGGGATTCACCCGTAACATCTCTGGACCAGGCAGGAGGATGCGGACATGGCGCGAAGAGGCAGAAGGCGTCAAAGCACTCTGGTGCCGCTGACCAGCCTGGTCGTCTGCTTCGGTGTCCTGATCGCGGCACCGACGGCGTGGTACCTCTCACGCGACGCAGCCCCCGCCTTGCAGGCCGTCGTGTCTAGCGACAGCGTCGACGACGAGGTCGACTCAGCGGAAGATTTAGATCAGCAGACGACCGGAGCAAGTGGGTTGACCGCGTCCTCCGGATCCCCCACCAGCCAGCAACTCCCGCTGCCACCGCAAACCCCTCAACCCGCGCTGTTCATGGCGCCCTCACTGGGCATCTCGACTCAGATCCGTGCGGTGGGTGTGAGCGATGACGGTCAGGTGGCGATCCCCGACGACGGAGACCTGGTCGGGTGGTATCGCTTCGGCAGTGCGCCTGGAAGCGGCCAGGGATCATCGGTGATCGTGGGTCATCGAGATACGAAGGCCGAGGGTCCCGGCGTGCTGTACAGCCTGTCGAACATCGAGATCGGTCAAGAGATTGCGGTCTACCGCGACGACTGGTCGAAGGTGACCTACCGGGTCACGTCGAAGCAGAGCGTGAACAAGACGGTGCTTCCACTGCGCGATCTGTTCGCCACGTCCGGTGCGCCACGGCTCACAGTGATCACATGCGGCGGCGAGTACGTCAAGGGACGTGGCTACGAGGAGAACGTCGTGGTCACGGCCGTCCCCACCAGCGCGTGACCTGTAACGACAGGCTTACCATCGAACCGTGAGTCTTCTCGGGTCTCCTTCGCAGTCACCCGCCCTCGACGCCGGGGCGGTGAACGACGATTCAGCCAACGGCCGGGTTGGAAAGATCACCCGCCGGCTGTTCATCGCCAATGTCGTGGCGCAGTCAGGCATCGTGGTCACGGGGGCGCTGGTGCGGCTCACCGGATCCGGACTGGGGTGCCCCACCTGGCCCGAATGCACCGATGGATCGTTGGTACCGGTGGATCGTCAGGCCGAGGGCTTCCACAAGTACATCGAGTTCGGCAATCGCCTGCTGACGTTCGTGCTCGCGATCATCGTGGTGGCGTGCATCGTGGCCGCGATCAGGCATCGTCCCCGCCGCCGCCCGTTGATCCTGCTCGCCTTCGCGGGGTTCGTGGGCATTGCTGCCCAAGCGGTTCTGGGCGGCGTGACGGTGCTCACCTCTCTGCACCCCGCCACAGTCGCTGCACACTTCTTGCTGTCGATGGTGCTGATCGCGGCCGCTGTTGCGTTGCATCAGCGCGGCAGAGAAGACGGCGACGGACCCACGCGCACCTTGGTTCGGCGTGAACTTCGGGTGTTGTCTAAAGCACTCGTCGTCGTGAGCGCCGCAGTCCTGGTCCTGGGAACACTGGTCACAGGAAGCGGTCCGCACTCTGGGGATTCCGACGTCGTTGTGCGCTTCGGCTTCGACCCGCGTGTCATCTCGTGGCTGCACGCCGACGTTGTCATCCTGTTCATCGGCCTGTCCGCTGCCCTTGCGTTAGGGCTGCGACTCACCGATGCTCCCGCGGCAGCGCAACGCCGGGTATGGGTACTGATCGGCATCAGCCTGGCGCAGGGACTCATCGGTTACGTGCAGTACTTCACCGGCCTGCCCGAGCTGATCGTCGCACTGCATATCGCTGGTGCGTGCTTGGTGTGGATTGCCACGCTTCGAGTGCCCTACGCCCTGCGCCACCGCGAAGTGGTCGACGCGTCCAGCGGCTAGTCGTCGTTCGACTGATCCTCGGAACGACTCTCTGTTTGAAAACTAGGCACGCCGCTACGGCACTCAGCCTTGACGTCGACCCTGCGCGACGAGCTCTCAAATCTCACCTCGACCGAGTCGCCGGGGCCGGCGCTGACCTCGTCCACCGAGTATCCGGGAGCGGGAGACCACGCAGACAACGCGATGCGATCGCCCGTGCACTGCGCCGTGGCCGAGCCACCTGCGGTGCTGACCGCGCGTGTGATTGTCGACGCGCTGCTCGGGGTTGAGCGAGGACTCGATCCGCTTACGCCGCTGGCGACGGGGGACGGACGAGGGGAAACCGCGGGCGACGAATCGCCCACGGAGTCGCTCACGTCATCGAGTGCTGCGCCAGCGCCTCGAGGGGAGATCGCGGTGCCGGGGGGGCCCACGGGCAGCTGATCTGAGGACGAACCTGGTCGACCGGAAGGCGGCGAGGTGGCGACGCCTGATTCCAGTGCAGCGATGGAGCCAGCTGCTGATGGTGAGGGTCCGCTGAGCGGATCGAGGCCGACCCCGACCAAGGCGATGGCGATAAACCCCACGGCCGATGCCACGGCAACAGCCATGACCCAGCCGGTGACCATCTGCCATCTGCGCATGTGGACATTGTGCGGGATGCAGGGCCTAACAGCGTGAACACACAGGCCTAAGGACTCCCTAAGCCCGCACTTCGAGGGCTCGTCTAAACGGTTCAGCGAGTCCTCGACCGCTACCGTCAGACCCGTGGCCCAACTGCTCATCGTGGAGGACGATCCCGAGATCCGTCGCGCGATGCTGCATGCGCTGACCGAGCGTGGCCATGTGGTCGAGTCGGCGCCGACCGGTATGGCCGGCCTTCAGGCCGCGGTGTCGGAGTCGTGCGATCTCGTCATCCTCGACCTCGGTCTGCCCGATGTCGACGGCGTTGAACTCCTGCGTATGTTGCGCGCCGTGTCGTCGGTTCCCGTCATCGTGGTGACGGCGCGCGACGACGAAGGCTCACTGGTGCGCGCCCTCGAAGCAGGGGCCGACGACTTCGTGCCCAAGCCGTTCTCGTCCGCCTCGTTGGATGCCCGCGTCAAGGCTGTGCTTCGTCGGACCGCCCAGGAGAACGAGGTGGATGGGCCGCTGGTCGTGGGCGCTCTGGTGATCGATGCCTCTGGACGCACAGTGACCCTCGACGATGAACGCATCGAGCTGAGCGCCCGCGAGTTTGACCTCCTGCACTACTTGGCGATGAACGAGGGACGGGTCGTTTCCAAGCGAGAACTCACGACAGAGGTGTGGCATCACCCCTATGGCGGAGCCGACAAGACGGTCGACGTGCACTTGTCGTGGCTCCGACGCAAACTCGGAGAAACCGCGGCAGAGCCGCGATACTTGCGAAGCGTGCGCAACGTCGGCATCAAGCTCGTCGATCCCTCGGAGTAGCGGTGCGCACCAGGATCGTGCTGCTCGTTGCTGCCACCAGCAGCGTGGTCATTCTAGCCTTCACCCTGCCCCTCATTGCGCTCGTCCATGACGTCGCCCAATCGGCCGCACTCGAACGCGGGACCACCCTTGCCCAGTCGCTCGTCCCGGTGGTGTCGAACGGCGATGCCGAGGCGATTCGTTTGGCTCTCACGTCGCTTTCTTCACCCGAGGGCACGAACATCTCGGTCTATCTGCCAGCCACGGACGTGCTTGGGAGCCCGCGTCTGTTGGATGATGCGGTGCGTGAGACCGCCACCGGGGCTGGAGCTCGCACCGTCGCTCAAGCAGATGGCACCCAGACCATCCTGATCCCGGTCTTCCTGACCAGTGGCGCACGAGTGATCGCCGTCGATGTGAGTGCCGACGCCCTCGATGAAGGCGTGGCGCGCGCCACTGTGGTGATCGTCGGTCTCGGCCTGGTGCTCTTTCTGGTCTCGCTTCTGGTGGCCGATCGGTTGGCGCGCACGATGACGCGTCCCCTCACTGAGCTCGCTGATGTCGCCGAGACGCTGGGATCGGGAGACCTGCAAGCCCGGGTGGTCCCGAGCGGTCCACCCGAAGTGCGCGAGGTGGGATCGGCCATGAACCAACTGGCCACGAGGATCGGTGAGCTTCTCGTCGAAGAACGCGAAGCGATCGCCGATCTGTCGCACCGTCTTCGTACTCCGCTCACATCGCTCCGATTGGATGCCGAATCTTTGACCGTCGGTGACGAGCGACGTCGCATTGAGGCCGGCGTCGATGCACTGCAGCGCAGCGTTGACGACATCATTCGCACTGCCCGTCGTCCTCTGCATCCAGCGTTGATCGCCTCATGCGATGCCACCTCGGTGGTGGCCGACCGTGTGGCGTTCTGGCGGGTCCTGGCCGACGAGCAACGACGCCCGGTCGGGCTCGACATGGCCGAGGGTCCTCTGCTGGTGGCGATCGCCGCCGACGACCTAGCCGCGTGTCTGGATGCGATCCTGGGCAACGTTTTCGCTCACACATCGGAGGGAGTTGGATTCTCCGTCACAGTGAACCCCAGCCTTGATGGTCTGGTGCGCGTGGCCGTGACTGACGAGGGGCCGGGGATGACCCCAGATGGCACCAGTGTGATCGAGCGAGGTGTTAGTGGTTCGGGATCCACCGGACTCGGGCTCGACATCGTGCAACGTGCCGCTGCAACCTCTGGTGGCAGGGCGAACGTCGGATCAGGAACCAACGGCGGGACGCGCGTAGAGATCGCTCTGGGACGACCGACCAGCTGAGAAGCCTCGCGGTCAGAACAGAAACGGATCGAGCGCGATCGCTACGAACAACAGCGTCAGATAGCTGATCGATCCATGAAACAGCCGCATCGGACGCAGCATCGATTCGGGCTCGCCCCGACGAGCACCACGCAGGAGTCGGTGCGCCTCAAGCAGGAACAGCACACCAAGGATCGAAGCGACGGCCAAGTAGGCGTACCCCATCGAGGCGACCGGCCAGAGCAGGAGCGATACGGCCACCATGGCCCAGGAGTAGGCGACGATCTGTCGTGCCACCGAGAGATGATCGGCGACGACAGGAAGCATGGGCACGCCAGCCGCTGCGTAATCGTCTCGATACCGCAGCGAGAGCGGCCAGTAGTGCGGCGGTGTCCAGAAGAAGATGATGGCGAACAGCACCAAGGGCGCCCAGCTCAATGAACCCGTGACGGCGCTCCACCCGATCAGCACCGGCATGCAGCCGGCAGCGCCTCCCCACACGATGTTCTGCGGGGTCCGACGCTTCAGAAGCATCGTGTAGACGACCACGTAGAACGCGATCGCGATGGCGGCCAGCACGGCTGAGAGCAGGTTGACCGCCAGCGCCAGCCACGCGACCGAGGCGATCGACAGCACGGTTCCCAGGACGACCGCCTCGGAGGGGCGCACCGCCCCGGTGACCAGGGGTCGATTGCTGGTGCGATGCATCAAGACGTCGATGTCGCGATCCAGGTAGCTGTTGAACGTGTTCGCGCCCGCCGCTGCCAGGGTGCCGCCGATGAGCGTGGCCACAACGGTCCACAGCGGGGGGATCGCACCGGCGGCCAGGATCATCGTGGGCACAGTGGTGACGAGCAGCAGTTCGATGATGCGCGGCTTGGTGAGCGCGACGTAAGCGCGAAGGGTCCTGCCGGCGGTGCGTTCGACGGCGGAGGCCCGGACCTGGAGGCCTTCACGCGGATCGATGGCAGTCACGTGCACCCTTGAGTTCGACGGACGAGCTCGACGCATGAGCTCGACTCTTCCTGAGCGATACCACCATAACTGGCCCGGATAGGCTGCCCGGCGGCGCGCCAGGGTCGGCGCCCCCTTGAAGGGAGTCCGTCGGTGAGCGGCAGTACTAGCGCCTCAGTTCCCTCTGTCCACGCAGCAGATGGGGCCGCCAGCCCCCGCGATGCCGGCACCCTCGACGCCAGGGCCATCGCCACCGCCAGAGTCCTGGCGATGGACGCGGTCGAAGCGGCCGGCAACGGTCACCCGGGAACGGCCATGAGCCTGGCGCCCGTGGCCTACCACCTCTTCCAGCAGGTTGTGGTTCACGATCCCGCCGAGCCCTCGTGGCTGGGCCGCGATCGATTCGTCTTGTCCTGCGGGCACTCGAGCCTGACCCTGTACGTGCAGCTCTACCTCAGCGGGTACGGCGTAGAACTCGAGGATCTGCAGCAGTTCCGCCGGTGGGGTTCGCTCACTCCCGGTCACCCCGAGCACGGCCACACCGCCGGAGTGGAGACCACCACCGGCCCCCTGGGCCAGGGTGTCGCCAACGCCGTCGGCATGGCCATGGCCGCGCGTCGCGAACGTGAACTCCTCGACCCGACGTCCGACCCTGGTGCCAGCATCTTTGATCACCGAATCTGGGTCCTGGCCTCCGACGGAGACCTGCAGGAGGGCGTCAGCGCTGAGGCCTCGTCCTTGGCCGGTCACCTGAAGCTGGGCGCACTCAACCTGATCTATGACGACAACCGGATCTCGATCGAGGGCCACACGGATCTGTCGTTCAGTGAGGATGTAGCGGCGCGCTACGAGGCCTACGGCTGGCAGGTGCAACGGGTCGGCCTTGCTGACAACGGCGATGTTGACTCCGCCGCCTTTGCGGCAGCATGCGCCGCCGCTTCATCCGAGACCGAACGCCCCAGCCTCATCGTCGTGCGGACCACGATCGCCTGGCCGGCCCCAGCCGCCCAGAACACCGCCGCGTCGCACGGATCGGCCCTTGGAGCCGCAGAGGTGGCAGCCACAAAGTCGATTCTTGGCTTCGACCCAGCCGACTCGTTCGCCGTTGCGCCCGAGGTGCTGGCCCACGCACGTGCGGTGGGGGCTCGCGGCGCGCTTGCACGTCAGGAGTGGCAGCAACGCTTTGACCGGTGGGCCGGGGCACACCCTGAGTCGGCGCAGCTTCTGGATCGGCTGCAGACCGGTGAGCTCCCGGCCGACTGGCGTTCGGCCCTTCCGACGTTCGATCACGGCACCTCCATGGCCACGCGCAAGGCCTCAGGGGCGGTGATCAACGCATTAGCGTCGGTGCTGCCCGAACTGTGGGGCGGATCGGCCGATCTCGGAGAATCGAACAACACCACGATCAAGGGCGCCGACTCCTTCCTGCCTGGAACGATCGGCGGCCGCGTGGTGCATTTCGGCATCCGCGAGCACGCCATGGGCTCGACCATGAACGGGATCGCCCTTCACGGCCGCTCGCGCATCTTTGGCGGAACGTTCCTGGTCTTCAGCGACTACATGAGGCCAGCGGTGCGCATGGCGGCCTTGATGGGTCTGCCGGTCACCTACGTCTGGACCCACGACTCGATCGGCCTCGGCGAGGATGGCCCCACTCACCAGCCCGTCGAGCACCTGGCGGCCCTTCGGGCGATCCCGGGACTCGACGTGGTGCGTCCGGCTGATGCCTCCGAAACGGCCGCGGCTTGGGCAGCGGCGCTGACGCAGCAGAGTCGGCCCACCGGGCTGGTGCTCTCGCGCCAGGACCTTCCGGTGCTTGATCGCTCGTCGGCGAAGGCGCGCACCTCGAGCCGCAACGTCGAGGATCCGGTCGATCTGGGCGGCTACGTGCTGAGCGACTCGGAGGGCGCGCCGGACGTCGTCCTGATCGCTACGGGTTCCGAGGTTCAGCTGGCGCTTGTGGCCCAACTCGATCTGCTGGGTCGAGGAATCGCAGCCCGGGTCGTCTCGATGCCCTGCGTCGAGTGGTTCCGCGACACAACGGTCGACTACCGCGATTCGGTAATTCCTCCGGCGGTCAAGGCCCGGGTCAGCGTGGAGGCCGGGATTACCGCTCCGTGGCGCGAGTTCGTCGGCGATCACGGTCGCTCGGTGGGGTTGGACCACTTCGGCGCGTCAGCCGACGCCGCCCGCTTGTACAGCGAGTTCGGCATCACCTCGCTCGCCGTTGTTGAAGCCGCACTGGCCAGCATCGACGCGGTGGAGGGGTCCAGCCGCTAGCGGTGGATCGGATTGGGAAGGCTCAGCCTTCCCAATCCTCGCCTCGGAGCTTGGCCAGGGCCTCGGCCAGGATCTGCTCGCCGTCGTTCTCGCTGCGGCGTTCGCGCACATAGGCCAGGTGGGTCTTGTAGGGCTCGTTCTTCTGCGCCGACGGCGGGTTCGCCTTGTCGGGGCCAGCCGGCCATCCGCACTTGGGGCAGTCCCACGTCTCGGGAATCACTGCGTCGCTGGCGAACGAGGGGCTGACCTGGTGACCCTTGCCGCACCAGAAACTCACATGAGTGCGAGGAGCGGCCTCGCCGCGCTCGGCCTCGCCCATGGGGCCGGCTCCGACCCGACTTCCTCTGATCGCGCTACCGCCGGCCATGGTGTGCCTCTCGTTCGTCCGCGTCGTGCCGAATGCTGATGGGGGTTGCGCAGGTGGTCAGGCGGCAGCCTTGAGCACCAGGCCCAGGCCCACGACGTTGGCAGCCCAAATGAGGCCGACGGCCACGGTGAAGCGGTCGAGGTTCTTCTCGACGACCGACGAGCCTCCGAGGGACGACGACATGCCGCCGCCGAAGAGGTCGGACATTCCGCTTCCCTTGCCTTTGTGCAGGAGCACCAGCACGATGATGAGCAGGCTGGCGACGATCTGCACGATGCCAAGAGCGACGATCATGGGGAACCTCTCTGACGCCGGGGTTGAACCTCAACCCCGGACAACTCGGCCGATCGGAATCCCGTCGACCAGGTGGCGCACAGGATACGCGCAGACCTACAGCATGATCTCGTCGCGGTAGCGAACCACCCGTGCGAACTCCTCGGCGTCGAGGCTGGCTCCGCCCACCAAGGCTCCGTCGACGTCGGGCTGAGCCATGATGCTCTGGGCGCTTGAGGCCTTTACCGAGCCGCCGTAAAGGATCCGGACGGCCAGGGCCGCCGTCTCTCCGAACGCCTGCTCCACCGCCGATCTGAGGGCGCCGGCCACCTCCTGCGCATCCTCAGGCGTGGCCACCTGGCCGGTGCCGATGGCCCAGATGGGCTCATAGGCCACGATCACTGTGGCTGCCTGCTCCGCACTCAATCCTTCGAGCGCCCCGTCGAGCTGGCTCACGCAGTGCTCGACCTGGAGCCCTTGCTGGCGTACCTCGATGGGCTCACCGACGCACACGATGGGGGTCAATCCGTTGCGTAACGCGGCCACGGTCTTGCTGCGCACGATCTCGTCATCCTCGAGGTGGAACTCGCGGCGCTCGGAGTGGCCGACGACCACGTGCGTGCAGCCGAGCTTGGCCAGCATCGGCCCGCTGACGTCTCCGGTTCTGGCCCCGGAATCCAGCGCGCTCACGTCCTGGGCGCCGTACTGGATCCTCAACTTGTCGCCGTCGATGAGCGTCTGTACCGAGCGGATATCGGTGAACGGGGGTAGCACCACTACATCGACCGCGTCGAAGTCCTGCGGGCGCAGGCTGAATGCCAACTTCTGAACGAGCGCGATCGCCTCAAGGTGGTTGAGGTTCATCTTCCAGTTGCCCGCCATCAGGGGCTTGCGGGGCAGGCTCACGGGGTGTCCTCCAGGACGCTTAGACCGGGCAGTTCCCGGCCTTCAAGGTATTCAAGACTGGCGCCGCCGCCGGTCGAGATGTAGCCGAACTGCTCGTCGGCGAACCCGAGCCGGCGGATGGCCGCGGCTGAGTCGCCGCCGCCCACCACGGTCAGGCCCGACGACACGCTCATGGCGTGGGCGACGGCTCGCGTGCCCTCGGCGAAGGCGGGGAACTCGAACACGCCCATCGGTCCGTTCCAGAAGATCGTCCGTGCATCGAGCAGTGCGTGGGTGAAGGAACGCCCCGACTCGGGTCCGATGTCGAGGCCCATCCAGCCATCGGGGATGCCATCGACCGGTACAACATGGTGATCAGCATGGGCGGCGAAGCGATCAGCCACGACAATGTCGGTGGGCAGCACGAACTCGACGTCGTACTCGGCGGCGCTCTCGAGATAGCCACGGCATCGATCGACCATGTCGGTCTCGACGAGGCTCGTGCCGATCCCGTGACCCTGAGCGACCAGGAACGTGTAGACCATGCCGCCACCGATCAGCAGCCGATCGGCGCGTGGGAGCAAGGCGTCGATCACACCGAGCTTGTCGGACACCTTGGATCCGCCGAGCACCACCGCGTAGGGATGCTCGGGCGTGTGGGCAAGTCGATTGAGAACGCCTAGCTCCTGTAGCACCAGACGTCCAGCCGCATGTGGCAGCCGCAACGGGACGTCGTACACGCTGGCGTGGCGACGATGGCTGACGCCGAAGCCGTCGCCGACGAATAGGTCCGCCAAGGCAGCAAGCAGATCGGCGAAGACGCCACGATCGGCGTCGTCCTTGCTGGTTTCGGCCGGACTGAACCGGAGGTTCTCCAGCAGGCCGACCTGGCCATCGACCAGACCGTCGACCATGGCCCGCGCGGACTCCCCCACGGTGTCGGTAGCGAACGCCACCGGAGTGCCGATGAGTTCGGCCATGCGTTCGGCGACCGGTCGGAGCGAGAGGTCGGCGACCACCTCGCCTTGCGGCCGACCCAGGTGCGACATCACCACCACCCGTGCGCCTCGCGCCATCAGTTCGGTGATGGTGGGAAGGGCAGCGCGGATCCTGCCGTCATCGGTGATGCGACGAGTGCCGTCGACCAGGGTCTCAAGCGGTGTATTGAGGTCTGAGCGCACCAGAACAATGCGTCCAGCGACCTCGAGGTCATCGATCGTTCGCATGGAGGTCATCGGGGCCGGTGGTTTCGGTACGTGATCAGAGCGAGGAACCAACGAGCGCGGTCAGGTCGACCAGACGGTTGGAGTAGCCCCACTCGTTGTCGTACCACCCAAGAATCTTGACCTGGTTGCCCTGCACCATCGTGATCTGGGCGTCGAAGGTGCACGATGCCGGCGACGTGACGATGTCGCTCGAGACGATCGGGTCCTCGGTGTACTCGAGGATTCCCTTGAGCGGGCCCTCGGCAGCAGCGCGGAAGGCGGCATTGACCTCGTCGCGGGTCACTTCGCGAGAAAGGGTGACAACGAGGTCGGTGGCCGAGCCCGTGGGGACGGGCACGCGCATGGCGATTCCGTCGAGCTTGCCCTTGAGTTCGGGGATGACCAGCGCTGTGGCCTTCGCCGCACCCGTGGAGGTGGGGATGATGTTGATCGCAGCCGCGCGCGCCCGTCGAAGATCGGGGTGCGGAAAGTCGAGGATGACCTGGTCGTTCGTATAGGCGTGGATCGTGGTCATCAGCCCGCGCTCGACGCCGAACGCATCGAGCAGCACCTTCGCCATCGGCGCGACGCAGTTGGTGGTGCACGAAGCGTTCGAGATGATCGAGTGCTTCGCAGGGTCGTACTTGTCGTCATTTATGCCCATCACGATCGTGATGTCCTCATCGGAGGCGGGCGCCGAAATGATGACCTTCTTGGCTCCGGCCTCGAGGTGGGCTCGGGCCTTATCGGCCTTGGTGAAGATTCCGGTCGACTCGATCACGACGTCGGCCCCGAGCTGGCCCCAGGGAAGCTCTGCCGGGTTGCGGACCGCCAGTGCCGCAAATGACCGGCCGTTGACGGTGATGGTGTCCTCGCCCGCCACGACCTCCTGGCCGAGACGTCCCAGGATGCTGTCGTACTTCAGGAGGTGCGCCAGTGTGGCGTTGTCCGTGAGGTCATTGACCCCCACGATCTCGATCTCGGGGTTCCCCTGGGCGGCGCGGAAGAAATTACGGCCAATGCGGCCGAAGCCGTTGATGCCCACTCGGATCGCCACGATGGCTCCTGTTCGCAGTGTGTCGCTGACGAACCGACCCTAGCGACCGCGACGACGAGCCCGGCATCGGATGCCCACACCGCGGAACAGCCTGCCCGCTGATCGCAGGGCTTAGGACAGCATGTCTGGGGTGAGCTCTGCCTCGGTGTCAGGGATGCCGAGATCGGACGCGTGCTTGTCGGCCATGGCCAGGAGACGGCGGATCCGGCCAGCGATGGCGTCCTTCGTCATGGGCGGATCGGCCAGGGCACCGAGCTCTTCCAGGCTTGCTTGACGGTGGTCGATGCGCAGACGGCCCGCCTGAGCCAAATGATCGGGAACGTCGTCACCGAGAATCTCAAGCGCGCGTTTGACGCGAGCACCTGCGGCAACAGCCGCCCTGGCAGAACGACGCAGGTTGGCGTCGTCGAAATTGGCCAGTCGGTTCGCGGTGGCGCGCACCTCACGACGCAGCCGCCGCTCTTCCCACGCAAGAACGGACTCGTGCGCGCCGAGACGGATGAGCAACTGACCGATGGCGTCGCCATCGCGCAGCACGACTCGATCCACACCCCTGACCTCACGCGACTTGGCCACGACACCGAGCCGACGGGCCGATCCCACCAGCGCCAAGGCCGCTTCCGGCCCTGGGCAGGTGATCTCGAGGGCCGAGGAGCGTCCGGGCTCGGTCAACGAGCCGTGCGCCAGAAAGGCTCCTCGCCAGGCCGCTTCGGCATCGCAGATCGCGCCGGACACCACTTGGGGAGCCAGGCCACGGACCGGCCGCCCCTTACCGTCGATGAGTCCGGTCTGGCGCGCCAGAAGCTCGCCGTCCTGAATCACGCGCACCAGGTACCGGTTGCCCTTACGAATACCGGACGGCGCGACCACCGACAGATCGCTGCTGTGTCCGTAGATCTCGGCGATGTCCTTGCGAAGACGTCGGGCGGCAGCACCGGTGTCGAGTTCGGCTTCGACGACGATCCGGCCGCTCACGATGTGCAGCGCACCGCCGAAGCGCAGGAGCGTCGATACCTCTGCCTTGCGGCAGCACACCTTGGTCACCGGAAGGCGCGCAAGCTCATCCTTCACCGCTGCCGTCATCGCCATGGCCGGATCCTGCCACGCGCGAGTGCGGTTGCGTAGGCCGAGGCCAATCGCTCCTCGTCATGCCGCTCCCCCGCGTGGACGTCTGCGACGGGAGCCAGGAGCACCGTGGCCCCCAGAGCGGCCGCCACCTGCTGCAACCCGTCCTCATCACGCACGGTGTCGGGGTCGGCGATCACCACATCGATCCGTAGATCGGGTGCGTGGGAGCCGAGCACCTCGAGGTGGTTCTCGGGAGTGAACCCGCTGGTCTCACCCTGTTGGGGCGCCAAGTTCAGCGTCAGGATGCGTAGGGCCGATGACGCATTGATGGCCGAACGTAGAGCGGGAACCAGCAGGTGCGGAATCACGCTGGTGAACCACGACCCCGGTCCGAGGACGATCGCATCGGCGCACAGCAAGGCCTCTACCGCGGCGCCGCACACTTTCGGTTCCGGCGGGTCCAGCGAGATCGAGACCACCTGCCCCGGCGTCTTTGCCACGGCCACCTGGCCGCGCACAATCACCTCGTCGGTGGCTCCCTGACGTGCCCCGGACCGCGCTGCACCGGCGCCGACCGAGGCCGCCGCATCTGCCAGCGTGGCCACGATGTCGACGGGTTCCTCGCACATCGGAAGCACCCGCCCACGTGCCCCCAGGAGTTTGCCCATGCGATCCAGCGCAACCACAGGATCCCCAGTGGCGGCCATCAGAGCCACCAGCATCAGATTGCCGACCGGATGACCCTCGAGATCTCCCCGATCGAAACGATGCCTGGCCACCTGCGCCCATAGGGCTTCGTCACCGGAAGTACCGGCCATCGCCGTGAGGGCCATCCTGAGGTCGCCTGGCGGGAGGACCCCCAGGTCGCGACGCAGAACGCCGCTGCTGCCGCCGTCGTCACCCACCGTCACCACGGCGGTCAACTGATCCGTGCATCTCTGCAGGGCGCGCAGGCTCGTGGCCAGCCCGTGGCCGCCGCCGAGCGCCACCACCGCCGGTCCAGGCGGTGCGACGCTCATTCGCGCCCCAGATCGCGATGCAGCACCAGGGTCTCGACACCGTCCTTGACCAAGCGTGCCGACAGATGCTCTGCCATGGCCACCGAACGATGCTTGCCGCCGGTGCAGCCGACGGCAACCGTGACGTACCGCTTGCCCTCAGCGATGTAGCCGTCAGCCACGAAGTGAAGGAGTTCGCTATAGCGATCGAGGAACTCGCGCGCGCGTGGCTGCGCGACCACGTAGTCGCTCACCTCAGCATCCAGACCTGACATCGGTCGCAGGTCAGGGATCCAATGCGGATTCGGGAGAAAGCGCACGTCGACCACCAGATCGGCATCGACAGGGATGCCGTACTTGTAGCCGAACGACATGACCGTGGCCCGCAGTTGTCGGGCGCCAGGATCATGAAACGCGGCCGACACCTTGGCGATGAGTTCGTGGACATTGAGCAACGAGGTATCGATGACGAGGTCGGCATCACCACGCAGATCGCGCACCAACTCACGTTCACGCTCGATGCCGTCCAGCACCCGCCCCTCACCCTGTAGGGGATGTGGACGACGCGAGGACTCAAATCGGCGCACGAGCACTTCATCGGATGCCTCGAGGAAGAGGACGTGGGGCTCAATGCCGCGATCTCTCATCAAGCCCAACGCCGTGGTCAGCTCGTTGAAGAAGGCCCGATCACGAGTGTCGACCGTGAGCGCCAACCGACCGAGCTCAGGACGTGGTCCGACTAGGTCCAGGAGCGCCGGGAGCAGAGGTGGCGGCACGTTCTCGACGACGTACCAGCCAAGGTCCTCCAACGCATCGGCTGCGGTGCTGCGGCCGGCTCCGGACATCCCAGCGACAACCACCACCTCGGCGTCGACCATGGCCGCGCCGCCGTCCACCTGAGTGACTCCAGATTCACTGGTCATGAGTTCATGATCTCGCCGGTGGCGGTGTTGACGGCGACAGGCCCAGCGCTCGGCGCGCCGCTGGGGGCCTGATGGAGCTTTTCGTGGATAACGGCGGCCAGCGCTGGCCCCACGCCCGGGACCGCCGTGATCTGGTCAACGTCGGCGCCGCGGAGCTTGGCCACCGATCCGAAGTGTTTGAGCACCGCGGCTCGCCGGACCGGACCGAGCCCGTGAACATCGTCGAGCACGCTGGCGGTCATGGCGCGCGAGCGCTTCTTTCGATGGGCCCTGATCGCGAACCGATGGGCCTCGTCCCGCACCCGCTGCAGCAGGTAGAGGGCCTCGCTACCGCGCGGCAGGATCAGAGGATCGGCCTGACCGGCCGGCCATACCTCCTCGAGCCTCTTCGCCAAGCCCACCACCGCGATGCCTTCAACACCGAGCTCGTCAAGCACCTGCTGGGCGGCAGCGGCCTGCGGTTGCCCGCCATCCACCACCAGGAGGCCCGGTCGGTACGCAAAGGCCTTGGGCCCCCGACCATCGTCAGACTGCGACTCGATGTTTGCGTCAGGAACACTGGGGTCATCGACCGTCTCGTCGATCACGTCGTTCTGCGGTGCCATCCGCGCGAAGCGCCTTCGCACCACATCGCGCACAGAACTGAGGTCATCCTGAGCAGCGTCGCCTTTGATCCCGAAATGCCGATAGTCGGAGGTGCGCGGCAGACCATCCTCGAAGACCACCAGGGATCCCACGACAGAGGTGCCCTGCAGATGCGAGATGTCGATGCACTCGATACGCAACGGTGGTTCGACGAGACCGAGCTGATCCTGCAGGTCTTGAAGGGCGGCGCTTCGGGACGAGAGGTCCGAGGATCGTCGAAGGCGATGCTGCATCAGCGTCTCGGCAGCATTGGCCGCCACGGTGTCGAGCAGCGCCGCCTTATCGCCACGACGCGGGCGCTTGATCGACACGGTCGATCCGCGGGACTCGGCCAGCCACTCGGTGAGGGCCTCGACATCACCGGGCAGTTCCTGCACGAGCACTTCGCGCGGAACCTCGGTGGCGTCGGCAGCTCCGTAGATCTGCTGCACGAAGTGGCTGACCAATCCGGCTCGATCAACGTCTTCGACCTTCTCGGTGACCCAGCCGCGACGACCCCGAATGCGCCCGTCGCGCACGTAGAACACCTGCACGGCCGCTTCGAGCTCATCGTCATGGATGGCGATGATGTCGACGTCCGTACCTGGTGCCAGCACGACCGTGTTGCGTTCCATCGCTCGGTGCAGGGCGCGCACATCGTCGCGAAGACGCGCGGCCTTCTCAAAGTCGAGCTCGGCGGAGGACGCCGCCATCTGACGTTCGCGGTCACGGATGAAGGGTTCGGTGCGTCCCGCCATGAAAGTGCTGAGGTCTTCGGCGATCTGGCGGTGCTCCGTCTCGCTCACCCGGCCCACGCACGGGGCCGAGCATTTGTCGATGTAGCCCAGTAGGCATGGACGACCCGTTTGCTTGGCCGTCCTGAACACGCCGTTGCTGCACGTTCGCACCGGGAAGACACGCAGCAACTGATCCAAGGTGTCGCGGATGGCCCATGCGTGGGAGAACGGGCCGAAGTACCGGGTGCCCTTACGTCGCTGCCCGCGCATCACCAACGCTCGTGGATAGGTCTCACCCATCGTGATCGCGAGGTAGGGGTATGACTTGTCGTCGCGATAGCGAACGTTGAAGCGGGGATCAAACTCTTTGATCCAGCTGTACTCAAGCGTGAGCGCCTCAACCTCGGTGCCCACCAGGGTCCAGTCGAGGTCCGCGGCGGCCTGCACCATCGATCGGGTGCGGGGATGCAACGTGGCGGGGTCGGCGAAGTACGACGAAAGCCGGGAGCGAAGGTTCTTCGCCTTGCCGACGTAGATCACGCGACCGGAAGCGTCCTTGAACCGGTAAACCCCAGGCCCCACCGGGATGGAGCCGGCTGCCGGCCGGAACGACGGGGAACCGCTCACTCGCTCATGCGAAGTCGACGTCGCCGTTCTTCACTGTCACCGGGATCGTGGACAGGGGTGCCTGGGCCGGACCCTGCACCACCGCGCCCGACGAAGGGTCGAACCGGCTGCCGTGGCACACGCACAGGATCGAACCTTCCTCGACACCTTTGACGGTGCATCCGTTGTGGGTGCAGATGGCGCTGAACGCCTTGAACTCGCCTTCGGATGGCTGGGTGACGATCACCTTGCGATCCTCGACGATCCGGACGGCTGAACCGCCGACGGGCACGTCGCTGGTAGCCACGATGGTGCCGGTTGATCCGGCTGGCGAGCCCGGCCCTGTCGCTGTGGTGGCGGGAGCCGATGCCCCGGGTTCGTCGCTCCCGCAGGCCGCCAGCAGCGGGGCCGCCGCCCCCACGGCTCCCAGAGTCGCACCGGCCTTGAGGATGGAACGCCGGTCGGGGCCGGTGCCCTTGTGGTCGTCTGTCATGGTCAACCTCCGCTGCTGTGACTCTTCGGCGCTGTCAAACTCCGACGGAGCGATATCGACACTACGGCGTGGCACGGGCTACGTCCTGCTGCGCTTCGACGGGGCGGACTTCTTCAATGCCGCCTTGATGGTGACCTCCTTCTTAGCCGCAGGCTTCTTGGGAGGCAGTTTCTTGGACGTCACAGTCTTGGGCGTCACCTTCTTGACGAGTGACCTCTTGGTGGTCGGTCTCCTGGTGGTGGGCGTCTTGTCCGCCGGCTTCCCGGGCTCTGACTTCGCGGCGGCCCCGGGGCCGACCAGAGCACGGGCCAGGAACCGCCCAGTGTGGCTGTCGGGGTTCTGGGCCACCTCCTCAGGCGTACCAGCGGCCACGATGCGACCACCGCCGCCACCGCCTTCAGGGCCCAGGTCAACGACCCAGTCAGCCGTCTTGATGACGTCGAGATTGTGTTCGATGACAATGACGGTGTTGCCAGCATCGACCAGCCGCCCCAGGACGCCCAGGAGTTTGGCCACGTCCTCGAAGTGCAGGCCGGTGGTTGGCTCATCGAGCACATACACCGTGCGTCCTGTTGATCGCCGTTGCAATTCTGATGCGAGCTTCACGCGCTGGGCTTCGCCACCCGACAGTGTCGGGGCAGACTGACCGAGCCGCACGTATCCCAGACCCACATCGTTGAGCGTGCGCAGGTGACGCGCGATGGCCGGCACCGCTTCGAAGAAGTCGAGGGCCTCTTCGATCGGCATGTCGAGCACCTCGGCGATGGTGCGGCCCTTGAAGTGCACCTCGAGGGTCTCGCGGTTGTACCTGGCGCCTCGACAGACCTCGCACGGCACGTACACGTCTGGCAGGAAGTTCATCTCGATTTTGATCGTGCCGTCGCCGCTACACGATTCGCACCGGCCGCCCTTGACGTTGAAGGAGAACCGACCAGGCAGATATCCACGCACCTTCGCCTCAGGCGTCGTAGCGAAGAGCTTCCGAATGTGATCGAAGACTCCGGTGTAGGTAGCCGGGTTGGACCGGGGTGTGCGGCCGATGGGGCTCTGATCAACGTGCACCACTTTGTCGACCTGGTCGACTCCGGTGACGCGACGGTGGCGACCCGGCACGACGCGTGCACCTTGGAGTTCACGCGCCAGCGAGGCGTAGAGGATGTCGTTCACCAACGTCGACTTGCCAGAACCGCTCACACCGGTAACAGCGACGAAGCAGCCCAACGGGAAGCTGGCATCAACGTCGACGAGGTTGTGCTCGGTGGCCCCGATCACCGTCAGCACCCGGTCATGGTCGACAGGACGTCGTTCAGCCGGAACCGCGATCGAACGTCGGCCGGACAGATACGCACCGGTGGACGAGTCGGTGCTGCGCAGCAGATCCTCGACCGGTCCTGAGACCACCACCTGACCGCCGTGCTCACCGGCACCTGGACCGATGTCGACCACCCAGTCCGCAGTGCGGATCGTGTCTTCGTCGTGCTCCACCACGATCAGCGTGTTCCCGAGATCGCGGAGGCGCAGGAGAGTCTCGATCAACCGCCTGTTATCGCGCTGGTGCAACCCGATGGAAGGTTCGTCGAGCACGTACAGCACGCCGACCAGGCCGGAGCCGATCTGCGTGGCCAGCCGGATCCGTTGCGCCTCGCCACCGGACAGGGTGGCGGCCGGTCGGTCCAGCGACAGGTAGTCGAGGCCGACGTCGAGGAGGAACCGCAACCGCTCGTTGATCTCTTTCAGGACGCGTCCGGCGATCTGCGCCTCGCGCGGAGGGAGGTCGAGATCGCTCAAGTAGCGCGAGCATTCGCTGATCGACATGGCGGCCACCTGCGCGATCGAGGAACCCCCGAGGGTCACGGCGAGCACCAAAGGCTTGAGCCGCGCCCCCTCGCACGCTGCACAGGGGGTTTGGCGCATGTAGCCGGCGAAACGTTCACGGCCCGCATCCGACTCGGCCTCACCATGGCGGCGCTCGACGAAGGCCAGTACGCCTTCGAAGGTGGTGGTGTAGGCACGCTGCCGGTTGAACCGGTTCTTGTATCGCACCTCGATCTGCCCGGGATGACCCTCAAGGACGGCGGTGCGAGCACGTTGCGGCAGCTTCTCCCACGGGGTCTCGACCGAGAACCCGACGGTGTCGGCCACCGCCTCGAGCAGCCGTTGGAAGTAGTTGCTCACATGGCCGCCGGACCACGGTGCGATGGCGCCGTCGGCGATCGAACGCGTCGAATCGGGGATGACCAGATCTGGATCGACCACCATTCGGATCCCGAGCCCCGTGCACTCCGGGCACGCACCGAACGGTGAGTTGAAGGAGAACGAACGGGGTTCCAGCTCCTCGAACGACAGATCATCACGCATGCAGGCCAGGTGCTCGGAGAAGATCCGTTCCCGATCGGGGTCGTCCTCGGCACGGTCGACGAAGTCGAGCACCACCAATCCCCCACCAAGTTGCAAGGCGGTCTCGATCGAGTCGGTCAGGCGACGACGGGCCGAGGCCTTCACGGCTAGGCGGTCCACCACCACCTCGATGGTGTGCTTCTCCTGTTTCTTCAGCTTCGGCACTTCGGCCAACGCATGAACCACGCCATCGACGCGTGCGCGGCTGTACCCCTGGGCCTGGAGCTGACGGAACAGGTCGAGGTACTCACCCTTACGGGCCCGCACCACAGGAGCCAGAACCTGGAACCGGGTGCCATCGGTGAGGCCAAGAATCCGATCCACAATTTGCTGCGGTGATTGCCGCGCAATGACGTCGCCGCATACCGGGCAGTGCGGTGTTCCTGCCCGCGCATAGAGCAGTCGCAGGTAGTCGTAAACCTCAGTGATGGTGCCGACGGTCGACCGGGGATTTCGGTTCGTTGACTTCTGATCGATCGAGACGGCCGGCGACAATCCTTCGATGAAGTCGACGTCGGGCTTATCCATCTGGCCCAAGAACTGGCGGGCGTACGCCGACAGACTCTCGACGTATCGGCGCTGGCCCTCGGCGAAGATCGTGTCGAAGGCCAGGCTGGATTTCCCCGAACCGGACAACCCGGTGAACACGATGAGGGCATCCCGCGGCAGGTCGAGGGAGATGTCCTTGAGGTTGTGCTCCCGCGCACCTCGGACGATCAGTCGCTCGTGCACCGCTGTCCTACCCATCGCTCGTCCATCATCAAGCCTGCCGCATCCCTGTCAGGCCTCATCGTTCCGCCCTGGTGAGTTCTCCCTGGTCGGTCGGGCGGAGTACGGCGCAACAGGCGCGGTCCTGGGATGCTAACTGGACCGACCGACACCGGCTCGCTCGGCAAGGAGGACCCATGGCTGCCTATACCGGGCACGTGCACGTGGGCGGGCCGGCCCAGGTCCGCGAACTGACCGATCTGGTGCTGAGCAAGGTGGCCGTAGGCCCCATGGACAACAACGTCTATCTGCTGCGGTGCCGACGCACCGGCGATCAGCTCCTGATCGACGCGGCAGCCGACTCAGGCACGTTGATCGACCTGGCCGGATCCGGAGGGCTGAGGGTGATCGCCACCACCCACCGCCACCATGACCATGTTGGCGCGCTCGTGGAAGTTCAGGCCGCGACGGGTGCCCGCACCGTGGCGAGTCCTCTCGATGCGCCCGGCCTCCCCCTGGTGGTGGATCAGACCCTTGCCGATGGCGAGGTGCTGACCGTCGGGAAGATGGCGTTGAGGGCCATCCACCTGAGCGGTCATACGCCTGGTGGCCTGGCCCTGTTCTACGACGACCCTGAAGGGCACGGGCATCTGTTCTCGGGCGACTCGCTCTTCCCGGGCGGCGTTGGACGCACGCTCTCGCCGCAAGACTTCACCGCCCTCATGGACGACGTCGAGTCAAAGGTGTTCAGCCTGCCCGACGAAACGTGGGTGTACCCCGGCCATGGTGCAGACACCACGATCGGCACCGAGCGCCCGCAACTACCTGCGTGGCGCTCAAGGGGATGGTGATCGCCGCGGATTCACTCCTGCGCGGGGGGACTGGTTCCGGCGGACTCGTCGCGACGCACCTTCACCAGCGATGTCACCGTGGTCATGATGAGCACGGCTGCAATGACGCCCAACGACAGCGGCAGCGATATCTCAGGCGTCGTTCCCGTGCTCTCGTGCAAGGCGTGCAGGATGAGCTTGACCCCGATGAACCCCAGAATCACGGCCAACCCGATGCTCAGGTACACGAGCTTGTCGAGCAGCCCGTTGATGAGGAAGTAGAGCTGTCGCAGTCCGAGCAGAGCGAAGGCGTTCGCCGCGAGCACGATGTAGGGCTCCTGCGTGAGACCGAAGATCGCAGGGATCGAGTCGAGAGCGAAGAGCACATCGGTCGTTCCGATCGCGAGGATCACCAGCAGCATCGGCGTCACGACGCGTCGATCACTGACGATGGTGGTCAGTTTGGTTCCGTGGTACTCCGTAGTGGTGGGGAGCACCCGCTCGGCGAATCGAAGGACCGCGTTCTTGCCCGGCTCGGGCTCGGCATCACGATGGCGCAGTAGCTGTACCGCCGTGAACAGCAGGAAGGCGCCGAAAATGTAGAACACGCCGCTGAACGCTTCAATCGCCGCGGCACCGAGCGCAATCAGCCCGGCGCGAAGCACCAGCGCGATGACGATCCCAATCATGAGAACCCGGTGTTGGAACTCCTGAGGCACGGCGAATGAGGCCAGGATGATGACGAACACGAACAGGTTGTCGACCGAGAGACTGAGTTCTGTGACGTATCCGCCGAAGTACTGCCCCCCGAAGTCCCAGCCGGCGATCAGCCCCAACGCGATTCCGAAAACGATGGCCAGGCTGGCGTAGAAACCCACCCAGAGGGCGGCTTCCTTGGTCGAGATCACGTGGGGACGCCGGTCGGCGGTGAGCAGATCGGCCGTCACGATGACGACGAAGCCCAGGACGGTGAGGGCCCAGACCCAGAACGGAACGTTCATCGAGCGGGACCCGCCGACGGGCGGCAACATCCCGAAAACTTCATGGATTCACTCTGCCACGGTCTGCGCGCTGGACGCCGCAGGGGCTCGGTCTGGCATCTGACAGGGGTCAGATACCAGCCGCCTGCATGCCTCGGAGTTCCTTCTTCAGATCGGCGACCTCGTCGCGAAGCCGCGCGGCGAGCTCGAACTGCAGATCGGAGGCGGCCTGGTGCATCTGATCGGTGAGCTGCTGGATGAGCCCGGCGAGTTCACTCTGGGGCATGCTCGAGGTGTCGAGCGCGCGCCCGGTGAGGGGGACAGGCGCCTTGACCGACGCACGGGTGCCAGCCAGGAGTTCGGCGGTGTCGGCATCTTCACGCGCGAGCATCTCGGTGATGTCGGAGATCTTCTTCCGCAGCGGGGTGGGATCAATTCCGTGCGCCTTGTTGTAGGCCACCTGCTTAGCCCGACGACGGTTGGTCTCGTCGATGGCGTGCTGCATCGATGGGGTGATCCGGTCGGCGTACATGTGCACCTGGCCGGAGACGTTTCGAGCGGCACGACCGATCGTCTGGATGAGCGAGGTTCCCGAGCGCAGGAAGCCCTCCTTGTCGGCGTCGAGGATCGACACAAGGCTCACCTCGGGGAGGTCGAGTCCTTCACGGAGCAGGTTGATGCCGATCAGTACGTCGAAGCGGCCAAGGCGCAGGTCGCGCAGGAGTTCGACGCGCTTCAGGGTGTCGACTTCCGAGTGGAGGTATTGGACCCGGACGTCCAACTCCACCAAGTAGTCCGTGAGGTCCTCGGACATCTTCTTCGTGAGCGTGGTGACCAGGACGCGCTCGTTGCGTGCTGCACGAATGCGGATCTCGTGGAGCAGATCGTCGATCTGACCCTCGGTGGGCTTCAGGACGATTTCAGGGTCGATCAGCCCGGTCGGCCGGATGATCTGTTCGACCACGCCATCGCCTCGTTCGAGCTCATAGGCACCGGGCGTCGCCGAGAGGTAGACCGTCTGCCCAGTGCGTTCAAGGAATTCCTCGAAGCGCAGGGGTCGGTTGTCCATCGCGCTCGGCAGCCGGAAACCGTGCTCGACGAGGGTGCGCTTGCGGGAGGAGTCGCCCTCGAACATCGCACCGATCTGCGGCACGGTTACGTGCGATTCGTCGATGACGAGCAGGAAGTCTTCAGGGAAGTAGTCGAGCAGGCAATTGGGCGGCGATCCGGGCTCACGGTCATCAATGTGGCGCGAGTAGTTCTCGATACCTGCGCACGACCCGACCTGTCGCATCATCTCGATGTCATAAGTGGTGCGCATCCGAAGCCGCTGAGCTTCGAGCAGCTTGCCCTGATCGTTCAGCTCGTCGAGCCGAAGCGCCAGTTCGGCCTCGATGTTCGAGACAGCATGCTCCATGCGCGCGGGACCAGCGACGTAGAAGGAGGCCGGAAAGATGGCGAGCTCGGCCTCCTCAGCCAGGATCTCGCCAGTGAGCGGGTGCAACGTGGTGAGGCGCTCGATCTCGTCGCCGAAGAACTCGACGCGCAAAGCGTTGTGCTCGTAGACCGGAATGATCTCGACCGTGTCGCCCCGTACTCGGAACGAACCACGGGTGAACGCGATGTCGTTGCGCGTGTACTGGATGTCGACCAACGAGCGGAGCAACGTGTCGCGATCGATCGAGTCGCCGACGCGGAGCCGGACACGGCGATCGACGTACTCCTGCGGCGTACCAAGGCCGTAGATGCACGACACCGTGGCGACCACCACGACGTCGCGACGGGTGAGCAGACTGTTGGTGGCCGAATAGCGCAACCGCTCGACCTCCTCGTTGATCGAGGAGTCCTTCTCGATGTAGGTATCGGTGGAGGGAACGTAGGCCTCGGGCTGGTAGTAGTCGTAGTACGACACGAAGTACTCGACAGCGTTGTTTGGTAGGAGCTCACGGAACTCGTTGGCAAGCTGGGCCGCCAATGTCTTGTTCGGCGCCATAACGAGCGTGGGCCGCTGCAGCTTCTCGATCAGCCAGGCCGTGGTGGCCGACTTGCCCGTGCCGGTGGCGCCCAGGAGGACGACATCGGGCTCCCCCGCGTTGATTCGCCGCACAAGATCCGCGATGGCGCGAGGCTGATCGCCGGAGGGGACGAAGTCGCTGATCACCTCGAAGGGAGCAACGGTGCGCTGAAGGTCGGTGACAGGTCTCACGCGGACACGCTACGACCCGGCACCGACAGCGCGCTCCTGCAGCCGTTCCCAGAGCCGATCCACCTGGTCCTCCAGGTGATCGATGTCGCCGTCGTTGAGCACGATCTCGTCGGCTAGAGCCAGCCGATCTTCGCGGGTGGCCTGGGCCGCCATGCGGGCGCTCGATGACGCCCGATCCCAGCCCCGTGAATGACGCAGCCGCTCGATCCGCAGATCCTCGGAGGCATCGACCACCACGATGAGGTCGTAGGCCTCGGTTCGTCCGGTCTCGGCCAGCAACGGCACGTCGTGCACGACGATCGCGTCATCGTCGGCCAGTGCGGTCATCAGATCGGACTGACGTCGGACCAGCGGGTGGACGATCCGCTCGAGCTCGGCCCTGGCTTCGGCATCGCGGAAGACCAGAGCGGCCAGGGCCCGACGATCAAGAGAGCCGTCGGCACCCAGCACCTCATTGCCGAACGCGGCATGCACCGAGGCGAAGCCTTCGGTTCCTGGTTCGACCACCGCTCGAGCGATGGCGTCCGCGTCGACGATCACCGCCCCGTGCTCGGAGAGCAGGTGAGCGACAGTGCTCTTCCCCGAGCCCACGCCGCCCGTCAGTCCCACCACCAGCACATCGCGACCCTAGGGCACCGCGTCTGCCCGAGCCCGGCGAACCGACCGCATGAATACGGGTCGTGAACGATCGAAGGGGTGGAAGGCCATCGGCCATCCACCCCTTCGGGTTCGAACGTGGTGCTCGCGGAACTAGTTCGCTCCGGTGAGCTTCTCGCGCAGTGCAGCAAGAGCCTCATCAGAGGCCAGCGCACCTTCGTCAGCCGGAGCGGCCTCGGAGGAGAACGTCGAGGGAGCAGCCTCGCCGGCCTCGGCGTCGGCCTTCTTCGCAGCCTCGATCTGCACCTTGTGAGCGTCGAAGCGCGTCTGCGCCTCAGCGTACTGACGCTCCCACTCGGCCTGAGCCGTCTCGTGGCCAGGGAGCCACTCGCCGGTCTCGGGGTCGAAGCCGTCGGGGTAGACGTAGTTGCCCTCGGCGTCGTAGTTCGCGGCCATGCCGTACTGGGTCGGGTCGAAGTCTGTGGCCTCGCCGATCGTGCCCTCGTTGGCCTGCTTGAGCGAGAGCGAGATACGACGACGCTCGAGATCGATGTCGATGACCTTGACGAAAATCTCGTCGCCGACCTGGACGACCTGCTCGGGAATCTCTACGTGGCGCTCAGCCAGCTCGGAGATGTGGACCAGGCCCTCGATGCCCTCGTCGACGCGCACGAACGCACCGAACGGAACGAGCTTGGTGACCTTGCCAGGAACGACCTGACCCATCTGGTGGGTACGCGCGAACTGCTGCCACGGGTCTTCCTGAGTGGCCTTGAGCGACAGCGAGACGCGCTCGCGATCCATGTCGACATCGAGCACCTCGACGGTGACCTCTTGGCCGACCTCGACAACCTCTGAGGGGTGGTCGATGTGCTTCCACGAGAGCTCGGAGACGTGGACCAGACCATCGACGCCACCGAGGTCGACGAACGCACCGAAGTTAACGATCGACGACACGACCCCGCTACGGACCTGACCCTTGAGGAGCGTGGTGAGGAAGTTCTGACGCACTGCGGACTGCGTCTGCTCGAGCCACGCACGACGCGAGAGCACCACGTTGTTGCGGTTCTTGTCGAGCTCGATGATCTTGGCCTCGATCTGCTGGCCCACGTAGGGCTGCAGGTCGCGGACGCGACGCATTTCGACGAGCGAGGCAGGAAGGAAGCCGCGCAGGCCGATGTCGAGGATGAGTCCACCCTTGACGACCTCGATGACGGTTCCTTCGACGATGCCGTCCTCTTCCTTGATCTTCTCGATCGTGCCCCAGGCGCGCTCGTACTGCGCACGCTTCTTGGACAGGATCAGGCGACCCTCCTTGTCCTCCTTCTGGAGGACGAGCGCCTCGACGTGGTCTCCCACCTTGACGACCTCATTGGGGTCGACGTCGTGCTTGATGGAGAGTTCACGGGAGGGGATGACACCCTCGGTCTTGTAGCCGATGTCGAGCAGGACCTCGTCACGGTCGACCTTCACGATGATGCCCTCAACGATGTCGCCGTCGTTGAAGTACTTGATCGTGAGGTCGATGGCGGCGAGGAAGTCCTCAGCCGAGCCGATGTCGTTGACGGCGATCTGCGGTGCCGTGGTGGTGCCAGAAGCAGTCGAAGGGGCTTGAGTAGAGACGGTCATGGAGTCGTAGGGGCCTTTGGTTGGATGCGTACGCTGCAGGCCTGTTCGACGGGCCGTTCATCCGCTGGGCTGACCGACGAAGCAACGACAAGACGACCGCGAGCCTGCTCCCTGTTGAGGACGCGCAGACCGACAACGCTGCGGAAAGGATAGTGACCTCGTGAAGGCCGTTGGCGGGCAGGGTCCTGTGGCCCGAAGGCCCGTGGATCAGCACGAATCCGTGCGTGCGGCCCGCCTGCACTGGGATTCCGATGCCGACACCTACCAGGCTGAGCACGGCTGGTTCCTGGGTGACGCCGATTTCTGCTGGAGCCCTGAGGGCCTGCGCGAGGCCGAGGCCGGTCTGCTGGGCGATGTCATGGGTCAACGCGTGCTCGAGATCGGCTGCGGCGCGGCCCAATGCGCGCGCTGGCTGATCGGCCAAGGCGCACAGGTAGTGGGCATCGACATCTCGCTCCGTCAGCTCCAGCACAGCAGGCGGATCGATGAGGGCATGGGCGTGCGCACGCCTGTAGTGCACGCCGACGCCGGTGCCCTACCGATGGCAGATGGATGCGTCGACATCGTCTGCTCGGCTTTCGGCGCCATCCCGTTTGTAGCCGACTCCGCACTGGTCATGCGCGAGATCGCCAGGGTGCTACGGCCCGGCGGGCGGTTCGCTTTTTCTGTGACCCACCCGGTCCGGTGGATGCTGCTCGACGATCCAGGGGAGGCGGGCCTCACCGTCATCACCTCGTACTTCGATCGTCGTCCGTATGTGGAGCAAGACTCGAACGGGGTCGTCGAGTACCTCGAACAGCATCGGACCGTGGGCGACCGTATCCGGGAAATCGTGGCTGCCGGGCTTGTGCTCGATGATGTGGTCGAGCCCGAATGGCCAGAGCACCTCGACCAAGAATGGGGCGGCTGGGGACCGGAACGTGGTGCGTTAGTGCCCGGCACCGCCATCTTCGTCGGGCACCGTCCATGATCAGTCCGTGAAGCATCGATGAGGTCCTACGGCGAGGTGCTCGCCTTTGGCCAGGCGCGACAGCTGATGCTGGCCATGGTGCCGGTGCGCTTCGGCTACGCCATGGCTGGTCTGACACTTGTGCTGCTCGTCCGTGATCGCACAGGTTCCTTCGCCTTGGCCGGCCTGGGATTGGGAATCTTCAGCCTTGCGGCCGGATTGCTGGCTCCCCTGCGAGGACACCTGGTCGACACGCTCGGGCAGACTCGTCCACTCCTGGTCTATTTACCGGTGTTCAGTCTCTGCTTTGCCGCATTGGCCGCAGTCGACCGCCCCGTCCCGCTCCTCATCCTCTGCGCGGTCGGCGGGGCCGCCTCCCCTCCCCTGCTGGCCAGTTCGCGAGCGCTGTGGCGACCCATCGTCGGCCCCGATCTGGTCCGCACCGCTTACGCGCTCGACGCCATCGCCATGCAAGCAGCGCAGGTTCTGGGTCCAGTTGCGGCCGCTGCTGTGGTGGTGTGGGCCGGCCCCGGGGCCGCGGTGCTCGTGATCGCAGCGCTGGTCTTCGTCGGCGGACTGCTCTTCCTCAGCCTGCCAGCTTCTCGCGCCTGGACCGGTGATCGCGAGGCGGCCGGGCTGATGGGCGCGGTGCGCTCTGAGGGCATCCGCACCCTGCTGATGGTGTCGGCAGCCCTAGGCACGGCGGCAGGGGCGATCACGGTGGCACTTCCGGCGATCGCCGTGCAGGAGAATTGGCCGCTCAGCGGAGGTGTGCTCCTGGGAGCGCTCGCGGTGGGCAGCGTCATCGGTGGAACGCTGGCCGGATCACGATCGACCCACGGGCCGGTGCGTGGGCTCGGCCGTTCGATTCTCGTGCTGGCAGTCACTCTGCTCGTGGCGGCGATCCCGGCTCCTTGGCCCGTCCTCGCCCTGCTGCTCGTGCTGGCCGGCTTCGGCCTCGGTCCCTCAAACGTCTATTTGCTGGAACTCATCGATCGGCTCGCACCGCGCGGAAGGGCGGTGACAGGATTCGCCGCCGTCGTGGCCCTTGAGTG
>Ga0105048_10000464_pt1 | contig 62198 bp, 39 predicted proteins | sample MAT05_FD_78382 | JGI IMG/M metagenome (GOLD analysis project Ga0105048, IMG submission 78382) | Freshwater microbial communities from Lake Fryxell liftoff mats and glacier meltwater in Antarctica - MAT-05 | ecosystem: Environmental > Aquatic > Freshwater > Ice > Liftoff microbial mat | place... | reverse complement strand
TCCCTTGCTGAGCGAATCGAGAGGCTCAGCAATCCCTTGCTGAGCGAATCGAGAGGCTCAGCAATCCCTTGCTGAGCGAATCGAGAGGCTCAGCAATCCCTTGCTGAGCGAATCGAGAGGCTCTTCAGCTTGCGGATCTCGGCGGCCGGCCCCGTACTCGCGTTCGGGGGCCGGCCGCTTTGGTGTATATGGTGAGGTCCACTGGCTCGGCCCTGCGGACCGGAAAGCAATGTCGATGGCTCGTCACTCCGTAGGGAGTCACTTTCGCACTGGGTTTCGGTCGCTCGTTGTCGCCGCCGCCGTTTGTCTGACGGCGCTGTTCATGAGCAGCACAGCTCTGGCCGCGAAGATCGACGACCTCATCAAACAGCTGGCGTCCGACGACTTTCGCGTGAGGACCCAGGCAGCGCTGGCGCTGGGGGCCACCTACGACAACGCCGCGGTGCGACCGCTTTGTGGCAAGACGAGCGACTCGAACCAGACTGTGAAGCTCGCGGTCATCGCGGCGCTCGGCAAGCTCGGTAAAGAGGACGGGACAGCGTGCCTTCGGGCAGCTCGCAAGAAGGAGTCCGACGGCACCGTCACCGCTGCGATCGACAAGGCCATCGAGAAGAGCTTCATGGGCGGCGACCCGCCGTCGCCTGGGTCCTCTGCGAAGTGGTACGTCGCATTGCAGGTCACCAACAAGACGAGCCGGCCGAACCTCGAGGTCGAGGCGCTCGTTCGCAAGGCGATGCAAGAAAAGCTGCTCGCCAACTCGAGCTGCGCGATGGCGCCGCGCACCGAGACGAACCAACAGGCAACCGATTTGATCAAGAACCGTAAGCTGAAGGGCTACCTCTTGATCGCGAGCGTCGAGCCATTCAACTACTCCGGCGGCAACCTGACGGTTCAGCTCAAGGTCACGATGTGGACCTACCCAGAGCGTGCATTGAAAGCCGAATTCGGCCCGAAGCTCACACAACAGGGCGCGCCGAAGCCCGACGTCGAGGGCGAGTCGTTGCTCATCAAGATGGCGTCGCAGACGTCGGTCGACAACTTGACCAAGGTCGCGGCCTCCCTCTGAGCCGCTTCCCTCCCGGGAAGAGGGCGCGTAGAACGCAGAGTTTGGCCCTGGTGGCCGAGGGTCGCCTACGATCCGAGAACCAACGAGGAAGATGATGGCCGCTGGCGACCCGAACGCAGACAAAGGTGCAGACGCGAAGCCGCCCGCAGGCGACGGGCCTCGGCCCCGCTACAAGCGCAGCGCCAAGAACTACCTGCTCGATGGACACTTCCAGCTCAAGTACACGGGCTTCCTCGTCGCGATCACCTCTGTTCTCTCGATCGCGCTTGGTGCCATCATTCTGGAAGCGAGCCGCGACGTACTGCGCCAGACCCAAGAGACGGTCGAGCAAGGCAAAGCCACTGTCGAGCAAGGCGAAGCGACTGTCGTTCGTGGCCAGAAGGTCATCGAAGAGTCCGACAAGGTCAGCCAAGTCGTCGGCTCGACGATCGAAAATTGTTACCAGGGTGACGACTACAAGCCCCTGCTCGACAGCTACAAAAAAGACGCTGCAGAAAAAGCGAACGGTCTCGCCGACGAGCAAGCCAAGCTGCAAGCCGACAAGAAGTTCCTCGAGGCCACGCGGGACAATCTGGAGAAAAATTTCCAGGAAGCCAAGACTCGGCAGACGCAGCTCTTGATCGGTCTCGGCGTCGTTCTGTTGATCTTGATCTTCGCGATCGGCGTCGCAGGCATCGTGTTCACGCACAAGATCGCCGGCCCCATCTTCAAAATGAAGCGTCTCTTCCGCCAAGTGGGGGAGGGCAAGCTCGTGCTCCGCGAAAAACTGCGCAAGGGCGACGAGCTCGTGCACTTTTTCGAAGCGTTCGAGAAAATGGTCGACCAGCTGCGCGGCAAACAGAAGCGGGAGATCGTCGAGGTCGACACGATCATGAAAAAACTCGAGGCAGAAAACGCAGACGGTGAGGCGTTGAAGAGCCTGCGGGTGCTACGCGCCGAGATGATCGACCACCTCGAGCCTTAGGGCCCGGGAATGAATAAGCCGCGCGACATCATCGATACTCTCGCTGCGACAGGCGGCCTCGTCTCTGCGCTCCTCAGGCTACGAGAGTGGGCTTCTGGTGCTCGTTCCTCGGGCGCCAGTCTCACTTCGGTCTCGATGGTCTCGCGATCGACTTGTCCATTCCCGGGCCCTTAGCGTCAAAACGCAGCGCGGACGTGCTCGCAGCGAGGGGCGTCGCCGTCGAATTCGACGCCCACGATATCGAAGCGCATGCGCTCGAGGCTCGCGTCGCGCTTGAAGCGTGTGCGCCAGAGGCGCTCACCCGCAGCGCGCACGCGGCGTTGTTTGCGCCAATCGACGCTGTCCAGCGTCTTGACCCACGCGCGCTCCGAGCGCGTGCGCACTTCGACCACGACCACGACGGGCCCTTGTCGCGCGACGATGTCGATCTCCAGCCGCCCGACGCGGATGTTGCGCCCCAAAAGGAGGAAACCGCCTGCCTCCAGAAAGGAGGCGGCGGCTTCTTCGGCTCGCTTCCCGAGCTCGTGACGCGGATCGTTCACTACTCGGTGGGAGCTGTCGGCGCTGCCTGCTGACCTTCGCAGATGTCGACGTTGTAGTGGCCCGCCACTCCAAAGCAATTCTGGGCAGCGATCGCGACGTCGACTTTCTCGGTTGCGGTGTCGACGATCGGATCGTCGGCTTTCACGCAGTACTTGCCCGTGAGCTGCGGGTCGCCGAGACCGACGTCGGGCCGAACCTCTGCGCACTGGTAGCCATCGGGGCACTCGCAGAAGTTGAAGTTCTCGTCTTCGGCCGCGCCCTCTGCCACGCCGCAGCGGCACGAACAGTAGACCGAGTTGACTGCGTCGCGCAGACCCTTGGCTTCGCACTGACCGCAAACCTCGGATGCCACCGGCGTATCGGTGCCCGGGATGCAGCAGTCTCTGCCTTCGTTGAAAGCGAAATCTTTGGTCGGGTCCTGGCAGTTGTTCTCCGTGTGACAGACGAACAGCTTGCACTGCTTGGTGGCGTCGTCGCAGAAGTAGTTCTCGGGACAGGTGTCGGCGCCGCACTGGCAGAAGCCTTCTGCGTTGCACCCATTGCCGAGCGACGCGCAGTCCGTGTCTGCTGTTTCGGCGGTGCACTCGGGAGCAAATGTCGCCGACTCGACGCATTTGCCGGCGTCCCCGCACTCAGGCAGAGCGCCACCGCAAGCCTGCTTCGGCGGCTGACCTGCCGGGCAGCTCACCCGACCCTGGAAGTGGTTCACCAAACAAATGCGGCTCTCGCATTGAAACGAGCGCGACTCGATGTTCTCTTGCGTGACCTTGAAGCCCGCGAAAGTGCCGAGGTACTCGTCTTCCGGGGTGCAAGGGTCGCCGATGCCGCCGGTCTGGCAGGAGGCGGGGAAGAAGCCGATGGCGACGACGCCACCTACGGCGAAAACCCCCTGAAAAAGGAGGGCGTAGGTTGAGCGGGCAGACTTGGTTCGAGTCATCTTTCAGGGGCTCCTTCGGCACGCGAGCGGGACGCTGCGTGGTGCGGCGAGCAGCGATCAGCACGGCGGAGTTGGAGCACCGCCATGCCATGAGTGGACGCTAAGTGGACGAGACATTACCCAATCCGTGATCGCACCGTCAACTGCCTCTCGGGCTTACAGAAATTCTTCTCGCCTCGGGTGAGGCGCGTGCGGGGAGCTGCGGGGTGTTTGCTTACCTTGCACTTCATTGTGCGCAACCCACGCAAGAGGTAGGGCAGGTGTCCCGCGCAGACACTAGCCCGCGCCGGCGAGAAACCCCGAGGAACGTAGGGTTGTTGGTCGTTGACAGAGGGAATCGCAGATGGGTACCATGCGCCCTCACGCTGCGGTCTGGCCAATTTTGCTTGTCTTTTCGGGCTGTTCCTCGATTTTTCTCCGCACTCACCTGCCGAGGCTGTTTTCCTGCTCAGCATCCACACGCTGAGGCCACACATCCGAGCCGGGGCTCGACGCTCAAGCGTCACCTCCGCTCAAGCCTCTCGATTTGCTCAGCCCCTGTTATCCCGCCACTCAGCTCCCTGCCGCGATCCCGCCCTCCAGGCGCCGCGGTCAATGACCTTCGGCCCAGCAACACTGCTTGGGCGAGCCACTGAAGATAAGGAAACGACGATGCGCAAACGTCTGGCCGCTCTCGCACTCGTGGCCTCCCTCGCCTCGGGCCTGGTGCCCTCGTACGGCTTTGCACAGCAGCCGGCCAAGCCCGCCGCTCCCCCGAAGGCCAAGGGCGGCGACGTCATCGACCTCGACGACGAGGACGGAAAAGATCCGAAGAAGAAGCAGGCCGCTCCGGAAGAGACGCCGACGCCCGGCCAGATGACGGAAGAGGCAGCACAAGCGAAGCGCTTGTTCGACGGGACCAAGTGGCCCGAAGCCGCGCTCGCGCTGAAGCGCGTGGTCGCTGGCGAGACCGGCGATGACGAGGGCAACAAGCAGATCGCGCAGTATCAGCTCGCGATCGCCCTCTACAACATGAAGTTCTATCAGGCGAGCTACGGCATCTTTTCGGACATCGCCGGCAAACCCAGCCACAACAAATTCAAAGAGACGCTGCTCTGGCTCGCGCGTCTCGCCATCCAGCTGCCGGAGCCCGCCGACATCGTCGAGCGCGTCGGCAAGTACGATCGCGAAGAGCTCGAGCGCTTCAACAACCCCCAGCAGAAGAACCTGTACTGGCAGCTCAATTACCTGCTCGGTCGCTACAAGTACCGCGCTCGCAGCTACGATGAAGCGATCGACTTGTTCGGCAAGGTCGACAAAAAGAGCCCCTACTACGTCCAGTCCAAGTTCTTCGAGGGCATCACGCACGTCCAGAAACGTGAGTCGGTCCCGGCAGTGAAGGCGTTCACCGCCATCATCGAGGCGCTACCCGATGCCGAAGGCGTCGACGACAAAGCGCGCATGCAGGACCTCGCGCATCTGTCGATGGCGCGGACCTACTACTCGGCTTCGGTTCGCCTCGACGAGAGCGGTATCCCCAAGATCGATCCGAAGAAGCTGTCCGCAGCCGTCAAATTCTGGAACCGCGTCGACGTCGCCAGCGAGTACTGGCTCGACGCCCTCTTCGAGCAGTCATGGGCTTACTTTATGGCTGGCGACTACCCGCACGCGCTCGGCAACATTCACACGATCGAGTCGCCCTACTTCCCGAACTCGTTCTATCCCGAAGCCAAAGTTCTGAACGCGGTCATCTCGTTCACGGTCTGCCAATACGAAGACGCGACGACGACAGTCGCCCGCATGAAGAAGCGCTACGAGCCGATTCGCAAGGAGCTCGACGCCATCCTCGAGAAATACAAAGGCGACGAAACCGGCCAGCAATTCTTCAAGTTTTTGACCGACGTGCGGGACAACAAGGCGAAGCTCTCGAAAGAGATCGAGCCCGTCGTGCAGAACGCACTCTCGGATCGCCAGCTGCTCCGCAACATCGAGTACGTGAAGCTGCTCGACAAAGAAGCGGCCTTGTTCAAAGCGCAGCCGGCGAGCTTCCGCGACTCGGACCTCGGCAGCGATATCACCGACTCGCTCGATCTCGCGCGCGAGCTTGCGATCCGCAACGCGGGCACGCTCGCGAAAGACCGTTACGAGCGGTACCTGGAAGAGCTCCAGGAGCACCTTCGTAACTCGCAGAAGATCCTGATCGATATCGTGAACGCCGAGCGCAACAAGCTCGACGAAAAGGTCCTCAAGGGCCAGGTCTCGAAAGAGGATACCGACATTTACGGTGTGGTCAGCCCGGACGAAGAACACGTCCTCTGGCCCTTCGACGGGGAGTATTGGCGTGACGAGCTCGGCTTCTATCGCCAGGTCGTCGTGTCGAAGTGCGGCAAAAAGTAGTCGTATTCGCCCTACCGATAGCCATGACGCAACGATTGATCCAAGGCGGCGCTCGACAGCGCGTCTGAGGGGACGGAGACGAATGATGAACCAGTCGAAGTTCGGGACTCGAGCCCTCCGGTTCGTGGGTGGCATGGCCACCATCACGGCCGGGGTTCTCGCCATGGACGTTTCAGTCGCCAGCGGCGCTGGAGAGTGCATCTCTCCTGCTGCGAAAACAGCGCTCTCGGAGTGCCCTGCCGGCACTCTGAAAGCATCCTCCGGCAAGAAGCCGCAAGTGAGCTTCAGTACGGCGCCGGCGGCCGTCAGCCTGAAGAAGCGTGACGACCAAACCAAACCGACCAATCCGACGGATATGGCCAACGCTGCTCAACGCGACGAGCGGCGCGCCAAGATGCAGAAGAAGTCGAAGCAGCTGCTCGTCACAGAGGTGCAAGGCCTCGAGTCGTTGTTCGCTGACACCAAGAAGAACTCCCCAGATCGACCGAAGCTCGCACGCCGCTTGGCAGAGGGCTATGTCGAGCTCGAAGCAGCCGCATTCCGCGAGCAGACCGAAGCCGAGATTCGCGCCCAAGACGCGAAGCGCAAGAAGCAAGACGACGCGGCGAAGAAGGAGACCGATGCGGCAGGCAAGTCGAAGCAAGTCGTCGCTGCAGCCCGCAAGAGCGCCATCAAGTATTACACGCTGCTGAAGGACAACTACTCCAAGTGGTGTCTCTCACCGAACGGGCAGGACGCGACCAAGTCGTCGGGTTGCGGCGACGAGGTGCTGTACTACCTCGCCTACGAGTACGAGCAGGCGAAAGATTTCGACAACGCCCGCAAGGTGTACTTCGAGCTGACCGACAACTGGAAGACGTCGAAGTATCGTCCCAACGCATACCTCGCGTTCGGTGAGCTCTTCTTTCAAGAAGCGCAGAGCGACCCGAGCAAGTGGGGCTTCGCCCAGCAGTCGTACGAAGAGGTTATCAAGGTGCCGCCGCCCGACAACAAGGTGTACGGCTACGCCCTTTACAAGCTCGGTTATGTCCACTGGAACTTGGGCGAGTACGAGAAGGCAGTCGACTCGTTCAAGAAGACGATCGAGTACGGCGGCAAGTTCTCCAATTTGCCGAACGCGTCGCAGCTCGCGACCTCGTCTCGCCGCGACATCATTCCGGTCTACGCCCTGTGGGGTGACCCGAAGAAGGCCTACAACTTCTTCAAGCCCATTTCCGGCGACTCTGCTTCGGAAAACGACAAGACCTACAAGATGATGGATGAGCTCGGTATCAACTACCTCGATACCGGTCACTACGACGAGGGCATCGCGCTCTACACCGACCTGATGGGTCGGGATAGTGGGCCGAAGTGGTGCGAATACCACGGGCATATCGCAGAGGCGACGCTGGCCAAGAAGTCCGGCGACAAAGAAGCGATCATGAAGGTCCTCGCGAAGCAGTTCGAGGTCCACAAGGCCTTCGGCGGGGGCAGCTCCGCTGCTGACGCGAAGAACAAGTGCGGCAATATCACCGCCGGCATCACGACCGAAACGGCGATGGCTTGGCATCTCGAAGCCGTCGGTTCGGGTGGCGTGCGCGGAACGGGCGATGCGAAGACGATGAAGGCTGCCGCGGAGCTTTATCAGAAGGTCGTCGACAACTTCGCGCAGGCCGACTTCGCCAAGTACACCTTCCCGCGCATCGTGAAGGACGACTGGCCGGACATCATGAAGATCAAGTACGCGATGGCGGACTTGCTCTATTTCCAAAAGGATTGGGCGAAGTGTGGTCCGGCGTTCGACTCCGTCGTCGCCGAGGACCCGAAAGGTGCGAACGCCGCCGAAGCCGCTTACGCGTCGGTGCTCTGCTACCAGAACATCTACACCGAGCGACACAAGGCCGGCGAAGATCGCCGGGGCACGGGCAACCTGCCCGGCGACAAGGACAAGAAGGGCGCCGCGCCGGTCGACAAAGAGAAGTTCAAGGCGAAGGATTTCACGTCCGACCAGAAGGGCATGATCACGGCGTTCAATCGATACGTCTGTTACATCCAGCCCGACAAGACCAACAAAGAAGCGATGGACCAGTTCGTCGAGGTCAAGTACGCGCGTGCGCGCACTTACTTCGAGTCCCGAAAATGGGAAGAAGCAGCGCTCGGCTTCCGTGATGTTGGGCTGAACCATTCTGAGCGCGAGGTCGGCATCTTCGCAGCGCAGCTCTACCTCGAGTCGCTGAATATCCTAGCGACCAATTCGGAGCCGTCACGCCCGTCTTGTTTGACCGACATCGAGAAGGACGTGCCGGAGTTCATCAAGCTCTACTGCGGCGGAACCAAGAAAACGCAGAACGAAGACCAGTGCGCCATCCTCGCCCGCATCCAGCGTGACATCGAGCGTCTCGCTACAGAGGCGATGATCAAGAAGGCCGATGAAAATCCGGGTGCCAGCATCGAGCTCTACCGCACAGCAGCGGCTCGCTACATGGAGATGTGGGAGAAGTACGGCAAAGAGCCGTGCGAAAAAGGCCAGATGGAGGCCTGCGCACGCAACGACGAGGTGCTCTACAACGCGTCTCGTGCCTTCCAGTCCGCACGTCTCTTGATGAAGAGCATCGCGGTCAAGAAGATCCTGATCAGCCCGAAGTTCAACCTGCACAAGACGCCCTCGGCCATCAAGGCAGTCTACGAAATCGCCGGCAACTACCAGGCTATCGCCGTCTACGACGAAGCCGCCAGCTGGTACGAGAAATTCGCCGACGAGCAGCCCAGGGACGAGAAGGCACCCCAGGCGTTGTCCGACGCCGTGGTCCTGCGCCTCGGTCTCGGTCAGCAAGACCAGGCGATCAAGAACTCCGACAACTTCCAGCGGCAGTTCGCGAGCAAGACGCAGCAGGCGGCTCAGATCGCGTTCGCCATCGGCGCTTACTACGCCGACAAGGAGGACTGGGGCAACGCCCGCAAACAGTTGTCCGGCTCGACGATGAACAAGATCGACAAGAACGCGACGATCGACGTGCAGCTGCAAGCGCACGCCATGCTCGGCCGAACCTACGAGAAGCTCAACAACCGCACGCAGGCGCGCACCGAGTACGACAAGGTTCGCAGCAGCTGGAAGGACCCGGCTGCCATCGTGAACCGCGTGCAAGAGCTCGCGAAGACGTTGGGTGAAGGTGAAGCGCAGGCGAACCGCCGCCTCGGCAAGATGCTCGAGGCAGTGGGCGAGGCGTACTTCTTCTTCGCAGAAGAGAAGAAGATCGCGGTCGATAAGATCGCCTTCCCCGAATACAAAGGCTCCGGCGAAAAGAAAGAAGTCGAAGACTTCGTCAACAAGAAGGTCTCCGAGTGGCAGAAGAAGAAGCGCGACAAGCTCGAAGAAGCCGACAAGGAGTACCAGAAGATCCTGGGTCTGCAGCCGGTGCCTCCTCCGCGTTGGGTCATTGCCGCCGGCTCTCGCGTCGGCCAGATGAAGGGCAAGTTCGTCGCCGAGTTCCGCGCTGCTCCCATCCCGAAAGACTGGAAGCAGAACGGCCCGAGCCCCTTCGGCGACCTCTTGTGGGAAGAAATTCGCGGCGCTTACTACGCGAAGCTCGACGACGTCAGCGAGCCGGACAAGCAGGCAGCCAAGGCAGCCTACAAGCTCTGCCTCGATCTCTCGGTCAAGCACCAGTATTTCGACGAGTTCAGCCGCACTTGTGAGTCGTGGCTCTCGAAGACGTACCCGGCCGAGTACCACCTCATCGACGAGTTCCGCAGCTCGCCCAACCGGCTCGGTACGGGCCTCAACGAACGCGCCATCCCGGTCAACATCGATGGCTCGCCGGCCACCTTCGTTCTCGAAGAGAAGGCAGAGAAGCCGTCAACCCCGACTGCCCCCGCCGATCCGAAGGCCAAGCCTGACCCGAAGGCAAAGGCCGACGCGAAGGGCGCGACGAAAGCAGCCGATCCCCCGAAGCCGGGCGTGAGCAAAGAAGACGATGCGCTCAGCAAGGCGAAGAAGAAGTGAGGGCCAAGACCATGAAGCTCATCGCAAACATCACGAGTTGCGCATTGGCGGCGCTGCTGGCTCTCTCGATCGGCTGCAGCAGCACCGAGGACGCCAAGAACGCAAAAGGTGGCAAGGGCCCCAAGACCGGTGACGGTACCGTCGTCGGTCCCGAGGCAGAGAAGCACTACAAAGCGGGGCTCGCCGAGATCGAACGTCTCGACAAGCTGCCGAACGGCTGGACGACCGAGACCTGCGCCTCCACTGCGAAGCAGTTCCTGGACGCGAACGACGCGCAAGGGAAGTTCTTCGCGGAGGCGGTCTACAACGCCGGCGCCAGCTATCACCGATGCAACAACTTCGCGGAGGCGCGCAAGCACTACAAAGAGGTTCTCGACAAGAACGAGAAGTTCCATCGGGCACGCGTTCAGCTCGCGCGATTCGATCTCGCCGAAGCGAACGACGCACCCGCCGCCCTCGACAAGGCGATGGTCGAGTTCGAACGCGCCATCGCCGACTCCGAGTTTCAGAACGTCGAAGCGCTCGTCGAAATCTCGCGCTTGCAGATGCGCCGGAACAACAACGCGACCGACAAAGACGGTGCAAACGACTTCGAGCGCGCGAAGAAGAACCTTCAACGCGCGCTTGCGGTCGACGACGCTTACATGCCCGCGTTCAATCAGCTGGCGCTCTACTATCTGGAGCGCGCGAAGCAGAACGCCGGCATGAAAAGCTCGAAGGTCGCGCGCGGCGCGAAGCGCTCGAAGGTCGACACGCAAGCGATCGACCTCGCCTTGCTCGTTGCAACGCAGGGTATTCGCAAGAACCCGAACTACGGTTCGATCCACAACACCGCCGGTCTCATCTTCGTTGAGACGGGCGATCTCAACAACGCCGTCCAGCGGTTCGGTGCAGCGCGTCAGCTCGACCCGAATTTCTTCGAGGCGCACATGAACTACGCCGCCGTGAACATGCTGTTCCGAGGCTTCGCCAAGGCAGAAGAGGCATATCGCTCCGCGGTGAAGCTCAAGCCCACCGACTACGACGCCCACCTCGGGCTGGCGCTCGCGCTGCGAGGCCAGATCGATACGGCGCCCGACGGCGACAAGAAGCTGGCCGAGGCCGAGCAGCTAATCACGAAGGCGAAGACGTTGGATGGAGCGCGCCCCGAGGCCTACTTCAACCACGCCATCCTGGTGCAGGAGTACAAGGCGAAGGCGAGCGGCGAGGCAGGCAACAAAGCGCTCGAAGAGGCGATCGGCCTGTTCGAGGAGTTCGTCAAGAAGGCTTCTGGTAAGGCGGAGTTCGCTGACGCGGTCGACGACGTCAAAGCTGTGCCGACCAAAGCAGACAAGGATTGTCTCGGACCGCGCGGTCGAGCCGACAAGGCTTGCAAGCGCGGGCGCATCAAGGACATCAAGGAAATCATCGAGTTCACCCGCCAGAGTGCCGCCGAGCAGAAGAAGCTCGCCGAAGAGGCGAAGAACCGCGCTGCCCTCGACGAAGCCGGGGCCGAAGGCGGCGCTGAGGCAGCCCCCCAGCCCTGAGAGAAACAGGCTCACCTGTTCAGCTTCGAGTTTTTCTAGGAACTTTCTCGCCTCAGCCAATGTCAGGCTCGTTACTGGGTCGACATTGGTTGGGGTTTTCGAGCACGCGATTGACGAAACTTTCCCCTCTCTCGTACGATGTCACTGGAACGGCCCCACCGTTTCCGTGGCTGGAGGAGCATCATGAAGAAGTCGACCCGTAAGGTATTGGTTCTGGCGGCGCTGTTTGGTGCACTTTTCACCAGCTCCACTGCGATGGCTCAAGATGTGAAGTCCGCGGACACCGATGGCGGGTACGGCTACGAGTTTTCGGATGATCCGCTGAATGCTGGCGGTTTCGGTCCGAATGACGCCACCATTCGCGTACGGCCCGGCCCGGTGCGCACCACGCTCATCCGCCCGCGAACCTCCTTCGTGAACGAAATGTTGAAGTCGGTCGAGAATCTGTGATTTCGAGCTCCGTTGTCCGGTGGCGCCCTCCCGCGATGGGAGGATTGCTGCCGGGCTCGCGCTGCCAGGCCGCCACGAGCGCCCTGAAGCAGTTCGACTGACGGGGACTTCGGACGCGACGCAAGGCGAAGGCTCCAGTTAGGGAAGGCTAGTAAGATGGAAGGGAAGCAGAAGATCGCTCTCACGTTCGGGCTGTATCAGCACGAGGCACTGGTCCGTCGCGAGACGGTGACCCAGGACATCGTGAAGATCGGCAAGGACGCGAAGAGCCACCTCCGAGTGGAGGACGAGCTGGCGTCACGCATGCACGCTGTCATCGAAGTGGGTGCAGGTGCAGAAGACATCACCCTGATCGATCTCGGCAACGAGCCCGGTACGTTGGTGAACGGCGCACGCGTGAACAAGTGCAAGATCGGTGTCGGCGATCAAATTCAGATCGGTGGCACCAAGATCGTGCTTGAGCGTGCTGAGCCGGTGGCGGTTGCTGCTGCGGTCCCTGCGTCGGCCCCCCCGCCGTCGCAGCCCCCCGCACCCGCGACCACGGCTTCGACCGGTGTCACGGGCGGCAATCCGTTCGCGGTCCCCGCGGCCACGGCGAATCCGTTCTCCTCTCAAGAGGGCAATCCGTTCGGTGGCGCTTCGGCGAACCCGTTCGCAGCTGCTGCCAGCCCGTTCGGTGATCCGTTCGGAGCAGCCACGGCATATGCGCCGGCCACCGTCGACGAAGTCGCACATGACGCCCCCGAGGGCTCGTACACCTATCAGATGATGAAGGCCGGTCCGCCGGTCTCGTCGGACGAGGTCGAGAGCGCCGCCACGAGTGTGGAGGTGATGGTGTTGTGGGACACCTCGGTGCTCCACGTAGCCCATCTCACGCCGCCTCGAGCCTTCTACGTCGGTGAAGAAGAGACCAGCAACGTTCGTTGCGATTACTTCGTCCCGGCTGAAAAGCTGGGCACCACACGCGCCCCCGTCGTGCTCGCAAACGCGAACTCGGTGAACGTCGTGCTGCTTCCGCGCTCCACGGGCACGATCGAAATCGGCGGGCAGACGATGACGTTGCAAGACGCGATTGCTGCGGGTCGCACACAACCTTGTGCAGAGCTTTCGGGCGCGCATCAGATGGCGCTTCCGATCGGCGGCAAGGCGAGAATCATCCTCGACAACGGTCTCACCTTCCAGGTGTCCGCCGTCCACGCGGGTCGCAAGATCGCGGGGCACGCTGCGCTCGCAGCGGCGCCGGTGGCGTTCTTCGGTCTGTCCAGTGTCGTCCACGGCGGCCTGCTCGCGGCGATGTTCTTCTTCATGCCCGCGCTGACCAGCACCGAAGACGGCGCGATGTCGGACGACCAGAAATATCTCCTCAGCCAGATGCTCAAGGCAGCTGCCGAGAAGGAGATGGAAGAGAAAGAGACCGAGATGGTCACCGAGACCAACGCTGACAACAAAGAAGGCGGCACAGGCACTCGGGCCAAGGGTGAAGAAGGCTCGATGGGCAACCCGAACAGCGCTGCCGCCAACAAGCGGTTCGCCATCAAGGGCCCGGAGAACAACCCCGACCCCCATCTCGCTCGTCTCGCGGCTCTGCGCGACGCGCAAGAGTTCGGCATGATCGGTCTGCTCAACTCGGGCGCAGGTGGTGATCCGGACGCGCCGACGGCACCCTGGGGTCGCGAAGACTCCTCCGGCTCCGACGCTCTCTCGGCTCGCGGCAACATGTGGGGTGACGAGATCGGCGACGCCTACGGCGCTGGCGGCCTCGGTCTCTCCGGCATCGGTGAAGGTGGCGGCGGTCGCGGCGAGGGCATCGGCCTCGGCAACATCGGTACCATCGGTCACGGCGCTGGTAGCGGCACGGCGCAGGGCTTCGGTAACGGGAACGGCCGCCTCGGCGGCGCCCACCGCACGAAGCCACCCTCAGTCCGTATGGGCGCGACAAGCGTGAGCGGTCGTCTGCCGCCCGAGGTCATCCAGCGCATCGTGCGCCAGAACTTCGGTCGCTTCCGCCTCTGTTACGAAAACGGTCTGCGTACCAACCCCAACCTCACCGGCACCGTCAGCGTCAGCTTCGTCATTGGCGTCAGCGGCTCGGTCGGTAGCGTCGGCGGTGGCGGCAGCTTGCCTGATTCAGGTGTCGTCTCTTGTGTGACGAAGGCCTTCTATGGCCTGTCGTTCCCGCAGCCTGAAGGCGGCGTCGTGAAGGTGACCTACCCGATCGCGTTCTCTCCTGGCACGTGAAGCATTCCGCCTGAAGCATTCCAAAGAGTGGCTTTCAAGAGGCTCGAACCGAGAGGTTCGGGCCTCGGCCTTTTTTGTACTCGTCGATCGAACCTCGTTGAAATATCCCGAAGAAGTGCGCCGGTGCGCTACACATGCTGGCGATCTCAAAACAAAAAGTCCTAACCCTGGACTTCAGATAGCGTCCCCTCCTATTCTCGCGAGCCGCAACAAAGCTTCGGATTCGCAAAACCAGGGAAAGTGAGAGCCATTTCGATGAAGCTCGGCCGGTTGTTTGGCTCCGCAAGGAGTTGCTCCGCGCAGTTGTTGCTTGCCGCCTCGGTGGTCACATCCACGCTCGCGGGCTGCAACCGCAACAAGCAAGACGCTGTTCTCCTCGCGAACGAGGCCGAAAAGGCCCGCAAAGGCGATAAGGACACCGCCATCCTGAAGCTGGAAGAAGCCGCCAGGCTCGACCCCGACAACCACGGGATCTGGTTCAAGCTGGCGACGATCCACGAAGAAAAAGAAGATTGGCCGAAAATGGCGGAAGCCCTGCAAGGCGCCATCACGGCCGACGAGAAGGTGAAAGAAGACGGCAGTTGGGCGAACTACCACGCCAACCGTGGTCTCGCGCTCGAGATGCAAGCCCGCAAGAAGGCGATCAAGTACGACGAGGTGAAGGCCCCGTACGAGAAGTGCATCGAGCTCGATGAGAACTACGCCGACTGCTACCACCAGCTCGGAAACGTTTACCTTTGGCTCGACGATGAGCAGCAGTCGCTGGCCTTCTACACGAAGGCGATCGAGCACGATCCGTCAGTCTTGCGTTACTACGGCCCGCTTGCCGAGCTCTACATCAACCTCGGCTACATGAAAGAGGCCGAAGAGGTCCTGAAAGAGGCGAAGTCTCGTGCCCAGCCGAACGACAGGGGACTATGGCTTATTCACACGATGATGTCCGATGTGCTCATCTCGAAAGGCGACCTCAACGGCGCCGTCACCGAGCTCGAGAGCGCGAAGGCGATCAACACTGGTGATGGCCCCGAGCAGGTCTACACGCTCTTCAACCTGGGCTCTCTCTACGCCCAGCTGACCCCCCCTCGCAAGCAAGACGCAACGGATATGCTGAAGGGCTTCCACGCCCGAATCTGCAAGGGACAAAAGGCGGCGAAGTTCGTCGCCGAGTGCGAGAGCGCTCGAACGATTCTTACGAAGAAGCTCAACGCAACGGTGCAGTAAGCTGACGCAGGGCGCGACCACGTCGCGCCGCTTGTTTTACATTTGGCTCCGCAAGGAGTTGCTTCGCAGTCCTCTCGTGAGTTCGGTGTCTTCCGAGCTCTGAGACGGTCGACCGGACCGTCGCTTGTGGCAACCATGCGATCCGCAAACACGCGGCTCGTCGACAACGTGCAACGGTGAAGGCCTGAGGCCGAGGGATCCATGGATCTTGCGCAGCGGCTGACTCTCCTCGAAACGGTTCACGACTGGCACACGATGGTGGAGGAGCTCGAGAGAGCCATCGTTGCCGAGTCCGATGCCGCCACAAAGGCGTCCCATTTTCTTCGGCTCGGGCGTGTGCTCGACGAGCGATTCTTGCAGGGCGTCAAGGCGCTCAAGCATTTTCAAGACGCGTTCAAGCTGAACCCGGCCTTGCTCGAAGCACTCGAGCGGGCGCGCGGCATCTACTGGGAGCTCGGCAAGACTCCCATGGTTCAGAAGCTGCTCGACATCGAGCTGCGTGGAGCAGGCGAGGGCGCAGAAGCCGTCGAAAAGCTGGTCGAGCTCGGTGACGTGCTTACCGACTCAGGCGACATCGAGCGTGCCATGGCGACCTATGCGCGTGCGCTTGCCGCTTCCGGCGGGCAGAGCGACGACGCTCGGGCTGGCCTCTCCGACAGTCAGCTCGATGGCGAAACGTGGACTTCGTTCGTCCGCGATCTGCTCGGCGCCGCACAACAGGAGCCCGCCCCCCAGGCGAGCCGGATGTATATGCGGGCGGCGCGGATTGCGCGTCGCTTCGAGTCGCCGGAAGCCGAGAGTCTCTTCGGCAAGGCATACGAAACTCACCCGATCGATCGCCAAGCGGGCTCCGTCTACGAGGGGCTGCTCGTGGCTGCCGATCGGGCTGGGCACCTCGAAGCGGTGCAACGGGAGTACCTCGATGGGCTGACGCAACGCGGCCGCGCACAGGCTGCCTTCCGCTTCGGTGTGCGTTGGGCAACTCGCCACCAGCAACTGGACGTTGGTGCCAAGCTATTGGAGGAGGCGCTCACGCTCGACCCGCACCGTGATGCAGCGCTGAGCTTCCTGCGCGAGCTCTACGGCGCGCGTGACAACAATTGGGATCGCGCGCTCGGCGTATCCGAAAAAGCGGCAGGCACGAAAGACGCATCACCGTTCGCCATCGCACAAGCTGGTCTCATCGCCTGGCGTCAGCTGGGCAACTTGATGCGCGCGCGCGGTTGGTTCGAGAAGCTGGCGGCGGTCGCGCCCGAGCATCCTTCGGTCGCGGCTTTCGAAACCCAGATCGGCGAACGTATGACGGGGGCCGGTGCTCCGCAGTCTGGCTCTTCTGAGTCTGGCCTCTCGGAATCCGCGGTACCGGCTGCCGAGACGGCGGCCGAAGACGTCGATGTCGACGTCGAGGTGCCTGCTGTCGAACCGCCCGCTCCCGAAGCCACGCCAGACGGGGGTGACGAATCCGCGGTGGGGGAGCCCGTCGCTGCAGAAGCGCCGATGGAAGCGGCACCCGAACACGTGCCTGCGGAGGCCGAGGCCGCACCCGAGCTGGAGGCGCCTGCTGACTCGACTGCTCGAGAGGTTGCTCCGCCGGCAGTCTTGGCTGCGCAAGGGGTTGCCCTGCCGGCAGTCGCGTCGGTGCCTCCCCCCGCGCCACCGGCGCCGACGCCCGTGCGATCGGCTGCACCACCTGCCGGTCCGGCCGATCCCGCTCGCATCGCTGAGCTCCGCCAGAAGCTCGAGAAGCTGCAAGCTGCGAAGCGGATGACCGAATACGTCAAGACGCTCGTAGAGCTTGCCGACGCCGTCGACGAGCCCGATGAGAAGGTCACCCTCTACCTCGAGGCAGCGGACCTCTACACGAACAAGTTCCCGAACGCAGCCGAAGCGGTCAAGTGCTTCGAGGGCGTGCTCGCGATCGACGAGAACAACGAGCTCGCGATTCAGCATTTGCGGGCAACCTACGAGAAGCGTCGCGATTGGGAGAAGCTCATCGGTTTGATGAAGCGAGAAGCAGCCGCTTTGCCTTTCGGCTCCGAGCGCAGCGCGAAGTTTCTGGAGATTGCCAAGCTAGCGAACGAGCGCGTCAAAAAGCCTGATGTTTGCATCGAGCTCTGGGCCGAAGTGCTCGAGAACGACAGCGAAAACGCTGAAGCGCTCGCCGCCCTTGCAGGCCTCTACGAGCGATCGAAGGAGTGGGAAAAGCTCGCCGACGTGCTTGAGCGCCAAGTTGAAGTGACGATGGACGCCTCTGCGCAGGAGCAAATCCACAAGAAGCTTGGCCAGCTCTACGGCGACCGACTGAACGACGATCAGAAGGCCGTTGAAGCGTGGCGCAAGCTGCTCGCGCTGAGCCCGAACGATCGCACCGCGCAAGAGGCGCTCAAGAAAAAGTACCTCGCGCTCGGCATGTGGGACGACCTCGAGGTCTTCTACGCCGAGAGCGGCAAGTGGGATGAATTCATCCGCTTGCTCGAAGCACAAGAGGCGAAAGAGACCGAGGGCGACGCCAAGATCAGCCTGCTCGTGAAGACAGCACAGCTGTGGGTCACGCAGAAGGGCAAGCTCGACCGCGCAGCGCGCGCGTACGAGAAGGTCCTCGCGATCGACTCCGTCCACATCGGCGCCGCCGAGGCGCTCATCCCGATCTACCAACAGTCGAACAACCCCAAAGGCCTCGCGAGCGCGATCGAGGTCAAGCTGAAGCACGACGTCGACGGCGAAGAGCGTCTGGCACTGTTGCGTGAGGTTGCTGGCCTGTACGAGACCAAGCTGAAAGAGCCGGAGCGAGCCTTCGAGCGCTACCTCGCGGCGTTCGAGCTGGCACCCACCGATGAGCGCTGCGTAGAGGACGTCGAGCGTGCAGCTCGCGTCACCTCCGGCTGGGAAGCCCTGATCGCCGCCTACAAAGGCGCGATCTCGGCCGCCGAGCAGCAGGGCGATACCGCGCTGGCAGTCACGCTCGGGCTGCGGCTCGGTCGTGTGCTCGTCGACGAGGTGGGTCGCATCGACCAAGCGCTCGAGCAGTTCGGCGCCGTCTACGAGCGCGATGGCGAGAATCAGGATGCGATCACGGCGCTCGAAAGGCTCTACCGCCAGACTGGTCGCCATGAAGACTTGCTGAAGATCTTCGAGAAGAAGCGCGATCTCGCGCAGGAGCCCGAAGACCGCCGCGCAATCTTGTTCCAGATCGCGGTGTTGTATGTCGGCGAGCTCAAGAACCCGCGAGCTGCCATCGACACCTATCGCCAGGTGCTCGAGGAAAGCGATCGCGATCCGGACGCACTGCAAGCGCTCGACGGTCTCTATGGTGAGCTTTTGGACTGGGAGCCCTACGTCGAGATCCTGAAGAGCCGAATCGAGCTCGACCTGCCGGAAGCGCAGCTGATCGACCTCAAGTACCGGCTCGGTTCGACGCTCGAGAAGCACCTTGGCGACCCTGCCGGGGCGCTCGAGAACTACCGCGAGATCTTGTTCCTCGATTCGGCGAACGATCCGGCCAGGCTGGCGTTGGAGCATCTGCTCGAAAACCAGGAGCTCCGTGCCGAGACGGCTGGCATCCTTCAAGAGATTTACGAGAGCCGGTCCGACTGGCCCAAGCTTCTCGGAGCGCTCGAGATCCTCGCCGAGAGCGAGGCTGACTCGTCACGGCGTGTCGCGCTCCTACGTAAGGTGGCCCGCGTGGCTGCCGACAACCTGGAGGACCTCGGCAAGGCGATCGACGCACAAGCGCGAGCCCTGCGTGAAGATCCATCGGGTAGCGAAACGCTCGCAGAGCTGGAGCAGTTCGCGGTTGAGGCGCAAGCTTGGGACAAGCTCGAGCTGATCTTGTCGGAGATCGCCGAGAGCCTGGGTGACCCCGCGCTGGCGCGCGCTTACTGGATGCGTCTCGCGGGCATCGACGAGCGGCTTGGCAAGGTCGATGAGGCCGCGCAGCGTTATCTGAAGGTGCTCGGCATCGACCCGGCCGATCAGGAGGCGCTCGCGTCGATGGACGCGCTCTATCGTCGCACTGAACGGTGGGACAATCTCATCGGCGTGTACCGCAGGCGCATCGACCTCGCAGAAGACGTCGCCCAGCGCGAAGGTCTGTATGCGCAAATGGCGACCGTCTACGAAGAGCGGCTCGGCCGACCGGACGACGCCATCGCGGCCTACCGCGGTGTGCTCGAGCTCGAGCCGACCAGCATGGTCGCGTTGACCGCGCTCGATGGCCTCTTCATTCGGCAAGGCCGTTGGGAAGAGCTCGCGGAAAATCTCGAAGCACAGCTGGCGCTCGCCGACACGGAAGAGCAGCAGATAAAGCTGATGTTGCGCCTCGGCGACCTGCGCGAAACCCGCATGGGCCAGGTCGAGACCTCGATCGACATCTATCGCGAAGTGCTCGAGCGCGAGCCGGACAACGCAGTCGCGCTCGGCGCGCTCGAGCGGCTGGGGCAAACCCCCGAGCACGAGCTCGGAATCTCGGAGATCCTCGAGCCGTTGTATCGCCAGGGCGGCGATTGGCAAAAGCTCGTGGGCGTGTACGAAGTGCAGGTCAGGCGCAGTGATGATCCGTCGCGTCGCGTCGAGCTGTTGCATCAGATCGCCGCATTGTTCGAGGACGCCGGCGGCGATCCCGATTCGGCATTCACCTCGCTTGCGCGCGCGCTGGGCGAAGACCCCACCTCCGACGAGACCAAGCAGGGCCTCGATCGGCTCGCACGTGCAACCGATCGCTACCCAGATCTCGCGAAAGTCTTCGAAGAGCGCGCGCTCGCGCAGCTTGCCGGTGACGCTTCCGCAGACCCCGACGCCACCACCGTCAGCGACCCAGCGGTGGCCGTCGATCTCTTCACCATGGCGGCCCGTGTTTACGAGAACGATCTCGGACGCGCCGAGCAGGCCATCACGCACTATCGCAAGGTCCTCGAGATCGACACCCAGAATTTGCAGGCGGCCGAGGCCCTCGAGCGCATCTTCCGCGGCGCGGAGCGCTACGCCGAGCTGTCGGACGTCCTGCAGCTCAAGGCCGACATCTTGGATGCGCTGAGCGACAAGAAGGCAGCGCTCTTCCAGGCGGCCTCGATCGAAGAAGACGTGCTCGAGCGGCATGACGCCGCGGTGCGCGTGTTCCGCAAAGTGCTCGAGCTCGACAACGAAGAGCTCCGCGCGATCGACTCGCTGATCAAGCTCTACCTGGCGCATGCTCGCTGGTCGGATCTGCTCGGCGTCTACACCCAGAAGGCAGATCTCGTTCAGGACGCAGACGAGAAGAAGAACATCTACTACCAGGTCGGTGCGGTCTACGAACGTGAGCTGCGTGACGTCGCGCAAGCGATCGACACGTACAGCCGCGTGCTCGAGATCGATCCAGGCGACGTGCAGGCGCTCTCGCGGCTCGACGTGCTCTACCAGGTCGCCGAAAACTGGCCCGAGCTGCTCACGGTCTTGCAACAAGAGTCGGAGCTCGCGGCGAACGCCGTCGAGTCGATCGGCCATCAGTACCGCATCGCCGAGCTCTACGAAAAGCGGCTCGACGACCTGCCGCGGGCTGTCGAGCTGTATCGAGATTTGCTGCAGCAGATGCCGGATCACGGACCCACCCTCGCTGCCTTGGAGGGCATCAAGAACGGCGAGCGCGAGGCCCTGGCTGCAGCGCTGGTGCTCGAGCCGATATACGACGCGACTGGCGACTGGAAGGCCCTCGTCAGCGTGCTCGAAGTGCAGGTTCGACATGCCGAGGAGGCCTTTGCGAAGGTCGACCTCTTGCACCGAGTCGCGCGTCTCGAGGAGGAGATGTTGACCGACCACGCCGCCGCGTTCGGTGTGTACGCGCGCGCCGTATCGCTCGACGTTGCGAACGAAGAGTCGCTCTCATCGTTCGAGCGTCTGGCCATGGCGGTCGGGCGCTGGGCAGAGGTCGCCCAACTGTACGACGCAGAGCTTGCCAAGCTGAAGAGCGGGGAGCCTGATCGGTTCGTCGAGCTTGGTCTGCGGCTGGCGCAGATTTTCGAGACCCAGCTCGAAGACGTCGACGCTGCCATCGCCCGTTACCGCGCTGTGCTCGAGGTGGACGCCGAGAACTCGCAAGCCATCAGCGCGCTAGACCGGCTGCTCGTCATGATGGAGCGTTGGGCCGACCTGGTGCCGGTGCTCAGCCGCGAGGCCGAGATCGGTGACACGCCCGATGACATCCTCAATTTCAAGTATCGACTCGGCCAGGTGCACCAGCACCAGCTGAAAGATCTGCCGTCCGCCATCCAGAGCTACCGCGAAGTGCTGGCGGCGGCGCCGGAGCACACGCAAACGCTGGAGGCGCTCGAAGGCTTGTTCGCCACGGGTGTGCACCAGCTAGAGATCGGCGAGATCCTCGAGCCGCTCTATCAAGCGTCGGGTGAGTGGCAGAAGCTCGGCGACGTGCTCGAAGCCGAGCTTGCTCACAAGCGCGAACGCGACGACAGGCTGCAGGCTTATTATCGCATCGCAGAGCTTCAGGAAGAGAAGCTCATCTCGGTCGACGGCGCGCTCGGCGTCTACGTCAGGGCGCTGAAAGAGGCGCCCAGCGACGAGAAGACGCTCGACGAGTCCGAGCGATTGGCGGCGTCGTGCGACGGCGGCTGGGAGATCCTGGCCAACGCCTACGCCGACGTGCTCGAGCTGCACAACGACAAGGTCATTCAGCCGGTGATCGGCAAGCGCCTTGCGCGCTTGTACGAAGAAGAGTTGGGCGACATCCAGCGCGCGGAAGAAACCTATCGCTACGTGCTCAGCGTCGAGCCGCTCGACGTCGAGACGCTAACCCAGCTCGATCGCATTTACACTTCGCTCGAGCAATATCCCGAGCTCGCGCAGGTGCTCGAGCAGCGCCTCCTTGCAACGAAGGAAGATCTCGAGCTCGTCGAGCTGCATCTGCGGCTCGGCGAAGTGTACGAAGATCGCTTGCGAGACGAGAGCGGCGTCGGGCAGCTGGACGACGCGACCCGCGTGTACAAGCGCGTCTTCGACGAGCTCGACCCGCCCAACGAGAGCGCAGTCGCCGCCCTCGAGCGCATCTACAACCAACGCGGCCAGTGGCCAGAGCTGCGCGGTGTTCTCGAGCGTCAGCTCGAGCATGCCGCTGGTGATAGTGAGGGCGCCGACGTGCGCGCGAAGCTCGCCAGCGTGCTCGCAGACAAGCTCGGTGACATGCCGCGGGCCATCTCGACGTGGAAAGAGGTGCTCGACCTCCGCGGCGACGACCCGGAAGCGCTTCATGGCTTGGCGAATCTGCACGAACGGCTCGGCGAGTGGGGGGAGCTCACGGACGTGCTCGGTCGCCACTTCGACATCGCCTCCGAAGACTCGGAGCGAGTCGCGGTGCTTCTTCGCCGCGCACGCCTATTCGAAGGTCAGCTGCAGAAGGACGACGCAGCCATCGAGGACTACCATCGTGTCCTCGACATCGAATACGACAACGTCGACGCGCTCTACGCGGTGGCGGATATCTGGCGTCGGCGCAACGATCCGGAGCAGATCGTGCAAGCGCTCCATGAAAGCGTAGGGCGCGCGTCGGAGAAGCTGTCACCGCAGCAGCGCGTCGATATCTTCCGCGAGCTCGGCACGTCCTACCAGAACGTGCTGGTCAAGCCGTACGAGGCGGTCGATGCCTGGCGCCAACTGCTGGCCGTCGACCCGCGTGATTTCGCGGCGATGCAGCACCTCGAAGGGCTGTTGCGCGCCGAAGAGCGCTGGGAAGAAGTGATCGAGGTCAAGATGGGCCGCGCACGCGCGCTGCCCGATGCCGAGGAACAGATCCGCGAATACCTCGAGATCGCGGCGCTGTGGGAGCAACGCGTCGGCGTGGCCGACAAGGGGACCCCCGCGTACGAAGCGATTCTCGCGATCGACGCCACCCACGACGAAGCGTTCTACGCACTCGAGAAGCTGCACTCGAGCAACAAGCGGGGCGAGCCGCTGATCGAGCTTTACCTCGCCCGCCTGGAGACGCGCGACGATGTCCACGAACGAACGGACATTCTGCGCAAGGTCGCGCGCGTGTTCGAAGAAGAGCTGGAGGACAAGCCGCAAGCGTTCGACGCGTTGCTCACTGCCCTCGAGATGGACATCGACGACAACGAGACCACGAAGTACCTCGAGCGCATCACACACGCTACGAGCAAGTGGCCGGAGCTGACGCAGACCGTCAACCAGTGGCTGCTCGCCGAGAGCGACGCAAAGAGGAAGATCTCCCTCTGCTTGCGTCTCGCCAAGTGGTACGCCGACGACCTGACTCGCCCGGAGTACGCCGTCCCGTATTACCAGCAGGTCCACAAGCTCGACCCCAACAACGTCCCGGTGCTCCGCCAGATGGCGAACATCGTGAAAAAGAGCGGCGACTTCCAGACCCAAGGCAAGCTGCTCCACGACGCGCTGACCAACGCGCTCACCGACGTCGAGCGCAAAGAGATCCTCACCGAGATCGGCGAGGTGTTCCACCTGCGCATGGCGCAAGTCGAGCAGGGCATCGGTTACTACCGGCGTGCGCTCGAAGTGGACCCGTACTTCGTTCCTGCCCTCGAGTTCCTCGAGCGCATTCACAGCGAACGTGGCCAGAACCAAGAGCTCGTCGAGGTGCTCAACGCAAAGGCGAAGGGCCTCACCGACCCGGAGCAAATCGCGAACACCAAGCTGCGTGCCGGCGGCCTGTACGAATCGACGCTCGGCAACCCGGACCGGGCTGCTCAGGCTTACCGCGAAGTCCTCGAGGTAGACGCTGGCAATCTCTCCGCCATGCGTGGGCTCGAGCGGGTGCACCAGCAACTGCAGCAGTGGCCGGAGCTCGTGCAAGTTCTCGAGATGCAGCTCGACGTGGTCGCCACCGAGCGCGACCGCATCGAAGTGCTGATGAAGATCGCTCGCATCCAGGAAGAGCTCTTCGTCAAACCCGATCTGGCGGCGGCCAGGCTCGAACAAGTCGTCGAGATCGACCCCAACTTCGAGCTCGCCTACGAAGGGCTGGCCCGTTGTTACCGGCAGCGTCGACAGTGGCACGATCTCATCCAAACCTTCGAACGCCACGTCAACGCGACCATCGATCGACAGAAGAAGATCGAGCTCTACAGCGCGATGGCCGTCGTTCAGGCGGACGATCTGGAGGACATCGAGCACGCCATCGACGCTTACAACAACGTCGTCGATATCGATCCGCAGCACATCCCGTCGCTCGACGCGCTGGCGAAGCTCTACGAGAAGCAAGGTGAGTCGTCGCGCGCGATCGATCACATGACGCGCGTCGCGGAGCTGACCACCGACGGCAAGCAGAAGGTCGAGATGTACTACCGGATCGGCCGGCAGCTCGACGAGAAGCTCGGCGACCGCATGGCCGCGCAAGACAACTACGAGCGCGCGCTCGATCTGGAACCGGCTCACCAGCCCACGCTGGCCGCACTGCGAACGATCGCGATCGACGCGGCGGACTGGGATCGTGCGTCGCGCTACATCGAAGCCGAGCAGCTGGTGACCGAGTCACCGCGGGTCCGCGCCAAGCTACTGGTCGAGCTCGGCAAGATGCGCGACGAGATGTTGGGCGAGCACGATCTAGCTGTGCAGGCTTACGAGCTCGCGCTGCAGAGCGACGCCGACAACGAAGACGCCGCTCTGCCGCTCGTTCAAGAGTACGCAACCCGGCAAGCGTGGGCGCGCGCAGAGCCGCTCGCCGAGATGTTGGTCAAGAAGGGCGGCAAGCGCGAACGGCAAGAGCAGCACATGCTGCAGAACCTGTTCGGCAAGGTGCTCTTCAATCTGAAGAACCACCAGGGCGCGTTCAAGGCGTACCAGGCGGCAAATCAGCTCGACCTCACCGATCAAGAGACGATTCGTGGCCTCGCCGAGGTCTGTTTCGAGCTCGAAGACTGGCCCGGCGCGCTCACCAACTACCAGAAGGTGCTCACCTCGCTCGAGGAGAACGACACCGAGCAGCGCGCATATGTCTACTTCCGCTTGGGACTCATCAAGCAGAAGCAGGGCCAGCCCAAGCAGGCGATCAACAACTTCGAGAAGGCGCTCTCCGTCGACCCGTCGCATCGTCCGACGCTCGACGCGATGGTGTCGCTCTACGAGGTGGCCAAAGATTGGCCGCAGGTCTGCCACTACAAGCGGATCATTCTCGACAACGTCTTCGACGGCGAAGAACGCTACGGGCTGCTCGTCGACATCGGCGACATCTGGGGCGACAGTCGCGGCAAGACGCCGAACAAGGCGATCGAAGCGTACGACGAGGCACTCGAGCTCAAGCCGCAAGATCACGTGCTCTTGCACAAGCTCTTGCAAGTTTGCCAGGTCGCTCAGCAATGGGAGCGCATGAACGAGACCCTGCTGCGCATCGCGGAGCTCGAGACGAACCCGGAGCGCCGCAGTAAGTACTTCTTCACGATGGCTCAGGTGTTCCGCGACAAGCTGGAAGATCAGGATCGCGCCGTCGAGAACTTCAACCAAGCGCTGGATCTGAACCCCGGCTACCTCGAGGCCTTCGAGCGTATCAACAAGATCCTGACCTCTCAGAAGGACTGGAAGCAGCTCGAGCGGGCTTACCGCAAGATGCTTCATCGCCTCGCGACGTTCCCGCGCGACGATGTGGGCGGTCAGAAGAAGGCGGACGTCCAGTACAATTTGTGGCACGCGCTCGGGCTCATCTTCCGCGACCGTTTGCAAGAGAAGGACAAGTCGCTCGAAGCGTTCAAGATGGCCTCGCAGCTGCGGCCAGAGGACATGACCGAGCACCTGATCTTGTCGGAGCTTTACGAAGAGGCGGAGCGCTTCGACGACGCGATCGAAGAGTACCAGGCCATCTTGCGTCTCGACCCGATGCGGGTCGATCCGTACCGCAAGCTGTATGGCCTCTATCTCACGAAGAAGATGTACGACGAAGCCTGGTGTCTGGCTGCTGCGCTGGCCTTCCTGCGCCAAGCTGGCGACGAAGAGCGGCAGTTCCATGAGGATTACCGCACCCAGGGCCTGCCACCGGTGAAGTCGCGTTTGGACGACGGCTCCTGGCAAACCCGCATGTTCCACGAAGAAGAGAGCCCCTACCTGGGCAAGATCTTCCAATACATCACGCCGGCTGCGCTGCGCGCGAAGCTCGATCAAATGAAAGTGAAGAACGAGCTGCCAGTGCTCGACCCTCGCTTCCGTCAAGATCCGGCAACGAGCACCGTCACCTTCGCTCGCACATTCGGCTGGGCGGTCAATGTGCTCGGCTTGCCGATGCCAGCCTTGTACGTCCGCAGCGACGTGCCGGGTGCGCTGTCGCACGTGCCGATCGAGCCCGCTGCGAGCCTCGCAGGGCAGACGGTTCTCAGTGGCTTCACGCCGCAAGATCTGCTCTTCATCGTCGGTAAACACGCTTCGTACTACCGTCCGGAGCACTACATCCGCGCGCTGTTCCCGACAGTGACGGAGCTCACTGTGTTGTTCTTCGCAGGCATCAAGATCGTGGCGCCGGACCAGCCAGTGCCGCCAGAGCTGCAGAACCAGGTGATGGCGACGGCGCAATCACTCGCGCGCTACATGCAGCCCGTCCAGATCGAAGGCCTCAAGCTGGCCGTTCGTGACTTCGTTCAGAAGGACGGCAAGGCGAACATCAAGCGCTGGTCGCAGACTGTCGATCTGACGAGCGCTCGCGCGGGCTTCCTGCTCTCTGGCGACCTCGATATCGCGAAGAAGCTCATCGCCGCGGAGCAGCAGCTACCTGGTGATCTCACCCCACAAGAGAAGCTGAAAGAGCTGCTCGTGTTCTCGGTGAGCGAGAGCTATTTCAAGCTTCGCGCAATGCTGGGCCTTGCAATTCAGGTCGGCTGAGTGCTGATCGCGGACGAAGTTACTGCCTACAGTGGCGCCCCGAGGTGTGGGGGCGCCGTTGTTCGAACTTGATTTTTGTGCAGTAAATAGGACCATGTAAGCGTGACTCTAGCGCCCACCTCCGTCCGAATCGTGGAGGGAGCGGCGCGCCGCTTTGGCGAGATCGATCTCATCGCTCGGCTCGGTCACGGCGGTATGGCGGAGGTGTTTCTGGCCTCGCGAAGGGCGAAGCCAGCCGAACTCTTGGTGCTCAAACGCCTGAAGGCGGATCTCGACGATCCCGAGCACCGCGCGATGTTCGAGGACGAAGCGCGCGTGATGGCGCTGTTGGCCCATCCGAACATCGTGCGCACCGTGGATGCTGGTGAAGAGGCCGGGCAAAAGTATCTCGCGCTCGAGTTTCTGGACGGCCTTCCGCTCGATCAGTGCCGCGAAGCAGTGACCGCTTTGGGCGAACGAGCAGCGCTTCACGTCGCAGCCGAGCTGCTCGAGGGCCTGCACTACGCGCACGAGCTTCGCGATCGCGAGGGTGGCTTGCTCGAGCTCGTGCACCGCGACGTCAGCCCGCATAACGTCTTCATCACCTACGAAGGCCGCGTGACCCTCGTCGATTTTGGTATCGCCAAGAGCAAGAACCGCGGCCAGCACACTGCGACCGGTGTCGTCCGCGGAAAGCTCTCGTACATGGCGCCGGAGCAGGCGTTTTGCGACACGCTCGATCGGCGCGCCGACGTGTTCGCCGCCGGCGTGATCTTGTGGGAGCTCTTGTCTGGCAAGCGCTATTGGGAGGGCCTCTCCGAGGTCCAAATCTTGAAGCGCATGACCTTCGGCGATCTGCCCAAGATTCGCGACGCTGCCCCGAGCATCCGCGAGCCGATCGCGGAGGCGCTGGACCAAGCGCTGGCTGCCAAACCCGAAGAGCGGTTCTCCACTGCGCGGGCCTTCCGTGAGGCGCTCGCCGACAGTTTCGGAGGTCCGTTCAAGCGCCTCGTGCTCGGCCGTGCAGTGAACGAGGCTGCTCGTGGCTACCGCGAGGCGTTGCAAACCGTGGTCGATGGGCATCTGATTGCCGCCCGCAACACGCGAGGCCTTCCCGGCATTGAACCGGATGAGCCCGCGGCCAAGCAGATCGATGCGCGGTCGGTCGACGCCGTACGAGTAGGCGTCTCGGACGGTGTGTCTGCCGCGGTCGATTCTCAAAATGCTGCCGACGAAGGAGACTCCATCGAAAGTGGCCCTTCCGAGGATGCGGGGCCGTCCGACGATGGTGGCGCGCGCCGCTCGCGGCACAGGCGTGGGCCTGCTGGCTATGCGGGCTTCGAGACGACGGGCGGCTCGTCGCTCGAGGTTTCGTCGCCTGCCGGGGGCAGCGGGCGCCGCACGGCTCTCTTGGTGATCGCGGCGCTGGGCGCGATCGGCGTCGCCGCATTCGTCGTGCCTCGGCTGCTCGTGAGCGATGCCCCAAGCAACGCCGCGCCCGTCGAATCCGCGCGGCCGTCCACACTGCCTCCGATCGAGGCGCGCATTCAGATCAAGCTGCGCGCCACGCCCTCCGATGCTGCCGTCTACCTCGACAGCGCGCGTGTCGCCGAGCTGCCGCTCGCTGCGCAGTTTCCGCGAGACCAGATGAGCCATGCACTGCGCGTCGAAGCCCCCGGCTTCAAGACGAAGTCACAGGTGCTGGTGTTCGACCACGACATGGATCTGAACATCGTGCTCGAACCGGCGGAGCCGACGGCCGATCCAAAACAGCAACCGGGCGCTTCGGCATCGACGACGAGCACGCCTGGTGCGCTCGTGCGACCTTCGCAGCCCGAGTCGGCGTCGTCGCCGGCAAAATCAGTGACGCCCACGACGTCTGGTGGCTTCATCAAGTCCGATCCGTGGAAAGTGCCCGGCGGCACCGGCTCCAAAAAGCCGAAGTAAGCGCCTTCTGCCGCTCCAAATAATTGGTGAACACGGGGCGGCCCCGGCTACTTGAGTTGATTGCCAGCGTCCCAAGACGCCACCGCTTTGGTAGACTCGCGCGACTGCGACCGGTCGCCTTCAGCCGCGCGCCCATTTCGAGCCGAGAGGCAAACCGCATCGGACTCCGCCGCTTTTTCAAAGAGTACGCCTTGCCCCGCCGACTTGCTTCGTTCGTTCCGGTTTATCGCGCCGCTGCGCTCGCGGCCTTTCTGGCGGTGCCGCGGTCGCAAGTCGCCAGCGCATCCCCATGTGGGCCGGAACCGCAGATCAGCGAGCCCACCCCGGAAGCTCGCGAAATCTACAAGACGGCGCTCGAGCTCGTCGAGAAGGGGCGGTTTGCCGAAGCGCTAGCTGCGTTCCAGCGTGCCTACGAAAGGAGCCCCAGCTACGTGATCTTGTACAACGTCGGCAAGGCTGCTGCGCTCTCGGGCGACGGGGCGCGAGCCCTCCGGGCGTACCAGTGTCATCTCGAGCATGGCGGAGCGGCCATCGATGCGACTCAACACTCGGAGGTGACTGCCGAGATAGCTCGGCTTCGCGGCGAGGTTGGCCTGGTCGTGATCGAGGTGGACGAGTCGGCAGCCGCGATCGAGATCGACGGAAAGGCCGTCGGCCTATCTCCTTTGGAAGATCCGGTGATCGTGAACCCAGGCAAAAATTTGGTGCGGGTGCGCGGATCGAGGAGCGAGGCACGTGCGATTGACGTCGAAAAGGGCGCTCGCTTGGTGGTGAAATTCGAGCTCGCCACCAAAGGCACGACCAAAGCCGTTGGGCCGCCTTTCCGCTTCCCTGGTGCTGTCGTCGGCATCTCCTGGGTTGTCGCGGGACTCTTGGGCGTGTCGACAGCCGTCACCGGCTCGCTCGCGCTGGCTGGCGACAAGGACCTGGAGAACGATGTCTTCTTGGGCCCCGCATATGCGCCGCCGCAGGGCTCCGGTCTGGACGACAAGATCGAGCGCACGCGCACCCTGGCGACCGCGACCGACGTGTTGCTGACGGCTTTCTGCATTACCGGCTCGGCCGCCATTTCTTTCAGCGTCGTCAATGCAGTGAACAAGGACGAGGCCGCTCCACCGGCCCCCAAGGTCGGCGCCTTCGTGGTGCCTGGCGGCGTGTTCTTTCGCGCGGAGCTACCGTGACGAGGTCCGCGCCGACAGCAGCGACGCGACTGGCGACTCGTGCCCGCGTGTTGGCGATGCTGCTCCTGCCTGCATGCACGTTGATTATCGACCCGGAGGTGGGGGCAGGTCTCGGTACACCCTGCGCCTACGATGAGCAGTGCCAAGGAGCGATCTGCATCGAGGGTATCTGCGCGGTTCGCTGTGGCGATTCGAATGGCTGCCCCGGCGGCACCGAGTGCGCCGACAACGCCTGTCAGCTGCCGTTGTTCGCGGGCTTTGTCTACGCCAGCGACGTCGATCAGTTCGACTTCGTGCGCGCGTTCGACGACTCTCGAATGGAGACTGAAGACGTCGCAGAGCTCGCGTATGTGCACACGACGGCGGTCTCACCGTATCCATTGGCGAGTGACGCTGCCGACGAAGCCAGAAAGCTCATCGCGCTCGGTCATCAGATCGTGGTGGGGACGACACGTAGCCACGCCGAAGCCTTCGCTGCCGTCGCTGGAGAGCACACCGAGACGACGGTGCTTGCGTTTCAGTCGCCGCTAAACCAGGGCAATCTGATCTCGTTCGATGCGCGCATGTACCAGGCGTACTACTTGGCGGGCGTGGTGGCTGGGCGCACGACGATCACCAATCGCGTCGGCTTCGTGGCGTCGACTTCCTCTCCGCCCACGATCGCTTCTGTGAATGCGTTTGCGCTGGGCGTTCAGCAGGCAGCGCCGACCGCGTTGGTCGAGATCCGCTTCTTGGGCGAGCCGCATGACACCAAGCCGAAGGTGTCGGGCAAATCACGCGAGCGGGTGTTCGTCGAAGAGATGGTGCAAACCAACTCGTGTGACGTGATCGCGCACAACGTCGACAACAACATCCCGACCTTCACCGTTCGCGATCTGCGCCTCGAAGACCCCGCGCTGGAGATTTGGGCGATTGGTCAGAATGTCGCAGATGCGTGTGTCGCATTCAGCATGCTGCCGGCCTCGGCGACAGAGGCCGACAAAGCGGCTGTGGCTGGCCGCTGCAGAGCGACGACCTTCTACCAATGGGCGCCGATGTTCGCGCGTGTCTTCGACGACGTTCATCGCGACCGCGAGATTCAGAGCCCGATTCTCGAGAAAATTGGTCCGTCCAACTCCGGCTCGGTCGTCGGCTTCTCGACTGACCCTTCGATTGTCGGGCAGGCGACGGCGAGCTTGATCGATGACTTGCGCGCCGATCTCGCTGGCGACGAAGGCGTGGGGCGCATCTTCACCGGGCCGATCGAATCGACTGGCGGCTGCACGACTTCGCCTTGTATCGAGGCCGGCGTCACCTTGGACGACGCAGGCCTCGCCAGCATGTGCTGGCTTGTGCTCGGCGTCGTCGGCGCCGACAGCGCGCCGCTCTTGGTGCCGGCTGAAGGCGATTGCTTGGTCGAGTAACCAGGTCGAGTAGCTACGCTTCCAGAAGCGACTCGACGTCGTCGACATGGCGACCGAGCAAGCGCGCGAGTGCCGACAAAACCAGCGGGACCAAGCGGCCCCCTGGTGGCCGTTCGAGACAGGCCAAAAATTCTTCGTCGACGCCGCTCACAGCGAGCGGAGGTGAACCTCTTGGTAGCTGTTTGCGCTCGAGCGCATAGCGCAGCAGTCGGTGGTAGTGCGACTGTACGACCATCCAATCCAAGACCACGCCGTCTGCTCTTGCGCGGCCGAGCTCGGCGATACGTCGCTCGATCACCGACATCGGCATGCGATCGAGCTCGCGAAGGGCGCCTGGAAAGGCCCGCGCAAGATCGCGAAACACGTCCCGTGATGGCTGCGCCTCGCCGCGCTCACGACGCTGCCGAAGATCGATGATCTGCGCGTATTTGGCGGCGAGCCCTGCGAGATCGTCAGGTGGAAGCGCCGCTTTCACGTCAGCTCGACCGGGAAGGCGATAACGTCTGCGATCGACGAGGCGCCGAGCGCCAACATCAGCAGGCGATCCACGCCGAGCGCATTGCCTGCCGCTGGTGGCATGCCGATCTCGAGCGCGCTCAAGAAGCGCTCGTCGATCGGATAGCTGGGCTTGCCGAGCGCTGTGCGTTGCTGTTGGTCCCGTTCGAAGCGAGCGCGCTGCTCGACCGGATCGGTGAGCTCGTCGAACCCGTTGCAGAGCTCGATGCCGCCAGCGTAGAGCTCGAAACGTTCGGCATAACGAGGGTCGGCCGGACAGAGGCGCGCGAGCGAGGCCATGCTGGCCGGGTAGTGGGTCAGAAACACGGGGGCGTGCGCCGCCTCGAGCGCAGGCTCGACCTTCTCGATCAACACGCGGAAGAACGTTTCGCAGTCGTCCTGCGCGAGTCGCAACATCTCCACTTCGTCGATCGCGGCATGGGCTCGAAAGGCGTCGGTGACGGAGATGCGAGCGAAGGGGCGGCCGAGCGCCAACGCAAGTGGGTTGCCGAGCTGGGAGAGCACGTCGCAAACGATCGCTTCGGTGTCGTCGATGACCGCGTCGAAGCCGGCGAAGGCACGGTACCACTCGAGCATGGTGAACTCGGGGTTGTGGCGCCCTCCGCTTTCGCCGCGGCGGAAGCAACGCGCCAGCTGAAAGCAGCGGGGCACTCCGCCGACGAGTAAACGCTTCATCTGATACTCGGGTGAGGTGATCAAGTAGCGACTCGTCTCGGCCACTTCGAACGCATCGAGGTGGGTGTCCAGGCCGGGACACACGACCAACGCGGGCGTCTCGACCTCGAGGAACGCTTCGCGCTCGAAGAAATTGCGGATGACGCCGATGGCCCGCGCGCGGGCCCGCAGCGCAGGGCCGGTGCCGAGCTCACTGAAGCGAGCTACGTCCGACGCCGAAACGGCCGTGGTTTTCGGTACGTGGCGCGTGACGATGGTTGCTTCAGCCAGCGACCCAGCAGAAGCGCGCGCCTCGATCACCACCAGATCCATGTCGCCGACGAGCGGCGGCTCAGCGAAGCTCACTGGCAGCGAAGAGAACGCGTCCGTCAGCGTGAAACGGAGGACGCCCGGGGCGTCGCTGACGCGCATACGGCCCGCCACCGTGACCCGGGCGTGCTCGCCGCGCAAATCCGACGGCGCAATCGTCCGTTTCAAGGAGCTCAAGCCAAACCTGCGAAGTGGGGTGCCTCAGGCGCCGCCCGCGCCACCGCCGCCGCCCGCGCCGCCCGGTCCAGAAGTGCCCCCCGTACCACCGTTGCCGCCGTCGCCACTGGTACCACCGTCGCCGCCGGTACCACCGTCGCCTGCGCTTCCGCCGTCGCTGCTGGTGCCGCCGGAGCCACCGCCACCGCTGGTGCCGCCCTGAAACACGCACTCGTTGGAGGAGATCGCGGCGTCGTCTGCGGGGCAGCAGATATCGGCGTTGCCTCCGAGCTCCGCTGCGCGCTTGCAGATGAGCCCGTCCGCACAGTCGAGATCTGCGTTGTCGGCGTTGCAGCGGGCGCCTTCGCTTTGGGCCGAACAGCCGATGCCGATGAAAGTGCCAGAAGCCAACAGCACCGATATGGCCAAGACGAGGCTTTGAAGCGTCTTCACAGGCCAGGGCTTACACGAGTTTCTCTCGCGCGAGAACCGGAGTGGATCGTTCGGGGTTCCTCGGTGAGGCGCAAGCCCGGGCGGGCGCTTGCGCGCGTTCTTGTCCCGGAGGGCACTGAGGAATTCAACCTCCGATTGAATTTGTTTGCTGATCAACCTCCGGTTGAATTCCGCGTTAAGCTCGTTGGCCATATGAGCCGCCGGGATGAGCCCAAGGCCACTGTCACGCCAGAGGTGGAGGCCGAGAGTTGGGCGGTCGAGCTCGAGTCGTGGGCGCTCGTGCGCGAGAAGGTGGTGGGCAAGCTCGATATCGCGCAGGCCCGGGAGGCTCGGCGCTTGGCGACCGAGATTCGCGCTATCTCCTGCGAGGCGAAGGACGCGCGCCTCTCCGACGACAACGCCTGCGCCGGGATCCTGCTGGAGACGCTCGGGTCGCTGCGTTCCCGAGCGCTCACGCTCCTGTCGCCGCGCTGAAATGACGGCTGTCGATCTGGAAAGCTTGGGCCTCAGCGCTGGGGTCTTGCAGCGTTTTGCCGAGGTCCGTCCGCCCGGCTCCGAGCTTGCCCGCGCAACGTGTGTCGCCCGCGGCTTTGCCACTGTGGTGAGTGAGGCCGGGGAAGCGTCGGTCCATGTCCCCAAGGGGTTGTTGCGCTCGATCGAGCAGACGCCAGTGACCGGAGATTGGCTGGCCGTCGACACCAAGAAGCAGGCGGTCGTTCGCGTGCTGCCACGCTCGACTGCCGTTGTGCGCGGCGCTGCTGGGCGTAGAGACGAGCCGCAAGTCGTCGCCGCGAACGTCGACTGGGTGTTCATTCTGATGGGCCTGGATGGGGACTTCAACCTGCGCAGGCTCGAGCGATATTTGACGATCGTCGCCGACAGCGGCGCGGACGTCGTCGTGTTTCTGACCAAGGCGGGGCTGGTCAGTGAAGCAGATCAGCGCGTGCGCGAAGTCACTGCGATCGTGCCTGGCGAGCGTGTGCACGCGATCGACGTCATCAGCGATATCGGTGCCGAAGTGCCCCGCCAGTACCTCGGCCGCGGCGTCAGCGCTGCGCTGCTCGGCTCGTCGGGCGTTGGCAAGTCGACGCTGGCAAACCATCTCAAACACGCGACGGTCGCAAAGACAGCCGCGGTGCGGGAGCGAGACGACCGCGGGAAACACACCACGTCGCGCCGAGAGCTTCACGTTCTCGAGGAGGGCGGCGTGATCATCGACACACCCGGCATGCGAGAGCTTTCGCTGTGGGGCGACAAGGACTCGCTCGACATCTCGTTTCCAGATGTCGCGCTGCTCTCGCTGGGCTGCAAATTCAACGATTGCCGCCATGGCGGCGAGCCTGGCTGCGCCGTCGCCAAGGCGCTGACGATGGGCACCATCGATGCAGCACGATTCGCGAGCTACCAAGCCCTGCTGGCGGAGGTGCTCGGCCAAGACAGTCGGCGGCGCCCTGCTCGCACGAGCGAGCGGCCCTCCGCCAGACCACCCCGCGCGAAGAAGTAACCCGCGCGCGGCGTGAGCGCACGTGTAGGCTCGTCGTCGATGAGCGAGACGAAGAGAGGGAAGGGCGTCTTCGGGGCGTGGAATGCGATCCCGCTCTATCTTCGAATCCTCATCGGGCTCGTGCTCGGGCTCATTGTCGGCGTCGCGTTCGGGCCACGCGCGGCCAATCTCGACATCCCGGCGCGGCTCGTCTTGCGCGTGCTCGGCGCGCTGGCGCCGGCGATCATTTTGCTGGCCGTCGTCAACGCGCTGATGACGGCCGACGTGCGCGGCCGCCTCGCCGGCAAGATGGCGGGTTTGCTCGGGCTGAATACGCTCGTCGCGATCTTCATCGGGCTCGGCGTCGCCAACGTCGTGAGGCCGGGCAAACACGCTTCTTTGCCGCCCCCCGAGCTGCCAGCCGGCGCGCCCAAGGGCGATGTCTTCGCCCAGCTGCTCGACAATATTCCGGACAGCCTGCTGAAGCCGTTGGTCGAGAACAAGGTCATCGGCGTGGTGCTGATCGCCGTGGCAGTGGGCCTCGCGGCACGCCGGCTCTTGGTCGAGCGCAGAGCAGCGGTGCAGCGCGGCGTCGACGCCGCGTTCGACATCGTGATCATACTCTTGCACTGGACGATCGCGTTCGTGCCGCTCGCTGTGTTCGGCAAGGTCGCCAGTATCGTCGGCAAATCGGGCTTCGCGCCGTTCGTGGCATTGGGCGCCTTCGTCGGCGCGGTGATGCTCGCGTTGTTGCTGCAGCTCTGTTGGTACCTCGTGCGCATCCGCTTTGGTAGCTGGGTTCGGCCGCTCGAGGTGCTGCGAGCCGTTCGCGATGCGCTGGTGATGGCGTTCTCGACTGCGAGCTCCACCGCCACCATGCCCGTCACCTACTCGCGCCTGAAAAATCTGGGTCTTCGCGAAGGCTCAGCGAGCATGGGCGCCCTCGTAGGCTCGAACTTCAACAATGACGGCACCGCGCTTTACGAAGCCATGAGCGCGCTCTTCATCGCGCAGATGATCGGCTACGACCTATCCTTGGCCGACCAAGTGATGATCGTGCTGACCAGCATCATCGCGTCTGTCGGTGCAGCTGGCATTCCGGAGGCGGGGCTCGTCACGATGACCCTCGTGTTCACCGCCGTGAACCTGCCCACCGAGTACATCGCCCTCTTGCTCACGGTCGACTGGTTCCTCGACCGCTGCCGTACCGCGATCAACGTGATGGGTGACGTCAACGTCGCCTGCTTGCTCGACGGCAAGGTCAAGGCCGTGCCCGAAGTGCGAGTCCCCGAACCGGCCACCTAGAGAGCGAGATATTTTCCCCAAAGGGAGACGCAGCGGGCGCAAAGAGGAGAAATTTTAGGTGTGGCCCTGGAAGGGCACACCGTGGGGGGCGCTAGCTGGCAAGAATGATCCTCGCTGCGGAGCCTCCCCGCAGCTGGCGCACCAGCGCGACCCAAAAAAATCTCTGCGCCCTTTGCGTCTCGCTTTGCGCCTTTGCGGTAAATATCCCCTGGTCAGCCGGCCTTCAAGCGAGGCGGGCGTACGACGGGCAGGCGCCATACGACTGCGCCTTGGGCGTCTTCGGGCTCGCGAAGGCCGTACATGTCGAACACTTCTTGGTGGGCGGCAGACAGGTCTTTGGCGCGCTCGAGCACCGTGTCGTAGGTGATGAACAGCTCTTCGCGGCAGCCGTCACCGAGCTCGCGCTTCAGCGCAAGCTCGCGCGGCGTCGTGGTGCGAGCGGCGATTTCGCGCACGTGTGGAGCCAGCGCGCGCACGACGGCGGCTGCGATCACCTCCGGGCGGGGCACCTCCGAGACCAGCACGCCGCCGAGCTTGGCGGTGGTGGCGCGCGTGCGGTAGACGACCAGGCTGCCGAGTGTGGTGGTGACGCGATTCCACAAGCGGTGGATGCCAGCCGCGTCCGCGCGACAGAGCTTCGCGCCTTCACCGAGCGGGTAGTTGGCCTTGTCGACGCCAGTTGCCGTCACCTCGGCGGAGCCCTCGCCACCGAACACGAACTCGATGCTCTCTGCAGGGTTTTTGCTGTTCTTGGAAAGGCGCATGCTCGCGCGATCAGCCGTCAGCACCACGTGCGTGACGTAGTACTCGTCTAGCTTGACGAGGGTCGGCCGTGCCTTGCCGACCAGCGGTTTCTTCACCAGCGTGACGCTGGCTTGCATGCCGAGCAGGCGAACCTGCGCCGGTCGGGCCCACACGTGACCGGTTGGGATGGCGACCTCGAAGGTTGCTTCGAGGCCGAAGGGCGTGCGCGCATACAGCTCGGCGCGGGTGCTCGCGCCCCCGAGACCGGCTGTCCAGCGGATGCCCCATGCAGTGTCCGGCAGCTCGTGGGTCGCCATGAATTGCGACAGCGCGGGGAGTACCAGGGAACGCGGCGCGACGTTGATCGCAGCGGTGATGCGCGCGTCCCGCGATTTGAGGACGTCGCCGCGCGATTGATCGAGTGTGGCCCACGCCTGCTCGCGAATTTTCGCGAGGGCGAGGTCGCCCGGGTTGGCCGAGCGGCTGGCGCCGGGGCCATCTTTGGCGTCGGCTGGCACCGGCTCGGCGCCGCCTCCGAGCGCCGCATCGACGCGATGAGCGAGCGCGGAGACTTGCGCGAGCTCGCGCGTCGCCTTCACCTCGGCTTCTCGGGTGACGCGGTTGCATTCGTCGACCAGTGCCTCGGCCTTGAGGATGGCCACACACGCATCGGTACCCGCGCAGAGCGTCGCCAGGAAGTTCTGCGGCAGCGGGAAAGTGGTGGAGTCGGCGTAGAGGTAACGCATCGATCGAGCCCTCGTCGTATTTCAACCGGAGGCTGAAATCGGCAAACAATGACGAATGTGACGGGCCCCAGATCTGCCCAGGTTGGACACAGCAACAGCCGTACCTCCGTTTCAGCCGGAACTTTATCGCTGGCCGGAACTGCGTTTGCGCTGGTGAGGAAAACCTACAGCACGACTAGAGATTCTCCGTTCATGACGGAGCAATCCGCTGTCGTCGCAGCTACGAAGCGCTTGTCCTGATGGTCGAGTGATCCACCGGGGAGAGGGCGCCAAGGTGCCCTGTGGGGCAACACGCCCCAGCCTTCAGATCAGCAGCTCAGTCGATCACGCAGCGATCGATGTTGATGTCGTCGATGCGCCAGCCGCGCTCCCAACCTTGGCCGGAGTCGACGGTGTCGTAGAAGAACTCGACCAAGCCAACTTGTCCGATCAGAGGAGCGGGCATCGGCAGGCTGATGTCGTCCCAGTCGTTGATGGCACGGTTGGTGTTGGCCGGCCACGGCTGGCAAAAGGCGACCGTGTTGTTGCCGTTGCAGTCGAGCACCGGCACCCAGGTGCTGCCGTTGTCGGTCGAGACCCGGATGCGCTTCTTGTCGCGCAGGTTGAACTGATCGTTACCGCCGCGATCTTGGTGCCACGAACGGAACGTCAGCATGGCTGGGAGCAGCGTGTTGGGTGAGCGGGCTGAGGCTGTTTCGATCTCGCTCACGATCGTGGGGGGGCTCGGGTTGAAGGCGCGGCTGCCGTCATTGGCGAGGTGCGGTACCGCGTGTGGGGCGAGCGTGTCCGCGCCTGAAACGGAGAAGTAGAGCGCCATCGTCGGGGTGACGCTGTTCTCAGGCACGTAGGATCCGACCCCCCAGTCGCCTTCGAAGGTCCACTGACCAAAGATGAACGGGTCCGCGCTGCTCTGGTTGAAGCGTTGAATCGTCGCGCAGCTGTCGCACGACGCCGCTTCACATGTGGAGCACAGACCATCGGGGTCGCCACAGTCGGTACACAGCTCGCCTTCATGTTGCACGGCGACCCCGTCACATAGCCCGAACGGGCTACATACCGGATCCGTCGCGCACTCGGGTGTGCCGACGCCAGTGCAGGTCATGCCGATATTTTGAGGTGTGGGAAAACACTCGCCGGTGGCGCCTTCGCAGGTGCCGGTGCCACAGGTGCCGTCGGTCAGCGCGCAATCCGCGTTGCCTTGGCAGGCGCAGTCGGCGGCAAAATTCAGCGCGTCAACGTACCAGCCGCGCTCGAAATCGCAGCAGGCGTCGGTGGTGTTGTAGCTGAAGCGCACATAGCCGGGTTGACCGACAAACTTTGCCGGGACTGGCAACGAGATCACGTCCCATGCATCGACGGCGCGGTCGAAGACGTACGCACAGAACGGCAGCGGTGAAGGTTGCCCTTGCTCCGGGCAGCCGTCGACCAGCGTGAAGCTGACGCCGTCGAGAGAGATCTCGACGATTTTACGGTCGTAGTTAGAACCTTCGTCGACGTGCCAAGAGAGAAAGTCGAGCGTGGCCGGAATGATGGTTGGCGGCGAGGTGGCGGACGAGCGCTCTTGCTCGACCAAATTCCAGCTGTAGGGTCGCGCTCGATTGCCATCGGAGCCGAGCACAGGGCGCGCGAACGCCTTGATGTCGTAGGTTTCATAGTCGTCGACGGCGGCAGTGCAGTCGGGGTCGAGCGGGAAGTCGGCGAACGTATCTGCGTCGTCATCGACACCGTTGGAGCACTGCCCGAGGCCCTCGCCGTCGGTAGGCGAGGCGCACTCGAGGTCGTCGGGGAAGTCGATGGCGCCGTCGCCGTCGTTGTCGATGCCGTCCATGCATGCCGGCGGAATGCCAACAAAAAGCTGCGAGGGCGGGGTCTCCGTGTACACGCCCCAGCTGCCGGTGAGCTGCCAGCCTGCTGTGCTGAGCGGAGAGCGAAACGTCTTCGTGCTCGCGCGGTCGGTACAGTCGTTACAGGCGCCCGCTTGGCAGAGCGCGCACTGGCCGGGACCGGCAGGGCAATCGGCGCAAAAGACGCCGTTGGCCGCGATGAGGGGGGCGCACTGCCCCGCACCATCGCAGCTGTCGGCGAGATCACACGAATCCGTCGGCGCGGCGCCGCAGGCAGTCTCAGCGGGCTGCGGTACGGCGACACAAACGCTGTCCTGGCAATCACCGGTCGCGCACTCGGTCGTGAGCGCGGCGCAGTCTTCTGGCGCGGTGCAGACAGTTGGGGGGCCGCCGCCGTCGCCACCGTTTCCGCCGGTAGACGGACCGCCGCCGGCAGGTGGGTTGCCGCCGCTCCCGAGATTGATCTCATCGGGCGCGTTGATGAGCGAGCAACCTGCCAACGCGATCAGCAGCGAAGCGAGCAAGCCAGATGACCGGGCGGTGAAGCGAAGCGCCGCGAAGGGGACCATGGTCGAAAGCGTACTCGAACCGCGCCGCTGGCCAAAGGGGCAGTGAGGTCTGCCTCTTCGATCGGCGATTTCCATTCCGGAGCCGCGATCGACGGCCTGGTCGAGCCCGAGGTAAGCTCTGCGGCGTGCGCCGCCACACGCTCGTCCTTGTCTGGCTGCTGGCCGCCTGCGGCAGCCCCGAAAAGCCGACTCCGCTCGGGCGGATGAATCCGAGCGGAGGGCTACCCGAGCTGGGCTCACCTTTGCGCAGCGACGCGACCGGCCTGGCGGTTCTGTCTGCGCAGCCGGGCGCCCCCGCCAGCGCGCCCATCGACCTCGACATGAAGATCGTCACGCTGCGGGTGGCGGGCTCCGAGTCGCGCATGCTGGCGCTCGGCTTGCGGGCGGCGCTGCCTCGGCTGCGGGCCTGTTTCGAGAAGGCGTCTCCTCAGGCGGCTGGAGGTTGGCTCGATATCTCGCTGAGCGTCGACGCAAAAGGAGTTGCCAGCGCCGTGAAGACGAAAGGCGACCTCGCGAAAGACATCGGGGGTTGCGCCGAGAGCGCGATCTCGGCGCAGATCTTCGAGCCCAAAGAAGGCCGCGCCGCCGCGACGATCGAGGCGGGGATTCGCTTCACCACCGTCGACGAGAAGGGACGTCCGTCGCTCTCGCCGAACGACGGCTTGTTTCGTGCGCCGGACGGGACATGCCTGGCGCTCGAAATCTTCGATTGCCCGGCGAACAAGCAGTGCGCCGCGCCGAAGGAGCGAGCCGTGGCCTGTCCGAACGAGCTCGGTTTACCGGAAATCGCAAAACCGGGCAGCGCCGACCGCCGCGTCGACCTTGCCGTGAGCGGCGGCAAGCCCGGTCAAAATAGTGAGCGGCTGGTGCTCTCCCGGGTCGCTGAGCGCTGCTCGGTCTTCAAGACTGTCGGCGGGGACGACCCGGTCGATGACGCCTCCGTAGCGGAGGAGCTCACGGACGCTCCTTGTGCCGATTTCGATCGCGCGTGGAACCTGGCCCAGCAAAAGTTCGGCGCCGCCAAAGCGACCACAAAAAAATCTGCTCATGCGCTCACGCGGGCAGTCGGGCTCTGGCAGATGGGCAAAGACGGCGTGCCCGTGGTGAGCGAGGTTCGCTGGACAGGCGAGAACAAGAAGCTCGATAGCGCCTTCAGCGAGCTGGTCGGGGTAGCGGCCGCTGTTGCAAAGAAGCGCGGCGTCCTCGTGCTCGGCCGGCTCAGGGAGTAGGCGCCACGAACCGTGGCGAGACTCACTCGAGCGGTGGCAGGGGGCAGACCTCGGCGTTGAAGTGGCCGTTCACGCTGCCGACGCTGCCCTTTGCGTTGACGAAGCCCTTCGCGCGATCGCGGCTCAGCGACAGCACTACGTTCGGTCGACTGAGCTCGAAGCTCGGGCAAGTGAGCACTGGCTTGGCGCTGCCAGGCGGCAAGGCGCTGACAACGCAGAGCTCGAAGTCGTCGCCGATGGCGAAGTCCTTCTCCCATTCGAGGTCGGTCTTGTGCTTGCCCTGCAGCACGATCGCAGTCGGCAAGCTGCCCGCGGCGGCTACGCCCGGGGTCGAACAGCTCATGCCGGTTGCACCGACCGAGTAGAGCTCGATGCTGTCGATCACCAGGCGAGGCAAGCCCCCTCTGGGGTTCGGCCACTCTTCTTTCAGGTGCGCGAATGCAGCGCCGATTTCGAGCTTGGTGCCAGGGTCCCAACCGAGGGACCGAGCGTCGAGCGTCAAGCTGCCGAGCTTGGGCGCCGGGGCGATGGCGCTCGCGCTCAGCGGTGCGCTCGGCAGCGGGTGCTCCCGGGTGGGCGCCTGGGGCACCCATGCGCTGGCGCTGCCGGCGGTGTAGGAGGGCTTTTCGTCGCAGGCCGTGAGACAGAAGCCCACGAGCAGGCTGCTGTAGCGCGCGCGTCGCGTCATGGCGGCTTCACGACGGTCGTTCTCATGTCTTCCTGCTCGAGCTCAGTTCAGCTTGAACATCGCCATCGCGCTGAAGCCACTCTTCACCGTCACTGCCTTGGACTGGGTCGCGCCAGTCGATGGCTTGCACGCGACGTTGTAGGAGCCGGGCGGGACGCTGAGCTTGAGCGAGTTGGTCGTGCCCTTGGGCACGCCGTTGACGGTGAAGGCGCAGGTGCCGCCGACAGCGACGACGACGAGGGCGCCATCGCCGCTCTTCGGTGGCTCGGCGGTGGTCGTGGCTGTTTGGGTCGCGGTGGGCTTCGCAGACGTGGTCACTGGCGGGGCCGCTTGGGTGGCGCTCCCCAGCAGCACGACATTGCTGGCAGCGACTTGCGTGCTGGTGTCGGTCGCCGTTGCGCGGGTCGCGACAGCCTCGTTCGATGCATTCACGGAGGCGGCGGGTTTGCTGGGAGCCGACGGATTCGGCAATGCGATCACGACCACGACCAAGATCAAGAGCGCCGCGAGCGCTCCCCCGACGGCGAACAACGCCACCTTGCGGCCGTTGCTCGCTGCGTTCTCGCGAGCGGCGGGCACGACCAAAGCGGGGGCGGACGTCATCCAGCTCTGGCCGCCGAGGGTGACGGGCTTGCCAGAGCCATTGCCAGCAAATTGCGCGGGCTGGCTGTGGGTGTAGTGAGCGTCTCGAACGGTGGGCGGCGGGCCTGGCGGGGGCGGCGTGGTCTTGGGCGGTTCGACCGCTTGAAAGCCGGGCTGGCTCGGCGAACGCACCGCAGGCAACATCTGCGTCGGGCGCGGCTCGAGGCCGGCTGCAGCGCCGGCGAACGCATGTTTGCCGCGCCCTCGATAAGGGTCGCTGGGCAGGAAGTTGAACCCGAGCGCCTCGGTCTTTTCTTGCGTGACGCGGCGCGGGGCTGTCGTCTCGGTCGCGAGCGGCTGCGCGCGCGCCTCGCTCGGTGGAGCCAGAGCAGCTGGTGGCGGCAGCCTGCGCACGATGTCCTCTGGGCGACCGACCTTCGTCTCGACCTCGGCCAGATCGCCGGTGGGCGGGTCTTCGAGCTCTTCGACCTCTTCGACCTCTTCGACCTCGTTCACCTCGAGCTCTTCGTCTTCGCCCCCGCCACCGAGACGCGCACGCGCGCTGTGAGCCAGGTCGCGAATGCGCTCCATCAGATGCCGCGAGTCAGGGGGCGCGTAGCGCACGAGCGAGGCGGCGAACGCGTGGGTGTCCGCGGGGCGCCCGTTTTTGTCTTTGGTCAGCGCCTTGCGAATAGCGGCCTCGACCGGTGGCGGAACGTCGCCACGAAAACGCGACAACGGGATGGGCTCATCGCGCGAGATGGCGATGGCGAGCGAGATCATGTCTTTCCCGAACGGCGCCTGGCCGCTCAACATCTCGTACAAGATCGCAGCGAGCGACCACACGTCGGTCCGCACGTCGAGATCGCGTTGGCGCCGCAACATTTCGGGTGACGAGTACGGGGAAAGACCGAGCACGGTGGTTGCGGTGAAGTCGTCGGTGGCCGCTGGCTGCGTCTCGCGCAGAATCTTCGCCGTGCCGAAGTCGGTGATCTTGAGTACGCGCGGACCGCCGCGAACCCCGGGGCTGCGCTCCGCCAGAAACAGGTGCTCTGGCGCGAGCTCGCGCACCAAGATGCCGTAAGCGTGTGTCTCGGCGACGGCTTCGGTAGCCTGCAAGATCAAGCCGACCGCCTCGTCGACTGGCAACATGCGACGCTCTTGGATCGCGCGCGTGAGGTCGGTGCCTTCCAGATACTGGCGCACCAGATAGAATGAGCCGTCCGGCAGCACACCGACGTCGAGGATGCGCGCGACGTGCTCGGAGCCGAGCTTCGCCAGCACCCGGGCTTCTCGGCGAAACTTGGCGACCTCGACCGGGTCCGACATCGAAGGCGTCACGATGCGGATGGCGACCTTCTGCTCGAAGGCGGTGTGCTCGGCGAGAACCAGCGTGCCGCGGCCTCGCCCCAAGATGGAGTTCACCCGGTATTTGCCGGCGATCAAGTCTCCAGGATGGGGCGCGTCTCGGCGCATGAACGGCCGAGTCTACTTGATGCCGCGGAGCGCTGCGTGCTCTTCCGAGATCGAGGCACGCCACACCGAGGAGTGGGCGTGCCCCGTGCGGTTCATGCAGATGCCTCTTCCTCTTCGTCGTCTTCGTCTTTGTCTTGCTCGGCGAGCTGTCGCTCGAGCTTCGCGATGGCTGCGTCTTGCTTCGCCAATTGCTCGTCGCCCTTTTCTGCGCCGGGGCCTTTGCGGAGCGCCTTCGCGGCGGCTGCTCGAGCTTGCTGCACCTTCTGGAGAAGCTGCGGGCGAGGCGCGACCAGCAGCATCATCGTGCGCTGATCCATCGTGGGTCTGACCTCGATGATGGCGTACTCCTCGAGCTTCTGCATGATGCGGTCGAGCTGGCTCTGCGCGACCTGGGGGTGGGTGATCTCGCGGCCGCGGAAGCGGACCGTGAACTTCACCTTGTGACCACCCTCGAGAAAGGCTTGGGCTGCGCGCGTCTTGAAGTCCAGATCGTGGTCGTCCGTCTTGGGACGCAGCTTGATCTCCTTCGTATCGAGCGCTGCAGTCTTGATGCGCGTCTCGCGGGCCTTCTTCTTCTCGTCGTATTTGAACTTGCCGTAGTCGAGGATCTTGCAGACCGGCGGCTCGGCTTTCGGGTTCACTTCGACGAGGTCGAGGCCGCGCTCTTGCGCGCGCTTGAGCGCCTCATGAGTGGGCAATATGCCGAGCATTTCGCCGTCGTCGCCGACGACTCGGACCTCTGGCACGCGGATTCGCTGGTTGATTCGGATTTGGGGTCCGCGCTGTTGCGCGCGCGGGTCGAAGCGTCGCATCGCCATTCGGGTTCAGTAGACCTTTCAGGAAAAACTCACAGCGCTCCGAGGACGACAGCGTGTCGCAATACGGAGCAACTCCTTGCGGAGCGACAAATAAGCGGGAGCAAGCAAACTGAGGTGGAGTTGGAAAACCGGCACAAACCGGACCAGCTGGCCCGGACGCGCGCATAAGAGACCATTGTTCAGGGGTCCGCAAGGGGCAGGCGCCCTCAAATGATCTGCTGGTGTCAGACAAGGCGGGGTGGGCAGCTCTCGCCCAGCAGCAAGTCCACGAAGGCGTCGAGCTCCATCGGGCCGATGTCCTTGTTGAGATCGCGACTGCGTGGCGCCACCTGGCGAAGCTCGACCTCTTTGTCGCCGACCACTACGACGTAGGGCACGCGTATCATGCGGGCCCCTCGGATCTTGGCGCCGAGCTTGTCTGCGCTGGTATCGGCTTTGGCCCGCAGGCCCTTCTCCCTAAGCACGCGCACCACCTCCTCCGCGTAGGCGTCTTGCTTTTCGCTGACCGTGACGACTATCGCCTGCTCCGGGGCCAGCCACGCGGGGAAGGCGCCGCCGACGTGCTCGATCAGCACCGACATGAAGCGCTCGAGCGAGCCGAGGATCGCGCGATGGAGCATGACGGGGCGCTGCGCCGTGCCGTCTTTGCCGATGAACTCGAGATCGAAGCGATCAGGCAAGGCGTAGTCGACCTGCATCGTGCCGAGCTGCCAAGAGCGCTTGAGCGCATCGTGAATGTGAAACTCGAGCTTGGGCCCGTAGAACGCGCCCTCGCCCTCGGCCACCTCGTAGCTGAGCTTCGCGTCGTCGAGCGCCTGAGCCAGCGCCTTCTCGGCGGCGTCCCATTGTTCGTCCGTGCCGATGCGTTTCTCCGGTCGCGTGGCGAGCTTGATGTCGACACGCTGGAACTGGAAGGCCGCGTACACTTCGTAGAGCAGCTTCAAGAAGCTCGCGATTTCTTGCTGCATCTCGCTCGGCGCGCAGAAAATGTGAGCGTCGTCCTGGCAGAAGCTGCGCACGCGAGCCAGGCCGTGCACCACGCCGCCGCGCTCGTAGCGATGGAGCCGCCCGAAGTCGGCCACGCGCCACGGCAGCTCGCGATAGCTGCGCCGGCGGTGCCCGAAGATCAGACAGTGACTGGGGCAGTTCATTGGCTTGAGGCCGAGCTTCTCCATCCCGGCGAGCTGCTCGATGACCGCTTTGTCGCGCTCTTTGTCTTTCGTCTCGTAGCTCGAGCCCGCTTCGTCGACGCCTACGCTGAGGCTCATACGGGCGGCATCGAGGTGCTCCGCCGTCATCGGCAGATACATGTTCTCGCGGTAGTTCGGCAGGTGGCCGCTCGTCTCGAACAGGCGCTTGTCGAACACCTGGGGCGTGTGCACCTCTTCGTACCCGTAGCGCACGTAGAGATCGCGCATGTACGCGACCAGACGGTTATAGACGAAGGCGCCTCGCGGCAAGAGAAACGGCATCGCCGGCGCGTACTCGTGGAACATGAACAGCTCGAGCTCTTTGCCGAGTTTGCGATGGTCTCGGGCCTTGGCTTGCTCGACCAACAACAGGTGCGCTTCGAGCGCCTCTTTCGAGCCGAAGCTCGTGCCGTAGATGCGCTGAAGCATTGGGTTACGCTCGTCCCCGCGCCAATAAGCGCCAGCCACACTGAGTAGCTTCACGGCGCCGATGTGGCCCGTGTGCGGCACATGCGGGCCTTCACAGAGGTCGAACCACTTGGCCTCTTCGTGGCCGGGCGCCGCGCCTTTTGCCGAGCCATGCGTGTAGATCGAAATCTCCGCGCCTTCGGGGAGGCGACCGACGTGCTCGGCCTTGTATGTCTCGCCGAGCTTCTCGAACATCGCGCGCGCCTCTTCGCGCGTCACGACGGTGCGCGCAAAGCGCCGCTTGGCCTTCGTGATCTCGCGCATCTGCCTCTCGATGCCGGCGAGGTCTTGCTCCGTGAACGTGCCCTTGGGCGAGTCGAAGTCGTAGTAGAAGCCGCTGTCCGTGGACGGCCCGAACGTGACCTTCGTGCCTGGGAACAAGCGCTGGACAGCGTCGGCCATCACGTGCGCCGTCGAGTGGCGGATGATCTCGAGCCCTTCCGGGTCGGCTGCCGTGAGCAGCTTGATGCTGCCCAGATCGGACGGTGGCTCGATGGGCGTCAGCAGATCGACGACGCGGGTCCCGATCTTGGCCCCGACGATCGACGGGTCTTTGGCCTGCTCACCGAGCAGGTCGAAGAGCGTTTGTTTGGGGGCGCCGGCTTGGGGGGAAGCGGAGGAGGGCATAGACGGATGGACGCGCCGAGAGCGGCGGTCCCTGACGATCTATTCGTGCTAGTTGCCCAGGGCAACGCCTCTCGACAGCACTACTGGTGTTGCCGGGCTACCGGTTCTCTGCTCACTCTTTGTCGACCCATGAGCGGAATCATCAGAAACGAGTGGCGAGCAGGCGGAGTCGGCTACGAGCGCGCGGTGATCATCGACGCGACGACTGCCCCCGAGGGCCTCGACGTCGAGCGACTTCGCTTCACCGGCGCGGGGCAGTGGTCGCCTGGTGAGCAGGCGGGGCACTTCGTGAGCGTCCTTGAGGGCAGCGCGCGGCTTCGGATCGCTGGGGCAGACCTCGTGCTCGCGCGTGATGTGCATGTGTTCATCCCGCTCGGGGCGAGCGTCACGTTCGAGTGCGATGCAGGCAGCGAGCTCGCGCACGTGGCAAGCACACGCGTCCGCGGAGAGAGATTTTTGGTGCGCGACGAGAGGTTCGTTCGAGCCTGCGCGGAAGCCGAACATTCGCTGCGTTGGACGCTGACGCCCCAGTATCTGAGTCGGCGCGTGTTCCTGCATCACGACCCGACGCTGCTCTCCAAGTCCGGCGACCCGGTGTCCTGGTTCCACACCACGATGTTCGATACCGAGGGACTCTTGCCGAACCAGGACGGCGAGGCTGTCTTCAAGATGAGCTACAACTCGAGGACCGAATTCAACCTCTGTTACGACGTGAAGGGTGACGCCCGTGTTCGTTTCGCGGAGCACCCGTACCGTGACGATGGCCAGCTGTGGGGGCCTTGGCTCGTGATCGATGGCGACAGCACCTACCGCCTCGACGAAGCGCGCGGCGGCCCGGAAGAAGAGCGCGCTCCGTCGGGCACGCTGCGCAACAAACACGAGGTGTACGCCCTCGGTGGGCATGTCACGCTGGTGTGTCTGTTCGACCCGGCGCCCACGGGCGTCGAGCGACACCGGCCGGGCGAGTACAGCGACTACGAGCCGCTCGGGAACATCCCTCGGGAGCACTTGGCGCGCCACCTCGACGCGTGCAAGAAGTTCGACGAAATGATCGATGTGCTGTCGCTCGCCAAGGCGCGCGGTGCCCTGGAGGAGCAGCGCCAGACCGAACTCTATCGGCTCTACGAAGCAGGCCTTTCGGCGCAGCACAAAATCGAAAGCGAGCTTTGCGCAAAGCTTCGCAGCGAAGGCCTCGGCCGTGAGCGAGCGCTCGCCACCTGGTTGGTCTCTCCGGAAGGAAGCTGATGGCGTTCTTCGATTCACGCGCTGTGGCGCCCGTGCTCGCGCTTCTGTTCTCGGCGTGCACACCGAAGGAGGTCGACCCTGCGTACCTGAACGTGCTCGAGCTAGCCGCGTCTGCCGAGTGCAAGTGCAACAGCGAGCCGGCGCTGATCGATAGCTGCGACAACCCTCACCCGCGTTACCCCACGCCGCCCGCCGGAGAGCCGCAGGCCTTTCTGCAGTACGAGGCTTCGCTCGACGCGGCCTCCAAGCAGAAAATCGCAGCCGCGCGCAGCAAGCTCGAACGCTGCCTACAGGTGCGCGCGCAAGCTAGCGCCTTCAAAGGGGTAGTCGACCAGAGGCAAGAGCAGCTCTTGCACCCTGATCGCCTCTCGAACCCTGATCGCCTCTCGAACCCTGATCGCCTCTCGAACCCTGATCGCCTCTCGAACCCGGCTCAAGAGTGAAACCAGCTCAAGAGTGAGGCAAAAGCCGCCTCGTTGATGCTCTCTGTAGGCGCGATTGGGTTCGAACCAACGACCCCTACCGTGTCAAGGTAGTGCTCTACCACTGAGCTACGCGCCTGTGCTTCGTTTGGTCGACGAAGGGAGCGGCTCTCTACCGCCCGCCTCTCGGAGTGTCAAGGACGCGTGAGAGTCGCTTGCCGTGACAGCGGAAAGTGACTAAACACGCGTGGCCCGTGAATTTTACCGCATTTGTCGCACAACCCTCCGCACCCGACGCGGCGCCCGGCACACCTTCACAGAGCGCTGATCCCAATCAGCCGCCTCCCGGTGGCGGGGGCCTCTTCGGTGGCCTCGGCTCACTGATCTGGCTTTTGCCGCTGGTCTTCGTGTTCTTCATGATGAGGAAGCAGACGAACAAGCAGAAGGAGATCGAGGCGAACGTCAAGATTGGCGACCGCGTGCACACGCGCGGCGGCGCGATCGGCAAGGTCGTCAAGATCGCCGATCGTCACGTCGAGCTCGAGCTCGCTCCCGGCGTCCACGTCGCCTTCCGCAAAGAGGCGCTGGAGGGCCTCGACGTCGACCCGAAGAAGGAAGCGGAGAAGAAGGAAGCGGAGAAGAAGGAAGCGGAGAAGAAGGAAGCGGAGAAGAAGGACGCGGAGAAAGCCAAGAAGGAAGCGGAGAAGAAGGAAGCGGAGAAGAAGGAAGCGGAGAAGAAGGAAGCGGAGAAGAAGGACGGCGACAAGGCCCAGCCCAAGGCGGCACTGGTCGCTCCCGATTCGCTTCTAGAAGCCAAGGACAAGGCCTGAGCCCGTGCTCTACGACTACCTGAAGTACGGCTTCGGCGCCTTCGCGCTGGTCTTGGCCTTCAGCGCTTATGCCTTCAAGAGCAAGCGTGGCGTGCTGGTGTGGGCGGCGCTCTCCAGCTTGTTCGCCGCGGTGGCGGCTCATTACCAGGTGTTCTGGGTGGTGGCGTCGATGGCGCTGATGGTGCCCTGGGCGCTCGTATGCGCGGGCGATTGGATCGACTCGGCTTGGCGCGGCAAGGTCGGCCTGTGCGTCGCGCTCGCGCTCGCGTCGGTGCTGGCGCTGTACCCGACCTACATCGACGAGCGCTTCAACCGCCCGTACTACAACCCGAATATCTCGACTGAAGAGCAAACGGCGCTCGATCAGCGAGCGGCTGCCGGCGAGCTCGGCTTCGGCCGCTTCATCTGCGCGAACATCCCCTTTCGGATGGTGCGCGGACTCGATCTCAAAGGTGGCTTTCGCGTCGAGTACACGGTCGACGTTCAAGAGGCGATCAAGGACAAGCGCGATCGCTACTACGACGATCTGCAGACGACCTTGGCGCGCACTTTCGAGCTCACCAAGGCAGACGCGCTACCGACCGCGGACCAGGTCGCCAGCTTGCGCCAGCGGGTCAGCTTCGAGAAGCCGCGCGAAGACGTTGGCAAGATCGTCCTCAAGTTCGTCGCCGACGAGGACGCAGCCAAGCTCGACGCAGCCTTCCTGAAGCGCTTCGATCAAGAGCTGAGCCTCGTGCGCAGCACCGATCGCAAAGTGGCGACCTTCCATATCAAGAAAGACGTGGAAGAGCAGATCCGCGACTCTGCGGTCGCGCAAGCCAAGGACAAGATCCTGCGGCGCGTCGACAGTCTCGGCTTGAAAGAGGCGACCATCTCTTCTCGTGGCGACGACATCGTCGTCGAAGTACCCGGCGACGACCGTCGTCAGTTCGACGCGATCAAGGACATCATCAGTCGGACGGCTCGGCTCGAGTTCAAGCTGCTCGCCGAAGAAGACGACTTCTTCGGCCCGATCAGCCAGGACTGCCCCAGCTGCGCAGCCGAAGGCATCAGCTGGAACGTCGAGAACGCGCCGCAAGGCGAGGGCAAGGCGACTCTGCCCAGAGTGTTCGCCGAGCTGAGCCCGAGGGCGGGCGAGAGCATGGCCGACGCGCATGCGCGATTCGATGCTTGGGGCAAGACGCTGCCCGTGCCCGACACCCATCAGATCGCGTTCGAGAAGCAAGCCCCGGAGCTCGGCGACGACGGCAAGTACAAAGACACCGGCTGGCGGTCGGTGTACGTGCTGTCGCGGGCTGAGATCACCGGCGACATGATCCGCGACGCGAGCAAGGCCCCGGACCAGAGCAACGGCGCTGGGATGGGCGGCTGGGTCGTCCACATGGACTTTTCCCCGCAAGGCTCGGATCGCTTCGAGAAGATCACGGGTGCCAACGTCGGCAAGCGCTTCGCGATCATCCTGGACGAGAAGGTCGAGAGCGCACCCAAGATCATCACGAAAATTTCGGGCGGCAGCGCTCAAATCACGATGGGGCAGGGCGGCACCGCTGAGCAGCTGAAGTCTGCGACTGATCTCGAGCTGGTGCTCAAGTCGGGCGCCTTGCCGGCCCCCATCGACTACAAAGGTGAGCAGCAGATCGGGCCCTCACTCGGCAGTGACGCGATCGTGCAGGGCCTCAAAGGTGCTGTGCTCAGCTCCATGCTGGTCTTCTTCGTGATGGTGTTGATCTACTCGCGCGCAGGCTTCATCGCCAACATCGCCGTCATTTTCAACATGGTGCTGCAGGTCGCGATCTTGGCGATGCTGGGCGCTTCGATGACGTTGCCAGGCCTGGCTGGCCTGTCGCTGACGATCGGCATCGCCGTCGACGCCAACGTGCTCATCAACGAGCGCATTCGTGACGAGCTCCGCGCCGGAAAGAGCCCCCGGCAAGCGGTCGACATCGGCTACGACCGCGCGTTCAGCGCGATTGTCGATGGTCACGTCACCACCCTGATTTCGGGCCTCATTCTGTTCCAGTACGGCTCCGGTCCCATCAAAGGCTTCGCCGTCACCCTCATCGTGGGGATGATCGTCAGCCTGTTCACTGGCGTCGTCTGCACGCGCCTGGTGTTCGACTGGGTCGTCCGGTGGCGCAAGGTCAAGCAGCTCAGCCTCGGCTGATCGCGGTCTCTAGAAATTAGCCATGTACCTGATCAAGCCGGGCAAACTTTACGACTTCATGGGCATGAGGAAGTACTTCCTCGTCCTGTCCGTGATCCTCCTCAGCCTATCGACCGTCGCGCTGTTCGTGCCGGGGCCCAAGTGGGGCACCGACTTCAAAGGCGGCACCGAGATTCAGGTCGAGTTCAAGCAGGCGGTCCAATCTTCAGCGGTGCGCGAAGCCGTCGAGCAAATCGAAGAAGGCGGCGTTCGCCAGTTCGAGAGCGCCGAGGTCATCGCGGTGCCCGGCAACGCCAGTCGTTATCTGATTCGCGTCCAAGAGGTCAGCTCGATCTCGGATGACGCCAAACACGAGCTCAGCAAGCGCCTCTGCGTGATCGACAACGAGCTGCCCGCCGATTGTGTCGGCGACCCTTACGCAGACATGGCCGCGCCTGATTTCGCGGCTGTCGACCCCACGAAGATGAAGCCCACCGAGGTCAAGTACAGCCCGGGCGGCGACAAGATCACCATCCGTTACGAGTGGCCTTCGGAGAAGGTCCCGGACGAGATCAAGCTGGCCAAGTACACAGAGCTGCGCGCGACGATTCGTCAGCGCGTCGAGTCTGCCGGCGGTGTCGCCCTCGCAGGCGGGGACAAGGCAGTCTTGCTCGTCAGCGAGCGAGACAACAAGGTCGAGGTCCACCTGAAGGCAAAGGGCGAACAGCTGATGGAGGGCATCAAGACCCACTTTGGCGCCGAGATCGCACCAGACGCTCCCATCTCGAGCGAGTGGGTCGGGCCAAAGGCCGGCGCGCAGCTGCGTGAAGCAGCTTTCAAGAGCATCGGCATCGCGGTGTTCTTCATCATGGCGTACATCGCACTGCGCTTCGATCTGCGCTTCGCCCCCGGCGCCGTGGTTGCGCTCGTCCACGATGTGCTCATTTGTGTCGGCGCGATGTGCGTGCTGCAAAAGGAGATCACGCTCTCCACCATTGCAGCCATTCTCACGCTGCTCGGCTATTCGCTGACCGACACGGTGGTCGTTTACGACCGCGTGCGAGAAAATTTGGGCAAACATCGAGGTCTGTCCTTCTCCCAGATCGTGAATCTTTCGGTCTCGGAGATGTTTGGTCGCACGCTGATAACCAGCATCACTGCGGCGAGCAGCATGCTGATGTTCTTGTTCTTCGGCACGCAGGTGCTGAAAGACTTCGCCTTGGTGATGCTGATCGGCATCGCAGTCGGCACCTACTCGTCGATCTACATCGCCGCTCCGTTTACCGAGTGGGTCGACAAGCGCTTCTTTGCGCACCAGCAAAAGCCCAAGACGAAGGTGCCGCGCACCCGCAACGCTCGCCGCGCCGACGCGGTCGTGTGAGCGGCTCGGTCGATTTTTCGAGCGAACCACGCAACTGGCGGCGCGTCGCGACGATATATCCGACGTGAATCCGCAATCGACCGAGGTTGACGCACTTCGCAGCTCGCATCGCCTGACGTACACCGGCGCCGCCGTTCTGGCGCGCCTGCTCTCGTCGCGCAGCGAGCTCTCCGACGAGGCGGCGCTCTCGCGCTACCTCGATCCGAAGCTCTCCGGGCTGACGCCGCCGCACGCGATGGCCGATCGCGAGGCGGCGACTTCTCGCTTGGCCAGGGCAGTGAAGGCGGGCGAGCGCATCGCGGTGTTCGGCGACTATGACTGCGACGGTATCACCGCCACTGCAGTGCTGACGGGCGCACTCCGAGCGCTGGGTGGTGAAGTGACGCCCGTCTTGGCGACCCGCACGGAGGGCGCATACGGCTTCAGCGCGCCAGCGCTCGCCCGAATCAAGGCAACCTCCGCCACGCTGCTCGTGACGTGCGATTGCGGTTCGACCGATCACGAGCGCGTCGAGGCGGCTGCCAAGGCGGGTATCGACACGATCGTCATCGACCACCACATCGTTCCGAAAGATCCGCTACCCGCCTTCGCGTTCCTGAACCCACACCGCCCGGAGTGCGGCTTCCCGTTCAAGCACCTGGCCTCGTGTGGGCTCGCGCTCAGCATCAGCGCCGCCCTGCGGCATGCGCTCGGTAAAGAGCTCGATGTGCGGCAATTTTTGGATCTGGTCGCCATCGGGACCATCGCCGACGTCGCGCCGCTCGTCGGAGACAACCGCGCCCTCGTGAAAGCGGGGCTGCGTGTGGTGGCGTCCGGCAGGCGACCGGGTTTGCGGGCCCTTTGCGACGTGGCGCGCATCGATCTCGCCAACGGTGTCTCGTCGGAGGACGTCGCGTTCCGGATCGCCCCACGCATCAACGCGCCGGGTCGTTTGGGTGAGCCCGACGACGCTTTGTCGCTGCTCCTGACGTCGGACCGCGTCACCGCCGCCGCGCTGGCTGGTTCCGTCGAGCAAGTGCAGCTCCGGCGTCGAGCCGTGCAGGCCGAGATGTTTGCGGAGGCGCTGGACGACATCCGCGCGGCGAAGCTCGACGAGCTTGGCGGCATCGTGGTGGCGCGCGCGACTTGGCACCCCGGCGTCGTGGGCATCGTCGCCGGAAAGATTGCGGAACAGTTCGGAAAGCCCACCATTGTCATCGGGATAGAAGGCGACACGGGGCGCGGCTCGGTGCGAGGCCCTGCTGGTTTTCCGCTGTACGACGCGCTCGAGCTCTGCAAGTCCGAGCTGGTTCAGTTCGGCGGGCACCAAGCCGCAGCCGGCGTGCACGTTCGCAGAGAGCGGCTGGATGCGTTGCGCGCGGTCTTCAGCGATACCTGCACACGCCTGCGGCAGGCGATGCCCCAGGCCGCAGCCGCGGAGTACATCACGCTCGATCCGCGTGACGACCCGGCTGACGTGCTGCAAGATCTCGACAAGCTCGAGCCGTTCGGCGAAGGCAACCCGGCACCGAAGCTACTCGTGCCGAACACGCTGATTCGTTCAGCCCGCAACCTGAAGGGCCACCTCAAGCTCGACATGGTTTACGAAGGCAGCGCGATCGGTGGCATCTACTTTTCGATGGGCGAGGCTTTGGAGAAGGCAGTTGGCACCACCGTGGACGTGATCGCGTCACTCCGCCCGAACACCTACTTGGGCGGCGCTGAGCTCCAAGTTCACAGCACTGTTCCCAAGCTGCTGTAAGCTCTCGCGGTGACGTTTCGGGAGACGGAAGATCGCGGCCGGGGCAAGACCGAGCCGATCATCAAATTCCGGGGGGTGCGCAAGGCCTTCGGACCGAAGTTGATTTATCGGCACCTCGATCTGGACGTGTTCGCTGGCGAGACGCTCACCATCATGGGTGGCTCCGGCGTCGGCAAGAGCGTGATGCTCAAGCTGTTGATACGCTTGCTCGAGACCGACCGCGGCGAGGTGTTCTTCCACGGCGAAGACGTAACCAAGCTGCCGAACGAGCGCGCGATATCCAAGGTACGTCGCCGCATCGCGATGCTGTTTCAGGGCGCCGCGTTGTTCGACTCGGTCTCGGTGGGCGACAATGTCGCCTACGGGCTGCGCGAACACTTGCGCGACGAGATGACAGAGCCGCAGATGGCCGAGCGGGTCGACTGGGCACTTTCCCTCGTGGGGTTACCGGGCATCGAGAAGATGCGTCCGGCCGATCTGTCGGGCGGTATGAAAAAACGCGTCGGTCTGGCGCGTGCCATCGCTATACAGCCTGAAGTCCTGCTCTACGACGAGCCCACGACCGGTCTCGACCCAATCAACACCGAGCGCATCAATCACTTGATCAACGGTCTCAAAGCCACGTTGCATGTGACCAGCATCGTTGTCACACATGACATGAAGAGTGCGTTTTCTGTCTCCGATCGTATGGCGATGGTCCACTCCGGCCACATCATTTTGCACGGCACGCCTGACGAGTTCAGGTTCTCGACCGATCCGCGGGTGTCGGATTTCATCAACGGCGTCGCACCGGTGACTGAAGACGTCGAGACACTGCTGAAGTCGTAGGCGCGGCAGAGCTGTGACTGCTACGCTCTTCGGCGATGGCTCGCTCACGCGACCTCAAGGTCGGCTTATTCGTGCTCGTGGGGATGGCGCTGCTCGGCCTCGTCATCTTCTTGATCGGCAATGAACGAAATTTGTTCTCTCCATCGGCGGAGTTCAAGACGACGTTCACTGACGCGCAAGGTCTCAAAGCTGGCGCACCCGTTCGACTCGGCGGCATCGATGTCGGGCAGGTGTCCTCCGTCGGCTATGACGAGAAGCACCCTGACGACCAGACCGTGTACGTGAGTTTCTGGGTCAAACAGAGCGAGAAAAAGCGCATTCTCACCGACACACGCGCGGCCATCGTCAACAAGGGTCTGCTCGGCGACAAGATGGTCGAGCTTTCGATGGGCAAGAGCGGAGAAGCAGCGACGCCGGGCACCACGCTCGAGAGCGACAAGCCGGCCGACATGTTCGCGCGCATCGGCACGATGGCCGACAAGGCTGAACAGGTGCTCGACAACGTCGAAAAGGCGACCAAGCCGCTCGCCGACGAGAAGCTCCACAAAGACATTCAGGGCTCGGTCGCTGCTGCGAACCACATCTTGAACGAAGTGGCGCACGGCAAGGGCTACCCCACGCGCCTACTCAGCGACCCGGAAGAAGCGAAGCGGATCTCGGGTATCGTGGCGAACCTCGAGAGGACCTCGAAAGAGGCAGAGGGCACCCTGCGAGATGCGCGCGCCGTGATGGGCCGTGTGCAAACAGGTCCGGGTTTCGCGCACGACGTTATCTATGGCGAAGGGCCGAAGGGCTTGGCCGAATTTTCGTCTGCCGCCAACGAGGTTGCGCTCACCTTGAGGGGTGTGCGTGAGAGTGACAGCTTGCTGCACGACGTGATGTACGGCGGCAAAGGTGACGGTGCCGCCGTGATCAAGAATGTGGCCGACCTCACAGGTGACCTCAAGGCGATCGTGGCCGACATGCGCGCTGGCAAGGGAACCATCGGAGGCCTCTTGGTCGACCCGTCGATCTACGAGGACGTGAAGGTCGTTCTCGGTAACGTGCAGCGCAACGACGTGCTGCGGGCGCTCGTTCGCTATTCGATCACGAAAGACCAGGCCAAGCCCGAAGTGCAGGTCGCCGGGCCGAAATAGGCCGCCCCCAGAGAACCCAGCGGCAGAGAACGCAGCAAGCGGGCCTACACCACCTCGACGGTGATGAGGGCGGTGACCTCGATACCGGCATCAGGGTAGGGGTACGCCGTGTCGATGGTGCCCGACCACTCGATACGGATCTTCTGGCCGTCTGGAAAGAAGGGCCGCAGATCGTCGTCGTAGAGGACTTCGAGCGAAGCCATCGTGTCATTTTGGGGAAAGTCTGCGCCCTGGACGATTGGGGTGCGCTCGGTCGGGGTCACCGCCTCGCCAAGCAACGAGGTGATGAAGGTCAGATCGCCGATGCCCTCAGGAGCGCGCAAGAGAACGCGCTTCAGGAGCGCGCCCTCGTCCGGGGCCGCGGGCGAATCGAGCTTGTATTCGGACCAACCGAAGAAGGTACCCGAGTCGTTGCGCTTGATTACCAGGTGCGCCTCGATGGTCTCTTCACCAGCCAACGCGCGACAGCCGCTCGAGGCGCCAGCGATGCCCGCGAGCGCGGTGGCGGGAACGAGCGACAAAACCTGGCGACGGGCCAACAGTCCGCGGTGACCTTGTTTGTTCTCGGATTGCATCATCTTGTTTGGGGGGCGAAACGCAGTGAAAAATTCAAAGCTTTGGAGCAACCAGGGCCCCGTCGCTCAGTCTACGCGGCCCTTGCCGAGTCGTTTTCTCAATCTTTCTCGAAACACGGCACATTGCTGGCCACCCCTGAAAACACCGACAATTCGGCTTGGTCACGCGCATGCCCGCGACGAGCGTATTTGATCCGCACCCCCAGTCATGTGATTACCCCGGCCATGCCCCTGACCTTTGCAAGTCGCCTCGGTTCGGTGGCGCCCAGTGCCACGCTCGCGATGGCCGCTGCTGCGCAGAAGTTGACCCAAAAAGGGGTGAAGGTCGTTCCTTTCAGCGTTGGTGAGCCTGATTTTCAAACCCCAGCGCATGTGATTGCAGCCGCCAAGGCGGCGCTCGACGCAGGCGCCACCAAGTACACCGCCGTCACAGGGACCGCCGAGCTGAAGGCCGCCGTTGTCGAAGCGACCCTGCGCGACCGTGGAGTCGCGATAACGCCGGACCGGGTCACCGTCTCGGTGGGCGCCAAACACGTGCTGTTCAACCTCGCCTACGCCCTTTACGAGCCGGGCGACGAGGTGATCATCCCGGCACCGTATTGGGTGAGCTATCCGGAGCAAGTGCGGATGGTCGGGGCCACCCCGGTGATCGCACAAACGACCGCCGAGAGTGGCTTCCGGCTGACACCAGAGGCGCTCGAGCGGGCGGTGACGCCGAAGACCAAAGCGCTGATTCTATGCACGCCCAGTAACCCCACTGGCGCCGCGTACGACCGCGCGTCGCTCGACGCCTTGCTCGAGGTGATTCGCAAAGGCGACTACTACGTGATCGTCGATGAGATTTACGGCGCGCTCACCTACGACGGCTTCGAGCACGTGTCGCTCGGCAAGATCGCACCCGATCTCGGCGACCGATTGATCATCGTGGACGGTGTGAGCAAGTCGTACGCGATGACTGGCTGGCGCATCGGCTGGAGCATCACAACACCGCGGCTTTCAGCGGCGCTGTCTACCATTCAAGGGCAGAGCACGACGAACCCTGCTGCCGTCTCGCAAGCAGCCGCACGGGCAGCGCTGCTCGGTCCACGCGACTCGGTGCTGGCGATGCGCGACGCCTTTCAGCGACGCCGAAATCTGATCGTCGACGGGCTCAACCGCATCGACGGCATTCGCTGTCGCATGCCCGAGGGGGCGTTCTACGCGTTCGCCGACGTCAGCGCGTTGATCGGCCTGCGCGCCGGCGACAGCGTGCTTTCGGACGACAACCAGATCGCGATGTGGTTGCTCGAGTCGGCGCATGTCGCCACCGTTGCTGGAACACCCTTCGGCGCGCCTGGCTACTTGCGGCTCTCTTATGCCTGCTCCGACGAGGACATCGCTCGTGGCCTCGCCGCCATTGAAGGGGCGATCAAACAAGCGAAACAGTAGAAAGCCAGCAGTACAAAGCCAGTGGGCGCAGCAGGGCTCGAACCTGCGACTTCGACCGTGTGAAGGTCGCACTCTACCACTGAGTTATGCGCCCCAGAGTGAGGAAGGTCTTTTACCTCGAGCCTCGAGCCGCGCGCAAGAGCAGCGAGTGATGGGCCGTCAGCGAGCGTTGATCGCGCTGATGGCCTTGTTCAGCTCGGTGCGGCCTCCGAGGCACGAATAACAGTCGGCCATGCTCAGAAACCCACAGCCTTTGCGGGCATTCAGTGGCGTCAGATAGGGGAGCGAGCGGCGGTCACCGACCGTCCCTGCTTGAGCGAACAGCTTTGCGCGCTCACATCCGGATTTGTCACGCAAGTCGAGCGCGACGCGCAGTGACGCGCTGGCCAGCTTGCGAACCTCGTCGCGTTTGGTGAACTCGAGGGCCTTGGCCTTGGCGGTTTTGGCTGCCGCAGGCCGGTTCGACAGCTCGAACAAGAGATCAGGCCCGACGGAGCCCATGTTGTCGCTGAGCAGCGCGAACGCTGCCTCCTGATGGGCCGGGACTTTGCTTTCGGCAGCTCGCAGGACGAGGGCCCCCAGCTCCTTGTCGGCCGCCGCCGGGGGCGACACGCGGAACAGCGCCTTCAGCGAAGTCATCGCGTCGCCCAGGCCGTTCGGCTGCACTGCCTCGGTGCGCGCGAGCTTGATCAGCACCTGTTCGTCGTCCGGGTTCGAGACGAGCAGCGCTTTCAGGGCAGCGACAGTGTTCGCCTGCTCGAGGCCCATTGGTGCGGCCGGCGCCACGTAGGGCGCAGCGCTCGCGAACGGGCTCGTTGCGCTCGGCGCACCAGTCTGCGCTGGCTGCGGACGCGCCAGCTCGTCTTGGTTTGAGGTGGGCACGGCTGATTCAGCGGTGGCGAGTCCCTCTTCTGCTTCGAGCGCGACCACGGTCGCAGGGTCACGCGTGATCGCGAGCCCGACCACCAACAAAAAGGACACCGAAAGCCCAAGACCAGCAAGAAGCGGGGTGCTCTCTGCTGATAATGAGCTCATCTCGGTGTCACCTGGGCTCGCGAGACTGGGTTCAGTCGTAGATGTCGCCAGGCGGCGGCTTTGCCGTCGGGGGCGTGGTCGGCGGCGGCTTCGCCGTCGGGGGCGTGGTCGGCGGCGGCTTCGCCGTCGGCGGTGTGGTCGGCGGTGTGGTCGGCGGCGGCTTCGCCGTCGGAGGCGTGGTCGCCGGAGCCGTCGCTGTGGGCTTGGCTGAGGCTTCTGCGCTCGGCTTCGCGCTCGCAGTCGCGCTGGCCGTCACCGGTGCCGGCGCCGTTTCTGTGGCGGTCGCGGTGACGGCGGCCGTTTCAGTCGGCACCGGCTTCGCGCTCACGCTTGCGCGTGGTTTGGCAGCGCTCGTTGCAGGCGGCGGAGGGCCCGGATCTTTCTCGCCCGTGAGCAAGAACACGCCGGCCGCGATGGCAGCCGCCGCGCCCAACACCAACAGGATGAGCTTGCCACTGCCGCCCTTTTCTTCGGCCTCGATGCGAGCGCTGACGGGGGCTGCCTCTTTCGGACGAATGGATTCTTTCTTCGGCTCGGGCTTCGTCTCCGTTGCTTTGCTTTCGACCGGCTTCGGTTTCGCCTCTGCCTTGGGCTCTGCTTTGGGTTCGGCCTTGGGCTCTGCTTTGGGTTCGGCCTTGGGCTCTGCCTTCGCTATGGGCTTGCTCTCTTTGAGCTCGTTTGCGACGTCGGCTAGCGAGCCGCCTGCCTCTGAAAGCGCCTGCTGCAAGAGCTCGGCAGCTTGTTTCATCACCGTGCGTTCTTCAGGCGGACGCATTTCCTGCTCGCCGTCGCTCGCCGGGAAGAAGCCAGCGTTGTCCTTCTTTGGCTCCGGCTGGACCTCTTCGATGCTGGCCTTCTCTGCCTTGGCAGTGTCCGCCGTCGCGCCGATCGCACCGAGCCCCAACATCGTCGAAGCGCGCTTCTCTTGCTTGCCCCCCGGCAGCTCCGCCGCAGGTGACTTCTTTTCTGCGAGGACGGGCTTCTCCGCCAGGGCAGGCTTCTCCGCCAGGGCAGGATTGAGAACCACATCCGCGCCGTGGCCGTCGCTTCCTCGATCGTAAGTGGACGGCTTGCCGCCCGACTTCTCGACCAAACGAGCAATCACGCCCTTCGATTTGTCGTCGATCTTGATGAACTTGACGCCCATCCCAGCCGGGCTTTCGGTCGTCGCGCCGTCTGGCTCGCGCTTCCACACGACACGCCCGACGCCGGAGAGCACAGCTTGCTCGTCGGCGATGCGTATCTCGAATTTCAGCAGCGTTCCGGGCGGAAATGGGGAAGGCGTCTTGATGTAGATCCCGCCGCGGCTCACGTCCGATGCGTGATGCTCGATGAACTCGTCGACGGTCGCGCTCTTGTAACGCACCGTCATACTGAGCACCTTTGCTCGCGGGTCTTTCCGAGTGTCCTGGGCCATCCGGTCTCCGGTGGGGGAAGCGCCGCCGATGGGGCGCTTGCAAGCTCGGCAATTCCTTTGCCGAGCGGGCGAACAATCCACATGGTCACATGTGGATCAGAAGAAAACTGCGTGGGCTCGCCTTCTCAGGCGACAGCGGATGGTACGTTGGGCGCTCGGGCGGGTACAAGTGGTTCAATGCGAGGATCTTGTTTGTTGTTCAACCTTTTTTGATTGTTGTTCAACCTCTGGTTGAAACTTGATTGTTGTTCATCCTCTGGTTGAAACTTGATTGTTGTTCATCCTCTGGTTGAAATAAGCTGCCTCCAGTCCATGCGCGCCCGGGATCACTTTCGCGCTCACGGCCGAAAGAACGTGAACCTGCCTGCGAGCCTCCGGGATGAGCTCGGCTCGGTCGACGAAGACGCGAAGATCCGCAATCTCGGGCTCGGCGGCGCGTGTGTAGAGCTGATGCCGCTTGCGGTGGCGGAGCCAGTCCTGCTGCGGCTTGACACAGCCGTCGTGCTGGA
>Ga0105048_10000460_pt1 | contig 62349 bp, 50 predicted proteins | sample MAT05_FD_78382 | JGI IMG/M metagenome (GOLD analysis project Ga0105048, IMG submission 78382) | Freshwater microbial communities from Lake Fryxell liftoff mats and glacier meltwater in Antarctica - MAT-05 | ecosystem: Environmental > Aquatic > Freshwater > Ice > Liftoff microbial mat | place... | reverse complement strand
CCTCGTTCCCCCGGGCGATTGGGGGGACTCCCGGGTGTTTCGCTGACGGGACTCCCCTGCAAACTGAGATTTGCACCCAAGTCACGTTGGGGTTGCGGTCAAGTCGCTCGGTCGCCTTTGCGCGCGGCCGGGCGGCGATTTGGTTCTACAGCAGAGCCCAGAGAGAGAGCACCAGCTCTATCTGCTGCACACCTTGAAAATCGCTGGTTCCGTCCCCCGTGCATTGGCACCGTGAGCTTGTACTCTCGAAGCATCAGAGTTCCCCACAAGGGAGACGCAAAGGCAGCAGCGCCACCCAGAGACCGGACGAGGGGCTCCGCAGGAGGTCCGGCTTCGCCCGTTGTCTGAGCGCGCTCCTGCGCGTGAGCTCGGGCGAAGCCGGCCCGACGGAGGAGCCACTCGTCCGGTCGACGCAATCAACGCGTCTGCTCCGAGAAGGCGGGAATCGACCCCGGCCGCGTCGCCGCACTTGACAGCGCGGGGCAAATTCCGCTGACGTACCAGCATGACCTCCTCGCCGCGCCGGCTCCAGGCTCAGCTCGAATCCGAGGATTTTTCCTGCGAGCGCCTCCACATCGCCCGGGTCTCCGGCCGCGAGCGCATCTCGCAGCTCTTTCGCTTCGAGATCCTGGTCGTGTCGACCGATCCCGATGGCCTCGACGTGGAAAAGGTCGCGGGCGCCTGCGGGGGCGCGACGCTCGTCTTCGTCGACGAGAAGGGTGAGCGACGGCGCATTCACGGGATCATCGTCGAGGCGACTGACTTGCTCGACAGCGAGTCCGAGTACTTGACCTATCGACTGGTGCTCGTCCCGCGCCTGTTCCAGATGACGCTGATCCGGACCCAGGATGTCTTCGTCGACGTTAACGTGCCGGATATCCTGCTCAAGAAGGCGGCCCTGATCGCCCTCACGCCGGACTCGCAGGACATCGAGGTGCGCCTCCTTCGACCCGCGGACTACCCGATTCGCGAGTTCGTGATTCAGTATGCCGAGACGGATCTCGCCTTCGTCAGCCGCCTCGCCGAGCACCTCGGGGTGAGCTTCCTCTTCGAGCACGCGGGTGGCCGCGACCGGACGGTGTTCACCGATCACATCAGCGGCTTTCCCCGGATCGAGGACGCGGTTCCCTTCCGGCCTCGGGGCGAGCGCCGCGACGTCTACCGCCTCGAGCTCACCTCTCGCGTCATCCCGGCCTTCTATGCGGTCCAGGACTACGACTACGAGAAGCCGCTCGTCGATCTCACGTCGACGCACGAGTCCACGCGCGGGTTCTCCGGTGGAGTCGTCGAGTTCGGGAGCAACTTCAAGGATGCAGGGACCGGAGGGCGGCTCGCCCGCGTTCGCGCCGAGGAGCAAGAGGCCCACTCGCTCTCGTACACGGGCGAGTCCGGCGTCTGCGAGCTCAGCGCGGGATCGCGCTTCACCCTCGCGGGGCATCCTCGCCTTGGAGATCGCGAATTGCTCGTGGTGGAGGTCGAGCACCAGCTCATTCAGGCCCCGCTCGGCGCCGGCGAGACGTCGGAGCCGCCGAGCTATCATAACGTCTTTCACGCCATCCCGGCCGAGTCCCTCTATCGCCCCGCGCGCGTCACCCCGAGGCCGCGGATCGCTGGGATCATGAACGGGATCGTCGAGGCGCTCCCCGGCGCCCCGGTCGTGCAGCCGTGGATTGACACCATGGGCCGCTATTACGTGCGCCTCCTCTTCGACACGGCGCCCCCGGGCGAGCGCAAAGCGTCCTTGCCGATCCGGATGGCGCAGTCGCAGTCAGGGCCGGACCATGGGTTTCATTTCCCCCTCCGGCCGGGCACCGAGGTCTTGCTCGCCTTCGTCGACGGTGATCCGGATCGGCCGGTGATCGTCGGCTCGGTGCCCAACGCCGTCACGCCCTCACCCGTGGTCCAGGGCGACAACGTGCGCAACCGGATCAAGACGTCTTCGGGCGTGATCATCGAGATCAACGACGGGATCTGAGGGAAGCCGAGATGCCGAAGCCGCTTTGCACCGGAGCGCTCTTGAAATGCACCATGGGGCTCACCCCCACGGTGTTCGTCGCCGATTCCCTCCCTGGAACGCCGATGATCCTCGGGGCCTTACCGGCGGCCACGATTGTCCAGGTGCTCCCCAACAACATTCTCCCCTTCGGGATGTGCAAGAGCCCGGCGAACCCCGCGGTCGCCGCGGCCACGGCGGCGGCGCTGGGCGTGCTCACGCCCGCGCCCTGCTTGCCGACCCCGGCCAGCCCCTGGGCGCCGCCTTCGATGGTGACCTTCGTCAACATGCTCCCGCTGGCGACCGTCTCCAGCAAGTGCGCTTGCGCGTTCGGAGGCCTGATCTCGGTCTCCGCCCCCATTCCCGGCCCCGCCGACTCCACGTGACCTGAGGACTACCGATGAGCGCAATCACCCCGAGCACTGACAAGTGGTTCTCTGTCTACGTTCCCCGGCGGACCGACACGGCGAACGCCTACGAGAGCTATTTCCGGCTGGGCACGCCCGACATCGCCGCCGAGTCGGCGCGGCTGCTGGAGCTCCAGAGCGCGTACACCGACGCGCTCGCCCAGCCGGCGGTCGAGGCCGCCTTCGGCGGGAACCCGACGAGCGGGGTCGCCTTCTACACCGAGGGTGATCTGGTCCAGTTCGTCAACGGCAAGGTCGACACTCGGGTCCTCAACGACTCGTTCACCGTGCACGTGCTCAACAAGGCCGATGCCGTCCACGCCGGCGAGGATCCGAGCAAGCCGGTCACCACCTACCGGAGCTATTTCCGCCTCGGCAAGCCCAACAAGACCATCGAGACGCAGATCAAGAGCGCGGTCCCCAGCGTGGCCCAGCTCCTCGCCTACGCGGTGGCCCTCGCGCCGACGGCGACGAGCACAATCAGCCCGGCCACCAAGCAAGCGAAGATTGAGTCCGTGTTGACCGGCGACATCGGCGCGCGCACGTCCCTCCGCTCGAGCGCCGAGAGCGGCGACGCGACGGCGCTCCAGGGGCTGGAAGACCTCCGCAACAGCAGTGACGCGCGGGCGAGCACCGAATACGACGGAAAGACGGCCAAAGCGTGGGCGCTCGCGGCGCTGCGCGATCTCCACGACAAGTTCGCCAACTCCCTCCGCGACAAGGCGCTCTTCGGCGATACGGCCGCTCGGGACAAGCTCAAGGCCCGCGCCATCGCCGGAGATCCCGTGGCGCGCCGCAAGCTTACCGAGCTCGCCGAAAGCAAGGTCGCCGCCGCCGCGACGGGCTACAACGGCCAGGCTGCGGCGAATGAATGGGCCAAAGCCGCGCTCGCCGCGGTCCCCGGCGGGCCGGACATGCTGGCGAGCTTCAGCCTCGGTGACGGCGTGGCGCTCTACTCGGATCGCCCGATCACCCTCACCACCCCGGTCGCGCTCAAGATCACCGTTGGATCCGAGTCCCGCACCGTGCTTGGCCCCACCTACAGCGAGGCCTACGACGTCAGCGACGAGGTGATCCAGCAAATCAAGGACGGCGTGATCACCCAGCCGGGCAAGATCTCGCAAAAGCGCTTGATCACCGCCTCGCTCACCGCCCGTGAGGCGAGCCGCGCCAGTTGGCGGACCACCAAGTTCGATCAGGCCAAGGCGCTGAGCTACAGCCTCAACGACAGCGGAAGCTTCGGGATCTCGTCGAGCTACGCCTTCGCCTTCGGGCTCAAGCTCGCCAACGGCATCGCCGGATCGTTCGACGGCAGCATCGGAGTCTCCGTCAGCGTGCCTACGTCCTTCAAGGTCGAGCTGACCAAGAAGCGGATCGAGACGAGCTGGACGGGCGGCAAGATCAGCTACAGCGCCGATCAAGACCTCAAGGGCAAGAGCGTCAAGCTCAGCGTCGGCTCGGTCGAGGACGTCACTGTCTCTCCGGCCCGCGAAGCCCTGGTCCTCGGCCTCCGTCTGGGCATGGTCGCGGTCAACGCCCTGGTCCTGGTGTACACCGCCACGGGCGCGGGGATTGGCAACTCGACCAGCGGGGAAGGGGAAGAGTCGACCAAAAACATGCGCGAATTCCTCGTCGCGGGCGAGGCCGTCTACATCGCGGTCTCGACCCTCAACGCCATCTTCATGGCCGCCGGGCTCATCGTCAGCGTGATCCAGATCGCGACCAAGGCGACGGTCGGCGCCGCGCAGGCCGTGTCCCCGGCGCAGACGCCGAACATCGTGCTCAACAGCGCCGGGATCAAGCTCCAGTGCGGCGCCAGCTACATCCACATCGATCCATCAGGCATCGCCCTCTACGGCCCGCAAGTTTACGTCGCCAGCCCGATGACTCAGGTGCTCCCGACGTACCTGACCGGCAACCTCAGCCCCGCCGGGATCGTCGAGGCCGTCGATCAAGCCGAGTTCATCGCCTCGCTGATGGCGATGGCCGATCTCTGAGTCTGAATCAGGGCTTGAAGGTAGCAGTCAGCCGCTCGATCTCGGCTGTCTGCTGCTTCGCGCCCTCCATCAAGACCTTGAAGATCTCCTGTGGATCGGTCATCCCGTCGATCTTGGCGATCAGCTTGGGATCGACGCCGCCGTCGCGGAGGACCTTCTTTGCTTCGGCGATCTGCGCGTCGGCCTCGGCGTTCATCGCCTGGTGGAGCGGCGGCTCGGCCGGGCCGCGGAGGGCGTCGAAGCGGGCGCGGTGGAAGTCCACCGTTGCGGGGGTATCGGCGAGCTCTTCTTCGGTGATGTAACAGGCTTCGAGCTCGATGTGGGCGCGGCTCGCGACCGGCAAGGGGCGGCGCCAGAGGAGCACCATCCGCTCGGCGTCGACGTCGATATGCACGGTGTCGAGGCACATCTCGACCTCGGCGAAGCGCGACGGAGAGCCGTCGGCCTGCCGGATCAACACGAAGAGCCGGAGCCGCTTCCCCGGCAATGAGGTGCCATAGACCGGGAAATCCTTGTGCAAGCCGCTCAAGGTCACGGCCTCATCGCCGCGGAAGTAGCCCTCGGGGAGCTGCTGATCCTCCGGAGCGGCGTTGTAGAAGAGCGGATCGAAATCCTTCGGCGGGAGCGGGGCGCGGAACGTCGCCCAGCGCTGATCGCGCGTCCCCTGGCGCCCGAAGCGCGGCTCCCACATCGGCGAGATCGGCCCGAATCCCGCGGGCGCCGGGCGATCCTTGAGGGCCTCGACGCGCTTGTCGAGGTACTCGATGTTGGGCAGATAATGAATTGGACGGCCCGAGTCGTCCGGCCAGGGCTCGATCCCGCGCCCCATCGGGTTGACAGGGAGGTTCATCCCGCCGAAGGCTCGCTCCCACCGGACTGGCATGCTCTGGAACGGCTGAGTCCGCCCGATCACCGCTTGCCCCTCGGCGTCGCGGAACCAGGCCCGGTCCCCGGAGATCCGCAGCGTCTTCTGGATCGCCCCGACGGCGATCCCGACGTCGCAGGTGGTGCGCGGGCGTCCGTCGGGCGACTGACAGGTCGCGATCACGAGCGCCTCACCGCGGAGCTTGGTGGGGACGAGATCCGTCGAGTACTTGAGGCTGCGGCCGAGATCATCGAGGTACTGCTCGTCGCCCGCGAGCTGCTTCTGATCGTTCTTGGCGACCGCCAGCGCCGGCTGCTCGTGGCGCAGGGCAAAGGTCGCCTTGACGATCAGCGACAGCGCCGGCATCGTCGGCGCGGGGGAGCTGTCGAAGGGCAGAAAGACGTAAGGAGTCGTATTGATGATTTGCATCGCGCTCTCGTCAGGGCAGCCAGGCCGACTGAATCCCCTTCTACCACCGCCTTGCCGCCCGCGTCACGAGGAAGCTGTCCCGGCGCGGGGTTCAACCCGCGCGTGCCCCGGGACAAGCACGCTCCCGTTGAGCCGGCACCAGCGCGATTCGCTTTTGCGTCGTCTCCCCGCGCGCCCGTCAGCGCTGCTATCGTCGCCCTTGGCTCACGCGCCCGATCGAGGCCGCGCAGCCCTGGAGGCTCACCTCGGATGCGATGCGATTCCTGCGGCGATACCGGCGCGACCAAGCACGTGGCGTTCTATCAGAACATCGGCATGCTGATCATGCGTCAGTCGAAGACGGTGGAGGGCGACCTGTGCAAGCCCTGCATCGACCGCGTGTTCTGGCGCTTCACGCTGATCACGCTCGTGTTTGGCTGGCGGGGGATGATCTCGATCATCGTCACCCCCTTCTTCCTCATCAACAACGTCGCGCGCTTCCTCGGCACGCGAAGCATGAAGTCCGGGGCCAGCCTCGCCGCCGCCACGCCTCACCCGACGCTCTCCCTCACGCCCGCGGCGCGCGCGCGGCTCGCGCCCTTCCGCGAAGAGATCCAGGAGCGGCTCGCGGCGGGCGAGCCCGAGGTGTCGGTAAGCGAGAGCGTGGCGCGCAAGGCCGGCGTGAGCGCCCAGCAAGCCGAGCTGATGATCGACGAGCTCGAATGACGCGTCTGCCGCGACTGCCGCGACAGACCGAGGCGCTCAGGCGAGGGCGCGCGCGACGATGCGCGTGAGCACGCGCATGTCGGCCTCGTCCGAGAGGCGCGAAAGGGCCGCGCTCACCTTGGCGAGCGAGGGCGCGAAATAGGGCAGGAACGCCGGGTTCTTCTTCACTTGATCGATGAAGATGAACCTCCCCGCGTCCTTGAGCTTGCGCTGGACCGTCACCACGTCGAACTCGCGCCTGAGCGCCTCCCGCTCGGCGCGATCGAGCCCGCGGGCCGCGGCAAAATCATCGAGCCGGGCCTCGACGAAGGGGCGGTCAAAGGACTGATAGCTGTCGTTGAGCAGCGCCACGAGATCGTAGACGCGGGGCCCGAGCAGGGCGTCCTGGAAGTCGATCCACACGAGATCCAGGCTCCCGCCGCGGTCGTGGACCATGAGGTTGCGGCTCTGGTAGTCGCGGTGCACGAACCCGCGCGGCCACGCGGCGATGCGCTGGGCGAGGCGGTCGAACACGGCGTCGAGCTCGGCGCGCTCGGCCTCGGGCAGGGCGCGATCGCGCGCGTCGAGGCCCCACTCACGGAAGTGCTCGAGCTCCCAGCGGAGGAGCTTCTCGTCGAAGGCGCGGCCCGCGACGACGGAGCCTTCCGGTAACGCGTCGAGGGCGCCCTGCGCTCGCGCCAGATCGCGCACCGCGACCTGGTAGACCTCGGCCTTGCGCTCGGGCGCGCGCTCGAGGAAGGCCGCGAGGGTCTCGTCGCCGAGGTCCTCCAGCAGCAAAAGTCCTTCGGAACACGACTCGCCCAGCACGATCGGTACGCGCACCCCGCGCGCCGAGAGCAGCCCGTGGACCTCGAGGAACGGCCAGCGCGTCGACGTCGCCACGCCGTTGGTCACCTCCTCCGGCGCCCCGTCGGGCACGAACATCGCGATGGCGGTGCGCTCCTCGGTGGCGACGCGGAGGTAGATCCGCGTCGAGGCGCCCCCCGGCATCGGCGTCACCGAGACGGACGCGTGGCCGGTGGAGCGATGGATGAGCCTTTCGAGCGCGGCGGAGTCGAGCGTCAACACTCCATCGTGCTTAGCCAAGGCAGCTCGCCGAGGCCAGCTTTTGACGGGTCGCGCGCGCGCCGCCATGGCATGCCCGCGCGATGACGGATCCCATCCTCGTCAACGAGCACGTTCAAATCCCGGCCTCGGCCCTCACCATCACCGCCGTGCGCGCCTCCGGGCCCGGCGGGCAGAACGTGAACAAGGTGGCCTCGAAGATCGACGTGCGCGTCGATCTCGCGGCCATCGTCGGCCTCACCGAGGACGCGCGCGCGCGCCTGCTGATCCAGGCGGCGAACCGCCTCGACGCAGCCGGCTTGCTCCACGTGACCAGCCAGAAGACACGCGATCAAGGCCGCAACCTCGCCGACGCCTGCGAGAAGATCAAGGCGATCGTGATCAAGGCCCTGGTCGCGCCGATCAAGCGCAAGCCGACGAAGCCAAGCCGAGGCGCAGTGCGGCGGCGCCTGGCGGACAAGAAGCAAACGTCGGAGCGCAAGAAGGGCCGCGCTACCCGGCCGGAAGACTGAGCGCGCAAAACATCGTAACGCAATGCCGAGAGGCAGCGCGTCCTGCGAAGCTTTAGCGGACCGGGGTATGGGGGGCCCCGACGGGCTTTGCCCGGGGGGGGGAAAGGGCGCGAGCCCTTTCCTGGGAACTAACTCAGCGCGAGCATTCGATCGATCGGGATCCGCGCCCGCTCGCGCAGCACCTGATCCATCTCGATCCGCGGCGTCAGGTCCCGCAGCGCCAGGTAGACCTTCTCCATCGTGTTGAGGCGCATGAACGGGCACTCGTTGCAGGCGCAGTTGCCCTCGGGCGGCCCCTCGATGAACACCTTGTCTGGAGAGGCCTTGCGCATCTGATGGACGATGCCGCTCTCGGTCGCGATGATGTACTTCTGCGCGGGGTCGCTGATCGTGTACTTGAGCAGCGCTGTCGTCGATCCGATGAAGTCGGCCATGTGGAGGATCGCGTCCTCGCACTCGGGATGAGCGATGAGCTTGGCGTCGGGGTTACGCTCGCGCAAACCCACGATCTTCCGCTCGCTGAAGGTCTCGTGGACGATGCAGCTACCTTGCCAGAGGCGCATCGGGCGGCCGGTCTTGTTCATCAGCCAGCGGCCGAGGTTCTTGTCGGGGGCGAACAAGATCTCTTTGCCTTCGGGGATCGCGCGGACGATCTTCTCGGCGTTCGAGGAGGTGCAGATATAATCGCTCTCCGCCTTCACGTCGGCCGAGCAGTTGATGTAGGTGATCGACACCGCGTCGGGGTACTTGGCGCGCCAGGCGCGGAAGCGGTCGACCGGGCAGCCGTCGGCGAGCGAGCAGCCGGCGTCCATGTCGGGGACGAGGACGATCTTCTCGGGGTTCAAGATCTTCGCCGTTTCGGCCATGAAGTGGACGCCGGCGAAGAGGATCACGTCGGCCGTCGTCTTCTTGGCCGCCTGGGCGAGCTGGAGCGAGTCGCCGAGAAAATCGGCGATGTCCTGGATGTCGCTCTCTTGATAGTAGTGCGCGAGGAGGACGGCGTTCTTCTCGCGCTTCATGCGCTGGATCTCGTCAGCGAGATCGAGGCGGGGATCGATCGGGGCGGCTTGCGAGGGGGCGGTCATTGGAGTGCTCGAACGATAGGAGCTACGGCGGCGATTGCAAAGCCGCGCGGCGTCGCCTTCCCTTCCTTCGCTCGTTGACCTACGACCGCGCCGCTCCTCGTCGCCGGATCATGGCTCCAGAACTCCGATGCCTCTCGCCCTCTCGTTGATCCTCCTGCTCCTCGGCATCCCGCTCGTCGTCGCGTTGATGCGCGCCAACGAGCTGTTCTTGGTGCGCGTCCGCGAGGGCCGCGTGCGCGTCGTCCGCGGCCGCATCCCCCAGGCGCTGCTCAATGATTTCGCGGAAATTCTGCGCGATCCACCCATGGAAAACGGCTCCCTCCGCGGCGTCGTCGAGGACCGGCGTCTGCGCATCTACCCCGAGGGAGAGCTCAGCGAAGGGCAGAAGCAGCGCATTCGCAACGTGGTCGCGGGCTGGCCAGTGGCCAAGATCCGCAACGCGCCCCGCTCGTGACGTTTGCCGCCGAGCCCGCCATGCCCTACGAGTTCAAACCCGAATGTCCGAGGATAAGCCCAAGCCCCTGAACAAGCCGCCGACGTCGAAGCTCGGCCGCCTCGCCCGGCTGGCCGCGCTCGCGCCCCGCGCGATCCCCTTCGCCATGGAGGGCGCCAAGCGCGCCTTCGGCGGCGCGCGCACCGAGGAGCAAGAAGCCGCGGCGCACGCGCAAATGAGCGTCGACGTCAAGAAGGCCGCCGACGCGATGCTGAAGACGTTCGGCGAAATGAAGGGCCTGCCGCTGAAGTTCGGGCAGATGGCGAGCTACATCGACGGCATCGCCCCGCCTGGCCACGAAGAGCGCTTCCAGGCCGGCCTGAAGAAGCTCCTCGACAAGGCCCCGCCGCTCTCGCCCGAGGCCGCCATCGCCATGGTAACGAGCGAGCTCGGCGCCCCGCCGGACGAGATCTTCGCCGAGTGGGATCGCGAGCCCTTCGCCGCCGCGAGCATCGGCCAGGTCCACCGCGCGGTGACGAAGAGCGGCGAGAAGGTCGCCGTCAAGGTGCAATACCCGGGGATGGACAAGGCCATCGAGAGCGATTTGAAGAGCGTGGCGATGCTCGAATCGATGATGTCCCCCATCACCAAGAAGCTCAACGCCAAGCAGGCGATCGACGAGTTTCGCAAGGTCTTCCTCAGCGAGCTCGACTACGCCCGCGAGGCCGAGATGGCCGATCTCTTCCGGCGGATCAACGCGGGCGACGAGCGGGTCACCATCCCTCGCGTCCACCACTCGCTCACCACCCGTCGCGTCATCACCCTCGAGTTCATCGAGGGGATGAGCTACGCAGAGCTCCTCGAGAAGGGCACGCAGGAGGCGAAGAACAAGGCCGGACAGACGATCTGGACCTTCACCTTCCGATCGATGCTCCGCTACGGTGTCCTCTACGCCGATCCGCACCCGGGCAATTACCGCTTCTTCGAGGACGGCCACGTCGCCTTCCTCGATTTTGGCTGCGTGAAGATGCTCCCACCCGATCTGGTCGAGGGCATGAAGCGCTACATGCGCGCGGCGATGGACAGCGATTGGCCCGAGTTCGACCGCGCCTGCGTCGAGGTCCTCGGCTACGATCCCAAGGACCCGAGCTGGGACCTCTACCGCAGCTACACAATGGAGCTGATGGTGCCACTCTGCACCCACGGCGTGTGGCAGTGCTCCCCGGAGAAGGCGAAAGAGACTGTCTCTTACCTCACCCGCGGGATCAAGGCGCTGGCCTTCAAGGAAGGCGAGACGCTCCCGAGCATCCCGATGGTGCCAAAGATGCCCCAGGATTTCACCTTCGTGAACCGCCTGCAATGGGGCCTGGCCTCGGTCCTGGCCGGCCTGCGGACCGAGGCGGCGTTTCGATCGTTGATCGAGCCGCTGGTGCGGGACGGGATCTACCCGATCCCTTCGTAAGCTGACGTCGGCGCGGTGGCGGGGCTTTACAGCCGCCGCCGATCCAGACAAAGCTGCGAGCGGCATGCCGCCTCCCTCTGAGCGTGGCCGGTCGGACTCGATTCCCCCGCCGTCCACCAGCCAAATGAAGACCCACATCGTCGACGCGGAACCGCGCGCGACGCGGCGGAAGGGCGTCTTCACGGTCAGCGGAGGCCTCGACGCGGGGCGCGTCCTCGCGCTGCCGCGGGAGGACATCGTCTCGCTCGGGCGGGCCTCGGAGTGCACGTACCCGTTCGACGACGTCAGCCTCTCGCGCGAGCACGCGCAGATCATGTGCATCGGCTCCGAGTACGTCTTCAAGGACGCAGGCTCGACCAACGGCAGCTTCATCAACGAGGTCCGCGTCGCCAAGGTGATGCAGCTTCGCAACGGCGATCGCCTGCGCCTCGGATCGAACCTCTCGCTGCGCTTCGCCCTCGTCGACGACCAGGAAGAAGAGGCCCTGATCGGCATCTACGAGGCGGCGGTGCGCGACGGGCTCACCGGCGTCTTCAACCGCAAGCACCTCGAAGAGCGCCTCGCCGCCGAGCTCGAGGCCTCGAAACGGCACGGGACGCCGCTCAGCGTGATCCTCGTCGACGTCGATCACTTCAAGTACGTCAACGACACCTACGGCCACCTCGCGGGGGACGCGGTGCTCAAGAACGTCGCGACGCTCGTGGGCCAGGGGATCCGCCAGGAAGACACGATCGGGCGCTACGGCGGCGAAGAGTTCGTCGTCGTCTGCCGCAACGCCGCGGTGGTCGACGCGGTGGCGCTCGCCGAGCGCGTGCGCTGGACGATCTGGAACGCGCTCACGCTCTTTGAAAGCCACCAGATCCGGGTGACGGTGAGCGCCGGCGTGGCCTCGCTCCTCTGCGCCCCCGAGCCGACGCGATCGGGCCTGCTCGGCGTCGCGGACGCGCGGCTCTACAAGGCCAAACAGGGTGGCAGAAACCGCGTCGTCGGGCCGGACTGATCCCCGGAGAGCCAGTCCGCAAAGGCACTGACGAGCAGGTGCGTTGACTACCCGCTAGGAAGCGGCCTTCTTCGCGGCCTTCCCCAGCGCCTTGGCGGCCTCCGTCGGCGGCAAGAGCGCCAGGATCGCCTCGGCCACCACGCGGCGACAATCGAGGTTCACCCCGGCGAGCTTGAGGTAGAGCATCGAAAGCTCCATGAAGCGGGGATCGCTCGCCTTCGCCTGGAGCCGCGCCACCAGGATGGCGGCGAGGTCCTGCTCCGGGAGCTGCTCCAGCACGCCGAGGGCGGCCTTGCGCTGCGCGATCTCGGGGTGCGCTTCGATCAGCGCGATCAGCGGATCGAGCGCGACCGGGCCGAGCGCGCGCAGGGCCTCGGCGACGATCTTCGGCTGGTAGCCCTCGGCGTAGGCCGCGAGCAGCTCCTGGAGGCCGCGCACGTCGCCGAGGTTGCTGAGCGCGTAGGCGCCGAGCTTGGCGTCGGCCTCGACGCTCCCGCGGCGGCGGAGCATGTCGACGAAGCGATCGGCCATCTCCACGTCGCCGAGGAGGCCGAGCGCGAGCGCCGCTTCTTCGCGGACGCTGCGGGCCGCGTCGCAGAGAAACGCCTGTCGCAGAGCGGGGATCGCGATGGTGGCGCCGAGGGTCGTGAGCTGCTCGATCGCCTTGACGCGCACCTCTTTTTGCGGCGCGATGAGCAAGATCTGGATCAGCTCTTCGACGCGGCGGCCGTCCTTCGCGCGGCGCGCGCGCACCACCTCGCCGAAGCCTTGCTGGATCTCGATCGCGTCGCGCGCGTCGGCGGCGCGCGCGCGCAGGCCGGCGTCGGGATCGCTCCCGGCGAGGTGGCGCAGGCGATCCAGCGCCTCGCGCGTGGCGACGGCCTGGAGCACGCGGATCGCGGTGATCTTGGCGACGCGGCCGCGCTTGCTCGCGAGCGCTCTGTCGGCGGCGACGACGGCGTCCGCGCCCCGCCCGGCGAAGGCGCGGACCACGTACGGCTGCGCGCTCCCGTTGGCCCAGATCGGGTAGATGCGCTCGGCGAGCTCCGCGGCGGGCAGGCCCTCGTAGTAGTGCGCGTAGTGCACGGCGGCCTCGTAGCGGTTGATCCCGCCCGCGGCGCGCCGCAGCTCGACTTGCTCGGGCAAGAGCCACGCGGAGGGCGTGGCGACGAAGACGCTCTCGTAGGTAGGCACGCGCGAGGTCGCGTCGCGATCCACCGGCGTGGCGCCGGCGAGGCGCATCAGAGCGATGCCGAGCACCTGGTAGAGCCGGATGAAATCGTCGATTCGATCCGACGGCTCCGCCTTCAATGGCAGGCTCTGGAGCAGCGCGGCGGGCTTCTCGAGGCCGAGATCGCGGAGGCGCGAAGCGAGCGGATCGGTGGTGCGGGTACCGAGCCCGGCGAGTCCGAAGACGAACGCGTCGGCGAGCTCTTCGCGCACCTCGCCGAGGGTGATCGCCGCCTCGGACGCGCCCGCCGCGCGCGCCGCGCGCGCCCACCCGCGCCCGTCGGGATCGATCATGCCGACCTTGATCGTCGGCGCTCCGGCGTCGACGAGCGATCGCAGCTCGAGGCCGAGCGGCCCATGGATCACGACGGCGAGCGGCCACAGCGTCGGCAGCGCCGCGTCGAGGCCGACGTCGCCGATCAGCGCCGCGAGGCGCCCCTCGTGGAGCGCCGTGCCCAGGCGATCTTCGAGCTGCGGATCGATCGGCAGGTGCAGCGCGTTCCCGGTCGCGTCGACGGCCTGCAGGCGATCGCTCCGCGCGAAGAGCGTGTCGATGCGCACGGTGACCGGGAGCAAATCGGGAGCGAACACGTCCCGCCGGTGCTCTTGCAGCGCGGTGAGCGCCGCGCCCACGTCGGGCAGCGCCTTCTCCACGAGCCGCTCGAGCGCGGCGTGATCGATGGATTTACTGTCCCCGAGATCGGTGAACTGCAGGCGCAGCGGCGAGAACGTGGGGAACGTCGTCCCGCTCGCCCCGGCGAGGATCGCGCCCGCGCGGACCGCCTTCGGCTCGCGCCGCGGCGCGGGCGGCGGCGGATCGATCTGCTTCTCGCTGTAGTGCGTGCCGGCGACGAGATCGACGAAGCGGCTCTCGTAGAGCTTGAAGCCGTCGCTCGTCATGCGGATCAAGTACGCGTACTCGACGAGATCGAGCCCGCTCACCGGCTTGCGATCGGTCTTCGCCCAGGTCTTGCCGATCAGCTCCTCGACGTGGCGATCTTCGATCGGATCACCCGCGAGGTGCTTCTCCAGCTTGCGCGCGGTGAGCAGGAGATCGGCCAGGAGATCGGTGTAGGCGGTGGCCGAGAGCGGCGCCTTCTGCGCGATCGATGCCTTGAGCATGATCGCGAGATCGAGCGTGCGCGCGCCGAGGCGGCGGAGCTTGTTCTCGCGCAGCGCCTCGCCGATCCGCTGGATTGACTCCACCTGATCGCCGCCGCTGCCCACGCCGGCGACGCCGAGCTCGCGCACCAGCGTGCCGATCTGCTGGATCCCTTCGCGGCGCTGCGCGGCCGGATCCGCGTCGCCCTTCTTCACCGATTTTCGCCTTGATTCGCCGGGGATCCCGCCGAGCGGCGCGTCGCTCACCACGAAGGACTCGGGCGCGCGCGACCAGGCGACGAGCAGCGCCGCCGCGTGCTTGCAGAAGGGCCGCGAGCGCGCCGCCATGCAGGTGCAGCCGCCCTTGATCGCCGACGAGGTCTCGCTGAACACGAGGTGGACGCGGTAGGGCGCGGGCCCGCTCCCCTTGGCGAGGGCATAGAGCTTGTTCTGATAGCGCGCGAAGCTCTCGAGGCCCCTGTCGTCGAAGAGGCGCGCGCCCTTGGCGAGCTCGTCCGAGTCGATGATCAGCCCGCGGAGATCGCCGACGTCCACCTTGCGCGCGTCGGAACCGGTCGTCGCCATGTCGCTGCTCTCTCCGTCTTCCTTCCAGGGCCGCCAAAATCAGTCGGGGCGCGAGACTAGCCGAGGTGGGGAGCGGGGCAAAAATCGGCGCGCAGACGCCGAAGGACCGCGGCGCGTTCACGAGAAATGAGGACAGGAGCGAGTTCGCGCTGGTCGCCCGGGGGGGAGACCTGATAGGCAATGGGTCTCCTAAGTGCGATGCTCGGGGGCATCGGCACTCGAAACACCTTGCTCGGGAGCATCGCGAGCTGAATTACGCGCTTTTTTGTCCGCCGAGGTTCCAGGCCCCGGTCCACAGCTCAATCCACGAAGGTCGTTCACTATCATGGCTCTGAAAGTCGCAATCATCGGGTGCGGCAAGATCGCTGACGGGCACATCGAGGAGATCCAGAAGATCCCCGCGCTGGCGCGCATCGTCGCGGTCGCCGATCTCGAGATCCTCATGGCCGAGCAAGCGGCGGTTCGCTACGGCATCCCGAACCACTACGACGATATCGATCGCATGCTCGCGGTCGAGAAGCCCGACGTCGTGCACATCACTACCCCGCCGCAATCCCACCTCGCGCTCGCGATGAAGGCGATGGACGCGGGCGCGCACGTCTACGTGGAGAAGCCGCTGACGCTCAACTACCCCGACTCGAAGCGGCTCGTCGACCACGCCGTCGCCGCCGGGAAGAAGCTCACCATCGGCTACAGCTACCTCTTCGATCCGCCCGCGATGAAGATGCGCGAGATGGTCACCGAAGGCCTGCTCGGCGAGCCGATTCATATTGACAGCTTCTACGGTTACAACCTCTCCGGGGCCTTCGGCGCTGCCCTCCTCGGCGACGGCGCGCACTGGGTGCACCGGCTCCCTGGCAAGCTGTTTCACAACAACATCGATCACCTGCTCTACAAGATCACCGAGTTCCTCGTCGACGACAGCACCCCGGAGAACCCGCTCGGATCGCTCAAGATCACCGCCACCGGCAGCGTGCGGCGCGAGGGCCGCTTTGGGGACGTGCGCGACGAGATGCTCGACGAGCTCCGGGTGATGATCTCGGGCGGAAAGACCAGCGTCTTCGGGATGTTCTCCTCGCACATCAAGCCGGCTGGCCACTACGCCCGCGTCTATGGCACCCGGAACACCCTCTTCGTCGACTACGTGATGCGCACCGTGACCCTCGACGCCCAGTCGAAGCTCCCGAGCGCCTTCGGACGCCTCGTCCCGGCGTTCGATCAAGGGCTCCAGTACCTGCGCGCGGGCGGCGAGAACCTGGTGCGCTTCGCCCGCAACGACTTTCACTATTTCTCCGGGCTGAACCGGCTCTTCTCGATGTACTACGCGAGCATTATCGACGACGGCCCGCCGCCGATCTCGTATCGTGACATCCTCCGTATCTCGGCGATCATGGACGAGATATTTCGACAGGTTCCCCAGAACGGGAGGCTCGCATCATGAAGGTCCTGATCACCGGCGCGACAGGCTTCCTCGGCGGCGCGCTGCTGGAGCGGCTGCTCGTCCACGGCGAGCGCGATATCCGCTGCTTCGTCCGTGCGGGCAGCAAGCGGGCGCGCATCGACGAGCTCGCGAAGAAGTATCCGCAGGCGACCATCGAGCTCTTCAATGGCACGCTCGGCTCGCCGGCCGGCGCCGCGAAGGCGCTCGAAGGTGTCGACATCGTCTATCACCTCGCCGCGGCGCTCAGCGGCACGGCGGCGGACATGTTCCTCAACACCGTGGTCACCTCGAAGAACCTGCTCGAGGCGGTGGTCGCGTCGGGGCGGCCGATCAAGGTCGTGCTGGTGAGCTCGTTCGGCGTCTACGGCGTCGCCTCGCTCCCGCGCAATCACCTGCTCACCGAGACAACGCCGCTCGAAGAGCACCCCGAGCGCCGCGATATCTACTCGCAAGCCAAGCGCCGCCAGGAGCGCCTCTTCTGGGACTACCACGAGAAGCACCGCTTCCCGCTCGTGGTGCTCCGCCCCGGCGTCATCTACGGTCCCTTTGGGGGCGCGTACTCGTCACGGGTTGGAATCGACCTGATGGGCCTCTTCCTCCATCTCGGTCGCGACAACATGCTGCCACTCTCGTACGTCGAGAACTGCGCCGAGGCGATCGTCGTCGCCGGGCAAAGCGAACAGGCGAACGGGCAAGCCTACAACGTCCACGACGACGATCTGCCGACCTGCAAGCAGTACCTCGACCTCTACAAGAAGAACGTGAAGAAGATCAGGTCGATCTCGGTGCCCTACGTCGCGCTCCAGGCCATCTCGACGGTGGTGCAGCGCTACAACGTCTTCTCCAAAGGCCAGCTCCCCGCGATCTTCACGCCCTACAAGACGGCGACGAGCTGGAAGGGCAACCGCTTCGACAACGCGAAGCTGAAGGGCATCGGCTGGAAGCAGATCGTGCCCACGAGCGATGGGCTTCAACGCACGTTCACCTGGCTGCGCGAGAACCCCAAGAAGTAGCGTTGCCAGACAGTTGTCTGCGGAGCTGACCTGCCCTCGCTCCGCAGGCAACCCTATTTCTTCGCCGACTCCGCCGCGGCGAGCAGCGGCCCGAGGTCCTGGCCCTTCATCACGCGACTGACCACCTCGGCGAGCAGCTTCGGCGTACACCCGAAGCAGGGGATCCCCATCGCCCCGAAGGTGCGCGCCAGATCATGATCATAGGAAGGCTTCCCGCCGTCAGAGAGGGCGAGCAAGCACATCGCCTTGACCTTGGCGTCGGCGAGCTGCCGCATCCTGCTTATCAGCTCGTCGCGGTTCCCGCCCTCGTAGAGATCGCTGATCAGCAGGAACATCGTCTTTTCCGGCCGATCGATGAGCTCTCTTTGCGCGTAAGCCACAGCGCGGTTGATGTCCGTCCCGCCGCCGAGCTGAGCGGTGAAGAGCACGTCGACGGGATCGACGAGGAGCGGAGTCACGTCCACGACCTCGGTGTCGAAGAAGACCAGCTTGGTCTTGAGCACGTCAATCGAGGCGAAGATCGCCGCCATGATCGAGCTGTACACCACGCTCTCGGCCATCGAGCCGGACTGGTCGACGAGGATGCACACGTCCCACTCGTGACGCTTGCGCTGGTTCTGCCAGAAGTAGAAGCGATCGGGCACGATGCGGCGGCGCGCGACGTCCCAGCCCTTCAGGTTCGCGTGGATGGTGCGCTTCCAGTCGATGTTGCGCATCACCTTGAGCGGGCTGGTCCGGTCGCGCCGGACGGCGCCGAGGACGGCAGTGCGCATCTCTGTCTCCAGGCGCTTGCGCACGTCGTCCACGACCTCGCGGACGATCTGACGAGCGACCTCGCGCGCCTGATCGGGGATCAAGCCTTTGGCGCTGATCAACGTGGCCACGAGATCCACGTTCTTCTCCAGGAAGGGCAGCGTCTCCGGCTCGAAGAGCAGCTCGGTCAGCCCCTTCCTCTCGATCGCGTCTTTCTGGACGAGGGCGACGACGTCGTGGCGGAAGAACTCGCGGAGCGAGGCGAGCCACTTGGGGATGTACGGGCGCGAGCGCGCGGCGCTGCCGGTTTTCTCCTCATAAACGAAGGAGAGCGCGTCATCGAGCTCGCCCACCCGTCCGCTGTCGAGGCCGAGCTTGCCCGCGCCGCCGCCGACGTGGCTCAGGCCAAAATCGGGGCTCACGCTCTCGGCGCCGGGGCCGAGCGCGAGGCGCCAGCGCAGGAGAGCGTCGCGGTCGGTGTCGCTGAGATCGTGCGGGTCGTTGCTCATAGCAAGTCGTCGAAGTCGTCCATGACCCTGGAGAGATCAGCGCTCATGGCCTTGAGCTTCTCCTTGTCTTTTTCGAGCAAAATCGCCGAGGCTTCCCGGCCTTTTTCGCCGATGCTGCGGGCGCCGATCACGTTCTCGAGGAGGTAGCGGCGCTCGGTCGGGCCGAGCGGCGCGAAGGCGCGGCGCAGCACCGGGAGCAGATTGCAGAAGCGCTCTTTATCGAGCCCGAGCAGGTAGGTGTCGAGCGCCGCGACGACGGGTCGGCTCTTCACGAGGGCGAGGGCGTTGACCTCGAAGAAGCCCTGGAGAAAGCCGGCGGCGCCGGCTGGATCGAGCGTGCTGGAGAGGCGCTGGCCGACCAGCAGGGCGACCTCGTCGTCGCTGAGCACCTGCGCGAGGTAGAGCAGCCCCGAGGCCAGGCCCGCGGCGCTGGGGTTGATCGCGTAGCTCGCCGAGAGGCCGCGCGCGGCGGCGAACCAGCCTTGGCGATCGACCTTGCTCTGCACGAGCGCGACGCCGTGGAGCTTGTGCAGCGCCTCCTTGGCGCTCTTCACGCCCTCGTCGCTCCCGGTGCAGGCGCCCTCGACGCGGAGGATGGCGCGCTCGAACGTCTTCTCGCAGAGCGAGGTGATCACCTGATCGCCTTGCAGCGATCGCGCGCGCGACGAGCCGTACGAGACGAGCGTCGAGAGCACGCGCGCCGCCCTGGCGAGCGAGGGGAGATCGTCGTCGTCGGAGGCCAGGCGATCGCACGCGGCGAGGGCCGAGCTCACCGTCTGCGTGCTGCCCGTGACCACCGCCTCGAGGAGCACGTCGGCAGCCTGACCGGTGGAGCGCGCGGCGCGGAGCCGCTCCTCCAGCATCCGCGTCGTCACCTGCTCCAGCGTGTCGCCGAGGACGATCTTCTCGATCAGGCAGACGTCGGTCGACGGCGTCCACTGCGCCTGCCAGGCCTCGCTGATGCGCGTCAGCGCGTCGACCCCGCCGTCGTCCTCGGCGTCGGCGTCCTTGCGCCCCCTGGCGCCGATCACCTGCTTCCCCAGGTACGACGCGTACGCGACGCCCGTGACGCGGAGGCGGTGGAGGAAGACGCTGGTCCCGACCTGGACCGGATCATTCAGTTTGAGCACAAACGATTCTACCGCGTCCATGTCGGGGAGGCGCCGCTCCTTCACCTCGCGCCAGAACTCTTCCTGGAGCGAGTTCTTCCCGATCCGATCGGCGACGCGGCCGATGTGGCGCCCGATGACGCTGGGCCAGAGGAAGCCGTCGACGTGGGTCGCGTCGCCGCGGCACATCGTGGCGATCGTCGCCTCGCGCACCTCGTCGAGGCCGGGCTCGGCCTTGCCGCGGATGTCGGCGAGCGTGAGCGCGAGGCGGTAGGCCTCGATGGTGTCGGAGAGCGAGGCCATGAAGCCGCGGATGCGCAGGTGCTCGGTGAACTCGACCAGAACCTCGAGCGCGGCGCGGCGGTAGTCACAGCCGGCGTCGTGCGCGCGCTGGTAAAACTGCGGCGCGCGGTTGCCGGCGCCGTACCCGAGCTGCTCGGCGAGGCGAGGAAAGCTGAACGGGATCAGCGTCACCGCGCTCGGCACCGCCTTGGGGAGGATGCGATCGAAATCGAGATCAACATCGCCCGCCGCGAAGGCCGCCGCGTGCGCCGCGCCGACGATGACCGCGACCCGCTGCGGCGCCACCTTGCCCTCGCCAATGCGCTCCAGGATCCGCTTGGCCATGAACGCATCGCGCGCCCGGTGAAGCGGCTGCCGGTCCGCCGCGCGCACCAGATCGGCATACGCCAGCAGCGCCTCGCGAAACGCGCGCGGCTCATACCGCGGCGCCTCGAACGAGGCCTCCCAGAACTCTTCAAACGATCGAAACCCCCGCGCCCGCGCGCAGGCCGCGTGAACATCCACCCCCACCCGACTCCCACCCTCCGTCTCCTCGTCCTCGTCCTCGTCCTTCGTCTCCCCGTCTTCGTCCTCGTGCGCGCTCCCCTCCGACTCCCTCTCTTCCCCTTCCTCAATGTCCTCCGGCGCCCCCTTCTCTCCATACGAAGCCAGCGCACACCCCACCGGAACATCAATGAACGCCGCCTCCCGTCCACGCTTCTTCGCCCAGGCCAGCGCCACATACTCCGGCGAATACGCCGCAAAAGGCCACAACGAAGACCCCGCGATCCCATCCGTCCGATACCCCAGCACCGCCACCGGAGGCCGCGTCTCCGCATCGACGAGCACATCAATGATCGCCGTCGCGTCCTCCGGCCCTTCGACGAGCACCAGCGCGGGGTTCACCTCCTCGAGAAACGCCGCGAGCACAGCGCTCGTCCGCGGCGAATGGTGGCGCACCGGGAAGACATGCACCTGCTCGAGGAGGAGAAGATCGATCACGTGAGCCTCGTCTTCGCGGCGGCGTAGAACTCCTTCCAGATCCCGCCCCGGCTCTTCGCTACCGTCTCACAGTACTCGCGCACGGCCTTGAGATCTTCGCCGCCCTCTTTGGCGACGGCGCCGGCGAGCGAGCGCGAGAGCTCGTCCGCCGTGACCTTCCCCGCGCCGAAGTGCTGCGCGAGGATCCCGCTGTTGAAGAGCACGCTGATCGCCTCGGCCGTCGAGAGCACGGATCCGGGCGGCTTGAGCTTGGTTTTCCCATCTTTCGTGACACCGGCGCGCAGCTCCTGGAAGAGCGTGACCAGCAGCTTGGAGAGCTCGGCCGGCGCCTCGATCCCGACCTGGTAGTCCCCGCGCAGCTCGGCCTCGCGCTTGGTGACGATGCGGATCTCCTGCTCCAGATCCTCGACCACCGGCACGGTGACGAAGTTGAAGCGACGCTTCAGCGCGGCGCTCATCTCGTTGACGCCGCGGTCGCGCGTGTTCGCCGTGGCGATGATGTTGAAGCCGCGCTGCGCGCTCACCATCTCGTTGAGCTCGGGCACGGCGATCTGCTTCTCCGAGAGGATCGAGATCAGCGCGTCCTGGATCTCCGGCGCGGAGCGGGTGATCTCTTCGAAGCGCGCGAACGTGCCCTCGCGCATCGCCCGGAGGATCGGCGAGGGCACGAGCGCCTTCTGCGAGGGCCCTTCGGCCAGCAAAAGAGCGTAGTTCCAGCCGTATTTGATGTGCTCTTCGCTGGTGCCCGCCGTCCCCTGGACCACCTGCGCCGAGGTCCCGCTCACCGCCGCGGAGAGGTGCTCGGAGAGCCAGCTCTTCGCCGTCCCCGGCTCGCCCACGAGCATCAGCGCGCGGTCCGAGGCGAGCGTGGCGATGGCGACCTGCACGAGCGATCGATCGCCGATGTACTTCGGCGTGATGGCGATCCCGTTCACGGGCTTGTCGCTCCCCATCACGTACATCTCGACGGCGCGCGGCGAGAGGCGCCACCCCGGCGGGCGAGGCGCGGCGTCGGACTGGGCGAGCGCGTCGAGCTCGGCGCGGTATTTTGCCTCGGCGGGCAGGCGGATCTCGGGCATAGAGGGGGCGTACTTTACCTCGGTTCGGGGGTCCATCGACGGGCCCCTCACCGCTTGTCTTTGCCTGTCCGGCGTGGGTCCTTGACCCGCGCGCCTCTGCCCGCTCAGATCGCTCGGCACCGATGGATGACGACCTCTTCGCCGCGAGCCGTGTCGGCACGACGCTGTGCCAGAAATGGACGCTGGAGAAGCTCCTCGGCGTAGGCGGGATGGCCGCGGTCTACGTGGCAAACCACAAGATCGGCCGGCGCGAGGCGATCAAGATCCTCCACCGCGAGGTCGCGCAGCAGCCGGATCTGCGGGCGCGCTTCGAGCAGGAGGCGCACGCGGTCAACCGCTTCCACCACCCGGGCGTGGTGGAGATCCGCGACATCGACGTGGCCGAGGACGGCGCGCCGTTCCTGGTGATGGAGCTGCTCGCCGGCGAGTCGCTGGGCGAGCGCGTGCGGCGCCTGGGCGGCATCCCGCTAGACGAGGTGCTCCGCCTCGTCGACGAGCTGCTCGACGTGCTCGCGGCGGCGCACACCCGCGGGATCATCCACCGCGACATCAAGCTCGACAACCTCTTCGTGCAGACGGACGGCAGCCTGAAGGTGCTGGATTTCGGCATCGCCCGCATCCGCGATGGCATGCCGCTCAAGATGCGAACGCGGGCCGGCGCGACGCTGGGCACCGCGCCGTACATGCCGCCGGAGCAGATCAAGGGGCAGGAGATCGACGCGCGCGCGGACCTCTTCGCGGTGGGCGCGACGATGTTCCGGCTGATCGGCAAGCGGCGGATCCACGAGGCCGCGAACGAGACGGAGATGCTGTTGAAGATGGCGAGCCAGCCGGCGCCGTCGCTGATCTCGGTCGCGCCGGAGACGCCGCCCGGCGTGAGCCTGGTGGTGGATCGCGCGCTCCAGCACGAGCGCGAGCGGCGCTACCCCGACGCGCTCACCATGCAGGCCGACGTGCGCGCGCTGCGGGCGGGGCAGCCGCCGCCCTACGCCACGGCGCGCCTGCTCGCGTCCGAGGTGCCCTTGCTCGCCGACGCGGTGACGAAGGTGCCCTTGCTCGCCGACGCGGTGACGATCCGGCCGCTGCAAACCCCGGCGCAAAGCGACGCTGATCCGGTGACATTGAATCGCCCCGCGCCACAGCAGCTCGGCCCGGAGCGAACATTGAAGTCCGTGCAAACGCTGGAGGGGACCCCGGCGCCGTCAGACGCGCAATTCGCCCTCGGGCCAACGGCGCTGCCGACTCCACCGCTCCCGCCGGTCGAGGCGGCTCCGCTCTCCACGTCGCTGTCGCGAGGGCCGATGTCAGCGCCCCAGTCGCGAGGGCCCATGTCAGCGCCGGCCGTGTCCATCGTCGACGCCCCGCCTCGCAAGAGCGGTGTCGAGATCGACAAGAACACGCTGATTGCCATCCTGATCGGCGCCGTCTTCTTGCTGCTCGGGATCGGCGTCACGCTCGCCATCGGGCTGCGGGGCAAGAGCGCGCCCGACGTCGACGACCCGGGGGCCTCTCCCGCGGCGAATCCGGCGGATCCGACCCCGATCGACAGCAGCGTCCTCGGCGGCCAGAAGACCCCGCCGGCCGCGAAGAAGCCGGCCGGGCCCGGCAACCTCACCGCCCCGCCGGGCAAGGGTAAGAGCAAGGGCCATAACTAGAGCACCGAACAGGTTGAATTGCCCAGATTTCAACGCAAAGGCGCGGAGACGCAAAGGCGCAAAAGAAATCGGATTTCTTTTTTGCGTCCCTGCGTCTCCGGGCCTTTGCGTTAAAATCCGGCTCTTTTCGGTCCATTTCAACCCGTTCGGTGCTCTAGGCTCGCCGTAATGGGCTTCGAGCGCCTCCAGGAACTCTACAACCGCTGCAATCCGGACGAGGCGCTCCCGCCTGGGGACTCGCGTAACGTCGACATCGATCAGCGCGGCGTGCGAGGGACGAACTGGACGAACAAGCTCGCCCGGCAGATCGAGCTCTCGAAGACGCCGGTGTGCCAGCTCTTCACCGGGCTCCGCGGTACCGGCAAGAGCACCGAGATCCAGCGCCTGTACACCCGCCTCTCCGATCCAGCGCAACGCAACCTTCTCACGGTCCTCATCGATGCCGACGACGTTCTCGACCTCACGGCCGAGATCGATGTCTCCGATGTGCTCGCGCTGGTCCTGCTCCATACCGAGCGGGCCGTCCTCGCCGCGGAGGGTGGGGACGGCGCTGATGCGCTAAAAGACGGACCTGCTACGCGACTCTGGGCCTGGTTGTCGACGACCGACGTCGAGATCGGCAAGATCTCCGCAGGCATCGAGACCGGCGCGAAGATGGGCGTCGAGCTGAACCTGAAGACGAACCCCACGTTCCGGCACCGCGTCCGTGAGAGCGTCGCGCGGCACCTCGGCACGTTCGTGCGCTTCGTTCATGACGAGCTGCGCGAGCTGGAGTGGCGGGCGAAGAAGACTGGGCGCTCCGGCATCGTCATCCTCTTCGATTCACTGGAGAAGCTTCGCGGGACGAGCCTCACGTGGAAGCCCGTACTCGACAGCGCCGAGCGCGTATTCGAGACCGGCGCGCCGTATCTCCAGCTCCCCGTGCACGTGCTCTACACCATCCCACCCGCGCTGGCGCGGCGGATGACCGATCCCGTGGCCTTTTTGCCGATGATCAAGGTACGAGACGCTCAAGGCACGCTCCACGCTCCCGGCGTCGAGGTGATCGCGGATCTCGTGGGCAAACGCCTCGATCCCGCTGGCCTCGACGCGCTCTTCGGTAACGAGGCAGTCCACGATCGCCTCCGTGCGATCGCGCTCTGGTCCGGCGGCTATCCCCGCGAGATCGTCCGGCTCCTTCAAACGCTGCTCGAGCTCGAAACGTTTCCGGTGTCCGCGAAGACCCTGGAGCGTGAGCTTCACCGCTCCGGCAACACCTAGCGTGGCATTGTCTACGACAGCGGAGCGATCCCCTTGCTCGCCGCGGTGAATCGCACCAAGAGGCTGATCCCGAAGGACGATCACGAGCGCGAGGCCGCCGATCTGTTCCTCCAGAACAACGTCATCCTGCGCTATCTGAACGATGAAGAATGGATGGATGTACACCCCGCCGTGGCCGGGATGAAGGAGCTGGCGGAAGCGGAGCGCGACGCCAAGGACACCAGAGAGCCCACGTCGCGAAAGGACCCATGAGCGCCGCCGCGGGCGATGACCGCTCGCGGCTCCTGCGCGCTCTCGCGCTCTCGCGCCGGTTCCACCTTTTTCTGGCCTATTGCGCGAGCCCGCGAGCTGCCGATCAGCTCCTGCGGATGCTCGAGGACGAGCTGCCTCGCCTGCGAAAAAAACCTGTGGAGCTGGTCCGCCTCGATCCCTACGAGGGCCGCGAGAGCCACGGGCCGCTCGAGGATCGCGAGCTCGCCGATCGGATCCTGATACCGCTGCTGTCGCCTCCGGAGGATCGGAAGGCGCACGGTGTGGTCCACGTCGTGGAGGCCTCTCGCGCGACGCACGCCGATACCGACGCTTGGGGACGGTTTTTCGCGCTGTGGAACGAGAAGCGCAACGCCCTCCAGCAGCTCGACGGCGAGGTGCTGGTGGTGCTGCCGGAGTCGCTCCAGCGCTTGTTCGCGACCGCCGCGCCCGACGTGTGGTCGATCCGGAGTGGGGAGTACACAATCGAGGAGGAGACCTCGGGACTCGAGGCAATGAGCGCTCCCGGATCGCCGCCTGCGGTGAGGCGGGAGGCGCTCGGCTGGTATCGCGCGGTTCCGCCGCTCGCGCTTTTCGGCGGCGATCTGCTGGTGAGGTCGTGGATGAAGGACATCGTTCTCGAAGCCGACGTCGCGGATATCGCCGCAGAACCAGCGTTCCGAGGTGTGCTCGCTCCGGACAACCCGACTCTGATTCAACGTGCGCTGCGCAGCGCCGAGCACGCGCTCGGGCTGAGGGACTTCAGCGACGCGGAGCGCATGCTCCAGGATGTGCTTGCGTCGACCGAGGTCTATCCCATCACAGAGAACAAGTGGCGTGCCACGGCGGCGCTACTCGTCGTGCTCGCCGCAGAGGACCGCACAGCGGAAGCCTTGACCTTGTGTGAAGGTATGATTGGCTCGGCGTACTTCCCGAGAGCGTGGAAGGATGTACTGCTCCAGGCCGAGGCGTACGTGCATTGGTGCGCTGGTCGCCTCCGCGCCGCAGAGTCCATTGGTGCGCAACGCACGAAAACCGCCAATCGGATCGAGGAAGAGCAGTCCCGGGTGCTCCAGTGGGTCGAGCGCGGCGAGCTCGCCCCCGCGAGGAGAGGAGCCGCGATACTCTCCGTAGAAGATGATGATGTGCATCCCATCGAGGACTCGCGTGTTCGGCTTATTCGCGCGGATTGCGCGTTTCTCACAGGCCGTCTGCAGAGCGCCACCATCGCTCTTGGGTCCCCATCTTCAAACGGAGCGGATCCCGATTGGTTCGCCGACGAGATCGCCTCTGCCCTTCGCACCGACACGATGATGGCCCTCGTGGATCTGGCCCGCGGAAACCGAGCCCGCGCGGTATACCTGTTGAGCCGACGCCATCCCGAGTTCAAGCATGCCAAGGAGCCCGAGATGTCGGCCCGCGTGTCCGCGTTTCATGCGTTTGCTTCCGGGCTGCTCCAGGCGGAGGGGCAGAATCCGGAAGGCGCTGTCAAGTGGTTCACGTGCGCGCGAGACCACCTCGCCGACTGGAGCCGGACTGGCCTCGATCGCCGCTCTCTTCACCGCGCCTCCGTGGCCATCGATCTCGCTCACGCGACCGTCGATCCGGCTCCGACCGATCCCGTAGGCGTTGCTCGCCAGCTCGTGCGGCGCGCAGTCGGGCTGCTTGGCGACACGGCCGAGGACTTCATCGCGCGTATCCTCGCGGTCGAAGCACATCGCGAGCTCGCGCGTCGCCTCGCCGACAGTGGCGACGACGATGCCACGGCAGAAGCCCGCCGCGCTTTCGACCTGGCCCGCCCTCTCGCGGGGCGCAGCGTTCCTGCGTGGGGTGCGATCCTCACGGCGACGGATCGTGAGGCTTTTGCGTACCCAGTGCGGTGATGCAGGCAAACCCGTCCCGGACCAATTTCCTCCGGGCGCCCGCCCAACCGCTCGCGACCCCCCTCGGACATTTCAGAACGCTCGCCCCAAGGCCTGGCGGCTCTTCTGAAAATTCCCAGCGCCTGCCCGAGCGGTGGGCGACCCTTCGGGAAAACTCCCGGCGCCTTCCCCACCGGCAGGACGATCGCTCGGAAATCCCGGCCCGTCGCCGGCCTGCCCGGACGACCGCCGGACGTTTCAGAACGCCCGCCCCGCCCCTCTCCGACGGCTCGGAAAGCTCCGACCGCCGCGCTCGCCGGTCGTGCGACCGTTCTGAAAATATCGAGCCTCGATCCGCCGATTGTGCGGGCTCTTGTGACATTTCACGGGCTGAGGGTGGGCAGCGAAGTCCGGATCTCGTTTCTGGTAGTCTCGCGCCAGATGAAAAAGCTCAGCTCTCAGGAACGGCTCCGCCTGATGAAATTCGTCTGCTCGTTCGTCTGGGCAGACCTCGAGGTCAAGGATTCGGAGCGGAAGTTCGTCGCCAAGATGACGAAGAAGCTCCACCTCGACGCGGCCGAAGCGGCGCAGGTCAAGGGCTGGCTCGAGGTACCGCCGCCGCCGGAGGAGGTCGATCCGACCGACATTCCCCGCGAGCATCGGCAGCTCTTCCTCGACACAATCCGCGACGTGATCACCGCGGACGGCGAGGTCAGCCAGGACGAGTGGGAGGAGCTGGCGCTCTTCGAGCAGCTGCTCGGCAACCACTAGAGCACCGAACGGGTTGAAATGGACCGAAAAGAGCCGGATTTTAACGCAAAGGCGGTAACCAGAGACGCAGGGACGCAAAAAAAGAAATCCGATTTTTTGCGCCTTTGCGTCTCCGCGCCTTTGCGTTGAATCTGGGCATTTCAACCTGTTCGGTGCTCTAGGATCGGCGGCGGGGGTCGGTCGACAGCGGCGGCTCAACGATCGATCCGCGCCGGGACGAAGGAGCGCGATTTCGGCTCCACGATCCACGCGTGACAGTCGAGCCAGTCGCTGTCGATCGGGGTGAGCTGGAGCTGGAAGTACGGCGTCAAGTTCGCCGGCAGATCGAGCGAGGCCTCTGACCAGCCCTGGACGGGATCGAGGGTGATGCGTCCGACCGCGTTCCCCGCGGCGTGGACCTCGATGACCGTGCGGTGGGTGACGGCGCTGCGGATCACGAGGCGGCCGCCGGGGTGGGGGGCGCGCAGCACCGCGATTTCGCTCTGGCCTGCCGGGATCAGGCGGCCGGCGTCGAAGAGATCGCGGGTCGTCTGGATCGGCTCGGCGAGGACGCGGAAGTCGACGAAGCCCATCGCGGGGTGAGGGGAGACGTAGCGGTGCTCCTTCTCGCTCACGAGATCGGCGACGTCGAGCTCGTCGACGAGCACCTCGCTCGACTTCATGGTGCGCGGCTCGGGCGTGGAGTCGAGCGCGCTCCAGTCGGCGCGGTAGATCACCTTCTCGGCGCCGCCGCAGATGACGTTCCCCACGACCGGGACCTGGGTGAGACGCTGGCCGAAGAGCGTCGGGAGATCGCCCCACCACGACGGGTAGATCGCCATCAAGTCGGGTCGCTCCTGCGGCGTCAGGCGCTCGATCAGCTCGAGCGAGGCGCCGAGGCCGTGGACGCCGGCGCGCGCGAAGGGGAGATCGTGGTAGCCGCCGAGGCCGATGATATCGAGGCCGGCGCGGTCCGAGGAGTACATCAGCGCGCCCGCGTCGCCGACGAGGACGCGGCGCGCGTTGAGCTCGGCGAGCACCTTGCCCGCGAGGAAGTGCTGGTCGCGGATGTTGCGGCTGGCGCGGCCGAAGAACCAGATCTGGTCGCGCATGTTGGGGACCTGATGCACCCAGTAAATCGCGAGGATCGTCAGCGTCACGAGCGCGCGCGCGGGGAGCTGGACGCGGAGATCGGCGAGCCGCGCGCGCCAGGTCGGCGACGCGGGCTTCGCGGCGTCCTCGGTCTCGGGCAGCCCGGCGCCGAGGATCGTGGCGAGCCCGAGCGCCGCGAGGACGAGGAGCCAGGCGACGGCGGCCATCGTGTAGCGCTCGTTCTGCCAGCGGACTTGTGCGTTGAGCGCGACGAGCGCGAGCCAGCCCGCGACCTGGACCCAGAGGAGGATCGCCACGCCGCGGAGGCGCCGCGAGGAGAGCGGGAGCGCGGCGACGATCGGCACCAGCCAGCCCCACGGCGTCACGTCGGCGAAGTGGTGCTGGGTGTTGCGGAGGACCACGTATTTGAGCAGATCGACGTACTGATCGAGCTTGTCTGCGCTCGTCATGTACGGGTTGTTGATCGCCAGCTTGGAGATGGCGCCGTTGGCCGACCACTCGCCCGTGAAGACGCGGTTGGCGACGGCCTGAGCGACGACGGCGACGGCGCCGGGGACGCCGATACGCACCACAGTGGCAAATGCCGCGCGGTTGCCAGAAGCGCGGCGCACGGCGATCGCGGCGAAGATCGCGAACGAGGCGACGCAGACGACCGACTCGGGGCGCGTGGCGTAGAGCAGCGCCCCGGCGAGGCCCGCGAGCCAGCCGAGCTGCGCGACGCGGCGGTCACGCTCGCGAGGATCGAGCGAGGCGTCGCCCTTGGCTTCGCGGACGAGGCGGAGGACGGGGACGAGCGTGATGCCCCAGACGCCGAGGTGGAAGGCGTTCTCCATGCCGCTGAAGAGCGACCAGTCGAGGGCGCCGAGCGAGAGGATGGCCGGCGGGATCAGGTACTTCGCCCAGCGCCCGCGCGGCTCGGCGAGGCGGCCCGCGGCGAGGAAAAAGGCGAGGCAGGAGACGCAGGCGACGATCGCCGCCCAGTGCATGATCGCCAGGCCGCGGAAGCCGATCCAGTAGCCGAAGGCCAGCGCGAACGGGTAGCTGAGGCTGGTGTTGCCGCTGGAGAAGCCGTTCCCTTCCGACCACTGAAACGGGTAGCCGCGCGCGGTGGCGCGGGCGTAGTCGAAATGGATGAAGACGTCGTCGAGCGGCGCGGACCAGGCTCCGTGGGTCTGCCGGTGGAGCGAGCCGTAGAAAAAAAGCGCCGCGTAGAGGGTGCAGGCCGCGGCGAAGACGGGGTAGAGGACGCCGTCGATCCGGGGCCAGCGCGCGGCGAGGCGTTCGAGCCAGGGCGGGGACGTCACCCGGCGCCTTTTACACGACCTGCCAGCGGTCGGCTCGTTCGGGACGGCTCAGCGCGCTTCTCCAGGGCTTCCCCGAGGTTCGGCCTCGGCCCGCTCTTCGCGTGCTTCGTCACGATTAAATCGACCCCAGACAGACGGTGCGTTGACCCCCACCCCCGCGGTCGGTAGAAAGGGTCCTCCGAGCGCTCCGCGTCGCTGCAGCGCGAGCGCGGATTGGACGCCGCAAATGCGTTGGTTCGTCGAGATATCGGCCCTCGGGGTGAAGCCCGGGACTACCACCACCCTTTGCGTGGAGGCTCCGCAATGGCAGCCAGCGCTGCAGAAGGCCCGCATATTGCGCGGGGACGAGGGACCGCTCGGTAACTTCTCGATCGAGCTCCTCGAAGACGGCTTCCGGGCGATCGATCCCGTGTCGCGCCTTCGTTACCTGGTGAAGCGAGCGCCTGACGACGCGGCGCTGACGAACTCGGGATCGCCCGAGGAAGCGGTCGCGCCGAAGGTCGAGGCGGCCGCGCCGATCGTCCCGGAGCTGCCCCCGCAGCGTCCGCTGGCGCAAACGATGGCCTTCTCATCCGAAGGCTCCGCGATGGTGACGGAGCCCGGGAAGGCCGCAGCCACTTCGGGGCGAAAGCGTGGGCCGGCGCAGACGATCGGCTTCTCCTCGGTCGGCGCCGCCTCGATCCAGGAAGCTGTGGCCAAGGTCGATGGTGCCCGCGCCAACGCGCCCGTCGCGCCCGCGCCTGCGCCTACGCCTACGCCTGCACCCGTTGCCGCAGCGCCCGTTGCCGCAGCGCCCGTCGCCGCAGCGTCGGACCTGCCGGACTACACGCTGGTGAACGAGCGCGAGGACAACCCGTCGGAGCGCTCTCCGCTGAGCTACCGCGAGTACGTCTACGCCGTGGCGACGGGCACGACGGACGGCGAAGCGAAGCGGCTGATCCTCGATCGCTTCGAGGCCGTTCAAAAGAGCCTGGAGCAGGCTCGACCTGGCAAGCTCATCAACCTGGCGATCTTCGATCACTCCTTCGCGGGCCGGCCGCTGCGGCGCCCGCTGGTGACGCTGACGTGGAAGGACTGGAAGAGCGAAGCGCCGGAGCTGCAGTTCCCGTCGCGCGACGGCGTCTCGATGGTGCCCCCGTCCTCGTCGCTCCCCGCCGGGCCGTTGTCGACGCCGCCGCCGTCCGCGCGCGCTCCCGTGTCCGTAGCGCCGGTGTCCGTCGCATCGGCGGCGCCGCCGGTCAGCTCGCCGTCGCCGGTCGCGACGCCGGTGAGCGTGGCGCCCGCATCGGCGCCGGCGCCCTCGTCCAAAGCGACCACTCCGACGCCCAAGTCCGCGACGGTCTCCACCAAGGCCGCGGCGACGCCGGCCTCGGCCAAGGCCTCCACGAGGGCCGCGACGGTCCCGCGCCCGGCCGCCGCCGCGGCGACCAAGGCGACGCCCTCCGCCCCGAAAAAGCGGCTCTCCGGCGAGGATCTCCTCACCGCGCTCTTCGAAGCGTTCAACGATCTCCATTTCCTCCGTGACGCGATCGAGGGCGCCGAGTTCGTCCTCGCGCTCACGCTCGAGAAGCTCCCGAGCGCGGTGGGGATGGTCTCGCTCTTCGACATGAACAAGCGCGAGTTCGTGATCGTTCGGCAGACGGGCGGCGTCCGCGCGGTCGGCCTGCGTCAGCCGGAGCGATCGCCGATCGCCGCCAACGCGATGCGCACACGCCACGCCGTCGTGATCAGCGATCCAGCCGAAGCCAAGGGCGCCACCGACGATCGCTTCAAGGTGATCGGCGTCGAGATCCGCAGCCTGATCTGCGCTCCGGTGGAGCTGAACGGGCGCTACCTCGGCCTGATCGAGCTGGTGAACCCGCTCGACGGCAGCCTCTTCAACGAGGGCGACGGCAACGCGCTCACGTACATCGGCCAGCAGTTCGCCGAGTTCGCGGCCGCCCGCGGCGTGATGATCGATCCGGAGCAGCTCAAGGAGAGCGCGGGCGCGCCCAAGTCCACCCCGGCGTCCTCGAAGCGTCGCTGAGATCGCGGGCCGCGATCATGGCGCGCCGAGGACTGCGCGAGCGGCTGCTCTACTTCGCCCTCGTGCCGGCGATCGTGCTCGCCGTCCTCGTGCTCGGCGGCGTCGCGCTCCGGACGACGCTGCAGATCGAAAAATCCCGCCAGCAGACGGTGTTCGACGCCACGCTCACCCTCGCCGACGAGCGCGTCGACAGGCTCGACAAGGTGATCATCGCGCAGGACAACGTCGTCGCCGCGCACGTCGATCTCGACAAGCTCGACTCGATCGCGCGGCGCTGGATCCCCACCGCCGCGCGCGAGACGCCGACGGTGCGCGCCATCCTCGTGCTCGACATGGATCACGACGAGCACGACGTCCTCGCCTTCGCCTCGCGCGCGCCCTCGCCGGGCGGGCCGGAGGACGACTCGTTTCGCCGCCTCTTCCTCGCGCGCCTCTTCCCGCAGCTCAACGTCGCCGGCTCGGTGGAGGAGCTCCGCCACCTCCACAGCGTCATCGAGGGGCAGAGCCTGCTGATCAGCTACTGGCAGCGCCTGCACCTCGGACGGCGCTACCTCATCGTCGCCTGGCACGACGTCCCGCGCCTGGTCCACGACGTCTTGCCGCGCCTCTACCGCGACATCGATCGCGGCAACAGCCGCATGAACGTGGTCGACGAAGAGGGGCGCATCGTCTTCGGCCCGCCGATCAAGGGCGGCGGCTTCACCGTCGGCCGCCCCTTCCCGACGACGCTCTACAACTGGCGCCTCCAGGTCGGTCTCACCACCGCCGAAGAGCTCGGGCAGAAGGTCGAGCGCCAGCGCCTGCTCGAGATCGTCATGGTCGCGTTCGCGGTGATCGTGGCCATCGCCGGCGTGGCCATCGTCGTCATCGCCGCGGTGAAAGAGCGTCGCCTCGCCGCGCTCAAGAGCGACTTCGTGGCCAACGTCTCGCACGAGCTCAAGACGCCGCTCGCCCTGGTGCGGATGTTCGGCGAGATGCTCCTCTCGGAGCGCGTGCCGAGCGAGGCCAAGAAAAAACAGTACCTCCAGATCATCGTCAGCGAGAGCGAGCGGCTCACGGCGCTGATCGAGAACGTGCTCGATTTCGCCAAGGTCGAGCGCGGAAAAGCGGCGTACGAGTTCGCCTCGGGGCAAGTCGAAGAGGTCACCGCGCGCGCGGTCGAGGTCTTCCGTTACCGCGCCGAGCGCGAGGGGATGGAGGTCAACCTCCGCGCCGAAGGCGGCCTCCCGCCGACGTCGATCGACGGCCGCGCCATCGAGCTCGCGGTGATCAACCTCCTCGACAACGCCTTCAAGTACGCGAAGGACGGCGGGCGGATCGACGTCGACGTCGCGCTCTCCGCCCGCTTCGTGCGGGTGCGCGTCAGCGATCGTGGCCCGGGGATCGATCCCGAGGACCGCGCGCGGATCTTCGAACGCTTCGTCCGCGGCCGCACCTCGGCGGAGACGCGCGTGCGCGGCAGCGGCATCGGCCTCTCGCTGGTGAAGCACATCGCGGAGAGCCACGGCGGCACGATCAAGGTGACGAGCCCGATCACCGAGGACGCGCGCGGCTGCACGTTCGAGCTGGCGATCCCGGTCGATCGCACGGCGCCGCGCGCCGCTCTGCCGGGCCCGACGGCCACGGCGACCCCGCCGCCGAAGGACGACGTGGCGCCGGCGGCCGGATCGAAGGTGGCCTGACTCTCTACGGCGTGACGGCGTCCGGGAGCGGGTCGAGCGGCGCTGTCTGGATATCAATCGTCGTCGTCGTCATCAGCTTGTGAACCGGGCACCGCGTCACGATATCGTGGAGCTTCTGCCTCTCTGCGTCGGTGAGCGCGCCCTCGAACCCGATCTTGACCTTCAAGACGTACGTCCCTTGCCGCTCCGCCGAGCTGTCTCGCTCGATCTGAACGTGGACGCGATCGAGCGCTATCTTGTGCGACTTCGCGTACAGCGCCGCGGTCAGCGCCTTGCAGCCGGCGAGCGACGCGTCGAAGTAATCATGAGGATCCGGCGCGCTCCCGTCGCCGCCCGAAGCGACGCTGATGTCGGTGTGCAGCGTGTGCGCGTCAATCTGCAGGATCTGTCGAAAGTTTCCGACGGACTCGGTGCGACAATCAATGCTCATTTCTTCTCCTGCTTCGTGAAACGCGAGTCTTCCGGCGCCGGGACGAGCTCTATCTCGTCGCCGACCACGCGGGTGAAGCGGCCTTCGCGCCAGTCGTTCGCGGCTTGTTCGAGGCGTTCTTTCGAGCTCGAGACGAAGTTCCACCACATGTACCGAGGCTCGGCGAGCGGCGCGCCGCCAACCAGCATCAGGTGACAGGCCGTCTCCGCGTGGACCACGGCCTTCGAGCCCTCGGCAAAGACAGCGAGGGTTCCCTTGGCGATCGTTTCGCCCCCCGAAGAGGCTTGTCCCTCGACGACATACACGGCTCGCTCCGGGTAGCCCTCGGGCAGCTCCAGGTCGGCGCCCGCGACGGCGGCTGCTTCGCAATAAAACATCGAAGAGTGGGTGGCGACCGGCGAAGTCCTCCCGTACGCGGTGCCGATGAGCACCCGCAAGATCACGCCGTTGAGCTCCAGCGTTGGCAGGCTAGAGGCCTTGTGGTGGTGAAACGACGGCTCGGTCTCCTCGTGCTCCTTCGGCAGCGCTACCCAGAGCTGAATGCCATGCAGGCGGCCGCCGGCCTTTTTCACGTGCTCCGGCGTGCGCTCCGAGTGCGCGATCCCGCGGCCGGCGGTCATCCAGTTGATGTCCCCCGGGCGGATCGTCTGCAACATGCCGAGGCTGTCGCGGTGCTCGATCTCGCCTTCGAATAGATACGTCACCGTGGAGAGGCCGATGTGCGGATGGGGAGGCACGTCGAGGGCGTGTCCAGGCGCGATCTCGGCCGGCCCCATGTGATCGAAGAACACGATCGGGCCGACATGGCGTCGCGTGACGGCGGGGAGCACGCGCCCGACGGTGAACCCCTCGACGAGCGCGCGGGGTTTTTCGGTAATCATCAGCTCGATCAACGCAGCACCTCCATGGCGGGCGCGATTTCAGCGCCGATCGCCGCCAACGTCAACCCGCGAAGAGGTTCGAGGTTGACGCCGCGGCAGGATTCGATGGGATCACGTCATGAGCGACGCGCGGTCCACCATCCCCATCCTCGACATCGGCGCGCTGGTCGCCGGCGCTGACGATCGCGGCGCGGTGGCTGCCCAGATCGGGAAGGCCTGCCGCTCGAGCGGGTTCTTCTACGTCGTCGGGCACGGGGTGGACGAGGCGCTCCAGCAGCGGCTCGAGCAGGTCAGTCGGCGGTTCTTTGCCCAGGATCGCGAGACCAAGCTCCGGATCTGGATGGCCCTCGGCGGCAGCGCCTGGCGCGGTTACTTCCCTGTCGGTGGTGAGCTGACCTCGGGCCGACCCGACCAGAAGGAAGGGATCTACTTCGGCGACGAGCTCGACGACGCTCACCCGCTCGTGCGCGCCGGTACCCCGCTGCACGGACAGAACCTCTTCCCCGCGGAGATACCGGAGCTGCGCGAGACCGTGCTCGCTTACCTCGCGGCGCTCACCCGGCTCGGTCACACGGTCATGGCCGGGATCGCGCTGAGCCTCGGGCTCGAGGCGTCGTACTTCGTCGACCATTGCACGGCCTCTCCGATGATCTTGTTTCGCATCTTCAATTACCCTCCCGCCGCGCCTGGCGACGAGGAGACGTGGGGAGTCGGTGAGCACACCGATTATGGGCTGCTCACGCTCCTCAAGCAGGACGACGCGGGCGGCCTCCAGGTCAAGACGCGCGACGGCTGGATCGAGGCGCCGCCGGTCCCGGGGTCGTTCGTGTGCAACCTCGGGGACATGCTCGATCGGATGACGGGTGGCCTCTATCGCTCCACGCCTCACCGCGTGCGCAACGCGACTGGGCGTGACCGGCTGTCGTTCCCTTTCTTCTTCGATCCAGGCTTCGACGCCGAGGTGCGCCCGATCCCCATCGCCGCTGACTGCGCCGACGACGCGGCGGAGCGCTGGGATCGCGCGAGCGTGCATGCCTTCCACGGGACTTATGGAGATTATGTGCTGAGCAAGGTCTCCAGGGTCTTCCCCGCCCTTCGCGGCGAGGTGCTCTGATTCGCGTGGTGTCGAGTCACGCCGACGACGTTTCACGCCGAGCTGCTGTCGCGCGCCGCTCGCGCCCGGCGAGCAGGAGCTTGCGCGCCGTCTCCCGCGTCCAGCCTTCGAGCTCTTCCGGGTAACGACACGACGGGACGGCCGCGAGCGCTTCACTCACGAGCTGTTCGACCAGGTGCTGTGATCCCTGGACGCCCAGATCGTTCGCGGCGTTGGGCCTCCCCAGCGTCACGTCGCGACCCACCGGCTTGCCGATCTCGTCTGGCTTTCCGGTCACGTCGAGGATGTCGTCGGCGATCTGGTAGGCCTCGCCGATGCGCTGTCCGAAGAGGCGATAGGCCGCGCCGTCGGCCCCGGCGGCTGCGGCGCCCGCGGCGGCCGCGGCCTCGAAGAGGGCCGCTGTCTTCGCGCGACGATAGGTGATGATCGGGATCCGCGGCTCCGACTCCCAGGCTTGCCCGGCGATGATTCCATGCGGGCTCCCCACGCCGCGCGCGACGATCTCGATCAGCCGGCCGAGCCGCTCCGGGGCGGCCCCGGCGGCGCGCGCCAGCGTCTCGAAGGCGAGCACGATCATCGCATCTCCGGCGAGCACTGCCAGCGGCTCGCCGTGGACGCGGTGGACCGTCGGCTGCCCGCGGCGCAAAGCCGCGTCGTCGAAGCAGGGTAAATCGTCATGGACGAGAGAGGCGCAGTGGAGCAGCTCGATCGCCGTCGCCGCCGCGTCGGTGAGCGCGGGCGTGGGATCGCCGCAGGCGGCCGCGACGGCGAGGCAGAGGCGCGGACGGATGCGCGCGCCCGAGGGGAAGACCGCGTGCCGCACGGCCGAGACGAGACCAGGCGGCGCGTCCACGCTCGCCAGGGTGGCAAGGGCGTCCACCAGGGCCCGCTCGATTCGGCGCTCGCAGCGTCGGGTCGAGTTCATCACGGCGTGACTTTCCAGTATGCGACCTCGATTGTCAATGGTTTACACAAAAATTAGACGAACATTGGACAATCCGGGCACCGACGGTATAAGGTTCATCCATGCGGAACGATCGCATCGTCGTCGTGGGCGGAGGAATCGGAGGTCTCGTGTCGGCAGCGCTCCTCGCCCGGAACGGCGCTGAAGTCTTGCTCCTCGAGCGTGCCGCGAGGGTGGGCGGGAAGATGCGTCAGGTGCACCCCGCGGGGCGCGCCGTCGACGCCGGACCGACGGTCCTGACCATGCGCTGGGTCTTTGAAGAGATCTTCGCGGACCTCGGCACAACCTTGGACAAACATCTTCAGCTCACCCCCGCTGGCCTCCTGGCCCGGCACGCGTGGCCGACCTCCGGCGGGGCGCCGGAGCGACTCGATCTCTTCGCCGACATCGATCAATCGGCGGAAGCGATCGGCGCCTTCGCCGGCCCGCGCGAGGCGCAGGGCTACCGACGCTTCTGCGAGTACGCGCGTCGAATCTACGAGACGGTCGAGCAGCCGTTCCTGCGATCGGAGCGGCCCACGCTCACGTCGACGCTGAGCATCGCCAAGGAGATCGGCGTCGCGGCGCTCTTGCACCTCGACGGTCACCGCACGCTCTGGAAGGCCCTGGGCGACTTCTTCCGCGACCCGCGGCTGCGTCAGCTCTTCGGTCGCTACGCCACGTACAGCGGCTCCTCGCCGTTCCTCGCGCCGGCCACACTCAACGTCATCGCCCACGTCGAGCGCGACGGCGTCTGGTGCGTGGAAGGCGGCATGTACAAAGTGGCCTCCACGCTCGCCGGCCTCCTCGAAGACGCGGGCGGAACGATCTGCTGCGGCGCGCAGGTGGAGGAGATCTTGGTCGAGAACGGACGCGCTTCGGGCGTGCGGCTCGAAGGCGGCGAGGAGATCACCGCCGACGCCGTGGTGCTCAACGGCGACGCCGAAGCGCTGGCCCACGGGCTCTTCGGCGCGGCGGCGGCGAAGGGCCACGTCGCCCCGAAGGAGCGCTCGCTCTCGGCGATCACCTGGGCGCTGTTCGCCGAGACGCGCGGCTTCCCGCTCACGCGCCACAACGTCTTTTTCTCTTCGAACTACGAGGCGGAGCTCCGCCAGCTCTTCGCCTCGGCCGAGGTCCCGCTCCGGCCCACCATCTACGTTTGCGCTCAGGATCGCGACGATCGGGGCGGCTTCTCCGGGGGCGAAGAGCGCCTCTTGGTCCTCGTCAATGCCCCCGCTGTCGGGGATCGAAAGCCTCTCCACCCTGCTGAGGTTGCCGCATGCGAAACTCGCTGCTTCGACTTGTTGAGCCGTTCGGGTCTGTATATCTCTCGCGCCGCGGGGGCCTCGGTGGTGACGACGCCGAGCGACTTCAATCGACTCTTCCCGGGGACGGGTGGGGCGCTCTATGGAGCGGCCTCTCACGGCATGACCTCGCCCTTCGCGAAGGCAGGATCGAGGACCAAGCTCGCGGGCCTGTACCTGACGGGCGGGAGCGCGCACCCGGGCGCGGGGGTGCCGATGGTGGCCCTCAGCGGGAAGCTCGCCGCGGCCAGCGCGCTCGCGGACCTCGCTTCGACCGGCCGATCGCGGACGGCGGCTACGCCTGGTGGTACGTCGACATCGTCAGCGACGACGGGCGCTATGCGCTCAGCCTGATCGCCCTGCTCGGCAGCGTCTTCTCGCCGTACTACGCCGAGGCGCGCGGTCGCAAAGGGAGCGCCGATCCGCTCGCGCACTGCTCGATGAACATCGCCCTCTACGGGCCGATGCGCGACCGCTGGGCCTTCACCGAGCGCGGCAAAGGCGCCGTCCAGCGCGAGGAGCACGCGATCGCCATCGGCCCGAGCGCGATGTGGTGGGAGGGCGACGCGCTGGTGATCGAGTTCGACGAGGTGACGGCGCCGTTCGGCGCGCGGATCGCCGGGCGCGTGCGCCTCTACCCCGAGGAGCGCGACGGCACGCCGCTCGCGCTCGACGCTGAGGGCAAGCACTGCTGGTGGCCGATCGCGCCCGCCGCGCGCGCCGAGGTCGAGCTCACCCACCCGCGCCTGCGCTTCCGCGGCGCCGCGTACCACGACGCCAACGCGGGCGACGAGCCGCTCGAGGCGGCCTTCACCGGGTGGACCTGGTCCCGCGTTGCCTGCCGCGAGCGCGCGGTGGTGACGTACGACGTGATCCGCCGCGACGGCTCGCGACGCCTGGTTTCCAGGGCCTTCGAGCGCGGCGGCCGCATCCACGATGACGTGCCGGTGGTGGAGCGATCCCTCCCGAAGACGCGCTGGGGCCTCGATCGCCGCATCCACGTCGGCGTCGAGGCCGCGCCCGAGCTCCTGCGCACGCTCGAAGACACGCCCTTCTATTCGCGGTCGATGGTGCGCGCGAGCTACCTCGGCGAGCGCGCGGTGGGCACGCACGAGACGCTCTCGCTCGGGCGCTTCACGAGCCGCTGGGTGCAGTTCCTCCTGCCGTTCCGTATGAAGAGGGCGCCCCGGTGAGCGCGCCGCTGCCGGCGATCGGGCCGGATCGCACGCTCGCCTCGCTCGCCGCGGCGTGGCGATCGTTCGCAGTGCATGGTCGCCTCGCCAAACCACGACAGGAGGTGTTGTGATGCCGTCCGCCGCGCTCTGGATCCCGGTGGCCCTCCTCGTCGCAGCCGCGATGGAGCTGTGGGCAGGTCTGCTGCACGGGCGCTTCTGGCACGGGCTGCTGTGGCCGCTTCATCGCTCGCACCATCGCAAGCGTCGAGGCCACTTCGAGGCCAACGACGCGCTCGCCGCCCTTCATGCGCCGATCGCGATCGCGATGATCCTCTATGGATGCGCTGGTGCGCCGGGAGCGCTGCACGAGGTGGTGTTTGGTGCTGGGATCGGGATGACGATGTTCGGGGTCGCCTACGTGATCTTTCACGACGGCCTCGTGCACGGGCGCCTACCGGTGCGGTGGCTGGGCAAAGTCCCGCTGTTTGCGCGGATCCGGGACGCGCACCGGGTGCATCATGGGCGCGGCGCGGCGCCTTATGGCTTCTTCCTCGGGCCTCAGGAGCTCGCCTCGGCGCGCCGGTCACGCCCTCCGAGCAGCACCACATAGAGGGGCGACTCCTTCGCCGCCTCGAGCCCCATCGCCGCTCCCAGCGCGTCCTCGCAGAACCCCCCGATCGGCGCCCCCGCGAGCCCCAGCGACTGCGCTGCAAGGAGCACGTTTTGCGCGGCGTGCCCGGCCTCCAGCAGCACGAAGCGATAGCCACGCTCCCCGTATTTCGCCTGCGCTCGCTCGAAGACCCCGGTGAACACCAGCGCTGCGGCGGCGTGGTCCCAGAGGTCGTCGGCGAAGATCAGGCGCTCGAGCTCGCTTTTCGCCGGACACGACGACACCTTGGCGAGCGCGTGCTTCACGGGATCATAATGATGGATCCCCCGCTCGATCGCCGTGCACGAAAGGGTCGCCACGTACACCTCGACCGGATAGAGGCCCCCGGCCGAAGGGAACGGTCGCAGCGCCCGCGCCTCTGCCGGCTTCTCCTCGCTCTTTGTCTTCGTCGGAGGCGCGGGCTCTCGGCTCGTGGCGAGCGCGAGGTCGAGCAGCGCCCCGAGCTCGGTCAGCGCCAGAGGGCGGCTCGCAAACGGCCCTCGCTGGGAGCGGCGCTCCCGCAGCATATCGTCGAGCCGCGCTCCGAAGAGCCTTCGTTTTGCGCGTGGCAGGGCGATCGTCGGGCGTGACGGATAGCGACTCTGCCCCGCGGGCGCGCCGCCGGTGTCCGCCGCGAACAGCTCGATTTGCTCCCGCAGCACCTCGGCGCGCCGCTCAGTGAGCTTGCTGTTGTCGTGGTAAAGCCTGCTCGCGGGCCAGGGCGGGGCCGGATCGAGCTCATCGTAGGTGCGGGGGGAGCTCGAGCTCATTCAAGGGCCCTCGGAGAGAACACAGGCTCTCATGGCATCGGGTGGGGGTAGGGCCAGAGGGGCCGATGGTGCTGAAGCACCGAGCGCGGCAAGCACCGGGCGGCGCGCGCGAGCCGCGGGTGAGCCAGGTAGCGTAACGTGTGGTTGCCGTGAAGCGGCATCAGATCGGGGGCCACCACCCGCGCTACCCGGAGGCCAAGCCGCGCTGCCCACGGCGGGGTTAGATCCACCGAGGCGCCGATGATTCCGGGCACATCGAGAGCCGCCGTGATCGGGATCGACTCGGCATCTCCGGGCTCAAACTGCGCTCTCGACGTCACTTCGGGGTTGCCTGAAAGAAAGGCCAGCCCCCGCTTCGCCAGCGCCGGGCTCGCGCTGTAGAGGCGCGCGTGGAGCGAGAAATCGGTCACGTTCGCGAAGTCGGCAGAGGGCGACCACGCTGGATCGCGCTCGATCAGCATCCGCACGTAGGCCCGGTCCTGGCTCGACTCCATCGCGGCTTTGCGCAGCGCCGCCCGCGCGTCCGGGTGGCAGGCGGCGCCGACCGCGACGAGGGGGCCTCTCGGCCCCTCGCCTCGGCAGATGACCATGAACACCGGCAACCCGAGATCGGTGGTGAGATCATAGGCTGTCACCGTGTCCCGAGGCGGCAAGACGTGGCCGACTTGCTCCTTCAACACGGCGTCGTCGACGCGCGGCGGCGTCAACCCACGCACCCAGGTCAGCGCCATCGCGTCGCGCTCCACTGCTTCGCAAAGGCCCTTGCTCACCGCCTCTTCGAGCGTCGTCCCGCACGCGAGGCCGGTGCTGATGCCCATCGCTACGAGGGGCTCGTCGCGCTCCAGCATGTAGGGCAGATGCACCGCGAAGGCCGGGACCAGGCACGGATCGCCGGTGGCGAGATCCCACCCGAGCTCCCAGCGCAGCTTCGTCTCGTCGTCCACCGGGGCGAGCGGGAAATCAGAGGAGGAGCGCTGACGCTCGGTGAACCGCACGAACGAGGCTGGGTCCAGGGACAGGGCACCTCCGAGCTCGCGCCGCGAGGCGAGCCCGCGCGGGGAGGGGCCGTAGCTCGACGCGGCATAGCGCTCCACTCCCTCGCAGAGGGCGGAGATCACCGCGGCTTCCCGGGTGAGGCCACAGCCGCCCACGCCGAGGCCGAGGTGCTCTCCGTGGTACGGATGGGCGTTGGCAATCTGCGCGCCGGCATGGAACAACGGGGCGTCGCCGTCCAGGGTGTCGACCAGCGCGAGCTGCCGGACGATACCTGTCCTCCGGCCCACCAGTCCCTCGAAGAGCTCGCGCGCCCTCGCCGCGTCGGGGCTCACCGCCTCAGCCATCTCGGCGCGCCGCTCGCTCGCCGCAGGCCTCGCACCACGGCACACGCCACACCGGCTCGGACCACATCTCGACCTGGAAGAGCGCCACGGTGATCGCTCGGTTCAGCGTGCGCAAGGGGTTCTGTCGCGTCGAAAACGCGATGATTTCGCCCGCCGCGAGGCCGGCGACGAGGTGCCGGTGCGCCGGCAGACAGCCTACCTTCGGGTGCGGACGGCCGGTCGTGAGCATCTGCTCCTCGGCCGCGCGGAGCTCGGCAAAGGCGGCGGTGTTCTCGCGGAGCCGGGACCGGAAGCAGCGATAGCAAGCGCCGTCCTCGGGGAGGTAAAACGGCCCCACGGTGGCGTGCCGACCGTGGGAGAGATCGACGAAGAGGCACGGAGTCCGCGCGGCGCAGGCAGCGTCGTTGATCGCGAGCTGGAGGGCCAGATCCGGCGCCTCGCAGACGCACACGAGCGCGGCCGGGGCGCTGTCATTGGTCGTGGGCCGGCCCCGTTCTCTCACCGACGCAGAGAGGCCATGTTCGGTGAGCACCGAGGCGAGGAGCTCGGCGCTGGGCGCGTGCCCGACCACTGAAACCCGCGTCGTCGCAAGGAGCACAGCGGGGCTCGCGGCGGCGAGGAGGCCGACGCGGTCGAGCTGGGCCACGAGATCGTCGAGCAGATGCGCGTCTTCAGCGCTTGATTGCGCGGACTCTGCACCTCGATCCCGCTCCCCGTCGAGCGCCGCGAGCAGCCGGATCAGGTGCTCGGGCGCGTCGGTGCGGAGGACGTGGACCTCTTCGTCTCCGACGCGGAGTTGCACGGCGCCGTCCATCGGGATCACCGCCACGCCGGGGCGCAGCGCGGGGAGGGGAGCGCGCGAGGGAGAGGCCACGCTCGAGCTAGCGAATGAAGGCCGCGATCAAGACTATCAGCGCATAGCCGGCCACGGTGCCGCCGGTCGCCGCCGCGATCGAGGTCAGTGAGGCGCGCCACGCGATGCTCACCCCGTAGTCAGGGCCCGAGATCACCGGGTGCGCGATCTCCTGGTTGCACTCCGGACAGGTCGCGAGGTGCATTGATTCGCCAAGGTCGCACCAGCAGTGGCTGCAGAATACCGAGAACTGCTCCAGCAAGGCGTGGGTCTTGGGGGCGGGCGTGAGCTTGGCGCGATAGAGCGACATGCTCGTGCTTGCGCCCTCTTTGGGCGGGAGCTTGGCCATATCGGTGTGGAAGATCGAGAGCATCTTTCGCCGGGTGCCGTACGCCGAGATCAGCAGCGGAATGCAGACAGGGAGCAGGCCCAGCGGCGGCGCCAGGGCGATCACGGCGAGGTAGACCTGGCCGACCCCGCTCACGAACGTCGAGCTCACCGCGAACGCCACCGCCCCGAGGAAGAGCCCAACCGCGATGAGGATCCCGGTCGTGAGACCCCGGTTGAGGCCGACCTTGCCCTCGGTCGGGAGCGGGGCGCCGAGGTTCTTCTCTGCGGTGGCCCAGCCCGCGCGCATGCCGATCACGCCGAAGACCGCCGCGCCGATCCAGTGGAGGCAGCAGCAGCAGGAGCAGCACGATCCGGTGAAGGGCGTGACGCGCGCGTCACGCTCGAAGTCGCTCCGCCGTCGCTCGAAGGTCAGGCGCATCGGGTGCGCTTCGGTGCAAGGAGTGGGGCTCACCGGGCGAGCATACCCCGGAAGCGCAGACGCTGATCGACCTACCGCGCGCGCCAGATCTCCCGCGCAATCCCCGCCCCCCAGCGCCCCACCTCGGCGGGGCTGAGCGACCCCCACACATCCTTGTACACGCGCGGCCGCAGCCTCGACGTCGTGTAGAGGAAGCGAAGGAAATCAGCCGGCGCCATCTCGTCGCGCAGCAGCGCAGCATAAGCCTCATTGCCCATGGCATGCAGCGTGTGGAACGCCGCATCGAGCAGATTGTTGAGATCGCCACTGCGCTCCGGAGCCTGCGATGGAGTGGCCATCATCCGCGCCAGCGCCCCGGTGCCCGCGTGGATGGCGGCATCGCAGACCACACCACCGTTGATCACGGCGCCGCCCGAGAGCGCCGCGGCAATCGCATCCGCCGTGTTGCGAAGAGAACGCACCGTAGCGCCGAAGCCGCAGAACGTCAGTGGCGAGTGCCGTGCTGCTGCGTCACCCACCAACACCACACGTGGCCCCGGCGCTACGGGGGCAGGGCACAAGCGCGACCACCCAGGAATGTAGCCGAACGTCGGTCGAATCAAGCGTGCTTCGCCGCGTTTGTAGCGCGGTAAGCGCTCGAAGAAGCGGGCGTAAAGCTCCAGCAGGGAGCCTCCGGGGACGTCCTCGGCGCGGGCGTAATAGAAGAGGTAGACGGTGACCTCGCCAGGGTGGCCGGGGAAGGCCTCCCAGATGTGCTGTACGCCGGACTCCACGCCTTCGGTGGTGGCGAGGATGTCGCCGACGTCGGGCTGGATTTGATCGTCGCCGGGGCCTTCTTCCAGGCCCGCGAGGACGCCGCCGACGGTGGGGCAGATCAGATCTGCGGTCGCGTGGGGGCTCGAGGCGCCGCGCGCGTCGACGAGCAAACGCGCGGTGACGTCGCGCGCTGGAGCGCCGCCGCCGACGTCGAAGCGCAGGGCGATCGCGTCGGGGCCGGCGGCCTCGGTGTGCAGGGTGTGGCCGTCGAAGATCGCGATCCCGCGCTGCTCGGCGCGCGCGCGCGCTTCGGTGAGCAAGCGGCCGGCGTCGAAGGCGTGATCGAGCACGCCGGTCACCGGGTACGCGCCGCCGCCATGCCAGCGGCAGACGCCGTGCGCGTACTTCGCCACGATCAGCGCGTCGATCTCGGCGCGCGTGAAGAGGCCGGTCTCGGCGAGCGCGTGCAGCTCGCGCTCGCCGGCGTTCCATTCGCGGTGCGCGCCGCCGACGCGCGCGCGATCGAAGACAGCAACGCGCAGGCCGCGATCGGCGAGGAGCGGCGCGAGCAGGAGCGAGAGGCCGCCTCCGGCGAGGACGACGTCGTAGTCGGCGTGCGCGCCGCGATCGGGGGGAGAGAGCGGTGATCCGAGCGCGCGGTTGGCCTTCGAGCGACGAAGCTCGCTGCGCGCGCTGTCGAGGTGAAGGAGGCGCTCGCAGAGCTCGTCGCCGCCGGCCTCGCGCACGCGGCGCTGCGCGTCCTGGGGCGCGTTCACGAGGCGGCCTTGTGCGGTCGCGGCGGCACGCTCGACGGGCGCGCGATGGCGGTGACCAGGAACTTCGTCTCCGGCAGCGGCGGCGCCGATCGCCCCTCGATCGTGTGCTCTTCGGCGCGCGCGAAGTGCGCTCGCAGGGCGAGCCAGAGCTTGCGCCGCGTGGGCACGAAGGCGCGGCGCGACACCGAGTCGAAGCCGGCGCGCGCGATCTGGCGGCCGATGTCGGAGTAGATCAATCGCGCCGCCCGGATCGCCGATCGGCAGTCGGGCGGCAGCATCGCGATGCCCGCGTCTGATCGCCGGTAGAGGCAGCTCGCGTAGCGGAGCAGGCGCTCGATCACCGAGGCGATCTTCTCGTCGAACACCGGCTCGCGCAGGAACGCGTGCGCGTCGATGCGCGCGTCCTCGAGCCAGGCGGAGGGCAGGTAGAGGCGCCCGTTCCGCGCGTCCTCGCCCACGTCGCGCGCGATGTTGGTGAGCTGCATGGCGACCCCGAGATCGCAGGCGCGCGCCAGCGTGTCGGCGTCGCGCGCGCCCATCAGCACCGTCATCATCGCGCCCACCGTCGAGGCCACGCGGGCTCCGTAGGCGCAGAGGTCGGCGATCGTCGTGTACCGGCGCCCCTCCGCGTCCCAGGCGAAGCCTTCGATCAGCGCGTCCATCAGCTCGCGCGGGATCTCCTGCTCGCGGGCGACGCGGGCGAAGGCGCGATCGACCGGCGAGTCGAAGGGCGCGCCCGTGTAGGCCAGATCGAGCCGGCGACGCAGCTCGCTCACCGCGCCGGGATCGTTCGACTCGTCGATGGCGTCGTCGGCCATGCGGCAGAAGGCGTAGAGCGCCGACGCGGGCCGCCGCACGCGCTTCGGGAGGAGCAGCGAGGCCAGGGTGAAGCTCTTCGAGCCGGCGCGGAGCATTGCCCGGCAGGCGGCGAAGTCGGCCTCGGTCGAATCAGTCGAGAGCTGAAGCATCAGGCACCACTCGGTCGAGCACGCGGGCCGAAGAGAGGACGCCCGGCAGACCGGCGCCGGGGTGCGTCCCCGCGCCGACGAGATAGAGACGCTCGACGTCCTCGCTCTCGTTGTGCGGCCGGAAGTACGCGCTCTGTGTCAACACCGGCTCGACCCCGAACGCGGCCCCGCGGAACGAGAGGAGACGGTCCTGGAAATCCAGCGGCGTGAGCAGGCGCTCGGTGACGATCGAGGCGCCGAGCTCGGGGAGCACGGTGCGCTCGAGCAGCGCTTGAATCGACTTCTTGTAGCCCTCCGCGCGCGCGCTCCAGTCGGTGCTGCCCTGAAGGTTGGGCACCGGCGAGAGCACGTAGAAGGCATCGCATCCGTCCGGTGCGAGCGCCGGATCCGTCGCCGTGGGGCGGTGCAGATAAAGGCTGAAGTCGTCGGCGAGCACCTTGTTGTCGAATATGTCCTCGAGCAGGGCCTTGTAGCGAGGGCCGAGCAGGATCGTGTGATGCGCTATGCCGGGATACTTTCGCTTCGTCCCGAAATACCAGACAAACAAGCTCATTGAGTAGCGCAGCCGCTCGACCCGCGCGTCGGTCCAGCGCTTGCGGTGCTCGGGCGCGATCAGGTGGCGATACGTCCACGCCGAGTCGGCGTTGGAGACGACCACGTCGGCGGCGATGCGCTCTCCATTGGTCAAGAGCACGCCGCGGGCGCGCCCCGCTTCGACGAGGATCTGCTTTACCTCAGCGCCGCAGCGCACGGTGCCGCCCTGTCCTTCGATCAACTTCACGAGCCCGTTCACCAGCGCGCCCGTGCCGCCGAGGGGGAAGTGGACGCCCCAGTTGCGCTCGAGGAAGGCGATGAGCGTGTAGATCGACGTGGTCGAGAACGGGTTCCCGCCGACGAGCAGCGGGTGGAAGCTCAGCACCTGGCGCAGCCGATCGTTCTTCACGTAGGACTGCACCATGCCGTACACGGTGCGGTAGCTGCCGAGCTTGATCATCTTCGGGATGATCCTGGCCATGTCCATCCACGAGCTGAAGGGCACGTCGCCGAGCTCTTCGAAGCCGACCCGGAAGATCTCTTCGCTCTTCTCGACGAAGCGCTCGTAGCCCGCGACGTCCCCGGGCTCGAACCGGGCGATCTCGCGCCGCATCGCCGCCGGGTCGCCGGTGTAATCAAACTCGGCGCCGTCGGGAAAGCGGATGCGGTAGAAGGGCGTGACGGGGCGGAGGTCGACGTCGTCCGCCATGCGCTTGCCGCACAATGCCCAGAGCTCTTCGAACAGGAATGGGGCCGTGATCACGGTCGGACCAGCGTCGAAGGTGAAGCCGTCTTGCTTGTGAACGTAGGCGCGCCCGCCGGGCTCATCGAGCTTGTCGAGCACGGTCACGCGGTAGCCGCGCGCGCCGAGGCGCACCGCCGCGGCGAGCCCGCCAAAGCCGCTGCCAATCACGACGGCGTGGCGCTGTGGGCGAGGGAAAGAGTCGGTCGACATGCGCGAAGTGTAATGGTTGTCCATGGTTTGACAAACCTTTTACACTGCGATAAACCCGAGACTTACCTCGTGAGATCCCTCTCCTAAAGAAGGCCACCGTGAGCGCGTACAGGATCCGGACGGTAGCGGAGCTCACGGGCGTATCGACTGCGACGCTCCGCGCCTGGGAGCGGCGCTACGGCGTGCCCACGCCGGCGCGGACGGCGTCTGCATACCGCCTCTACAGCGAGGGCGACGTCACGTTGATCAAGCGCTTGAGCGCGCTGGTCAAGCAGGGCATCTCCGCCGCCGAGGCTGCGCGCTCCGTCCTCGCGTCGAGCGAGCGCGAGCGCGCCTTGCCTGCCTCCGGGGGGGAGCTCGATCCGTTCGTGTCCGCGGTCGAGCGCCTCGTCGACGCGACCGTGCGCTTCGATCCCGACGCCCTCGAGCTCGAAACGAAGCGCGTCCTCTTGCTCGGCTCGGGCCTGCTGATCTTCGAGCGCGTCCTCGGCCCCGCGCTCCGTCGCATCGGCGAGCTTTGGCACGAGGGCGTCATCACGATCGCGCAGGAGCACCTTGCGTCGCAAGTGCTCCTGGGCACGCTGATCGATCTGGTCCGGCTCTCGCAGCCGACGGACTCGTCGCGGCGCGCGGCCCTCGCCTGCTTCGCGGAAGAGGATCATGTCCTCGGCCTTTACGGCGCGGCGCTGCGCTTCGCCTCGTGGGGCTTCCGGACGATGATCCTCGGCGCGCGCACGCCGCCGTCGGCGATCGCGCGCGTCGTGCAGTCGCTCGAGCCCGACGTGGTCGCGCTCTCGGTGACGATCCCGCCCTTGCCGTCGCGCGGGCGCGAGCTGATCGACGCTTACGCCGACGCGTGCCCCTGGACGCCGTGGGTCGTGGGCGGCGACGCCGTCACCGGCCTGCGCCCCTGGGTGGAGGCGCGCGGCGGCATCCTCGGCGACGCCGATCCGCAGGACCTGCGCCGCGCCATCGACCGGGCGCTCGCCGAGAAGCGTCGCCGCCTCGCCGGCAAGAGCAGCTGAATCGGCGTCCCCGATCGATCAGGGATCGACGACGCGCACGTCGAGGAACCAGCTCCCCGCGTCGAGCACGAAGCCGTCGATCTGGATGTAGTACGTGCCGGCGCCGAGCTGGAGGTCGAGGTAGCTGCGCTTGGCCGAGTAGCCCACGGCGCAGCCCATCGGCACTTCGGTACCCGGGCAGTTGGGGCCTTCGCGGACGTCGAGCACGGTGCTGTAGGCGGAGCCGCTCATGTCCAGCACCACGCGCTTCGGCGTCGCCAGCGTCAGCTTCAAGAGCTGATCCGGCGCGCCGCCCTGGGGCACGCCGCCTTGATCGCAGCCGGCGTTGAAGTTCGCCGTCGCGTTCGCGGTGTTGCCCTGAAAGAGGCCGCCGCTCGGCGGGATCGTGAAAGCGTCGGCGCAAGCGTCGGCGAAGGGGACGAGCTTCGACGGGACGGCCGGCCGCACGAACGCGGTGATCTGCGTGTCCTGTCCGCCGTTACTCTCGCTCACCACGCGGTAGTTGCCCGCGGGCACGTTGTGCTTCGCGGTGCGCACCGGCGAATTGCTTCCGGTCCCGCAGGCGAGCTGATCCGACGGCGCGGCGCACGCCGCCTGCGCGAGCTCGATCGCGCCGGTGTCGCCGGACCCAATGCGCTGGACCAGGAGCACGTCGGAGGCGACCGCGAGATCGAGCGCATACGCCGCGTCGATCGCGCCGGGGAGGCAGCCGAGGTTGAGGTCATCCTGGTGCCCCGCGAGCACGACGGTGGTGGTCTTGTTCGGCACGAGGATGGGCGCGCCGAGGCAGGTCTCGTCGAGGGGCAGCGGCGTCGGCGGCGAGGCCTCCACCGTCACGTTGGCGACCGTCGGAGCGCTGGCCGAGACCGCGACGTAGTACGTGCCCGCCGCGAGCGCGTGCCGGAAAACATGCGCTGACGCGCCGGTCTGGCAGGCGATCTCGTCGCCCGGGAGCGCGCAGCCGACGCCGCGGAGCGAGATCGAAGGGAACCCGTCGCCGTCCGCGGACGAGGCGTAGACGTCGACGTCCGACGCCGTCGCGAGCGTGAAGCTGTACACGAGCTCGCCGAGCGGGGCGGTGCAGGCGCTCGCCAGATCCTTCGCGGCGTCGAGGATCGACGCCGCGAAGGGGATCCCGATCACCACCGGCGCGGCGGTGCCGCACGTCTCGTTCACTGGCAGCGGTTGGGGCGGCAAGATCTGCACGTCGAGCGTGATCGCCGACGCCTGGCTCGTCGCGACGTAGATCGGCAGCGCCGTCATCTTCGTCGTGCTCCCGAGCATCCGCCCGCGGACCTTGGCGAGCTGCCCGCCCTGCGCGCCCGGGTACGACACGCCGCAGGCGAGCTCGCTCGTCGGATCGCCGCACTGGCCCGCGATCGCGAACGAGGCCGGCGCGTACGGGGTGCGCAGCGTCAGCTCCACGTCCACCGGCGGGCCGGGCGGGAGCAGCAGCGCCGCGACCACGTCGGCGGCGCCGGGCTGGTTCCCGGGCCCGCACGAGGTGGCGTAGTCGAAATGCGCGCCCGACGTATCGAGCGCGTACGAGCCGGCGCCGGTGATCTCGAGCGGCTCCGTGCACGTGTCGTTCTGCGGCGAGATGCACGACGCTTCGTCGATCACCCCGTCGCAGTCATCGTCCTTCTGGTTGCTGCAAATCTCCGGTTGCTTCGAGGAAACCAGGGGATCGGTGTCGTCGCAGTCCCCGCCGCCGGTGCAGTGGATGTCGGGATCGCCGTCCTCGTCGGCGTCCCGGGGCCCGTGCTTGCACGCGTGCGTGGGCTCGTCGCAGACGTCGATGGTGCACGAGCTCTCGTCGCTGCACCCGACCGGGGTGCTGGCGACGCAGCCGAGCTTGTTGTCGCAGCGCTCGACGCCGTCACAGAAGAACGTGTTCTGACAGGTCGCGTTGTCGGGCGCGAAGCGGCAGCGCCCCAGCGTGAGGTCGCATTTGTCCATCGTGCAGGCGATGACGTCGTCGCACTGCCCGTCGTCGACGCAGGGCCCCCCGAGCGTCGGATCCACGGTGGGGCCCCCGTCATCGGGGAAGCCCCCTGCGCCGCCGCCCCCCTCGCCGCCAGTGGATCCGCCATCGGGAACGAAGGGATTGGGCACGCCTTCGTTGCACCCCATCCAGAGGGCGAAGGCGAGCGGCACCAGGAGCGCGAAGGATTTCGGAGCGGTTCTCGTCAAGGCGCCTCATTTTGAGCGTAGCAGGGTCGCCCGCGCTCTGGCATCATCGCGCGGCACTCGTCAGCAGCGCGGGGCGCACCCGGGCAGGATGAACACCGGTGACCTCCGATCGACTTACCCGAAATGAGCTGACCTGGCTTCTCGCGCAGGAAGCGCGCAGCGCGGCGCAGAAGCTCCGTCAAGGCGTGGGCATCCCGATGGGGCTGGAGGCGATGCCGCCGCCGGTGATCATCGAGGAAGGCACGGGCGGCGTCGAGAGCACGCTCAACCGCCTCGACGACGCGGTGAACATGCTCGCGTCGCTCCACGGGCACACGACGACCCGCGGCCGCCGCGGGAAGATCGACGTCGCCGCCCTGGTGTGGGAGGTCTCGCCCGAGGCCCGCGTTCAGCTCGAAATGGGCGAAGGCACCGCCGTCTTCGGCGACGAAGCCGAGCTCCGGCGCATGCTCCACGTGCTGATCGGCATGAGCGGGGATCCGAGCAGCACCGGCGGCACACCCAGTGTCACCGTTCGTCGCAACGGCGACGAGGTCCGCATCGGCGTCAACCTTGGCCCCGACACCTCGACCAGCTTCGAGACCGAGCGCGTGTGGCTCTCGCGCATGGCCGTGCGCTACGGCGGTCGCCTCGAGCTCGACGGCGCGACGCGCACGCTGATCCTCGGGGCCGACATCGACACCCACCGGCGCGAGCTGGAGAGCTTGAAGCGCGAGCTCGCCGCCGCGCAGGCGCAAGGCGAAGCCTACGCGCGCGAGCTCGCGGTGATGTTCAACCGCGAGGTCTCCTCGATCCCCGGCCCCCCGCTCATGCCGGGATCGATCTCGGTGATCCCGCCGCTCTCCTCGCGCTTCCCCGTCAGCGGGGACGGGCTCGCCGTCCTCGTGGCCTCGGTTCGCGCCCTCGGCGCCGACCTCCGCGGCATCCTCTCCGCCATCGGCCGCGACATCGCTCCGCTCCGCGATCGCGAGGGAGAGTCCGGCGAAATCGCGGCCTCCGTCGGGCGTCACGTCACCGGCGCGTCCGAGGTCGTGGCCGATCTCGCCCGCCTCGGCGCCTGCCCGATCGGCGAGCTCCACCGCTCCTCCGACGTGGCCGATCTGGTGCGCGAGGTCGTCCAGAGCGACCAGGTCCGCGCCGCCCGCCACGAGGTCCGCGTCGTCGTCAACGCGCCGGATCACCTGGAAGAGAACGTTCCTGCTGCGTCGCTCAACGTCCTCGTCCACGCGCTGCTTGACCACGCGATCAGCGCCTCTCCCCCGGGCTCGGAGGTCATCCTCACGCTCGCGGACGACGCGAACGGCCCCCAGATCACCTTCGACGACGCCGGCCCGGCGCTCTCCCCCACGGCCCGCAGCGGCCTGTTGAGCCGCGACTTCGAGGCGATCGCCCTCGGCCGCCCCCGCGCCTTGTCGCTCATCGCCGCCTACGCAGTCGCGGCGCACCTCCGCCTCACGCTGGACATCGAAGACGGCCCCCTCGGCGGCACCCGCGTCCGCCTCACGCTGCCGCGCACCGTCTTTTGACTTTCTCTACGTGAGAAATCGTCCGCAAAAGCCGGACGATTTCAATTCCCTGCATCGGGTACCCGAATATCCTCCTCGTGAAGCCTTTTGCCTCACGAGGGTGGATCATGGTTGGTCAGCTGAGTTTCGGCCTGGGCGCGCTCCTCCTGGCGACCGTCGGCATCAGTTGCACCTCGGAGATCACCTTCCCCCCGAGCGGCAGCAGTAGCAGCGGCGGCGTGGGAGGCGCGGGCGGCTCCGGTGGCTCCGCGCTGGACGCCGGCCCTGACGTGATCGATGCAGGCCCGCCGGGCCCGTGCGTCATGGCGGCGGATTGCGTCGCCCAGTCCGACACGTGCAACCTGGGCACCTGCGTCAACGGCACCTGCGTGAAGATGCCCTTCAACGAGTTCGCCTCGTGCGACGACGGACAGTTCTGCACCGAGAACGACGTCTGTCAAAGCGGCCAGTGCGTCGGCGGCAAGCAGAAGTCCTGCCCCGCGCCGGGCTCCTCCTGCCAGGTTGGAGTCTGCGACGAGGCGCTGAAGGCCTGCTCGAGCACCGCTGGCAACGATGGCAGCCCGTGCGACGACAAGAACTCTTGTACCGGTACTGGCGTCTGCAGCGCGGGCACCTGCAGCGCGGGGCAGCCGATCGATTGCTCGTCCCTGGACGGCCCGTGCTCCGTCGGCGTGTGCGATCCGGAGACGGGCTGTAACTCCGTCCCCGGGAACGAGGGTGGCTTTTGCGACGACGGCCAGAATAACCCCTGCATCACCGGCAAGTGCGGGCAAGGCGCCTGCAACTCCGTCGCCGCGAACGAGGGTGGATCTTGCGACGACAAACTCTTCTGCACGATCGGAGATCATTGCCATAACGCGGTCTGCGTCGGCGGCGGCCCCAAGCCCTGCGCCCCGCCGGGCGGCTGCTACATCGCCTCCTGCAACGAGCTCAACGACACCTGCACGGCTGTCCCCGGCAACAACGGCGCTGCGTGCGACGACTCCAACGTCTGCACCAAGAGCACCACCTGCCTCAACGGCTCTTGTACCAACGGCCTCGCCACCAACAACGGGGCGATGTGCGACGACGGGAGCACCTGCACCAGCGCGACGACGTGCTCGGCCGGCGTCTGCGGCGGCGGCGTGGGCCCCACGGTCTACTTCGCCGACGATTTTCACGACAGCTCCAAGGGCTGGCTCCTCGGCCCCGAGTGGCAGATCGGCTCCGCGAAGGCCTCGCAGGACGGGCAGCTTGGGGCTGATCCGAGCGAGGATCACACCCCTACGGCCGACAATGGCGTAGCCGGAGTCGTCCTCGGCGGGAACGAGGAGGTCATCATCCACCCGTATTACTACCTGGAGAGCCCGCCCTTCAACACGGCCGGCGCCACAGGAAAGGTGGTCCTCGGCTTCCAGCGCTGGCTCAACAGCGACTACGATCCGTACATGCACAACCGGGTCGAGGTCTATACTGGCTCTCAGTGGCTCGTCCTCTGGGAGAGCGGCTCTGCCCCCGGAATCCAGGATTCCCCGCCCGAGGGCCCGGGGTGGACGTTCCAGCAGTTCGACATCACCAGCTACAAGAACGCGGCGATGAAGGTCCGTTTTGGCTTCGACGTCCAGAAGAACGACGCCTTCTCCGTCGGCTCGTGGAACCTCGACGATGTCCTCGTCTCCAACGCCGCGTGCCCGTGAGGGCGGCCTCTCACTTCAACGACAGGTTGAATGAGAGCCCGAGGCTCACCCGCACCTCGTGGGTGAGCCCGACGTCTCTCGTGCTCGGTGAGAGTCGATAACCCCCCTCGAACACCGCCGCGATCGGCTCGTCGTTCAGCGCGAGGAGGATCCGCTCCACCCGTGCGTTCGCGCTCGCGGCGACCCTCCAGATACCCTCGCTCGTCCAGTGAGGCACGATCTCGCCGCGGCCATCGACGAGCCACAGGCCATCTTCGCTCTGGGTCCGGAGGCGCAGCGAGGTGGCCGTCATCGGCGCGACCCGGTGAAGCACCTTCGACGTCTGGAGCGAAGGCGCCCCGTAGGTGTCGATATCGTAGCGCGCGCCAATCCCGATCTCGAAGCTGCGGCCGATCACCCCGGAGCGCCAGGGATCGAGGATCATCGCCGCGTGCATCACCCCGGCACGGACGATGGGAACGCGCGCGCCGCCCGCGGAGGTGACCGGCAGGCGCTCGGGAATACCGACTTGACCCAGCTGCATCTCGAATCCCACGTCGAACGGAAACGCGAGGCTGACCGGCGGCGACGAGGGCAAAACGATGCTCGGGAGCTCGTCGTGGCGGAGGGCCGTCACGGCGTACACAGCGGCGTCGAACGCGGGCAGAGGCTGCGCGGCGCGGCGATGAGGGTGAATCCATCCCGACACGAAGCGGTGATCGATCTGCCAGACGATCTTCTCTTTCCCTTCGCCCCTGGTCGCGATCTGGCGGTAAGCGATGCCTGCCGTCACCTCGGGCGCCTGCGATACGGCCCCGTCCCGCGCACCGCCGAGCCCGAGCGCGTCTCCGAAGCCGAGCCGGATCCGGCTCTCGGGATCGAAGCGAACCCTGAAAGCGTGGCCTTCGGGGCTGGTCTGATACCCCTCTTGCGCCTGGACCGGAGACGATGACAACGAGGTCACCAGCGCCGCCGCCGCGATCAACGAGGCGTGGAGTCGTGGGATGGATCCCTTCGAGCTCACGGATCCTCGAGCTCCTGCATCGGCTGGAACACCCGCGGAGGCGCCCAGAACGAGAACCGGAGCCCCGCGCTGAACCCGAGCTCGAAGCTGCGCGCGCCCGCCGCCGGATCGTCCCGCGAGCCGCCCGTCGCCGCGAGGCGGACGGAGAAGGGTTGATCGTTGACGGCGATGAGCACCCCTTCGTAGGCGATGGTGGCGTTGACCCAGTTCCTGGACTCGCCGGCTCGTTCCCCGCCGAGGAGCGTCGGCCGCCGGTAAAGGACGTTCATTTGCAGCGAGTGGAGCCCGCCCTCGCCGAGGCTGAAGCGCGAGCGGACCGCGCCGGAGAACCCCGCATAGCCGACGCCGGTCTTCAGCCCTCGGGAGGCGATCGCGGACCGGTTCTCCCAGTACTCGCCGAGATCGGCGCCGGCCTCGATACGAACGTTGCTGTAGAGATCGCTCGATTGCCAGGGGTTCCAGGCGGCGTGTACCTCGGTGAACTCCATGTCGAGCGTGTTCCGGAACGCGGGCGGGCGATCGTTGATGGCGAGCACCCGGAAGCCCCAGCCGAGCGGCGTAGCGACCGGGTAAACGCGGGGAGGGCCGACGAACGTCGAGAGCCAGTAGGCCGGCCGTCGGTGCAGATGCTGGTAATCATAGGCGAACAGGAGGCCGTTGATCTCCAGATCCTTGAAGGTGGCTGTCCCCTCAAGGATGCGGAAATCGTGGCGCGAGCGCCCCTGGAGCGAGACCGCGCTGATGTGGAGCCCCGTCTCGGCCTGGCCGCGGCCAAAGCCGAAGGGCGAGCCCGAGGTGGCCGAGGGGAGCCGAGCGTCGCTCTTCTGGAAGCTCGGAATCCAGCTCGCGCCGACGTAGACGCGATTGAGGAGATCGAATTTGACCTGGAACGCTCGGCCGCGCTCGGAGCGAGCATAGCCGGGCGGGGTCTCGGCGATGGCGGGCTCGATCTTCGCGCCCCCCTCGAAGAGCGCTTGATACGATCGAGCGTCTTCGACGGTGAGACACTCTTGAACATGCTGGAGCTCGCCGCCCCCTTCCATTTCGTTGGGGGCGACGAGGCAGTGACGTTGCGCGGGCGGGCCGTCGCATTGAACGCGCACGACAGCGCCCTTGGGTGTCCGCATGCAGCGGATTGGATCGCTCCATCGCAAGGTGGGGCGCTCGTCGGCGCGGGCAGGCGCGGCGCCTCCGAGGCCAAACAACAGGCATACTGCGGGCATCAACGCCCATGTCGAAGATCGAAGCACATACCCTCCCAGGGGTGGTTCGAGGAGTGAAGTGCTTTGCCTCTGAGCACGGGTCGTGCCGTCGACGAGAGCCGACAAGTTTCCGGGTGTTCTGTGTTTTCGGAACAAACAGTGCGTAGTCGACCACGCGGATCGCGACGCTTTGCGGCGTGAACTCTTCGCGGAGCGTGAACGACGCGTGGCGGCAGCGCATCGCACCAGAATCGACGTGGACCTGATCCGCCCTCAGGGGAGATACTGGCCCCCGTGTCGACCGGGGACGTGACAGCAGGAGAGGGGCTCGAAGTCGATCTGCCGGTCGGCGAGGATCGCGACGCGCCCCTGGCGATGTCGGAGCCTTCGCCCCTGGAGGGCCTCGTCGAGCGACAGTGGTCGCGGCTTTATGTGGTGCTGGCGGCGCCCGGCGGCGCGACCGAAGGCGTCACCGCTGATCTCGGCGCGCGCCTCGAGGCTGCGATGGCGGCGCACGGCGCGCGGGTCTCGCTCCTCGTCGACGGCGCCGCGCTGGCGCTGCTCTCGGGCCGGGGCACCCGCGCCGATCAGGCGATGAGGGCCGCGCGGACGGCGCTGGCGCTGGGCGCGGCGCTGCCCGGCGCGCCGGTCGCGGCCGTCACCGGCGCGGGCTCGCGCGTGGATGAAGTGCCGCTGGGCGACATGGTGGAGCGCGCCGCGCGCATGCTCGCGGCGTCCTCGAGCACGCCGGCGATCCTGCTCGACGAGCCCCTCGCCGCGCTGCTCGCCGGGCGCTTTTTGATCCGCAACGACGCGCGGGGGCTGCTGCTCGAAGGCGAGATTGATGGCAAGCAGGAGTCAGCGCGGTGAAAAGTCAAGCGACGCGCGAAATCCGCTATGTTTGCCCTGTGATCGCCTCTTGACCGCTCCTGAGAAGCGACCCACTGTAACCCCGTCTTCGCGGTGCGCGCTTTCTACGCGCTCCCGAGCTCCGGCGGTCGCGGTCTCTGCGCCCGCCGCACTCATTTTCGGGAGGTTGACTTGGTTTCCTTCCTGATGTCACTCCTCGCGTGGGCCAACGTCCCCTTCACCGCCGTCCTCTCCATCGCGGTGGTGTTCGCGCTGATCCAGATGAGCGGAGTCCTCGGCTTGCTGGCCGGCGGCGACCACGACGGGGACGCCGATCACGACGTCGACGCTTCGGGTCACGACGCGGACGCGGACGCTGATGCGGACGGCGACGCGGGCCACGATGCGGACGCCGATCACGATCACGACGCCGATCAGGAGAACGCGTCGAGCGCGGGCCCAGGCCTCCTCGCCGGGCTCGGCGTCGGCAAGGTGCCGCTCTCGATCATCTGGCAGACCTACGCCGTCGCCTTCGGCCTCGCCGGCATCATCGGGAACACGATCTACCTCGGCTACGCGCGCTCTCTCCCGCCCTACACGCTGGCGTGGACGCTGCCTCTCGCGCTCGTCTTCGGCTACCTCGTCACGCGCCGCCTCGGCCGCGTCCTCGCGCTCGTCGCCTCCGATCCGAGGTACGAGGCGACCACGCGCAAAGAGCTCGTCGGCCACACCGGCGTGGTGATCTCGTCGAAGATTTCGAGCGAGTTCGGCGAGGTGCGGCTGATGGACAAGACCGGCCATATGCTCCGGATCATTTGTCGTACGCGGGACTCCGAGCCGACGATCGCCGAGGGGCGCGAGGTGGTGATTGTCGAGTACGACAAGAGCGGGGACCACCTCTTCGTCGCTCCGCTCGATGAAGGCGTCGAGCCGCAGGATGAAGGCCGCAAGGCCAGGCCGTAGTCACGCCCGGGCGCGGCCGAAACGCAGGAGAACGCCATGTCGCTCATCGAGAAACCAGAAGTCCAAGTCATCTTGCTGGCGATCGTCGTCGTCGTCGTCTTGCTCTCGGCGATCGCCGTGACGTTCGCGCGCTTCTACCGACGCTGCGGCGCGGACGAGGCGCTCGTCCGCACCGGCTCGGGCGGCAACAAGGTGGTGATCGGCGGCGGCGTCGTCGTCTACCCGATCCTCCACCAGCTGCTCCGCGTCTCGCTCCGATCGATCAAGCTGTCGGTCGAGCGCTCGGGCCGCAATGCCCTCGTCACGCGCGACAAGATCCGCGCAAACGTGACCACCGAGCTCTTCATCAAGGTCGAGCCGATCCAGGAAGACGTGATGTCGGCGGCCCGCTCCTTCGGTGAGCGCAACCTCGACGAGCACGCGATCGGGGAGCTCATCGAGGGCAAGCTCACCGACGCGCTCCGCTCGGTCGCGGCCAACCAGACGTTCATGGATCTCCACGGGCAGCGCAAGCAGTTCGCCGAGCACATCCAGACGGCGCTCTCCGAGGAGCTGAAGAAGAACGGCCTCACGCTCGAGAACGTCTCGATCACCGCGCTCGCCATGGTGCCGGTGAAAGACCTCGATTCGCAGGACGTGTTCGACGCCGAGGGCCTCCGCGCCATCACCGAGAGCGTGCAGTCGAACGCCGAGAAGACCAACGCGATCCAGCGCGAGAAAGAGCTGGCGATCAAGCTCCAGAACGTCGAGGCCAAGAAGCGCGGCCTCGCGGCGGAGCAGGATCAGGCCCAGGCGGAGGCCGATCAGTCGCGCCGCGTCGCCGAGTACTCGGCGACGCAGAAGGCCGAGCAGGCGCAGGCCGTGTACCTCCAGAACAAGGCGCAGGAGACGGCGCGCATCTCCACCGAGCAGGCCATCGCCGTGGCCCAGCAGTCGCGGCTCCTCGTCGAGCGCGAGGCGCTGATCGCGGCGGAGAGGGCCCAGGAGACGGCGATGATCGCCAAGCAGCGGAGCATCGAGGCCGCGATGATCGAGAAGGACAAGGCGGTCCAGGCCGCCGAGATCGATCGCCAGAAGGCCCTCGAGGCCGCGACGATCGAGAAGCAGCAGGTGATCGAGACGGCGGAGATCGTGAAGCAGCAAGCGATCGAGACCGGCCGTATTTCCAAGCAGATCGCGGTGACGCAGAGCGAGGAGCAGGCGGCGCGCGCCGGCGCGTTGAAGGCCCAGGCGCAGGCCGCGATGGAGCAGGCGACGCAGGCCATCGTCACGGTCGAGGAGACCGCGAAGGCCAACCGCGAGAAGGCCATCGCGATCATCAAGGCCGAGGAGAGCGCGCAGCAGTCGAAGATCGCGGCCGAGCGCGAGGCCTTCAAGCTCAAGCTCGAGGCGGAGACGCGCGCGGCGGCGGTGAAGGCGCAGGCCGAAGGCGAGGCCTCGGCGAAGCGAGCGCAGGCCGACGGCGAGGTCGCCAGGGCGCAAGGCGCGGCGCAGGCGCAGCAGTTCCAGGCCGACTCCGCCGCGAAGGTGGTGCGCACCGAGGCCGAGGCCGAGGCCGATCGCATCCGCATCTCGGCGCAGGCCAAATCCACCGCCGCCACGCAAGAAGCGCAGGCGATGATCGCGCTGGCCGAGGCGACGCTCCGCCGCGGCGAGGCGGAGGCCGAGAGCCGGCGCAAGCTGATCGAAGCGGAGAACCTGGTGTCGACCAAGTTCCTGTTCCGCGACATCGCCCTCAAGGCGCTCGAGGTGCTGCCCGACGTGACGCGCGAGCTGATGACGCCGGCCAAGTCGATCAGCGAGATCAAGGTCCTCCAGCTCCAGGGCCTCGGCGGCTCCGGCGGCGGGAATGGAGAGGCGAACAGCGGCGCGCAGTCGGCCTTCGGCGTGGCCTCGCCGGTGCTGAAGACGATCCTCGAAGCGGGCGCCGCGTACCCGCTGCTCCGCGAGATGATGCAGTTTTCGCAGGTGGATACGGGCAAGCTCGCGGACAAGGCGCGCGCGCTCCTGAGCACGCTGCCCGACGAGGTGAAGCGCGTGATGGACGCGGATCCGGCGCTCTCCGCCAAGCTCGCCGAGCTCACCCGCACGCCTTCGGGCGCCGGCATCCACGTGAAGCAGGCGCCGGGCGCCGCCGCGCCGCCGAGCGTTCTGTAACGGCATGAGCACGCTGCCCGATCCCGACACAGCGGCTCTCTCGGCCCTTGGCCAGATCGCTCGCGGCCTGCTCACGTCGCAGGCCGGCGGGGATCTCTCCTACGGGACGCTGAAGAGCGGCTTTCGCGAGGCGATGAAGCGCGATCCGCTCGACTCGCTCGCCGCGGTGGTGCTGGGCGGCTCGTACCTGTTTTACCTCGCCGAGAAGGGGCGGAATCCCAAGGTCGAGTCATTCTGGGACGCCCTCAACTTCATCACCACGTGCCTCTCGGTCGGGTACGACGACGTCTACGCGAAGACCGATTCGGGCAAGGCGCTTGCATCCTTCGTGATGACGTTCGGGCCGGCGCTCGCGGCCGCCGCGCTCGATCCGCCGGCGAGCGAGATCGCGGCGCCCACGGTGACGGTGAGCCCGGAGTCGCTCGAGGTGCAGAAGGCCATCCTCCAGCGGCTCACGGCGATCCAGGCCGCGCTCGAGGCGAGCGTCGTCGTCAGCAAGGACGCGGCGCCCCCCGCGTGAGCGCACCTCCAGATCGCGCCGGTCGGTGACCGCTCGCGCGCGATCCGGTACTCTCCGCGATCCAGGTCATCCATGTACCGCAGCGCCCCCTCGCCGACTCGCCTCAGCATCGCCGCGCGCACCGCCGCGGGGCGGAAGCTCAAAGGCAACCTCGACGCCTACGTCGTCACCGATTTCGATCGCTGCGTCGCGCGTGATCCTCTCGAAGCGGCCGAGTCGATCTCCGGCCTCGCGGGGATCGGGCTCGCCATCTTCAGCGGCCATTTTCTCGACTGGTCCCGCGACGTCGCCGAGGTTCAGAAGGCGGTCAACACCGGCTTTCGCATCGCCAACATCGCCTCGGGCGCGGTCTTCGAAGGCCTCACCCAGCAGGGCGCGCCGCGCGGGGACGGGGAGATGCGCCGCCGCCTCGGCGAGATCCTCTGGGGCGCGCACAACACTATCCAGGGCGCCGCGCGCGATCGTCGCTTCATCGACACCGCGGCCTCGGCCACGGTGGCCGTCGTCCAGCGGGAGCGCGTCGAGATCGCCCAGGCCGGCGAGACGCGCGCCTACCACCGCCGCGGCAATCGCCTCGTCCAGATCACTCGCGGGGAGCGGATCGAGGACGCGCCACAGTACCCGATCAACGTGCCTCCGTTCGCGCCCGTCAACCTGATCGTCCGCTCTCTTGGCGTCCCCGTCCCGATCGAGCCCAGCTACTTCACCATCGATCTTCGCCCCGGCGACACGCTGCTCCTCTGCACTCGCGGCCTCACGGCCGTCCTCGGCGACAGCGACATCCTCGACATTCTCCGCCGCCACGAGGCCCCGGCCGCCGCCTGCAACGCGCTGGTGAAGGCCGCCGTCGACGGGCGCGGCGAGCACAACGTCACCGTCGTCGCGGCGACGCCGATCGTCGTGGCCGACGAGCCGCAACAGCACAGCGGCTGGCGCTGAGACTCAGAGTCTGAGCAACAATTGACGGCACGCCGTGTGCTACGTGCGCGCCCGTTGTATACAATGTGCAGCGCGCGACGGATGGTGAGCGCTCTGCGTCGAGGTTTCTGCCGCGCGGAGT
>Ga0105048_10000458_pt1 | contig 62468 bp, 48 predicted proteins | sample MAT05_FD_78382 | JGI IMG/M metagenome (GOLD analysis project Ga0105048, IMG submission 78382) | Freshwater microbial communities from Lake Fryxell liftoff mats and glacier meltwater in Antarctica - MAT-05 | ecosystem: Environmental > Aquatic > Freshwater > Ice > Liftoff microbial mat | place... | reverse complement strand
TCCCGAACGTGTATGACGGCGTCTACGCCCTGTGGGTCAAGCACGCGCAGCACCTCGCCGCATCCGTCCCGGTGACGGTCAGCGCGCCAACGATCCCCGTCGCGGTCGGTGCGCTGCGCGCGGGCGACGCCAACAACAATAACCACGTCAATATCACCGATTATTCGATCCTGGCAGCCAGCTACGGTAAATCGTCCGGCACAGCGGCCTACGACGCCCGCGCCGACTTCAACGGCGATAACACCGTCACTGTCAGCGATTACTCGCTGCTGGCGGCGAATTTCGGTCTGGTCGGCGCGCCGAACCCGTCACCGGAGGGCATGATGAGCGCCGCACTATCCGATGTGACTCCGCCGGAGCTGGCGCACGCCGCGATCACGCTCGAAGGCGCACCGCGTGGCGGCGCCCGTATCGGGCGGACGTTCACGCTGACCGTCCGCGCCGGGAACAATGACAGCGCCGGGGCGGGCGTTGTCGCCAGCCAGATCGACGGACTGGACGTGCATCTGCGTTTCGACCCGGCGCGGCTGCAAGTCGTCGCGGTGACGCCGGGGACGGCGCTCGATCAGGTGATCGTCGCCACCTTCGACAACGCGACAGGCGCGATCGAGGTCGCGGCGGGCGAACTGGGCGGCTCGGTGACGGGGCGGTTCAGCGCCTTCACGGTAACATTCCGGGCGATCGCAGCAGGGACGACGACGATCGACGCCGACGCGCCGACCGCGCTGGCATACCAGGGCGCGACCATCAGCCCGGCGCTTGCGTCCGCGTCGGTGACCGCGCGCTGACATAGCACGCGACGACAGATAAATGATGTAAGGGTGACGCGCCGCACGGCGGTGCGTCACCCTTATTCATGACTGATTATTCCCGGAACATCGTCAGCGGGTCGATGCGGCGCGTCTCGCGCAGCGACAGCGGAAACACGCGATCGCGCCGATCCGGGTCGCACACGCGCACCTCTAAATGCAGATGCGTCCCAAATGAATTGCCCGAGTCGCCCATCGCGCCGATCGGCGTGCCGGCGTTGACCGGCGCCCCTTTACTGACGAAAATGTCGTTCAGGTGGGCGTAGAAGACGAACACCCGCGCCGGACGCCCGCTGGTCAATCCGAGCGAGGCGACGGCACGTCGTCCGCCCTGCGACAATACGTCGAGTGCGTATTCGACGATCACCAGATGTCCAAACCCGTAATTCCAGGGTTTTTGCGGGTCGCTCAATGCTGCGCGCTGCTGCGCCGCCGACAAGCCGTGCAGTCGGAAACTCGGTCGTTCTGGTGTGCAGACATCACAGGCGAACGATCCCCATACCTTGCCGGGCGCCGCAGCCACGATTCGCATCCCTGGCGCGTTGACCGACGAGACATAATCGACGCCCTGATGCACGCCCGCCCCATAAGGCACATCGACGCCAAAGCGCCAGCCAATGCTGTAGCGGCGCCCGTCGGCGCTGCTGACCGGGGAGTCGTATTTTTCCGGGGGCAGCGGACGCTGTGACGGGTCGATCACGTCGATCTCCAGGTACATTTCGTGATCGAAGAAATTGCCCGTCGGGTCGCGCGGTTTCCAGATCGAACGGTAGATGCCCGGTCGCGTCGGCGCAGTCATGGTGACCGCGACCTCCCCGGATCGTCCGCGCCGCGTTTCGGGCAGCGGCACGCTCTCCGGTGCGCCCATGCGTTCGTCACGAATGTGGACGAGCGAGTAGGTATTGTCCCAGGTCGTGACGCCCGCATTGGTCAGGCGCCAGATTTTGGTGAAGGTCTGACCGGGCAGGAGCGGGGTGCCGTCAGGGATGGTCACGTCGGCGGCAAAACGCGCCAGACTCGGCTTGGGCTTCGCGGCGTCGGCGGGGACGACCACGATCTGCGTGTACAACAGGTCGCCGAAAAAGGCGCCTCCGGCGTTTTGCAGTTTCCACGACGATTGAAAGCTGCCAACCATCAGCGGGGCGATCAGATCGACGGCGATCTGTGCTGTCTCACCGGGGCGGGTGACCGGGATCGGTACGCTGGCGCCGCTGTTCATCGATAGATCGGCGAAGAACGCCAGGCGATACCCGGCGCCCCAGGTGGTCGTCCCGGTATTGCGCACCTGCCACACTTTCTTGAACGGCACACCCGGTTTGAAGGCAGTGCCATCGGGCACACTGACATCGGCGCCAAACTGGGCTTCATCGCGCGCGGGCACGGTCAGCGCCAGCAAGGGCGCCGGGTCGATCACCCGATCGACGACATAACCGCGCAAGCCGCTGTCGAGCTGCTGTACCGTCAGAAACAGCGCTGTTTGCTCGGCGCTGCCGCTGTCGCCCGCGTAGCCGATCACCTCGCCCGCATTGACAAACTGCCCTTCCTGCACAACCGCGCGGTCGAGGTGCCCATACCAGGTGGCGTAATTTTCGCCGTTCCAGTTGTGCCGGAGGATGACAAAGATACCGTAGCCCTCCGCGAAATTGCCCAGGCGCGAGACGACGCCGCGCTGTGCCGCCAGCACTTCGAGCGGACGTTCGGCGGTATCAGGAATGAACAACATCCCCTCGCGGCGCTGCACAAAACGCGAGTCATAATTGACCGGATCATCGAAACGTCCGCGTATCTGGTACGCCCATGTCATAGGCAGTTGCAGCCGAAATGCGCCGACATCTGGCGTGATCGGCTGGACGATCGGCTCGGTCGGCGTGCGCGTTTCCGGCGGCTCGATCGGCTTGGTCGGGATGACTGGATCGGGCTGAGGGGCGATGATGATCTTCGGCGGAATAACTCCGGTGTCAGGAACGACAGGACGATCCCCGATCGGCGTAATCGGTTCGGCTGGCTTGATCGGTTCGGGCTTTGGCGGCTGCGGGACATCTTCCGGCTGCGGCTTGGGCTGTGCGGCGATCAGCAGGAAGCGGGTCACATCGGCGCGATAGCCGCGCAGCAGGTCGCGCAGGCGCTCGTAATCGCCATGTATCTTAGCGATCGCATACAGGTCGCTGACGCCGACATCCGCCGGAGACGAGTCGAATGCCCAGGGCAGCACCGTAAACGCGCCCGCCCCGCGCCATGAGTCGATCTCGGCACGGTAGTATGCCGCGCGATCGCCGCTCTCGGCATGGTGCGCGCCGACCTCACCGATATAGAACGGCTTACCCAGGGCGCGCGCGATATCGACCTCGTTTCCTGCGTAGTTGCGTTCACCGTCGTGAGCGTAGTAGTGGATCGAGACCGCATCGATCGACGGCAGACCGTACAGTCGCCGTCCAAACTCAGCCGCCGTTTCACCATCTTCCAGCGCGGTCACATGGCGGCTGTTGACCAGCCCGGTACTGATCAGATGTGCTGGAGACAGACTCTTGAGCGTCTCGCTCACTTCACGGGCGTAACCCAAAAAGGCGGCGCTGGCTGTACGACGTGGGATACGCTGTCCGCCATCGCGCGGATGCAGCGCAAATTCGTTGCCGAGTTCCCACATCAGGATCGCCGGATGATCTTTGAAGGCGCTGGCAAACGCGCGCGCTTGCGGCAGATGCACGCCGCGCCAGGCGCCCGTCAGCCAAAAATCGGAGTTGTAATGTCCTTGAGTCTGGTTGTGCCAGCCTTCCGTGCCCTGGATGATGAAGCCGGCACCGGTCAGTCCGTCGTCCAGACACAGGATCGCCTGCATATTAAATTCATCGAGCCGGGTGAGGGCGGCGCGCACCTGATCGATACAGCGACCAGTGTCGAAATCACGATGACTGGCGAAGAAGCGCACTACTTTGACGCCGAGTTCGTTCAGCGCGACGAGCTGTGCGCGCAGGAGCGCCGCGCTGCTGTGCCGCACCGCCGATGTGCCGTAAAAGGCGAACTCGCGCATATTCACGCCTGTCCGCCAGGGAATAGTGATCATGTTGCCCCCGTTCGATAGAGGATGGGTCAGCGTAAGTTCGGCGTAGAGACACCCTGATTCGTGCCCCACTCAGGTCGCACACACTCTAAAGTACCAGCCGTCCCGTCGCCAACAGCAGCGCCACGCCGATCACGGCGACGTTCATGAACAGGAAGATCGAGAGGAACATCCGCTCGACCGCCGTCATCCCCAAAAATAATTTCACTTCGTTGATGTCGTCAAAGACGAAATCCATCGCGCCGTCGTCTTCTGCGATCGGCTCTGGTCCGCCGCGCAGCGAATCCAAGTCCATGTAGGTTCCTTTCACATAGCATCTGTACAGGCAGCGTCTATCAGGCGATCGAGACTGATTACACGATGAGTGTAACATCAATTCGGTTCGGCACCCTAAATCGGGCGAACAAACTCTGAAACTATCTGAAACCGTTTATTCGGCACGCCGCCACTGATTTTCCTCGGTCAGGACGAACACGATCTCGGTCGTGCCGATCCCCTGCCCGGTGACGATCGCACGCAGCGCCGTGCGTCCCTCTGCCGTGCTTTCCCTGATCACGGACGTGACCTCGATCCCGCTCGCTCCTTCCCGCCTCAGCAGATAGCCCAGATAGTCGCGCCAGTCGAGCCGGATCACGTCGAGCGGCTCACTGGCGATTCCGCCTAAGACGCCGATGCGGGTATCCGGTGTCAAACTATCGATCAGGCGCGCGGCGGCGAGGGTGCCATAATTTTCGATCAGGCTGGTGATCAGATGCGATCCGGTATCGACGCCGGAAAACTCCTCGATCAGGTATGCCTCGACCGCACCACGCAGATAGGCGGCATCGGTGCCGGGATCAACGGTGATGGCATCGGTCCACCGTCTGGTAATTAAGCCCGCCAGATCGCTCCGCAGCGCCCCCTCGAACGGAATATCGAGACGCGCGCGCGTCACATAAGGCGATGGCAGACGCACGCGCCAGGGATCATCGGCAGACCACCCCGGCGTCAGGTCGGGGTCAGGAACGATCTCGACCGTGATCGCGGGCAGTCCGCCACAGGCGAACAGCGCGCACAAGGCATCAAACCCACGCGGCAGTTCCGTCGCCATCGCCGCCGCGATCGGCGCATCGACCGACCGATAGACAACAGCGAATCGTTCGCCTGCATCCTCGAACATTCCGGCATCTCCCCAAAAGCCGTAGGCGGGCGGGACATGGCGCCAGCCCTCATCAAAACGCCAGTAGAACCAGATCACGCCATAGGGTACGCCGTCGATGATCTCTTCGATATGGACGCGCCCATTTTGTCCATCGAGCGTTACATCCAGCACCCGTCCAGTCAGCGTGACATCCTGCTGCAATTTAAGGGTCTGATAGGAGTCGAAGGCGTTTTGCTGCACCGACACCCATCCCGCGGTCACGTCGGGATCGCCCTCCGATCGCCACTGCGCGTCAAGAAAAGCAGCGCGGTCACCGAGGCGCAGCGCCGTCACTTCGTTTTCGACCGACACGCGCAGTCCGGCTTGCAGCGTGGTATCGACCTCACGCAGACGCAGCAGCGCCGCGCCGACGATCCCGATACCCGCCAGCGCAATCCCGATGATGAACAGGACGAACCGACGCTGTGCCGACCGCCGTTTGGCGCGGCTGGCGGGGTCTTCGCCGCTGCTGGTCTGACGATCTTTGCCACTGCTGGTCTGCCAATCGAGCTTGATACCCATAGGCTAATCCTGTGTTCCTATCGCTATGTCCCCGGCGATCACCCGCTGAAGCGCCCCCTCGGCGTCGGCTACCCATAACGTGCCGTCACGTTCAACTCGATCCGCTGTGCCAATAATCACTCCAGTTGGCGTATGGACGGTCACCGCACGTCCGATCATGTTCAAACGTCCACGCCATGCCGTGAAAATCGCATCGCTCCCCAAAAGCGCCGACCAATGATCGATACGCGCCAGCAGATTGACCAGAAACGCCGTGCGATCGACCGCCCCAACCACATCTTCCAGGCTGATCGCGCTGTCCGCCAGCGGTGACCCCGCAAAATCGACGCGCACGTTGATTCCGATGCCGACGATCGCGCCGATGCGCCGCTCACCCTGCCAGGTTGACTCAGGCAGCACGCCGCAAACCTTGCGTCCGCCGATCTGCACATCGTTGGGCCACTTGATGCCAGCTCCCGTCGCGCCCATAGCCGCGATCGTCTCTACCACCGCCAGCGCCGCCATCATACCGACATCGCTCATCGCGTTGGCGGGCGGATGCAGCACCACCGACAGCATCAGCGCCGCGCCCGGCGGTGACAGCCAGGCACGACCGAGACGCCCGCGTCCGCTGGTCTGCTGATCCGCGATCACGACGGTTCCAGAGGGCACGCCTTTTTCCAGCAGCGCCAGCGCGCGATCGCTGCTGCTGGCGATCGAGTCATAGAACTCGTGCGGGCGATCGCCCAATGCCAATGCTATCGTCTCGCGTGTAAGGTCGCTCATGATTCCTGCTTTTCGGCATTCGCATAGCGCTTATGTTATCATTTCTGCAAAAATGGGTTGGATGCTGGATGACGAACTATGGATCAGTTGTACACTCCCTGGCGCATGAAATATATACGCGGCGAGACCAAGCCCACCGATGGCGGCTGTGTATTTTGCGGTTTGGCGGCTGACCCGGATCATCCGCAGGTGATCGCCCGTTCGCCCCACGTCTTTGTGGCGCTCAACCTGTATCCATACAGCAACGGACACCTGATCGTCGTCCCATATGCCCATGTCGCCAGCCAGGAAATGCTGCCTGTCGAGGCGCTGACCGATCTGATGGTCACCGTCAATAAGGCGCTGGCGGCGCTGCGCAGCCTGTACGACCCTGCTGGATTCAATCTGGGCGTTAATCTGGGTAAAGCAGCGGGCGCGGGCATCCCTGACCACGCTCATTTTCATATCGTCCCCCGCTGGCAGAACGACGCCAGTTTCATGACCACCATCGGCAATACGCGCGTGATCCCCGATCTGATTGAAAATACGGCTGTCGAATTACGCGCTGTCTGGCAGTCGTTGTACAGCACTGTAGCGGCAATCACACCACAAAGGACAATCGATGACTCAGCATGAAGTCGTGATCCTGAGCGGGGCGCGCACCCCGATCGGCAGGTTTTTAGGGGGATTAGCGAGCCTGACCGCCGCGCAGTTAGGACAGATCGCCGTGCGCGAGGCAGTCGCACGGGCGGGAATCGACGCCGAAGATGTGAGCGAGGTGATCCTGGGCAACGTCGTCAGCGCGGGCGTCGGACAGGCGCTGCCACGTCAGGTCAGTATCGGCGCGGGTATTCCATCCAGCGTCGGCGGGTTGAGCGTCAATAAAGTCTGCGGCAGCGGCTTGAAAGCGGTCATGATCGCCGCCAACGCCATCAAAGCCGATGACGGCGTGATTTATATCGCGGGCGGGACGGAGAGCATGAGCAATGCCCCTTTCCTGCTGCGCGACCACCGCACTGGTTTCAAGTATGGCAAGACCGAGCTGATCGACGCGCTGCAAAACGATGGGCTATGGTGCAGTCTGTGTGATTGGGGCATGGGCAATGCCGCCGAATTTGTCGCGCGCGAGCTGAATGTGACTCGCGCCGAACTGGACGACTATGCCTTTACCAGCCACATGCGTGCCCATTTCGCCACCACGCAGGGGCATTTCGCAGACGAGATCGTCCCAGTCTGTATCAACGGCAAACATGAGGACACGATCATCGACCGCGACGAGTCGATCCGCCCCAGTACGACCGTCGAGGCGCTGGCAAAGCTCAAGCCCGCGTTTGAGCAGGACGGAGTCGTCACGGCAGGGAACGCACCGGGCATGAACGACGGCGCCGCAGCAGTCGTGGTGGCATCGCGCGCCTATGCCGAGTCGAAGGGAATCACGCCTTTGGCGCGCATCGTAGCGTATGGTCAGGCGGCGGTCGATCCGGCGTGGTTGTTCTATGCCCCGGTCAAGGCGATCCCGATCGCGCTGGCGCGGGCGGGCTGGACGATGGCGGATGTCGATCTGGTGGAGTTGAACGAGGCGTTCGCGGCACAGGTGGTCGCAGATGTGAAAGGCTTGGCAAAGGACGGCTTCAAGCTGCCGTATGAGAAGCTCAACGTCAACGGCGGGGCGATCGCCCTCGGTCATCCGATCGGCGCATCGGGGACGCGGGTGCTGATCACGCTGATCCACGCCCTCAAACAACGCGGACTCAAACGTGGGATCGCGTCGTTGTGCCTGGGAGGGAGCGAGGCAGTGGCAATGGCGGTCGAGCTGATTTAGCGCATTTGATCGGACGCATTTTTATGCGCTCCTAGGGTGAAGTCAAGTCCAACGAGGCGCTCTCATCGTCTGGTTCCGGCTCGAACGTCACCCGCTCGAACACGTCCGCCAACAGCAGACGCGCGCCGATCGACGGCAAATTGATGGCTGCATCCAGACCATCCGCCGTGCGAAACTGCCAGATTTCACCGTCCTGGCGGATATATTGTTCTATGCGCGGACGATCCTGCGCGATCAGAATATATTCCTGTACAGACGGGACGGCGCGATACGAGGCGAATTTTGCGCCTCGATCATAAGCTTCCGTTGAAGCGGATAGAATCTCGATGATCACGGTCGGATTCAGCAAAACATCGCGTTTATTATCGTGAAACTGGGGTTCGCCGCACACTACGATAAGATCGGGATAGACATAATCACGCACACGAATCCGCACTTTCGTGTCCATGCCCACGACGCGACAAGATGTCGGGCGCAGTTGACTGTGCAGCGATGCACCAACGTTGAACGTAATCGTTGTGTGTTCAATCAAGGCACCCGCCATAAGAAAAACCTCCCCGTTTACGAACTCGTGCCGCTCGCTGCTGGCGCGTTCAAAGTCGAGATATTCTTCTGACGTCATGCGTTTTACGGATTGCGCGATCATCGTAACCTCATAGATATCGTGTACTGAATACACTGAGTATAGCGCCAAAAGTGGAGTGGGCAGCTGACCACCTCACCCCATTTTTCAGCGGATTGCCTACAGCGACAGCGCCTCAGCCAGCTCCAGCCCTTCAGCCAGCTCCAGCCCTTCAGCCAGCGGCTCACGGCGATGCAGTGTCGCGCGCAAGCCGTCTTTCGGACGCAGCGTGATCAGCGGCTCCAGAGCTACAGTCTGATCGGGGTCGATCGCCACCTGATAGCGCTGCGCGATCGTCGCCAGCACCAGGCGCGCCTCCATCGACGCGAATGCGTTGCCGATGCACACGCGCGGTCCGCCGCCAAATGGAAAGTAGGCATAGCGCGGCAGCGATTTGTCAAAATCGTTCGCCCATCGCTCTGGCAGGAACGCATCGGGTTCAGCGAAATAACGCGGATCGTGGTGCTGTACCCAGGGCGAGATGAAGATCACCGACCCTTTCTCGATCGTGTACCCGTCGATGTGCAGGTCTTCCTGGGGCGTGCGCCCATTCAATATCCACGCCGGGGGATAGAGCCGCATCGACTCTTTGACGATCCAGTCGGTGTATTTCAGACTCGACAGGTCGGCGGTCGTCGGGGTGCGTCCGCCTAATACAGCGTCCAGTTCGGCGTACAGCTTCGCCTCGACCTGAGGATGGCGACCGAGCAAGTACCATGTCCATGCCAGCGCGTTGGAGGTCGTCTCGTGTCCGGCGAGGAAGAGCGACACCGCTTCGTCGCGCACCTCTTGATCGGTCATCCCGACTCCGGTCACTTCATCCTGTGCCGCCAGCAGCATACTCAGGAGATCGCCGTGATCCTCACCGCTCGAACGACGTGCCTCGATGATCGGCAGCATGATGGCATCGACATGAAGCACCGACCGCCGGATCGCGCGATTTTGCGGCGTCGGAATCCATGCTGGCAGGGTAAATCCCTGCTTGTACTGCTCTTCGCCTTCATGATTGATCACATGTACACTGTCACCAATGCCGTCGGCGTGATCGCTCACATCGGCGTCGTACAGCACCTTGCTCACCACATACAACGTCAGCCTGGTCATGGCGTCGTGTATGTCGATCGCCTGACCATCGCGCCAGCCGTCGAGCATCTGAAGGGTGTACTCGGTGGTCACACGCCCATAGGCGTCGATGCGTTTGTGGTGAAAGGCGGGCTGCATCAATTTACGCTGGCGCTTGTGAAAGTCACCCTCGCTGCTGAGTAAACCATTGCCCATCGAGCGCGAAAAGATGGCATGGTCGAGATCACTTTTGGTAATCTTGTCGGCATGGGTCACCAGCACCGCCTGAATCAGATCGGGATGGCTGATCAGAATGACTTTCTGAGTGAACATCGGTATTTGCACGATGTCGCCATAACGCTGATGCATCGACATGAGAAAGCCGAGCTGATCGGCGCGAAATTCGTTGATTCCGCCCCAGATGGGCGCACCCTTGTGAACAGGCATTGTCCTGGAGGTCATGAGTGGCATCCTTGGTTGTGCGCAATTACTAAACATACATGCGCGAATGTCTATAATTAAATGGGACAAGTCATATCATGTCAATAGACGATGATCGCATGATGTCTATAATTGGATAGTTGTCTACTATTGAGGTGGAGTGATGCTGTGAACTCAAAACCTGATCCAATCCCTGTCACCATGCAGCGCCCTGACCGTCGCCGTGCCCGCACACGCAAGGCATTTTTCGATGCCCTGATCGTGTTGATTCTCGAAAGGGGCTATGACGCCATACCCATTCAGGATATTGCCGATCGCGCTGATCTCAGCCGTGCGACCTTCTATCTGCACTTCGCCGACAAACACGACCTGCTCATGCGCGGGCTGCACGACATCTACGACGCGCTCGCAGCCGCCCTGCCCCCGATCACCCTGGCGGACTTACTGCCGGACGGCAACCCACCCTGTCTGGTAGCATTTCAACAGGCAGCAGAATACCGCCCTATCTACCGCCTCATCCTGGGATCCTCGGCGGGCGCCACCATCGATAAACGCATTCAGGCATATCTGGCGATGCGCACCCGTGAGCAGTTGGTCGCGTATGCACAGCAGGCAGGGATCACCACTTTCACGCTGCCAATCGAGCTTCTGGTCGATCATATGGCAGCATCGTTGATGGCGCTGATCAACTGGTGGCTGACCGACGCCGAGTCGCCCTACAGCGTCCAGGATATGGCGCGGATATATCATAAGATGAATTGTCATGCCTGGCTCGAGGTGTTGGGAATCAAGCCCACCGGCTCGGAGCTGACGTCGCGCTGAGGCAGCACTTCAAAGGCATTGTCGCGCATCATAGCAGCCAGAGTCAGGACTTTTGTTTCACCAGGACTGGACACCCCTGGTCGAGATTACCCCGCCCCCAGCGTCACGCGCGCGTTCTCGACATACTCCAAACTCTGATGCCGAAAATAGGTGTTATACAGCTCGGCATAGTGACCGCCCTGGCGCATCAGCGAGTCGTGTCCGCCTTCCTCGATGATCGCGCCCTGCTGCAGGACGATGATCCGATCGGCAGAACGCACGGTACTCAGGCGATGCGCGATCAGGATCGACGTGGACTGCTTCAGGATCAAGTCGAGTGCTTCCTGAATCTGCATTTCAGTGAACGGATCGATGCTGGCGGTCGCCTCGTCCAGGATGAAAATCGCCGGACGCTGCACCAGCACCCGCATCAACGCCACTAACTGGCGCTGCCCCATGCTCAGACGCGCGCCGCGTTCGCCCACGTCTGACGTCAGACCGTCAGGCAGCGCCTCCATCCATTCCCCGTCGCCAACACTGGTAGCGACCTTCATGATCTGGGCATCAGTCGCGTCGGGACGAGCATAGCGAATGTTGTCCATCACCGTCCCGCTGAACAGGAACGGCTGCTGTGGCACAATCCCCAGGCGCGCGCGATAGGCAGCTAGGTCATAGCCCCTTATGTCGTGTCCATCGATACGAATCGTCCCACCCTGAAATTCGTAAAAGCGCGTCACCAGCTTGATCAGCGAACTCTTGCCCGCCCCGGTGTGTCCGACGATCGCCACGCTCTCGCTCGGCGCAATCCGCATCGAAAAGTCGTCCAGTATTTTTTCGCCGTCCGTCTTGTAGGCAAAGGTCACCCGATCGAAGATGATCTCGCCCTCGATCCAGGCGGGCGGTTTGTCGCTGGCAGTCTGGATGACCGTATTTTCGGCGTCGATCAGCGCGAAAATGCGTTCCATCGCGCTCAAACCACCCTGAAGCTGGCTCCAGAAGGACGACAAATTGATCACGGGAAACCAAAAGCGGTCTACGCCCTGGATAAACAGGAACCACGCGCCCAGCAATATCGCACCCTCGATCGCCATCAGCGCGCCCACATGGACGACCATTGCGATCACAAAGCCTGACAGCGCATTCATCACCGGGAAGATCAGCGCAAATACGAATCCGCGCCGGATATTGACCTCATACGACTGGCGATTGACCTGGGAAAAATCCTCGTAGATCACCTTTTCCTGTCGGAAATTCTTGGCGACCGTGATTCCGGTCACGCTCTCCTGGATATTGTCGTTCACCACCGCCAGTGAACGCGACCCCTGGCGCGTGACCAGACGAGCAAAATGGCGGAACGACAGCGCCAGTGCGACCACGATCGGCATCGACCCCAACAGCAGCAGCGTCAGGCGCCATTCGCGTGTCAGCAGCACGATCAGGATCAGGAGGAATTCCAATGTCTGTGTCACGATGTCGGCAGTGATCAGGATGACCTGGCTGAGTTCCTGCGTGTCTGTGGTGATGCGGCTCACCACCTTGCCGGTCTTGTTGTCGTCATAGAACGACAGGTCGCGCGCCATTGCCGCGTCAAAGGCATCCTTGCGCATCGCCCCAATGATGTCCGCCACCAACCGCGCCGACAGCCGCCGCCGCGACCGATAGAGAAAATAGTCTCCGATGGCGATCGAGCCTAAAACAGCGATGATCGTGATGACACCGCCGCGATCGTCCAGACGCAGCGCCTCGACGCCGAGCGCCGTCGCTATCGGAATCACTGCGCCAACCACTGCGAAGATCACCACCAGTCCCAGGATCGCCAGGACGCGACTGCGATGCGCGGCGAAATAAGTCGTGGCGCGTCGAAAGAGCACATCGTCTTTGTAGGTGCGGTCGTAGTTGTCGGCGGCTAAACCAGCCAGGATTGCCATGTCGATTTTGCCTTTTCGTAAGGACACAGATCGCTGCGTCCGACTGTTCGTTCGTCAGCCGTCGATAGGAAGAGTCGCGGGCGCCGTTTCGTAGCGGGCAAAGATGCGGCGGTAGGCATCGGATGTTTCAAGCAGCACCTCGTGCCCCCCCTGCGCGACAATCGTTCCCCCGCGCAGCACGATGATATGATCCGCCCACCGAATCTGAGACAGACGATGCGTGATCAGCAGCGTGGTGCGTCCACGCGCTGCCGCCCAGATCGCCTGTTGAATCTTGTCCTCGGTGGCGCTGTCGATGGCGCTGGTGCTATCGTCGAGGATCAGGATCGGCGGATCGGTCAAAAACGCACGAGCGATGGCGATACGCTGGCGCTGTCCGCCGCTGAGGGTGACGCCGCGCTGTCCGATGATGGTGTCGTAGCCTTCGGGAAAGTCGCTGATGAATTCATCCGCCTGGGCTTTTTTAGCCGCCTCGATCACCGCGTCCATCGGCGCATCCGGCTTGCCAAAGCGGATGTTGTCGGCGATCGAGCGACTGAACAGGAAAATATCCTGTTCGATGATGCTGATCTGCGAGCGCAGCGCCGCCAGATTCCACTGACGCACGTCCGTACCATCGACCAGGATCTGTCCAGAATCCACGTCGTAAGTGCGATTGACCAGCTTGGTCAGCGTGGTCTTGCCCGCGCCCGTCTGACCCACGATGGCGACCGTCTTGCCTGCCTCGACAGTGAATGATATGCCGTGCAAAATGGACTTATCGCCAGCGTTATATGCAAAATCAACGTTCTCGAAGACGACTGCGCCCCGGATTGCCTCGATGTGTCCAGCGGCATTCTGATCCAGGTCGGTCTCGATATTGATCAGGCTCAGGATGCGTCCAGCACTGGCGACACCACTGGAAAGCTGAGAAAAGGCGAATTGCGAGGTGAATACCGGAAAGCCGAACAAGGCGATCTGTCCGATGAAGGCGACCACCGTCCCGATCGAGATGGCGCCGGTTGAATACAGCAGCGCCGCATGGACAAAGGCGCTGAAGGTACTCAAGCCCAGCAGCAGCAGGGGCAGATAATCCGCCTCGATGTCGCCCTGACGCACGATCGCCGCGCGCAGATTGTCCACCAGTACGCCAAAGCGCGCCGACTCACGCTTTTCCTGTGCGGCACCTTTGACCACCTGCAAGCCTTCGAGGGCTTCGGCGGCATGTGCGTTCATCCTGCCAAAGCCCGTGCGCACGGCTTCGGCTTTAGGGCGCAGCAGGCGCAGATAGCGCGCCTGTACCAGCACATACCCAACTGTGAACACCAGCGGCACCAGGATCAGATCAGGATACAGCAGCGGCGCGCTCACGATCGGCAGCACCACGAAAAAGCCCGACCCGATGATCAGGTTCATGCCTGGGTTCATCATCAAATTCATCTCGCGCACATCGTTGGTCACGCGCGCCATGATTTCGCCGACCGGCTGCATATCGTGAAAGGTCATGCTCTTGCCCAGCAGGCTGGCGTACAGCTCGTCGCGCACGTCGCGCTCGATGCGCTGCGCAAAAATCTCCGATGAGAAATTGCGCATCAACTGCAAGCCCGCGCGCAACAGCTGCGACGCGATAATCGCCCATGCCGCGCTGGAGACCACCTCGAAGCTCTGTCCTTCATTGACGGCATTGAACGCCTGTCCGACGAAATACGGCACAGCCGATGCCAGAGCAGCATTGGCGAACGCGCCGATGATCATCGTCACGCCGAACAGCGGATGATGCAGTATATGCGACAGAATGAAGCGAAGTGGGCTGCGTCGATCGCTCCTGAACGACTCGCGTGCGATAAATTCGGCAGACATACGTTGATCCTACTCCGACGGTAACCCCATCATCGTACTGCAAGATGACAATCCATAGTACACCAATTTGGATTTATTCAAATGCGGGTCGATCCCGTACCTGGAGGAGCTGTGCCAGATAACACCAGGATCGGGTACAGTCGCCTATCACGAGCCGAAGCGGATAATCCGGCTCGATCGCATCGAAGGTCGCCCGCACCGACTGATTGAACCAGTCGCCTGTCAGCAGCCAGATACGCGGCGATCGCAGTGCGCTATCGAGATCGGTGGTGATATTGTCGCGCAGCGCCAGCGGCAGATAATGCTGCAGCTGCCACTGCACAAAGCCGTCTCCTTCCCCGCCCCGCGCCAACAGGATCACGTCGTCGGGCTGCGCTGCCGCACCGAGCTGTTGCAGCAGATCGCGGTATGGAATACGGATTGGCAGCGACGCCGAAAATGTCGCCAGATTCAGCACCACAAAACCGACGACCAGCAGTCCACGTGCCAGGCGACCAATCGGCAGCAGGGCGACGGGTACAGCGATCACCAGTGCGATCCCCAGGGTCAGGTGCGCGACATAGCGCGGGGCATACACGCCTGCCACGCGATTGACGATCAGCGTGATCGCCGTCGAGCCGACCGCCCACAACAGCGCCAGCACGAGCGTGCGCCGCGCGGCGCGTCCGTGTCGCCATGCCAGCGCGACGCCAACGACTGCCAGCAGCGCATACAACGGTGCCAAACCGTTGCTGGCAAACCCGATCAGTGCTTCGACTGATTCCTGCGTCGTAGCCAGCGTACTCACGCCGATGCCGACACCGCCGCGCGCTGTCCCGGAAGCGGCTTCCACCGCGCGCAAATGCGCGATCTGAGTCAGCATGACGGGCAGCCAGGGCAGCCACAAGACAGCGCCGATCGCCGCCGCGCCTGCTTCGACGATGATGCGACGTACACGCCGTCGATCCGCCGCGATGATCCACAGCACAAACAGTCCGTGCGCGGCGATCAAAAAAATCAGCAGGTAATGCGTGTACAGCATCAGCGCCAGCGTGATCCCGTACAGCGCCGCCGATCGCGGCGTGCGCTCATGACTCCATCGGAACAGCGCATAGGTGCTGAGTGCAGCAGTGAGCATCACCAACGGATACATGCGGATGTCGAGCGTGTACTGAAAGAACATTCCGTTGCCCACCAACAGCAGGGGCAGGATGATCGCCGCCCTCCACCCGACGACGAGTCGCGCCCAGCGCATCAGCAGCGCCAGCGCGGGCAGCACCAGCAGGATACCCATGACCCGGCTGGTCGCCTCGGCATCGCCTGCAAAGGTGCGCCAGATGCGCAGGATCACAAACCACAGCGGAGCCTGATTGTCTTGCAGCTCGATCTGCCAGCGCAGCACGTCGATCAGATCGCCTTCGGTCGCGCGATACGACAGTTCTTCGTCGGGGTGCATATGCAGCCGATCGAGATTCAGGATCAGAAAGGCGGCGATCCCCAGGAGTGCCAGCGCCGCCAGGAGTACCCGCGTATCACGTCGGTTCATGCTGCATCCAGATCGCTGTCGTCCATCAGGAAAACTTCAGGAACATAACCACAGACAAAATAACTGCACCTGAAGGCGTATAGAACGTGAAGGGTAAATGAAGACCTTGCTGGATTATAATGCGCGCTATCCCCCTTTCTGGAGAGCCAAACGCATGTCCGGTCACGTCTTTGTCACCCGCATCATCCCCGCCCCTGGTCTCGACCGCGTGCGTGACTATTGCACCGAGATGGATATCGCGCTCGACGTGTGGGGCGAACGCCTGCCACCGCCCTATGAGGTGCTGTGCGCGCGCGCGTCCGGCGCCGTCGGTGTGGTCACCACGGTCAATGACCGCATCGATGCGTTCTTCATGAACGGCGTCGGCGCGACGCTGCGCGTGATCAGTCAGATGGCGGTCGGCGTGGACAATATCGACCTGGGCGCGGCACGGGCGCGCAGCATCGCCATCGGACACACGCCCGGCGTGCTGACCGACGCCACCGCCGATCTCACCTTCGCACTGCTGCTGGCGTCGGCACGGCGACTGTACGAAAGCACGCGCTACATCGAGGAAGGTGAATGGCTGACCTGGGCACCCGCAGAGCTGCTCGGCGCCGATATTTCTGGCGCGACACTGGGCGTGATCGGTTACGGGCGTATTGGTCAGGCGGTGGCGCGTCGGGCGCGCGCGTTCGACATGCGTGTGCTGGCGTACAGCCCCTCACTCATACCCGGTACAGAAGTTTCCGGTGCCGATACCGTCTCACTCGATCGGCTGCTGCGCGAGAGCGACTTTGTGAGCCTGCACTGTCCGCTCAATGATCACACCCGCCATCTGATCGACGCCGACGCCCTGGCGAAGATGCAGCCGTCGGCGCGGCTGATCAACACCGCGCGCGGCGGCGTAGTCGATACTGCCGCGCTCTACGAAGCACTCATTACAGGCGGGCTCGCAGGCGCGGCGCTCGACGTGACCGACCCTGAACCGCTGCCCGCCGATCACCCGCTCATGAAACTACACAACGTGATCGTGGTGCCGCACATCGGCAGTGCCACCGTCGCGACGCGCGACCGCATGGCGCTGATGACCGCCGACAACCTGATCGCCGGACTGCGCGGCGACCCGCTGCCGCACGCGGTCGGCTGAGGTGACGTTGGTCTTACGCACGACGACGCTCGCTGCCTGGAGCGTCGGATCGCTGACGCTGATCATGCTGTGGCTGGCGCTGCTGGGCGTCGGCTGGTCGATCGGAGTCGTCGCCATCCTTTGGATGGGGACGATCGGGGTCGGTGCGCTGGTGGTCAGGCGATTGCAGGGGGCTTTCATAGTGCGCGCAGCCTGGACTCCAGTCGAGTATGCCGCTGTCCTCATCACCGCCGCCATCGCGGCTGCAATTGTGTTCAACGGCACCTATTTTCCATTCAGCCGTGCAGATGCGCTCGGAATCTACCGTCCGAGCGCCCTGGCGATGTGGCAGACCGGGACGCTCGAACCGCTGATCGGCGCCGACAGCCTGTACCGGACGTACCCGGTGCTGGTGCCGCTGCTGTACACCTTCGCGTATCAGGTGAGCGGCTGGGAAAACGAGATGCTGGCAAAAGGGCTGGCGACGCTGCTGGCGCTTGGGTGTCTGCCCGCCGTATTTTTGCTCGGCGCCGAGGTGGGCGAACGGCGCGTCGGACTCGCAGCGGCGCTGCTGCTGGCACTGACTCCGGCGTTCGCGCGCTGGGCGTCGGCGGGCTACGTCGATCTGCCGATGGCGACCTTTTACACGCTGGGCGCTTTGTTCACCCTGCGCTTTTGGCGTCATGGCGGACTGCTGGAGGCGCTGGTCGGGGGCGTGATGATTGGGCTGGCGGCGTTCACCAAAAATGCCGGACTGATCGGCATTGGCTTATTCGCGGGGGCGCTGATCGGCGCGGTGTTCCTGGGCGCGAATCGCGGGGCGCGCGCCCGGCGTGCGATCTGGGCGCTGATCGCCTGTGCCCTGGTCGCCGCGCCCTGGTACGTGCGCAACCTGGTCGGCGCGGGCTTCCTGATCCCCGACACCGCCTGGACGGATCAGGCGGAACGGTCATTGCGCACGCTGGCGATCTTTGTGACGCTGCCCAACAATTTTGCGCTCACCGGATGGACGATGCTGGCTGGAGTCGTGCTGCTGGCGCGACGCACACCGCTGCTGTTATGGTTTGTCGTCCCATTTTTTGCAGCGTGGTGGCTGTTCGTCTCGTATGACCCGCGCTTTCTGCTGCTGTTCACGCCGATCCTCTGCGTCGGCGCGGGCTGGTGGCTGACGGGGGTGACGCGACGAGCGCCCCGCCCGATCCAGCTTGCGATCGGCGCGCTCGTCGTCGTGCTGACGGTCTACACGCTGTGGATCGCCGTCGAGTACAAATACGCCATCCTGCGCGCGCCGTTCATGAGCCATGCCGACAAGATCGCGCTGGTGCGCGAGACACCATAATCATCCCACGCTAATCGTGATGGGCAGCACCCCGATCGCCCCATCCAGCGACTCGCCCGCCGTCACAGGCAGATCGCGCGGCGCGCCGTCAGCCCCATAGTCGTAGACCTTGACCCACAGTGGATAATTCCCCGGCGCTAACCCACTCGGCAGCCGCAGACCACGATGATCCGGCATCGGCACGCCGGGCAGCCACGAATCCGTCTGCGAAAACCCGTTGAGTGGCGCCGAGTCGTTTTGCGTGATTGGGGCACCGTCGGGAGTGCGCAGATACAGCGCGACGGTGTAACGCGCCGTCAGTGGCGAGTCGGTCGTCCACCACAGCGTCACGCCGATCGAGTCGCCCGGCGCGGCGGATTCGTCGGACAGCGTGACTCCAGTCAGCCGAAGCGAGTCGCCAAAGCGCAGATCGGATGCGATTTCAGCGCCGCGAAACCCGAAAGGATCAGGCGCAATCGCAGTGTCGAACTCGATCAGCCGCGTCAAATCGCCTGTCTGAATCGTGCGGATCGGGTAGTAATATGCCGACATGAATCGCTCCACCGGGCGCACACTCCACCACAAGTCCGGTGAACCGTCCACCAGCAGCCACAGCCGATCGCGCGTGGTCGCCAGGTTGGTGATCAGGCGATGAGTCTCTTTGGTCAGCAGCGCGGGCGCATAGTCGCTCTGCAACAAGGCAGGTTCCGCTTCGGACGGTCGTTCGCCAGGTTGCAGTTCGAGCGTGATCACCCGCCCGGCGTCGTTCAGCACAGCGCGGTTTTGAAAATAACGCACGTTGCGCGGGCTGCTCAACAGGATCACATCGTCGCGGGCGGTTTCGCGTTCCAGAATGGGTAGGAGCGCGTCGAGTTCAGGTTGATTGGGCTGGTAGCGTGGGTCGCCCGTGTGGAGCAGATTCAGGGCGGCGGCGGTCGTGACGACACAGCCGACCGTCAGCGCTACCGCGACGAGCCAGCGACGCCCTGCTGTGCCCCCACGCCACGCAGCATACACGCCCGACAGCGCCAGCACGCCAAATACACTGTAAAAGACCGGCACGTCGATCAGTGTCCATGCCAGATCGCTCGGTTCCTGGCTCCAGCGTCCGGGCAGCAGCATCCAGCGAAAGTAAGCCGGATCGTATAATCCCGGCGCCCAATCGAGAAAGCCGCCCGACTCCGGCGGCAGCGCGCGGGCATAGGCGCCCAAAGGCAGGCTCACCGCGGTGAAGTTGATCCAGACGCCATAGGCGATCAACACCGTGACCAGCGCGCCCCACAGCGACAGCGGACGCGCGACCGCGCGCTCGAATACGGGCAGACAGACCAGCAGCACCAGCGGGATCACCGGGATCAGGAAACGCGGTGTCCACGACAGCCCGCCGAACCAGAACCGTCCGTTGAAGATTGCATAACCGACCGCGAACGCGCCGACTGCCAGCACAGCCGCGATGGTTTGACGCGGCGCGCGGCGACGTACAGCGAGCCACGCACCAGGGATCGCCAGCAGCAGGATCGGAGAGGTGCCCCACAGCGATCCGCCCGGACTGAGAAGATATGCCGCCAGTGCCGTCGGCATCGTCTCGCCCGACGCGCCGACCAGCCGCGCGATCACGTCATAGCGGCTGCCCAGTCCGAGCTGCGCGCCAAAGATGATCAGAACACCGATCCCGATCGCACCGACGACGATCAATCCCAGAATAGCGGCGCGCACCCGACGATCGCGCCAGGCGCGGCGCAGATTGCCCCAATCGCTCACGGCGGGCGCGGCGATCGTCAGCAGTGCCGGGAACGCCAGCAGCGCCGATCCGCGTGTCAGCAGCAGCCCCGTCAGCGCGACGCCGCACCCGATCAGCGGGACGATCTGGTAGCCAGAGACGCGCAGCCGATGGGCGGCGTATGCAGAAAACAGGAATAGCAGCAGCGTGAGGGGTTCACGAAAAAAGGTCTTGCTGTAGGGATACAGCGCCGTCGCGCCGACCAGTACCACTGCCAGCAGCAGCGCCGCACCCCGACTCGCATTCAGTGCGCGGGCATAGACCGTCAACAGCACGCCCGCCGCCGCCGTCACCAGGGCGTTGAACAGCCAGATCGTGTGTACCACGCCGATCCCCGGCACCAGCCGCGCCAGCAGGTACAGGGGCGCCGCCGCGATCACCTGACCGGGTTCGACGCCTGCATCCTCCAACGGAAACCAGGTGACTTCGGCGATCGTCGATGGCGTCTGCCAATTGGAGAGGTCGAGCCTGAGGTCGCCCCAATCGACCCACGACCGCACCGCGTCCAGCAGACGCTGCCCGTCACCCGACTCGATCGCGCCGCTGTATGCCAGCAGACACAGGCTGAACAGCCCGACGAACAGTGGCAGATAAGCTGTCGTGCGGCGAGTCAATCAGTCCTGCTTCGTCTGTCCGCCCGTCAAACGGCTGACGACGCCGGACAAGCCTTTGATCACCTTTTGACTGGCGCTCAGGTTGTCGATCTCTTCCAGACCCGCCTGATACGACGCGGCGCCCGCGCCCAGCTTGCCATCTTTCATTTGCAGCGCGCCGATAGCGACCATCGTCTCGCCGTACAGCTTCTTTTCGCCGATGGCGTCGAAAATATCGGCGGCGGATCGGTAGGTCACATACGCCTGTTCGCGGTCGTTGAGCGCGGCATATACGCGCCCCATATTGCCCAGCACCATCGCAATCCGCTTTTGATCGTCCAGGGCTTGAAAGACCGGCAGCGCAGCCTGCATGGCGTCGAGCGCCTGCTGATGTTCACCGAGCGAGGTGTGGATCAGCCCGATATTGACCTGCATTTCGGCGGCAATATCGGCTTTTCCTTCGGTTTCATAAGCCGTCTTTGCCTGTTGAAAGACGCGCGCTGCTTCTTCGTAATCTTTGCGCTGAAACAGCTTGATCCCTTGTGCTTGCAGTTCTGCACCGCTGCTCATGAATGAGGTCTCCTCGTGCGTTGTTACAGGCTGATATTGAGGACGCTCTCACCGACACGGCGTAAGCTGTCGGCGGGCATCTGGCTGAACAGGATGGCGATCTCGATGAAGCCGACATTCAGCGGGTTGGCGGCGAATTTGCGGATGTCTTCGGGCAGCCCGGTGAAATGCTTCCATTCTTCGCGCAGCATCAGCAGCTCACCCAGATGGCTGCTGCTCTCCAGAAAATAGGTCATGCTCTTGCGCAGCGGGTTCGACAGTACCGTCAATTCGTGCATCGGCACCGGGATCGCGCCCATCTCATAAGACTCGATCTGCGCGACGGCGACTCCGGTCTCGTCGCTCAACGCCTCCAGCGACAAGCCGCGTTCTTCACGGGCGATCCGCAGCAGCGCACCGATCATACGATCGCGCAAGCCGAGATAGTCGATCTGGGTGCGCGCGGGGTCCTGGGCACTCGCCTCCAGGGTATCGACGCTCCAAAAATGACTGATGGGCACATCGAGGAAGTAGGCGAGCAATTCGAGCTGCGGCAGCGACGGCACCTCGTCACCATATTCCCATCGTTCGTACTGATCGGCGGTGATGCGCAGCAGTCCCGCGCATTCCTCGACCGTGCGCTGTGCTTTGATACGCGCGTCACGCAGCAGCACCCCCACCATGCGCGCGCGTATTTTGTAAGACTCGTAGTGGTCGGTCGGCTGATCGGCGGATACCATCGGCGCCGCGTCGGTCGCACGTGCCGCCTTCAAGCGGGCGGAGATATTCCCTGGGTAATCGCTCATCACCTGGCTCCCGATGCCTTGCGCATCCTGGTTCGATAGATCGGTGGGCTACGCGACCCGTCTATGCGGACAATCCATGTTGATCATATCCGAAGCGCGCCTATCCGACAATCGTTGTCATGCGGCTGCATTGTGCAACAACGCAAGCGGTTTATAATCTAACTACACGCCGAAGGTAATGACGCCCTTTCACGCTGCCGCCACCAGCCATACCCGGTAAGGATGACCCGATGAACGACTCACCCCCGCATTCGTTGGCGCCACTGCATGACAGCGCGCCTGATTCATTTTTATTGACCCTGATCGGGGCGGACGATCGGGAAGCATTGATCCGCGCCATCCCCGGCGCGGCGCGCGCGGCGCTGCGCGCGTCCGAGGCACGGTTGATCCTGCCCGACGATGTGCGCTTTCGCAATCTGCACAATGGCAGCGCACCGACCTCGAAAGCGAGCCAGACGATCCTCCCGCTGGCGTATGATGGGGTGGAATACGGCATCCTCTTACTCACTGGCGTGCAAACGAGCGATTCAGCGCGGCTGACCACCTGTGCTCACCTGATCGCAGCGGCACTGGCGCGTGCCGCCCGTGTCGAGGCGACGACGGCACTGGAACGTCAGCGAGTACGAGAGACTGATACGCTGGCGCAGATCGACCGCGAACTGAGCGACTCGATCAACCTGTACAGCGTCTTCGAGTTCACGCTCGATTGGGCGCTGCGCTTCACCCTGGCACATGGAGCCTATCTGTCGCTGTACGACGACGCCAGCAGCACGCTGCGCCCGGTCGCCAGCCTGGGATATGAGAAAGCACCCGAAGCGGTCGCCAGCCTGTTCGAGATGAGCGGCATCCCGCAGCGGGTCGCCCAGACCAATCGCCTGGAAAATGTGCCCGATGTAGCGAGCGACTCCGATCATCTGCCGATCGATATTACGATGCGCTCGCATCTCTCGGTGCCGATCACCCGCGAAGACCGGGTGATCGCCGTGATCAGCCTGGAGAGCAAACAGATCAACAGTTTCACCGATGCTCAGGTAATGTTCATCGTCAAGCTGTGCGCCCGTGCCGGGATCGCCATCGACAACGCCCGTCTGTATGCCGACGCCGTGCGCGAGCGCGAACAGACCGCCTCGATCCTGCGTGAGATCGCCGACGTGGTGATCGTAGTCGGTTATGATGGACGGATATTGCTGATCAATCCGACCGCGATCGGCGTCTTTCATCTCTACCCGAACGAACGCTATGTCGGGATGCGCTTCGATCAGTTGTTCGAGGATCACCGCCTGCTGATGCTGTACCGCAAAGCGACGGCAAGCGGGATCACGTTGAGCGACCAGATGACCCTGAGCAGCGAGCGATCGTTCGTCGTCACGTTCACCCCCCATGCCGAGATCGGCTGGATCATCACTCTGCACGACCTGACCGAGCTGCGCCGCGCCGACCAGCTCAAGCGCGACTTCATCGCTGTGCTGTCGCATGATCTCAAGCAGCCGATCGGCGTCGTCAAAGGCTATGTCGAGCTGCTGGAAATGCAGGTACCCGATCTCGATCCACGCGCGCGCCATTACATGGACATGATCTATGGCGCGCTGGAAAATATGCGCAAGCTGATCGAGGATATGCTCGATCTGGCACGGCTCGACGCTGGGATCGATCTGGCGCACGACCCGGTGCTGCCCATGATGCTGGTCGTGAGTGCCGTCGAGTGGGTGCGTCCTGCCGCCGAAGCCAAGTCGATGCAGATCGTGACCCACATCCCTGAAAACCTGCCGCCTGTGCGTGGTGACGCGGCGCGTCTGACGCAAATCCTGGTCAATCTGGTGCATAATGCGGTCAAATACACCCCGCCCAGTGGGATAATCACGATCACCGCCGAAAAGCATGAATCGATGATCCGCTTGAGCGTGCGCGATAACGGCATCGGCATCAGCCCCGACGATCAACGGGCGATCTTCAACCGTTTCTTTCGCGTGCGCCGCCCGGAAACAGAAAATATCGAGGGCAGCGGCATCGGCTTGACGCTGGTCAAGCAGTTGATCGATCTGCACGGCGGTCAGATTGGACTGGAAAGCCGCCTCGGTGAGGGCACCACATTTACCGTCAGCCTGCCGATATGGGAAGAGAAGCAATGACCCACCAGACGATCCGCATCGATCGCCGCTATGAGCTGCTCGGTCAGATCGGGCGCGGCGGGATGGGCATCGTATATAAGGCGCTCGACCGTCTCACGGGTGCCGAGGTCGCACTGAAGCAGGTGGGACGTGCCGGGCAGTCTGACGACGAAAACGGACGCGCGGCGCTCATGCACGAATTTCGCATCGCGGCGACCCTGCGGCATACGCATGTGATCAGTGTCCTCGATTATGGTATCAGCGATGGGGCAGCGCCCGTGCCTCGTCAGCCGTATTACACCATGCGACTGCTGGAGCAACCGCTTACCATCACCGAATTCGACCCCAACGGCACCGTGCCGATGCGCGTCGGGCTGCTGGCGCAAATGCTGTCCGCGCTCGGCTATCTGCATCGACGTGGTGTAATTCACCGCGATCTGAAACCGTCCAACGTGCTGGTGGAGCCGAACGGCATCGTGCAGGTGGTCGATTTTGGCTTGTCGTCGCTGCTTGGCACTGTCTCCTCGGATGGTGCGGGTGGGACGGTGGCGTATATGGCACCGGAACTGCTCGACGACGGGGTGCCAGGAGTCGTCACCGACCTGTACGCGGTCGGCGTAATCGCCTACGAATTATTCGCCGGGCGTCACCCATTCGACGGCAAGACGTTGAGCAAGCTGCTGTACCAGGTGACGCAAACCACACCCGATTGGTCACCGTTGTATGCTTACGAGCCGCTCGGTAAAGGCGCGCCGCCGCTGCACAGCGTAATCGCCCGCATGATGCACCATGACCCGGCGCAGCGCTACCCCGACGCATGGACGGCGATCGAGGCATTGTGCGACGCGACCGCGTTACCCATCCCGGTCGAGGATGACAGCACCCGCGACAGCTTTTTGCAAGCCGCGCGCTTCGTCGGGCGTGAAGACGAGCTGGACAGCCTGCGCACCGCTATGCGCGCCGCGCTCGTCCGCCGCACGCCCGCTGTATGGCTGGTCGGCGGGGTGAGCGGCGTCGGCAAGTCGCGCCTGCTGGAAGAGCTGCGTATCGACGCGCTGGTGTCGGGGTGGCGGGTGCTGCGCGGACAAAGCAGCGCCGAGCTGCGTCTGCCCTATCAGTTATGGCGCGCGCCGGTGCGCGAACTTATCCTGGGTGAGACTCTGACGCCCGCGCAAACCGCCGCACTGCGTCCGCTGCTGCCCGATCTGGAACCCGGCGACTCGCTGTCCGACAGCCAGAGCGCGGGCTATGTCAGCCGTCTGGTGGCGACTCTGGTGGAGATGCTGCAAAGCGAAGGTACGCCGATTCTGCTGATCCTGGAAGACCTGCACTGGGCAGGCAATGGACTCGATCTGCTGTTTCGCATGATGCCGATGCTGACGCATGGTGCGCTGCTGGTGGTAGGGAGCTACCGCGACGATGAGTGCCCCGAACTACCGACGCTGGGCGCGTTCGACGGTATCGTCTCGCTCAATCGTTTTCAGGCAGCGCAGATCGCCGCTCTGAGTGCCTCGATGCTTGGAACAGCCGGACAGGACGCCGCCCTGATCGCCCTGGTCGAACGCGAGACCGACGGCAACGCTTTTTTCATGGTCGAGGTGATCCGAGCGCTGGCGGAAGAAGCCGGGGCACTGCGCCGTATCGGACAGATTCCGCTGCCTGAACGCATCTTTGCAGGCGGGGTACGCGACGCGGTCATGCGTCGTCTGAACAGACTGCCCGCATGGGCGGCGCCGCTGCTGCGCGCGGCGGCGATCGCCGGGCGAGCGCTCGATCTGGGTGTATTGGGCGCACTGGCGCACAGCTCGATCGATGTCGATGCCTGGCTGACGGCGGGCGTCAATGTCGGCGTACTGGAATTCACCGACGAGCAGTGGCGTTTCAGCCACGACCAACTGCGCGATCTGCTGATCACGGCGATCGATGCCGATGAGCGCCGCGCACTGCACCAACGGATCGCGGATGCGATCGCCCAGGTGCATCCCGACGATGCGCGCTACGCCGAGGTCAGTTTCGAGCATCTGCTCAGTGCTGGAGACAGCGCCCGTGCTATTCCACACGCACAGCGCGCTGCTCGTGCCGCACTGGTCATGGGGCGCTACGATGCGGTACGACGCATCGGGGAGGCAGCGCTCAATCTGCTGCCCAGTTCTGACGTGCAGACAGCGCTGCTGCTGACGATCGCGGAAGCAGCACTGTATCAGAGTGATTATCGCGAAACAGAACGGATCACCCGCACGCTGGCAGAAACGCTGGCGTCCGATGATGCCGGGCGTCCGAGCGCGCTGCTGCTGCTGGCGCGATCGCTGCTCTTGCGTGGTGATTATCCCGAAGCGCGGGCGCTGTTTTCAGAGGTACTGGAGCGGGCAAAGGGGGTCGCGGAGGAACACTGGATCGCCGCCGCGCGCTATGGTCTCGGTCAGATCGCGGAAAAACAGGGCGACGGCACGGCAGCCAGCGCGCATTACAGCGATGCGCTCGACCGCTATCGCGCGCTGTCCGACGACGCCGGTATTGCCGACAGTCTGCATGGCTTGGGTGGCGTGGCATTCAATGTCGGAGATTACGATCGGGCGCTGGCGGCGTTCGAGGAAAGTCTCGCGCTGCGCCGTGCGATCGGCGACCCGCGCGCGATCGCCAGTAGTTTGAACAATATCGGCGGCGCCTTGTCTGCACAAGGCAGCACCGATCGCTCAATCGTGTTTTTCAACGAAAGCCTGCAGATGCGCCGTATGGTGGGTGAGGCGCGCGGAATCGCCATGAGTTTACTCAACCTGGGGCATGTGCTGGAGGAAGCAGGCGATCTCGAAAGCGCATTTGCCCACTTCAGCGAGAGTTACGACCGTTTTCGCGCCATCGGCGGTAAGCAGGGTATCGTGATCGCGCTGAACAATCTCGCCTCCAATTGGCGCAAACGCGCCGAACCAGGACGGGCTGCCGTGCTCTACGACGAAACGCTGATGCTGGCACGTTCTCTGGATGACAGGCTGATGATCGCACACGCCCTCAACGGTCTGGCAGGCGCACAGATGGCGCTTGGTTCGCACGAGACCGCGCTCAGGCTGCTCGACGAGGAAATCCTGCTGCGTCGTGAGCTGGGCGGCGCTGACTTTCTGGCGCTGGCATTGCAGATGCGTGCCGATGCACTTCAGGCGCTTGAAGGCGAAAGCAAAAGTGACTCAGCCGAACTTTAAGTAGGCGCTTCGTCTATTTCTTGTTATAGTTAAGCGATCAGCACACTTTTTGATCGAGGCTCGCACGGCGGCGTAACTCATGATGCAGTCCATACAAAACTTGTTTCGTATTCGTGCGGGAGAAGGACGATTGGTAATCGTCCTGGGCGCCATTCTGCTGCTCAACACCCTGGCGCTGGAATTGGGGGATGTGGTCGCAGTCGCTGGCTTTCTGGGATCGGTCGATGTTTCCAATATTCTGATCCTGTGGATTATCGACATGATCCTGGTGATCGGCGTGGGCGCGGTACAGAGCTTCATCGTCGATCGTTACGCACGGCTGAAACTGCTGCGCACCCTCTGCCTGATCTTCGCAGGCACGTTCGCGGCACTGCTGGGGTTGTTCGCACTAGGAATCAGCGACACGATCAGCTACGGATTGCTGTTCCTGCTGGTCGAGCAGCAGAATATTTTCCTGCCGCTGATCTTCTGGATTCTGGCGAGCGAGTATATGTCGGCGTCGCAGTCACGCCGGTTGTTCCCGGTGATCGCCAGCTTTTCCGCTGTCGGACAGATCGTGGGGCTGAGTCTGGCAGCTATCGCGCCCTTCATCCTGCGTGCGATCGGCGTGGACAATGCCGCGCTGCTGGTATTGAATATGGGGCTCTACCTGACCAGCGCCCTTATCCTGACGATCGGACTGCGCGGCGTCGAGCCGATGAACGCCGCATTGGATCGCAAAAATGAGCCGCGCGCTCCCTGGCGCGAGACGGTGACGCGCGGCTTCGAGTTCATCGGCAAGATTATGTCGCTGCGTTATCTGACGATCGCCACATTTTGCGCCGTGATCGTGCTGACCATCATTGATTATCATTTTCTGGTGGTCGCCACGCAAACCTTCGCAGACGACACAGGCGGTGGCTTTCAGACGTTCTACGGTGTATATCGCCTGATCATGACGGTACTGATCATCCTGATGCAAAATCTGGTCGCCAACCGTCTGATCGAGCGCTACGGCATCAAAAATGCCCTGCTCGCCGTGCCGATCGTCGCTATGGCCGGAGCGCTGTTCGTGGTGTTGGGCAGCGGGCTGTTCGTAGTGGCGACGGCGCGCGCGGCGATCCGGCTGGTGAACAGCGCCATCGACCTGCCCGCCCAAAAAGCCTTTCTCTCGATCATGCCCGAAGATATACGCGGCGCGGTCAGCATCTTCACCGATGGCTATACCTTTGCCATTGGGGCGATCATCTCGTCGGTGGTGATTGGCGCACTGATCATCGGCGCTCAGGCAGCGACTCTCACCCCCGAAACGCTGTATTTGATGGTAGGATTGTTATTTGGGGTCGTCGGTATCATCGCCGTGCGCGCGATGTACCGACATTACGACATGACCCTGTTCAACTGGCGTCTCAAGCGGCGTCAACGCACCTCGTCGGTGCTCAAAGACCTGGAATTTTGATTTTACATTCGTCGAATTGCAACGAGGCGCGATCCCGATGCTGCACACCCAACCACTGCACCCCGTCCGTCGAATCGTTCAGGAAGACTGGTACTGCGGACCGACCACGCTGGCGATGCTATACAGTGCCTTCGGCATTGCGCAGGACCCAGAGGCGATCGCAATAGCGACCGGCGTGCGCGACACGATCTTTCAGCGTGGGTGCCGCACCGACAATCTCGCGGACGCCGTGCAAGCTCTGACGCCTGATTTTGTCCTGCTCGGCAAATACGACTCGTCGATCGCCGACCTGCACCGCATCACCACCGAATGGGGACTCCCTGTCGGCGTAGAGTGGCGCGGTACTTTTCTGGAACCGAATGGTCACCTCTGGCACGAGGGTCATTACAGTGTGGTCGCACACGTCAACACCGAAGCCAATGCCATGCGTCTGATCGATCCGTTCAATGGCGTCAATACTGCCCATCAGGACGGTGTGATTGCCATCGATGCGTTTCAGGCGCGCTGGTGGGACGAGAATTATTTCCCTGCACCCGACAGCGCCCACCCGACCGACCCGGACACCTGGACGGATCATGTCTGGACAGAGGGCGCCATTTTTGCCTTGATCCCCAAGTCGGACGCTGCGCCCTTGGTCGCGTTGGGCATGGCACCGCTTACAGTTGACCTGCCACGCCACTTTCACCACACGGGGCGTCAGCTCGATCCGACCCTGAGTTATCGTCCCGACGACATGCTGACGCGCGAATAGGGCAGACCTTATGGTATTCGATAGTTCCCGTAGTTTAGAGAGCGATCCACTGTCTGCGCAGCCTGGTAAGGCATCCCCCGAACCGCGTTTCCTCAGTATCCGCGCGCGCATGGTACTGGCGTTCACGCTGTTGTTCACGATCGTATTCATCACCCTCGGCATCGCGGCCTACAACTTCGCCTCGCAGCGTGCCATCGACCGCCTGGAAGAAGACCTGACCGTGCTGCTGCGCGGCACCACCAAAGGGATCGACGGCGACGCCTTTCGATCGGTCGCGCGCTTTAGCACTGTCGATGAAAATGGCTATCCCGAAGACCCGCGTTTCTGGCGCATCGTCAATTGGATCTCCATCGTCAAAGAGATCGATAACCGCGCGGGGCTGTATACCATCGCCCGCGAGAGCGGCGATGGCGCGTTTTATTTTGTTGCCAGCGCCACCGCCCGTACCGCCCCGACCGACCCCGGCACAGCGCGCTTCCGCCAGCCGCTCGAGGTGGATCCGGTGCCGGACGAGTTCGCTGCCCTCTTCGACGGACGCAGCGATTACTGGCTGCTGCTCGATCCCTACCAGGATGAGTTTGGCTCCTGGATCTCCGGGTACGCCGCCATTGTCGACTCGCTCGGCACCCATGTTGGCGTGATCGGTATCGATTATGAGGCTCAGTATTTTTACGATGTACGCCAACAAATCCTGGTCGGCGGTATTCCGGTATTTTTGACCGTCTATGTGATCTTCATCGTCGCCATCATCCTCTTGATCACCCGCTTCATGCGTCCGCTCAAGACCATCACCAATGCCGCTGAACGCATCGGTGACGGCGAATACGATACGCCACTGCCTAAGACGGCAAAAACGTTTCAGAGCGAAATGGACATCCTGAGCGATGTATTTGGCTCGATGGTCAAGAAGCTCGATCGCCGCGAAACCGAGCTGCGTAAGCAGGTCGAGGTGCTGAAAATCGAGATCGATCAGGCAAAGGCGAGCGCGCAGGTGATGGAGATCGTCGATACTGACTTCTTCACCGGGCTGCAGGCGAGGGCACGCAATATCCGCAACCGTCGCTCTGGTGAGGAGCCGTCCGCCAGCCCTGCACCTACCCAATCTCCCCTTGAACCGCGTGAGCGCGGCGAGTGAACTTACGGATCGACTTTACCGAGGGACTGCACCTGCTCGATCGTCTGATCGACTCGTGCGCATTTCTCCATGATGACTGGACAGACCGTGAGGGCGTCGGCGGATGGGGGCAGTACACCACCAATCCGCTGCTGCTCTCTCCGCCGGTATGCGTCACCAGCCCGCTCGATGGCTACGGAGAACGCACCATCGACCACTTACGTTCGTTGGGTGCATTTGCCGGGGAGATCATCCAACCCACCTGGCTGACCAACGACCTGGTACACAACCTCAGCCAGGACGCCACCGCGTTACGACTGCTGAAACGGGTGGTACGCTCCGAGCGACTGCATCTCTCCACGTTTTACAACGAGCCGGAACGACAGGTCGAGGAGATCGCGCAGACGCTCTCGACGCGCGAACACACGGTACGGGTCTACCCGTCACGCGCCGCATTCATCGACAGTTACGATAAGCTGCATTTCGACCGCTTCACTCAGGACGTGCCGACCCCCGAAAGCGCTCTCTGCACCGACATGCAGGCGCTGCGGGCGTTTGCCCGCAGTGCGCGGCGCTATCCCGGCCTGGTGGTGAAACTGGGGCACCGCGATCTGTTTCATCTCGACTCCGCCGACGGGATCGCTGGGATCGCGCATCATCTGGTGTTTCCACTGCGAGTCGAGACAGCCTATCCACTGGCTGCCTCGCCCATCGTCCATGCGGTCCGTCTGAATGGGAAAAGCGCGCCGCTGTTCGTGATCGACCAGTACGTGCGCGATTGGCTGCATTGGGGCAACGGTTCGCCCGCGAGTGGCACGCCCAGCCAGCGCGCACAGATGATCGACTACACCCTGCGCATCGGGGACGCGCTGGGTGATTACGAGGGCGTGTACGGGGTCGATTACATCCTCACGCCCGAAGGTGGGGTGTACGCGGTGGACATCAACGCGCGTTTTTGTACCTCGACCTACCCCTATGCCCTGTTGACCGCCAACGGTTTCGATCCCGACCAGGTACATACCCGCTTTCGGCTGGTGCAGTGCCGCGTGGACTCGCTGGACGACCTGACGGGCGATCCACACTTCATCCCGCTGCGACGCGGCACAGCGCATGGCACCTTCCTTTACGGTCCTGTCAGTTACCGGGAACACGATCACGCCGTGCATTACGTCAATTACGTGTGTGTCGGGCGCACTGCCGCTGAATGCAATGCCATCGATGCAGGGCTGCTGGCTCTGATCGAGCGGGTGAGTGCCCCCAATCACGCGGGGTGATAATATGGCGGAATCAGGTCGTAACAGTCAAAGGATCAGCCATGCAAACCACAACGACGGAAGAAGCGCAAAAACTGATCCCGGTCGCGGCGTTCGAGTATTTTCTAACTGATCTGCCAGACAGCGATGAAGGACATTACGAACCACTTGAAGCGGTGATAAGCCCAATACTGTCTCCAACCGGCGCATTGCAGGATCAAGTTACGCTAAACGGATGCGACGTGCTACCGGGTTTCACGCTGGTATTGCAGACGTTGGTCGCAGGCGCCGCATGATCCGCCTCCTGCTCCGCCGCCCCCTCACTTTGATCGGCACCTTGATCGTGACCCTGTTTCTGGTGCTGGCGCTGATCGGATCGCTGATCGCGCCCTACGGCTACGCCGAGCTGGTCGGGCGTCCGCGTCAGGCACCGTCGGCGGATCACCTGTTCGGCACCGACCAGCTCGGACGCGATGTATTCAGCCGCGTGCTGTGGGGCGCACGCGAGATCATCGCTCTACCCGCTGTGACGACTGTGTTGTCGGTTGTTTTCGGCACCGCGCTGGGGTTGGCGATCGGCTATGTCGGCGGCTGGGTCGATGAAGTCGTCTCACGCGCGCTCGACTCGCTGCTGGCGATCCCGGCGTTGGCGCTGGCGCTGGTCATGTTGGGGGTGTTCGGCGCGTCGTCGATCGGGATCATCGCGGTGATCACGCTGCTATACACGCCAATCGTGACGCGGGTGGTGCGCGCCGCGACGTTGAGCGCGCGCAGCGCTGGCTACATCGAGGCTGCCCGGCTGCGCGGCGAGTCGCTGACGTACATCCTGTTTCGGGAGATTTTACCGGGCGTGCTGCCCGCGCTCACTGTCGAAGCCGCACTGCGCTTTTCGTATGCAATCTTCCTGACCGCCTCGTTGGGATTTTTAGGATTGGGCGTGCAGCCCCCTTCCCCTGACTGGGGCAGGATGATCAACGAGGCGCGCGGCGGGTTCAGCCAAATGCCCTGGGCGCTGTGGTTTCCAGCGGGGGCGATCGCGCTGCTGGTGATCGGCGTCAACCTGCTCTCGGATGGATTGCGGCGCATCTTCAGGTACGAAGGGGAATTACGGTGACAACGACGATGGCACACGAATCGACCCGCCCGGTCGCACAAGCGGATGCTCTCACGATCGAGTATCAGATCGGGGATCGCTGGCTGAACGTGCTGCACGACATCACGTTTCACATCCAACCGGACGAAATTCATGGCTTGGTCGGAGAGAGCGGCAGCGGCAAATCGACGGTGGCGCTGGCGATGATGCGTTACCTGGCGCCCAACGCCCGTGTCGTGTCTGGACGTGCCGTGCTAGACGGGGACGACCTGCTGACCAAGAACGACGGTGAAATGCGTGCGATCTGGGGACGTCAGATCGCTTATGTGCCACAAGACCCGTTGGCAGCGCTCAACCCGTCCTACACCGTAGGCGAACAGATTGCGGAAGTCGTGCGCCAGGGGACACGGGTGCGCCGCGCTGCTGCCTGGACGAGTGCGGTCACCATCCTGCGGACAGTCGGGATCGCAGACCCGGACGTGATCGCGCGGCGCTATCCGCACCAGTTGAGCGGCGGGATGCAGCAGCGAGTCGCCATCGCTATGGCACTCTCGACACAGCCGCGTCTTTTGGTGCTGGACGAGCCGACGACCGCGCTCGATGTCACGACCCAGGCGGTGATCGTGGACTTGTTCCGCGATTTAATCCGCGACAATCACGCCGCCGCGCTCTATGTCTCGCACGACCTGGGTGTGATCGCTCGCCTGTGCAGCTGGGTCACAGTGCTGTATGCCGGGGAAATTATGGCATCGGCGTCGGCGATCGATCTGTTCAAGCACCCGCTGCATCCTTATACCATTTCACTGCTGGCGAGCCTGCCCCGCCCGCTCACAGGATCGCAGACGCGGCTGCCGACCATATCCGGTGCAGCGCCATCACTGTCGGATCGCCCCCATGCCTGTGTATTCGCACCGCGCTGTCCGGCGGCGCTGGCATTGTGTCACGCTGAAAAACCGCCTTTGGAACAGATAAACGACGACGGTGGGCGCTCGCGCATGATCCGCTGTCACCGCTGGCGCGAAATCGCGTCCGGGGATCTGGTCATCGATACCACGCCGATGCAGGGTGCGGGGGATGCCCCGCCGCGTGACGGCTATGTGCTGCAGGCACATCATTTGAGCAAAAGTTACGATGTGCCCAACGCGCTCGATCGCGTGCTGGCGCCGGGCAAGCGACCGATCCACGCCGCCGACGATCTGTCGATCATGGTACGTGCCCGCTCGACGCTGGGTGTGGTAGGCGAGAGTGGCAGCGGCAAAACGACGCTGGCACGGCTCATAGTCGGCTTGGAAACCGCCGATGCGGGTTCGCTGGAGCTGCTCGATATGGCGCTCGACCTGAAAGTCGGTCGGCGTCCGCGCGCAGCGCTGCGCGAACTCCAGATGGTGTTCCAGAATCCCAACAGCGCGATCAATCCCTATCTGAGTATCGGTGCCCAGCTAGGGCGAGCAGTCCACCGCCTGTCGAAAGAGTCGATCGAGACGGGCGGACGGCTGACGCGCGCGCAGATCGCAGCACGGGTGATGGCGCTATTGGAGGCGGTGCGACTGCCAGCGGACTACGCCACCCGCTATGCGGCGGAGTTATCGGGCGGGGAAAAACAGCGGGTGGCGATCGCCCGCGCGTTTGCAGCCGATCCCGCGCTGGTGGTGGCAGATGAGCCGACCTCGGCACTCGACGTATCGGTGCAGTCGGTGATTCTCAATCTGCTCAAAGATCTGCGCGCCACACGCGGCGCCTCGTACCTGCTGATCTCGCACAACCTCGAAGCGGTAGCCTATCTGGCGGACTGGATCATCGTGATGTATCTGGGCGAGATCGTCGAGACAGGCACGGTCGATCAGGTCTACGGCGTCCCGTCGCACCCTTACACCGAGGCGCTCATCAGCGCGATCCCGGTGCCCGACCCGACGGCACTACGCGGCGACATCCGGCTGCATGGCGAGGTGCCGAGTCCACGCCACCTGCCAACCGGGTGCCGCTTTCACACCCGCTGTCCGCGCAAGATCGGCGCCATCTGCGAGACGACGCCGCCGCCGATTCAGGACGCTGGCGATGATCATCTGATCCGCTGCCATATCCCGATCGAAGAGCTGACGCGGCTGCAATCGTAGCTGCGCCAGACAAGACGATTATTCGCTCACAGCTTGCAGAATGCCCTGCACCACCAGCACCGCACCGATCCCCAGGGCGAACCAGCGCGTCAGGCGCGGCATCCACATCTGCACACCTCGGTTGATCGCGTCGATGCGCGCCGTGAAGCGTTCGCGCAGAGACAGATAAGCGCCGATGAACCCCAACAACGGCAGGGCAAAGATGAGGTTGTACATGATCAACAGGAGGACGGTGGCAGCGAGTGAGAGCGACGCCCCGGCGATCCGTTCGGCGGCAATGACCAGGGGGATTGCGGTGGTCATTTCATTGACCATCACTACGACGCCAAATAAGAACGCTTTCCATAGGTTCACAGGCGGCTGGCGATCATCGACGGCGATTGGCTGCGGCTTGAACCGGAGTCCGAAGATCAACAGCGCCGCGCCAAAAGCAATTTGCAACGACAACAGCACTGCCGGATCGATCGAGGCGATAAAATCGGTGATGGTGGCGCCGATCCCCAGCACCAGCAGTATCCCGGCGATGAAATTGACCACCAGCAAGCCGACCATGTACGCCATCAGACGGGGAAGCGGGCGGCGGGTGGTGAACAAAAGCATCTGACCCAGAAACAGCGATGGATTGAGGCTGTCTACTACGGCAATCCCCAGGATGCCGCCGACCAGCGAGAGTGTGAGCATGAGGGTTCATCCTCGTCTATGTGCGAAACCGTTCTACAATGCAAAACACCGATCGCGCGACTTCGTTTTTGATCATTTCTGTCTTATCAGCTGGAAAGGTCGAACTATGATCCGTTTTCTCATTCGGCGGGTCGCACTGCTGTGCATCACACTGCTGATCACGTCCGCAGTCGTATTCGCGCTGACTCAGCTTCTGCCCGGTGACGTGGCACGGCTGATCCTGGGACGCGACGCACAGCCCGCCGCGCTCGACGCCTTACGAGTCGAGCTGGGGTTGAACGATCCCGTACCGATGCAGTACGCTCGCTGGCTCGGCGATTTTGTCGGCGGTAATTGGGGGCGCGCCTTTGGCAGCGGACGCCCCCCCATTCGTCCGCTGGTGCTGGAACGCCTGGGTCGATCGCTGGTGCTGGCGCTGGTGACGCTGGCGATCGCGGTGCCGCCATCGATCGCGCTGGGTGTAATCGCGGGGCTGCGCCAGAATACCTGGGTTGATACTGCTATCAGCGTACTGACGCTCTCAGTCGTCGGATTGCCGGAATTCGTGACTGGGCTGGTGCTGATCAATGTGTTTGCGTTAGGTTTAGGTTGGTTTCCGTCCACATCCAGCCTCCCGGCAAACGCGCCGATCGGGGAGATGCTGCGCCAGCTCGTCTTGCCCGCGCTGGCTGCGACCTTTGTCCTCATGGCGTACATCGTGCGCATGACGCGCGCGGGCGTGATCGACGAAATGGGCAAGCCGTATGTGCGCACCGCGACTCTCAAAGGACTCTCGCGCCGTGTCGTGATCGTCAAGCATGTGCTGCGCAACGCGCTCATGCCGACGGTGACGGTGATCGCACTCTCGTTCGGCTGGCTGATCGGCGGGCTGATCGTGATCGAAAACGTGTTCAGCTATCCGGGATTGGGTCGGCTGCTGACCGGGGCGATCGAGGGCAAGGATATTCCGCTGATGCAGGCAGCGATCATGGTGGTGATCGCGGTCTACGCGCTGGCGAACCTGGCGGCGGATGTGGTGTACGCGCTGCTCAATCCGAGGATACGACTGGAGTAGATCGCAATCACCGAAAAATAAGTACAATGAAGTCGTTCAAAAACAGGCAAAGTGCTGCAAGATGAAAAACCCCGTCAATCCCTATAAAGGCGTGAACGCACATCTGCACAGCTATTTTCAGGCGGAGGATGGGTGGACGGGCTTTCACGCCAGTTTCATCGTTGCGCTTGCGCGTGACCTCAATGCCCATTTGCCCGAAAACTTTGTCGTCGATGTCGAGCGCTCGCTGCAGATAAAGGAAATCCACCCTGATACGGGTGAGCGCATCCGCCGACCTGGACCGGATATGACAATTTATCAGGGACAAATCGCCAGCGCCGAACAATCACAGGATCGTGCAGGGATTGCGACACTGACGCAGCCGATTCTAGAGACATTCCACGAAAACGATGAATTGTATTACAACGCGATCATGATTTATCGTGTGGTCGATCACAAGATTTATGGCAGTCCCGTGACCCAGATCGAAATCCTCTCCCCATCCAATAAAGCAGGGGACGGGAAGGAACAATATCAGAATAAACGGATCGCGGCGATCAGGAGCGGCTTGGTGTTGGTCGAGATCGACCTGCTGCACGAGTCACGCTCGGTCGTCCGAGGCGTGCCTCGTTATCCAAAGATGTCAGGCAGTACTGCCTTTTCAATCACGGTGAACAATCCACATCCATCGCTGGATCAGGGAGTATCTACAACCTATGGTTTTGGCGTCGATGAACCGCTGCCAATCATTCCCGTCCCTTTAGGCAGCGTCAGCAGCATCGACCTCGATTTTGATGCGATTTATCAGGATATCTATTCCAGTATGAACGCCTATCGTCTGCTGGTTGACCTGACCCAGCCTCCACTGAACCTGCATCGTTACAGCCCTGCCGATCAGGATAGCATTCAGGCGGTCATGGAGCGTGCCGCGCTGCAAGCAGACGACTCGCAGCCACCCCGCGCGTGATCAGCCGGGTGTCGCCCCGCATCAACGTCAGGCTGCCAACAGGTTACGTTGCCCTGCCCGCCCTCGTCAACGCGCACGATCACCTGTCGCTGAACCACTACCCGCGCACCCGTCCACGCCCCGTCTATGCCAGCGCGCACGAGTGGGGTGCCGATGTGAATGCCCTGCTGGACAGCGCGCCCTATCGTGAACTGCGCGCCTATCCGTTGTGGGATCGGCTGTTCATCGGCGGACTCAAAAACCTGCTGTGCGGCGCGCTCACCGTCATGCACCACGACCCGCCGCATCGTGAGCTGTGGCGGCGCGCCTTTCCGGTGCGTGTGATCCGTCGTTACGGATGGGCGCACTCGTTCGGCTTTAGTTCGGCAGACGAGATCGCGCGTGCCTATCGACGCACACCGCGCGGCGCGGATTTTTTCATTCATCTTGCCGAGGGGACAGACGAACGTGCCGCGCTGGAATACGCACAGCTGCACGCGCTCGGCGCAGTGGCGCGAAACAGCGTGTTGATTCATGGCGTCGGCTTGACGCAGAACGACATTGCGCAGGCAGCACCAAAAGTGCGTGCGCTGGTGTGCTGCGTGACGACTAACCGCTATCTGCTCGGAAACGACCCGCCGATCGACGACTGGCAGCAGGCGGGTGGGACGCTCTGGATCGGCTCGGACTCGCGCCTGACCGCCGATGGCGATCTGCTCGACGAGATCGCCGCGCTGTCCATCGCCGGCGACTCGGCAGTCGAGGCGATACGACGTGTGCAGCGTCACACCATGATGCCGGGCGGGTCGCCGGACGACTGGATCGCCTTGCGTGCCGATGCCGTGATGCCGATCACCCGTGCCGATATTGCCTTGATCGTGCGCGCGGGTCGTCCGCTGATCGGAGACCCTGACCTGATACATCCTTACACCCGCCGTCCGCACGTCGGCGCGCTGCTGGACGGTCGTCCGAAAGAGATCGACGCCGGACTCGCTCGACTGATCCGCGCATGTGGTCTGCAAGAATCCGGTTTGACGGTAGAATAGACGTAAACAGTACAGGCGCTCCATGACCGACATTCTTTTCGGACAATCGTATTATCTGCGTTTCGACCCGAAGCTGTACGCCGCGATGCAGCCCTATCCGCCGCTCGGCACGCTGTATGCCGCTTCCGCGATGCGCGAACGGGGGTACGATGTGGCGCTGTTCGACGCCATGCTCGCTGAGTCGACTCAGGCATGGGCGGACGCCCTCGATCGGCACGCGCCGCGTCTCGCGGTCATCTTCGAGGACAATTTCAATTATCTGAGCAAGATGAGCCTACTGCGAATGCGCGATGCCGCCTTCACCATGATCGACATGGCGCGGGCGCGCGGCTGCACTATTGTCTGCTGTGGCAGCGACGAGACCGATCATGCCGACCTGTATCTGGAGCGCGGCGCCGACGTGGTGCTGATCGGAGAAGGGGACGCGGCGCTGCCCGATGTGATTACTCACTACGCCCCCCGCGATGGACGCGAGTCGCCCGCATTGGAGGCGATCGCTGGGATCGCCTACCGCGCCCAGGACGGATCGATCATGCGCACACCCGCGCGTCCGGTGATCGCCGATCTGGACTCGCTGCCCTTTCCGGCGTGGGATTTGGTCGATCACGCGGCATATCAGTCGATCTGGCGCGCACAGCACGGCTACACCTCGATGAATCTGGTCACGACACGCGGCTGTCCATTTCACTGCAACTGGTGCGCCAAGCCGATCTGGGGACAGCGCTACAACGTGCGTTCGCCGCAAAATGTGGTCGATGAAATGGCGTGGCTGCAATCGACGTTCAGCCCTGACCACATCTGGTTCATGGATGATATTATGGGCATACGCGACCGCTGGATCGAGGAATTCGCAGATCTGCTGGACGCGCGCGGGCTGCGTATCCCATTCAAGAGCCTGAACCGCGCCGATCTGCTCTTGCGCGGTCGCAGCATCCCGGCGCTGGCGCGCGCCGGTGCGCAAATTGTGTGGATCGGCGCGGAGAGTGGATCACAGAAAATCCTTGACGCGATGGAAAAGGGCACGACCGTCGAACAGATTTATGCGTCGGCGCGTGGGCTGCACGCGCATGGGGTGAAAGTCGGCTTTTTCCTGCAATTCGGCTACCCCGGTGAGACGCGCGCCGACATCGAGCTGACCTTGCAGATGGTACGCGACCTGATGCCCGACGACATCGGCATCAGCGTCAGCTATCCGCTGCCCGGCACACGCTTCTACGAAACCGTCAAGCATGAGCTGGGCGCGCGCGAAAATTGGATCGACAGCGGCGATATGGCGATGCTGTACCGGGGCACATTCCGCACCGAGTTCTACCGCCAGCTACACACCGTGCTGCACAAGGAATACCGCTCGCTCAAAACAGCACAGCACCTGCGCGCCGCGCTGCGACAGCCGGAGATACTGCGTCCGGCGGATGTGCGATCGACGGCGGCAATGCTGTATCATCGCGCGACTCTGCCCGCCGCGCGCCACAAGCTGGACACGCTGGCGCGGCTGCCGCATGATCCGATCGCCACTTTGCCAAATGTCACCCTGTCATGAGTACCTACGGATGGGGTGACCGGTCGGTCTGGGAGCGGGAACGGCTGGAAATTCGCCGTCATCTGTGGACGCTGCTTGGCGATCTGCCACCGCTCTTCACTCCGGAGCTGATCGTCACGTCCAGCGTGGGGCACGTCGGCTATGTGCAGCACCATTTTACGTTCGACAACGAGGCGGGCGCGACGGTGTACGGTCTGCTGCTGATCCCCGACGGACTGACGCGCCCTGCCCCCGCTGTGCTGTGGAATCACGCGCACGGACACCGCTATGACACGGGCGCGGCGCGCATGATCACACCGCATCACATTCACGGACACGCCGACGGGATCGAGCTGGTCCGGCGCGGCTGCGTGGTCATGGCGATCGACGCCTACGCCTTTGGCGAGCGGACGCATCAGGGCGCAGCGGGAGGGCGCGAGGGCGGCGCGGACACCGAGATGAGTCTGTTCAAACAGTTTTTGTGGCAGGGCAGGACACTGTGGGGGATGATGGTGCGCGATGACCTGATGGCGCTGGATGCGCTGATCGCGCATCCAGCGGTCGATCCGGCGCGGGTGGGCACGGTTGGCATGAGCCTGGGCGGATCGCGTGCCACCTGGGTCGCCGCAATGGATGACCGCGTCGCGCTGACCATCCCGATCGGGCAGATGACCCGTTACGCCGACCTGCTGGCGGCAGGCGCACTCAGCTTTCACAGCATCTATTATTTCGTACCGTCGATGCTCAAGGCGGGTCTCGACATGGAGCATATCGTCGCGCTGACTGCACCGCGCCGCCAGATAATCCTCGTCGGTGACAGCGATCCAGGGTCGCCGCTCGCGGGGATCACCACCGTTCGCCGCTATGTCGAGTCGGTCTACGGGCTGTATGGCGCGGCGGATCACCTCGATGTGACCATCTATCCCGGCATCGCGCACGCCTACACCCCTGATATGCACGACGCCATGATCGCCGCTGCCGTCCGTCATTTGAATTCGGAGTCCTGAAACAACGTGGATATTCTACTGGCGCACGCCTATTATCTGCACGACGACGCCCACGAACGCCAGATCATGAAGCCCTATCCGCCACTCGGTATCCTGCATCTGTCGTCGTACCTGAAAAAAGCAGGCTTCAGCGTCGGCGTGTTCGACTCGACCTTCGCCGCGCTGGACGATTTTCGCGCGCGGGTGGCGGCGGAGCGTCCACCCGTCGTCGGCATCTACGTCAACATGATGACCAAGTTCGCCGCGCTGAAGATGATGCGGATCGCCCGCGAACACAATTGCACCGTTATCCTGGGCGGACCGGAACCGATCTCGTATGCCCGTGAATATCTGGAAGCGGGCGCCGACGTGATCGTGCGCGGCGAGGGCGAAACCGCGCTTGCCGACCTGATCCCACACCTGGCACAGCATGGCGTGAATGGACTCGCCGGGATCGCCGGGATCGCTTACCGCGACGCCGACGGTGTGACCCACGAGACCCCGCCTCGCCCGATGCTGACCGACCTGAGCGCCCACCCCTGGGCAGACCGCGAATCGATCGACCTGGCAGCCTACATGGACATCTGGAAACAGCATCACGGTGCCAGTACGGTCTCAGTGATCCAGGCGCGCGGATGTCCTTACACCTGCACCTGGTGCAGCCACAGTGTGTACGGCAATACCCATCGACGGCGCACGCCCGACGACGCCGCCGACGAGCTGCTGTATATCAAAGAACGCTACAACCCCGATCGCATCTGGTACGCCGACGATGTATTCGCCATCAACCGTCGCTGGTTCTTCCAGTATGCCGCAGCACTGAAACAGCGCGGCGTGCGCATCCCGTTCGAGTGCATCTCGCGCGCCGATCGACTCGACGACGCTGTAATCGCCGGGTTAGCCGACATGGGCTGTTTCCGGCTGTGGAATGGCAGTGAGAGCGGATCGCAGCGCATCCTCGACGCTATGCAGCGCAAAGTGCAGGCGGCAGATGTGCGCGCCGTCACGCATCAACTGCGCGCGCGCGGCATCGAGACGGGCATGTTCATCATGTTGGGCTACGACGGCGAAGAGGTGATCGACCTGAAAGAGACGGTCGCGCACCTCAAAGACGCCAACCCGGATATTTTTCTGACGACGGTTGCCTATCCGATCAAGGGCACGGCGTACTACGAACAGGTCGCCGATCGGATCGTCACCGACAAACCCTGGGAGGCGCGCACCGACCGTGACCTGACCGTGATCGGACGGCGCTCGAAACGCTTCTACAGCTTCGCCACACGCTGGATGGTGAGCGAGGTGGCGCTCAACCGTGCGCGACTCGGCGCCAGTGCGTCGCTGACAGCACGCGCCAGGATGACCGCCAGCGCATTGGTCGGGCGGGTCGGCATGGCACTGACGGCGAATCAGCGCGAGTCCGACGCCGGGCGGGTGCGCGTCAGCACATCGAATCAGACGTGAACCATCCCGCGTTCGACGCGCTGGCGCCCACCTACGACGCCGACTTTACCCACACCAGCACGGCGCAACATCTGCGGGCGCGGGTTCACGCCGACCTGCTGCGTCACATCCATCCTGGCAATCGGGCACTGGAACTCGGATGCGGTACGGGTGAGGACGCGCGCATGTTGGGCGAACGCGGGATCGCCGTGACCGCGACCGACGCCAGCCCGGCGATGCTGGCGATCACACAGACGAAATGCGCGCACCTGTCGCATGTGATGGTCGCGCCGCTCGACCTGAACGCGCTGCATGATGACTCGATCGAAACTCCACCCGGCGGTTTCGCGCTGGCTTTCGCCAATTTTGGGGTGATCAACTGCGTGCATGACCTGTCTGCGCTGGCTGAATGGTTGGCGGGGCGCGTGCGCGTGGGCGGGATGGTCTGTTTTGCGGTCATGAGTCCGCTGTGCCTATGGGAAATCGTTTGGCAGGGTGCGCATGGCGACCTGCATAGCGCGCTGCGTCGTCTGCGCGGCAATACAGCCTTCCAGCCGACACCGGACTCGGCACCGATCGGGCTGACCTATCCGAGCGTCGGCGCGCTGACGCGCGCGTTCGCGGTGCACTTCGAGCGAGTCAGTGTCGCGCCGCTTGGTCTCGTGCTGCCGCCGTCCGACCTGTACGCCGCGCTCGATCGGCGTCCGCGTGTGTGTGCCGCGCTGACCCGTCTGGACGATCTGACGGCGGGCATGTCGGCTTTGGCGCTGTACGCGGATCACTACTGGATCACTTTCAGACGAGTCGGCATGTGACCGAACGCAAGATCGCGTTGCAGACGCGCATCCTGGCGATCGGCGCAGTCGGCGGCGCCGGGCTGTCGTTCGTCATCTTCGCGGCGATCGGGCGCGTCCTGGGCGAGGTCGGACTCGGCGCGTATGCGGTGGCGCTGGCATACGCCTATCCAGCGAGCATCGTGGTCGAGTTCGGACTGGGCACGCTGCTGATCCGCGACTCGGCGGGCAGTGTGACAGCCGCCAATGCGCTTTTGCGTCCGGTGATGGTGCAGCGGACAGTGATGGGCAGCGCGGTGATGCTGGCGCTGGTCGCGTGCGCGCCGATCCTGAGTTCCGATCCCGTGACACAGCGCGCGATCGCGGTCGCGGCACCGTTGGTGCTGCTGACGCCGCTCTTCAGCGTGTTTGCGGCGGTTTTGCGCGTCGGGGATCGTGTCACCGCGATCGCGGCGCTCAATATCGGAATGCTGCTGGTGCAGGCGGCGCTCACTGTCGGTGTGCTGATAAGTGGCGGCGGGGTCTTGGGTGCGCTGGCTGTAAACACACTCACGTCGGCGGGTCAGGTATTGGCGGTATGGTGGCTGTGGCGCAAATATAGCCCCCTGCCCGACCTACCCGCGCAACAGACTCACCCCCTGCCCGACCTTCCCCCGCTGGCGCAAGGGCGGGAGATTGCTGCGCTGGTGCGGCGCGCGCTGCCATTCGCGGTCGGCGGGGTGCTGGCAGCTATCAGTATGCGCGCGGCAATCGTGCTGCTTGAGTTTCTAACTGATGCACGCGGCGCGGGCATTTTTTCCGCAGCAAACCGCTTCATCGACGCGGCGAAGCTGATCCCGATAGCGCTGTACGGGGCGATACTGCCCGCGTTGAGCGCGCTGGCAGGCGATCCGAAGTCGATGCGGCGGGCGTTCGCGGCAAGTCAGCGGCGCCTCGTCGTCTACGGCATGGCGGCGGGACTGGCGCTGGCATTGGCGGCGCCACTGGCGATCCGAGTGATTTTTGGTGCCGGTTTTGGCGAGTCGGTCGTGCCGTTGATGATTCTGAGCATCGGATTGGTCGCGGCGACCGGGCGCGGCGGGGCGCTGGTGTGGTGCTATGCGTCGGGTCGGGAGCGACGCGCAAACGTGGCGATCGCCGTCGGGCTGGTCGTGACGATCGGCGTCGGGCTGGCGCTGATCCCTGCGTGGGGCGCGGTCGGCGCGGCGGTGGCGGTGGTGGCGGGGGATGGGGTGGTGTGGAGAATGAGCATCCTTGAAAATCGTGCTACACTAATATAGTCCGGTCGGAAAAAGAGGACAATTCTTGTGCAAGGAGTCATTGAGCACGGCGTCTTTGACGTACTCACCGATTTTTTGACATCAGAGCCAACGCCTGAAGCGGTACTCGCATTTACCCTTCCCGATGCGTTGCAAGAGCGCGTCGATGGATTGATCGAGCGCAACGGGGAAGGTCTGCTCACATTCGACGAGCAGCAAGAGTTGTTTGACTTCATGCGTGCTGATAAATTGATGACGCTGCTTAAAGCGAAGACGCTGCAAAATCCTAAGGCTTCCCCACCTGCACCCGCCGCCCCTGCTTGATCTCGATCTCGCCGCGCGCATCACCGACCATATTCCAGTCGCCCGCCGTCACCACCGCGACCCAAAAATCGCCGCGCGGGATCAAGCCCGGCGCCTTGAGCCGATCAGCCAGCGCGCGCATCCGCCCTTGACGAATTTGCGCGATGCGGGTGACCACTTCCTGTTCGCTCTTTCCATTTTCACCGATGCGCGACTTGGGCTGCACGCCCAATTCCTGTTCCGCCTTGCCGATCATGTCGTGAAACACGCCGTGATTGATCGCCATATCGAACAAGAGCGCCTGACCGAGCGGCGACACGATCGCGCGCGGTCTGATGCTCAATTCCTGCACGCGATTCCAGTAGACCTCGGTGGCGATCTCGTCCTGCACGGTCTGCATGATCGGATCGTTCGCCGCCGCGATCAGCAGATCGCGGTAGCGCGTATCCCCGCGTAAGCCCTCCTCACGCGCCTGGGTGCGTCCGGCATAGCCGCGCAGCTCGTCCGCGACCGCGCCGGACGCACGCTGTAGATAGCGATCCAGCACCGAAAACAGGCTCCCGGATTGCAGTGTGAATTGAAAGCGCCCAAAGCTGACGATGCCAGAGTCGCGGTTTTGATAGGTCGCATAGCCGCCCCCCTCGAAGCCCGCCGTAATATTGAACGCCGCTTTGCGCACGCGGTCGGGGCTGTTGTCTCCGGTCGTGGGCGGCGGGACGGGCGGCACCGGAACCGGGGCAGGCGCCGGAGGCAAGGGCACAGGCTGGGGGATCGGCGCGGGCGGCTGCGGCGGATCGATGATAGGCTGCGGTGGGAGGATCGGCTGCGGTGGGAGGATCGGCTGCGGCGGTTCGATGATCGGCTGCGGTGGGAGGATCGGCTGCGGTGGATCGATGATCGGCTGCGGTGGGAGGATCGGCATGGGCGGCTGCGGCGGTGTGATCACCTGCCCGACTGCCCCGCGCGTGATCATGGCAGCGCGCATCGGTGGCGAGATTACCCCATAGCCGACAGGCGTACAGTCACCAGCGATGTCGATTTCGTCGGCACGCACCCACCCACTCAGCCCGCCGACGAAATTCAACCGCACCCAGGCGAGTCCATCAGCACCCGTGCGGGCGTCCGCCACCTCGTACCCCCCCATCTCCAGCGGGATCGCACCCAGATAAGCCTGATCAGCGCCAGGGGTGACGCGCACCAGGATTTGTTTGCCACTGGTCGAGACACGCCCGATCGCCACACACGGATTGATCGCCATTATATTTGCCCCTTGATGATGTGGACGCGCGTGGGCGCGTCCCGACACAGGATTAAGCGCTGAATGCCAGAATTTGCTCGTCCAGTTTGGTCGCGTCCACTTCGGGATGACCCGCTAGCAGTGCCCGGAAGCGCGTCATGAACGAGACCAGATCGGCGCGCTCATAGGCTTCAAAACGCATGGTGATCGCGGGCTGCGTGTTGCTGGCGCGCACCAGACCCCATCCACCTGTGAAAATGGCGCGGGCACCGTCCACCGTGATGACCTCGAACTCAGTTTCCAGCGCGGCACGAATCTCGTCGATAATTACGAACTTCAAAGCGTCGGGCGTGGTCATGATGATCTCCGGCGTGGCGACGAGCTTGGGAATGTCCTCGAACAATTCCCCGATGGTGACGCCGCTGTTGGCGATGATCTCCAGCGTCTTGAGCGCAACCAGCGGCGCATCGTCGAAACCGTAATAATTCTCCCCGACGAACAAATGCCCGCTCACCTCACCGCCCAATGGCGAGCCGAGTTCGCGCATTTTCGCCTTCATCAGGCTGTGACCGCTCTTCCACATATACGGCTTGCCGCCGTACTTGCGGATGTAGTCGGGCAGCGCCTGCGACGCCTTCACATCGAACACCACATAGGATCCCGGCAGCCGCGACAGCAGATCGCGCGCCAGCAGCGCCAGCAGCCGATCGGCGGCGATGTGATGTCCGTGATTGTCGATGAAGCCGCAGCGATCGCTGTCACCGTCGAACGCCAGTCCGAGGTCGGCGCCGACCTCGATCACTTTGGCTTCCAGGTCTTTGGTCATCTCCGGATCTTCAGGATTGGGCAGGTGATTGGGATAAGTGCCGTCCGACTCGCAGAACAGGCAGGTCACATCCAGACCGAGCGCGCGCAGCACCGGGGTGACATACATGCCACTCAGACCGTTGCCCGCATCCATGACCACTTTGAGCGGACGCGAAATGACGACTTTCGATTGAATGGTCGCCATGTGACGGTTGATCATGTCGGCGTCTTCGGTCAGCGTACCCGTCCCGACGGCGAAGGCGTCGTTCTGGATGATCCTGAGCAAATCCTGAATTTGTTCATCCGCCAGCGCCAGCGAACCATACGCCATTTTGATGCCGTTGTAACGGGTGTCGAGGTGGCTGCCGGTGATCATCACGCCCGCGCCGCGCTCGCCATAGCTGGCGGCGGCATAATAGACGGTCGGCGTGAGCACCTGTCCGATGTCCACGACGGCGATCCCGGTCGAGAGCAAGCCGGCGACCAGCGCTTCTTTGAGCGGCGTCGAGGTGACACGGTTGTCACGCCCGACGAAAAAGCGGTCGGTCTGAAAGTGAATCGGCAGATACGTGCCGAGCGCTGCGCCGACGTAGCGCGCCAGATCGGGAGTGAGCTGGGCATCCGGGGCGACCGCGGTGCCGCGAATGTCGTACTTGCGAAAGACGCTGGTGATCACAGCGGGCATAGGATGTCAGCTCCACAGGCGTGCAATCAAAGTTGCATAGGATTGTAACGCAAACCGCCGCGTCTCACACGGCGATCGACACACCATCTTTACTGGCGGCAAAGGTCAGTGCAGTCGCACCGGCTGCCGCATCGACGGCGATCTCCGTCCCGGCAGGCGGGTTGGCACGCAGCAGAAAGTCCGCCAGCGGCTCGCGCACATTCCGCCGAATGATGCGTCGCAGCGGACGCGCGCCATATTCCGGTTCCTGGTTTTGCGCCAGCATCCAGGTACGGGCGGCGGCGCTGAAGGTTATTTTGAGTCCGCGTTCATCCGCGAGCTTCGTCTCTTTATTCAGCATCAAGCCCAGAATTTCCGCCAGCACATCCTGAGTGAGCGCGTTGAACATGATCACTTCATCGAGGCGATTGAGGAATTCCGGGCGGAACCACTCGCGCACATCTTCCATCGCTGCTTCGCGCACCTCGTCGTCGATCACCGGGACAGCCAGATGGGTCGCCCCCAGGTTGCTGGTCAGGATGATCACCGTCTCGGTGAAACTGACCGTGTTGCCGCGTCCGTCGGTCAGCCGACCTTCTTCGATCACCTGTAACAGGATGTCGAGGACGCGCGGATGGGCTTTTTCTACCTCGTCGAACAGCACGATGATGTAAGGCTGATTCTTCACCCGTTCGGTGAGCTGACCGCCGGACTCGCTGTCCACATAGCCAGACGGCGATCCAGTCAGACGATTGAGGCTGCTCTCATCCTTGAATTCGCTCATGTCCAGCGCCAGCATCGCGTCCTCGCTGCCGAACATGAATTCTGCCAGCACGCGCGCCAATTCGGTCTTGCCGACCCCTGTCGGACCCAGAAACAGAAACGCGCCGATCGGTCGTTTGGGGTCTTTCAGACCGACGCGCGCCGTCTTGATCGCGCGGCTGACCGCAATCACGGCGGCTTCCTGCCCCTTGAGGCGCTCCTGCACGAATTCAACCATGCTGGCATAACGCAGTCGCTCGTCTTCACCGAGCTTGCTCACCGGGACGCCTGTCATCTGAGAGAGCGCCAGGGTGATGTCTTCAGCATCGAGGCGTTCGCCGTCGGCGCTGGACGATTTGTAAGCGAGATTGGTCTGCTGGCTCATGGCGACCATCGCCGCAGCGCGGTGCATGAGCTGTTCGGCGCTGCGTGGAAGCGGATTGGTGCCCAGGTAGCGTTTCGCCAGCCGCACCGCCAAGCCGACCGCATCGTCCGCGACTTTCAGATTGTAGTCGGCTTCCAAATGCGGACGGATCACATTGAGGATTTCGATCGCCTCGGCAGGAGTCGGCTCCGGCACTTTCAGGACGTGAATGCGCTCGGCGATACCGCTCATGTTGGCGATGCGCTGTTGATATTCCGTCTCGGTGGTGGTGCCCATAATCACCGGATCATCGCTCAGAAAAGCTTTCTGGATCAGCGAAGTGGCTTTGGCGAATTCAGCGCGGATGGGTCCGCCGAAGAATCGGTGAATGTGTGGAATGAACAGGATACCGCCCGCCGCGCTGCTGATGCCAGCGCGCACCGCTTTTTGGTCGCTGTCGAGCAAGGCAGCCTCGTCGATCTGCACCAGGCTCTTGAGATTCTTGGGACCCTTACCCTCGCTCATCAGCAGTGCCAGGCTGTATGCCAGCGTGCGCTTGCCAACGCCGTCGGGTCCGATCAGCAGCACATGACGGCTGAACGACTGCGTGAGCAGATTGATGATCTCGCGCAGCAGGTCTTCACGGAAATAGACCGCGCGCAGCTTGCCGCTTTTGGCGCCGGCGACAAAATCCTGGGTGGTGCCGCCTGCCCGGATCACCTGCGAGGTATCGCCGAGGACATCCGCGATCGCCTTTGACGTGATACCGACGCCGCGCAGCAGTCCGCCAGTGCTAATCGTCGGCTCACTGAGGACTGCCAGCACATGATCGGTATCGGCGCGGACTTCGTTTTGCGCCTGTCCCTGGGTCAGCGAGTCGTCGATCAGTATGATCGTCTGACGACTAAGCGGGACGCGCCGATTGCCTTTGGCGATGAATTCCAGATTGCCGTCGGGGTCACGTCGGCTTTCAGCGGCAAGCACGACCTGGCGATCGAGCTTTTCCAGATCGACCGCGCGGCTGTCCGCGAAGATCGCCAGCACACGCGCCGCCGCCGTATCCTTGCGTCGCAGCAGCGACAGCAGGATCAGCTCCGGCATCAGCACCGATTTGCGCATCTGATCCTTGAGCGCCACCGCGTCATTCATCACGGTGTCCATATCTTTGGAGAGCAGATCGGGATTGAGTGTTCCCATTGCGATCTTGTCCTAGCGTTCTATGGTTGGGCGGGTGGAGGGCAGCGCAGCCGCTGCCGCCGCATCGAATTCCAGCACATCGCGCGGCAGCCAGATAATTTCCCCGTCGCTGGTGCGCAGTTGCAGCCACGAACCGCGATTGTTACGTCCGATCAGCTCGAAGGTATCGCCGGGATAGGCGACATCGGGGGTGACGTAGGTTTCGCCGGGACCACGACGCATATTCTGACCAAGCGTGCCGGTGACGGTGGCAGTGGGCGGTTCAGGAACAGAGAAATCGAGCCAATAGCCGTCGATCCAGCGCGGCACCAGGGTGAAAAAAGTATTGCCGGGTTTGAAGGTGAGCAGCTCACCATTTTCATCGTGATACGTCAGCGGGTCTTGTCGGGTGGCGCGGCGCCATTCTCCGGTGAAATACTGACCATCACGCAGGAAGTAAATCCGTCCGTCCCCGATAAAATTGACCGAAAAGGCAAAATCGCCGGGACCCCAGTAATTGGGCGCGACGGTCGCCTGCACGGTATGGTCTTCCTCGACGATGACCACGTTGGCGGCAGTGATGCGGCGTCCGCCGTCGGCGTCAAAGTGGGCTTCGCCATCCTGAGCGCGCTCCCACCTGCCAGAATCGGCATCGAATGCCCACTCCACCTCGGTATCGGCGTAGTGGATACGGATCGCATCGAGCGGCGTCCCGTCGCCGGTCGACTCGGAGCTGAATGCCATACCGCTGATCGCTTCGGGGGTCACGTCGCGTCCGCGATCGACAGCCAGTTCGCGCAGTGCCGCCGTATCCCCAAACAAGGTGTGTTCCAATGCCACCCCTTCACGCTCGTAGCGGCACAGAGCTGGACACGGCTCGACACCGCCGACGATGCGCGCGGACATCAGTCCATCGGTCTTCAGCACCTCCAGCGTCCCCTGTGCCATACCGGAATAGACCGACAGCGCGCGGTAGATGCGCACAAACTCGAAATCGACCAGGCGCAGGCTGCGAATCGGTCCGACCTGTTCGGCGTCACGGCTGAGATAGACCGCGCTGAAGCGGGTGACGCCCCCTGCCAGCAGATGCTCCCATACGATGTCGGCGCGCATGAGACCCGACTGCGGACGCACGAACGCCGGATAATTGGAGATTTTCAGGATGATCGGGCGGCGATCCAGCACGAACGGATCAGCGACCGCCTGCCCTGTCAGAGGGTTGATCCCTGGAGGATAGCTGTCGGGACCAAATACATCTTGTGCCGAGGCGGGGAGCGCCAGCGCAAAACACAGCAGGGCGATACATAAGGTCACGGTGCGGCGGGTGATCACGGAGGAGGTCTCCAGTCGGATTCAGGCGTTGCCAGCGGATATTGATGAAGCCATTCTACCCGATCCTCCCCATCTGCGTGTAGGGACGCATCGCATTAGATACGCGCCATGTCCAGGCGCGGCGTGCCAAGCCCTCAAACAGATACTGGCACGCCAGTCCTCTGCAGCATCATGTTGTGAGGCTATTCGGCGCTGCCAGCGGGCAGATCGAGTCGCAGCGTGACCGGCAGCCGACCGACCGACTCCGCCGCACCGAACAAAACCGCACAGGCGGCGGGCACAGCAGGACGCCCCGGTGAGTAGGTCGCCACATATGACGCGACATCGGGAAATGCCTGCCAGTCATAAGGCGACCACAAGGCTACGACGATCGTTTTGTCGGGCGGCAGCGCACGCACCAACGCCGTCTGTTCGGGATTGCGGTCGGCATTTTGCGTCCAGACGATCACGGTGTCGGCGCTGCGAGCGGCTTCAGACGCCCAGTCGATCTGTTCCTGGGTCGGGTTGTCGTTGACGCCGACCCACTGTATGCCGACTCCATCAGGACGATACAGGCTGCATTCGGTTTGAATCTGATAGCGCGTCGCCAGAAAGATCACCGCGACGCGGGCATCGGCGGGCACAGGCACGAGATCACGGCGGTCATACGCCACTGTCACGCCGCGTCGATAGAGCGACTCGACCAGCGCGGCGCCATTTTCAGCGGTGACGGCGGCGGCAGCGGTGGCGGGGTCGATCGGAGTCCAATCGAGCAGCCCAAAGCGATCTTTAGTGGTCAGGATGCGCCGCACCGACTCGTCGATACGCGCCTCATCGATCGTCCCGGCACGCACTTCGTCCACGACTCGCTGCATAGCGGCTTCAGCCACTTGCAACCCGGTGCTGGGACCCGTCGCCAGCAGATCGACGCCCGCCTCGATCGCCATCACCACCGCATCGTAGTAGTTGACTTCGAGATCGACGGCGTTCATATCGAGCGCGTCGGTCATGATCAATCCGTCATAACCCATCTGGTCACGCAGCAGATCGGATACCAGCACCGGGGAGAGCGACGCCGGACGCCGTGTCGTGTCGAACGCCGGAAACCAGATGTGCGACACCATCACGGCCGCCACATCCGCAGCGATAGCGGCGCGGAACGGGGCCAGCTCGACCGACTCCAGGCGTACACGGTCGAGATCGACCGTGGGCAAAGAAGCATGACTGTCCTCGCGCGTCTCGCCATGACCGGGAAAATGCTTGGCAGTCGCCAGCACGCCACGCGCTTGCGTCCCACGCACGAACCCGGCGACCGCCTCCCCACTCATGATCGGATCGCTGCCAAACGCACGCCGGGCGATGATCGGGTTGTCGCGGTAGGTCTCCAGGTCAGCGACGGGCGCCAGATTCATGTTGATGCCGACCGCGTTCAGCTCGCCACCCATCACCCGTCCTGCATCCTCGCTCATGCCCGATGCTGTCAGCAGCAGCGGCGTCGGCACAAAGGTGAAGCCGTCGGTCAGCCGATTGACTACCCCGCCTTCCTGATCGATCGATATCAATACGGGCACGCCGCCCGCCTCGGTGATCGTGCGCTGATAGCCGTTGGTAAGTCGTGCGACCGCATCCGGCGCGCCGACATTGGCGCCGAACATGACTAGTCCGCCTGGCTGCCAGGTGCGCAAGTGTGCGGCGCCGACCTCGGTCAGCACACTGCCATGCAGCGTGACCATGAACATCTGCGCCACTTTGTGTTCCAGCGTCAACGCGGCGAGCAGCGATTCGACGCGATCAGATTGCGCGACGACGACCCGTACAGACGCAGCAGCCAGCATCAGCACGCTCAGGCTGAAAGCAATGATGAACAGACGAAAGGCTTTCATTCGGCGGGGTTGTTCAATCGATAGCCGATGCCGCGCACATTGACGATCAGGTCTTCGTAATCACCGCAGTCCTTGAGCTTGCGCCGCAGATTGCTGACATGCGGACGGATGACCTCGCGCGCCTCGGCTTCATCGACGTTATAGCTGCGCACCTCGCGCACCAGTTCATGGCACGACACCACCCGTCCGCGATGGGCAGCCAGATAGAGCAGCAGGTCGAATTCGGTCGGCGTCAAATCGATATGAATATTGTTGACAGAGATTTTGTAGCGCCCCGGATAGATGGTGAGGGCGCCCAGCGTCATCACGCCCTCGGCGTTGAGTTCGATCGCCAGATCGCGCGCGTTGGCGGCGACCACCTGCTGCTGTGCCGCCAGCGAGCCGTTGATCTTGTCGTCGGGTGAGACGCTCAATTCAGCCAGATTGTTGCGGATGACCGAGAGCAGCTCGCGGCGGCGACGCAGGTTGCGCGCGCGCTCGATGCCGCGTGACACACTGAGACGGATGTCCTGCCCGGAGCTGGGCTTCATCAGATAGTCATGCGCACCCAGGCGCAGCGCCTCGACGGCAGTGCTGAGATGCGGAAACGCTGTCATCAGAATGACCACGATATCGGTGTCGATCGCCTTGATCCGCCGCAACAGCTCGACGCCATCCAAACCATCGGGCATACGAATGTCGGTCAGCACTACTTCAGCACGGTGTTCTTGCAGCAGCGCCAGTGCTTCTTCACCGCTGCTGGCTTCCATCACCTGGTAGCCCGCTTTTTGCAGCGTGCGCGACACAGAATAGCGAATCGCTTTTTCATCGTCCACAACCAGGACGACGGCATTATCGGGTGCGATTTCCCCTATTGAGTCAATCATCATCGCTGCCTTCGTTGTCCTTATTGTGCAGTTACTTGATTTTCAGTAAGGATACATGAATATGCTAATTATGCAACAATGCACATAATACAAAAATGACATCTCATTAGCAGATCGACCGCTCTGTCGTGGGGTTCACACCGCTGTCCATGCGATCAATAGCCAAACCACTGCGTGCATAGATGTGTATGATCGTGATCATGGCATGAAGTATCGAGATTGCATAAATAAAATCATGGCATTAGATCGACCACTTCAGCATTTTTTACAAAATTCATTTTTGCATAATTATTCGCGTATGGGTAATGTGCAGATGCAGTCCGTGCCCCATGTCCAGCATGGCGCCATTATCCCCATCCCGCGCCTGCTCGACTGCGGCGAGGACGCGCTCATGGGTGACCGTGATCCCGGAGTCGTCGGACGGCGCCAGATGCGCTGCCGCGCGCACGATCAGCCGTCGCGCCAGCGCGGGCGCCAGTGCGCACAGGGCGCGCCGTTCGATCGTCACGCGCGTCTCCGCGAACTGCGCGATTCCCGTGTCCAGCACCCCGTCCAGCGCTGACTCGATGAAGTCGGACTCGACCGCGGCGTTATCCGCGAGCCGCACCAGCGCCGGGACGATCTGCGTGTTGAAACTGGCGAGCAAGGGCAGCATTACGTGGCGAATCCTATTGCGCGTATAGGTGATATCAGCGTTGCTGGCATCCTCACGTGGAACGAGCACGTGCGCCTGGGCATAGGACTCGATGTCGGCGCGGCGCACGTCCAGCAGCGGACGCAGCAGTCGCACATCGGCATGACCAGGCATCGACGACTCGGCGCGCATCGACGCGAGTCCGATCAAACCGGCGCCGCGTACCAGATGGGCGAGTACGGTCTCCGCCTGATCATCAGCATGATGCCCCACCGCGACAACACTCGCCTGGTGCTGGCGGGCTGCATCCGCCAGAAAATCGTAGCGTGCCGCCCGTGCCGCCGCCTCGACGCCGAGTCCCTCACGGTAGCGCGCCGCATCGAGCGCCCCGCGCACACACAGCACCCCCCAGGCATGAGCAATCTGCTCCACATAGGCGGCGTCTGCCGCGCCCACGTCAGCGCGTAAGCCGTGATCGAGCGTGGCGGCGATCACCGTCAGGTGCAGCGAGTCGCGCAGCGCGATCGCCGCGTGCAGCAAAACGAGTGAATCGACGCCGCCACTGACGCCGATCACCAGCGTCGTCCCCGCCCGGAGCGCCAGCGCACGACGCATTGCCATCCGTACTGTACCTGCCGCCATCGCCTGCATCCTTTCAACCCTAGCGCCACAACCAAACCCAAACCATATCATAACCGCCGCCCTGACACCCCTTAACCGCCGATCCCTACGCTGGATCATGTCGGCGTGCTATAATGCCGTGCTGTTTCATGCCGGTAGGAGACATCGTGTGTTAGGTCCTTTGGATTACTTCTTCGGCTTGTTCTCCCTCGACATCGGCATCGACCTCGGCACCGCCAACACGCTGGTGAGCGTGCGCGGCAAGGGGATTGTCATCAATGAGCCGTCTTTCGTCGCCATCGAGAAAAAGACCCGCCGTCCGATCGAGGTGGGTGCCCGCGCGAAAGAGATGTGGAGCAAGAATCCGAGAGATATACTGATCGTGCGCCCGGTACGCGACGGCGTGATCGCCGAAGATGCGATCACCGAAGCGATGCTGAATCACCTGATTCACAAGGCGCACGAGCAAAGCTGGGTGCCGATCCCGCGTCCGCGCGTGGTCGTCGGGATTCCGAGCGGCGTCACCGAGGTTGAAAAGCGCGCCGTCTACAAAGCCGCTGTCAACGCCGGAGCGCGCGAGGTCTTTCTGATCGAGGAACCCGTCGCAGCCGCAATCGGCGCGGGCTTGCCCGTGCAGGAGACGCGCGGCAGTATGATTGTGGATATAGGCGGCGGCACGACCGAGGTCGCTATCTTCTCGCTGGGCGGGATCGTGATCAGCCGCTCGATCCGGGTCGCGGGCGACGAGATGGACGAAGACATTGTCCAGTATATGCGCACCAAACACAATCTGCTGATCGGCGAGCCGACCGCCGAACGCATCAAGATCGAGATCGGATCCGCTTATCCTCTGCCCCAGGAAAAACTGACGACCGTCAAAGGTCGGCATCTGGTGACCGGACTGCCCGCCTCGGTCGAGGTCAGCTCGATCGAAATACGAGAGGCGATCAGCGGCTCGGTCAATATCATCATCGACACCATCAAAGATGCGCTCGACGACACCCCACCGGAATTGGTGGGCGACCTGATGGAGAGTGGCATTTGTCTCGCGGGCGGCACGGGTCAATTGCGCGCGCTGGCAAACCGCGTGACCGAAGAGGTCAATATCCGCTCGTGGGTCGCGGACGACGCCATGACCTGTGTGGCGCGCGGCGCTGGGCGAGTGCTGGAAGATTACAACAATCTGCGCCGCCTGCTGGTCGGGCTGGAGCGCGGCAGCACGCGGCACGGGTAGACGAGCATGTCGCTGCTGCGCACCAGCACCCGACGCGGATCGCGCGGACGCCTCGGCGCAATTGTGCTGGCGCTGCTGGTGATCGCTGGACTGCTCGCAGCCAGCATCACCGGCGCGCTGGCGCCGATCGAAGACCTGGCTGCCGTGCCGCTGCAAACCGTATCCGGGTTTTTCAACCGCTTTGCCCTCTCCGTCAATGACACCATCACCCGCTTCAACGATGTGCAGAGCTTGCAGGCGCGCGTCGCCGATCTGGAGACGGCGCTGGCGCTGTATCAATCCGAGCTGGTCGATTTGCGCGAAAAAGCGAGTGACTACGATCGCCTGTCCAACCTGCTCGGTTACATCCAGGGCACCAGCGGACGCGAATTCGTCGCCGCCGATGTGATCGGCGCCGACCAGAGCGCGCTGCTGCGCACGATCGTGATCAGCCGAGGCGCACGGGATGGCGTTGTCGTCGGGATGCCCGTGATCACCGATCAGGGATTGGTCGGGCGAATACTGCGCGTCAGTGCCGGGGCGTCGCGCGTGCTGCTGATCAACGACCCCACCAGCGCGATCAGCGCCCGCCTGCAAACGACCCGCGATGAAGGCGTGGTCGTCGGACAGCCGTCCGGGGCGCTGGTGATGGAATTCATCCCACTGGACGCGCAGGTGCGCGATGGCGATCTGGTGCTGACCTCTGGCTTGGGTGGCAATTTTCCGCCCGACGAGGTGATCGGACAGGTGACCAATGTCCGGCTCGCCACCTCCGGCTTGTATCAGTCGGCACAGGTGCGCAGCCTGGTCTCGCTCGATACGCTGGAATTCGTGCTGGTGATCACCGATTTTCAGCCGATCGACCTGGGCGCGCTCGATGCCGAAGACGAGGCGCCGTAGCGCGCCATGTCCACGAGTCTCAGCATCCCGATCCTGCTGCTCGCCGCCATCCTCCAGACAACCCTTGTCCCGGTGCTGCTGCGCGTCTTCAACGCTGAACCCGATCTTATTTTCCTGATCGTACTGTCGTGGTCGATTCATGCCCGCACCGAGGTAGCGCTGCTGTGGGCGTTTGTGGGCGGGATCGCCGCCGATCTGCTGTCGGCAGCGCCGACTGGGGCATCGGTCGTCGGGCTGATTCTCGCCGTGAGCATGGTTACGGCGCTGCGCGGACAGCTGACCAGCGTCGGCACGTTCTCCCTGATCGGGCTGACGATCGCAGGCACAATCGTTCACAAGCTGACTTATCTGGTGATCGTCGGCGCCAGCGGCATCCGAGCGCCGATGGTGAGCGGGCTGCTGCTGATCGTGCTGCCGACCGTCGTGTACAATCTGATCGCGCTGCTGCCGGTGTATCATTTCAGCCGTTTTGTACAGCGCCGCGCCGAACGCAGTTCACTCGGCGCGGCTCCCCGCATTTGACCGATTAGTTTTCGAGAGACTCCGATGCGCACCTCATCGCGCGATGAACGCGAACGTTCCGGTTCGCCATTTACAAACTGGCGCTTCACCTTCTTTCAGGGAATCCTGTTCGCCGTGTTCGCGCTGTTCACGGCGCGCATGGTCGAATTCATGCTGCTGGACAGCGCGTCATGGCAGGCAGCCGCCGATGAAAACCGACTGAACGCGCTGCCGGTCGCCGCCCCGCGCGGTACGATCCGCGATCGTCTGGATATGCCGCTGGCGGTCAACGCGCCTGCATTCAATGTGCGGATCACCCCGGCGGCGCTGCCGCTCGATGAAGAGGCGGCGGTGAGCATTTTCAACCGTCTGTCGGCGCTCACCGGGGTGCCACCCACCGCAGTGATCGCCCGGCAGAGTGGACAACCCGTGCGCAGCATCGAAGAGCTGGTCGATGAAGGAGCCGGTATCGCGCCCTTTCGCCCGGTCGTGATCGCCTACGACGTGCCGCAGCGAGTCGCGCAGCAGATTTTGGAAGAACAGTTCACCCTCCCCGGCGTCGATGTGGACGTTGCCTCGGTGCGTCAGTACCCGACAGGCGAGCTGACCGCGCAGATCGTCGGCTACATGGGGCGCATCCCGGCGGAACGCGAACTGGAACTGATCGAGCAGGGCTACGATCCCGCGTTCGACCGTATCGGCTACGCCGGACTCGAAGCCTATCTGGAGGACACGCTGGCAGGCGTGCCAGGGCGAATCGTGCGCGAGGTCGATGTCGCGGGCGAACAGGTCGGCGATCCGATCGTCTCGATCGCGCCGCAGCCCGGCTTGAGCGTGCGCCTGACGCTCGACACCGAATTGCAGCAGGCGGCGCAAGACGCACTGACCAAGCGAATCGACCTGCTCAACGCCGACGCCGGGCGTATCGTCAGTCAGACGGGCGTGGTGGTCGCCATGAACCCTAAGACGGGCGAGGTGCTGGCGATGGTGAGCTATCCAAGCTACGACAACAGCCGATTCGCGCGCGCGATCGACGTGGATTACTATCTCGATATCGCCGCCGACCCGCTGCGTCCGCTGGTCAACCACGTCACGCAGTCGCTCTATCCGCCGGGATCGATCTGGAAGATGATCACGGCGGCGGGGGTGCTGCAAGAGAATGTGATCGATCCGCGCTCGTTCCTGAACGATCCCGGCGATCTGCTGCTGCCCAACCGTTACGCGCCCAACGACACCGCCGCCGCACAGCGCTTTGTGTGCTGGAACCGCAACGGACACGGCAATCTCGACCTGATCGGCGCGATCGCGCAAAGCTGCGATGTTTATTTCTATCAGGTCGGCGGCGGCAACCCGGAAGTGTCCACGTCGGTACTGCGCGAAGGCGGCTTAGGCATCACCGACCTGTTCCGCTACGCGACCGCCTTCGGCATCGGCTCCAAGCTGGGGATCGAGCTGCCATTCGAGAACGCCAGCCGTATGCCCGACTCCGACTGGAAACGGCGCAATTACGGCGAAAACTGGTCAACCGGCGATACCTACAACGCCGCCTTTGGGCAAGGCTATGTCAACGTCACCCCGCTGCAATTGCTTAACTCGGTGGCAGCGATCGCCAATGGCGGCACGCTGGTGCAGCCGCGTATGCTGCGCGACACACTCGACTCCGAAGGCGGACTGGTGAGCGACTTTGAGCCAGGCGTGATGCGCCACATCAATATCGACGCGGTGCCCACGACCGAGCCGATCCGGCTGCTGTATGTCGAGGATATGATCATGCGCGGCGAGGACAGCCTCGCGTGTCGGTGCGAGGAAAACAGCGACTTCTTCAATCCTTCTCGCTGTGATCCTGCCAACTACCGCGCCCAGGTGGACATCGACCCCGAACAATTCGTCGAGTCGTGGCGGGACTACAGCGTGTATACGCCCGACGATTACAGCTTCACCGACAACTTTTGCAGCGCGCTGCGTTTCGACGCCAACTACCGTCCGCCGTTCATGAGCAGCGAAAATATGGCGATCCTGCAGCAGTCGATGCGTTTTACGGTCACCAACGGCACGGGCGCGCCCGCTAATTTACCTTTTGTCACGGTCGCGGGCAAAACAGGTACGGCGGAATACTGCGACGAGGTGGCGCGCCCGTTAGGATTGTGCCGTCCGGGTAACTGGCCGTCCCATGCCTGGTTCACCGCTTATGCGCCCTATGAAGATCCCGAGATCGTGGCGATCGCCTTCGTCTACAATGGCGGAGAAGGATCGCGCAATGCCCTGCCGATCGTAGTCGAGACGATCGAGAGTTATTTCCGGCTCAAGAACGAGCGTGGGACAATCGAGATCGCCCCGCCTACGCCGTGACAACACAATCCAGGATCAGAAAGCAGCGATGATGCCACTTCCAAAAATTGAACGCACCACGATCGCGCGCTGGCTGCCCGCTCTGATCGCCGGAGCGATCGCCTGGGTCGCCTTCATCGTGTTGGGCGACACGCCGCTCATCCGCGCGACGGGGATGGCGCTGGCGGTCGTGGGCATGGCGGGCGCGCTGCGTTCGATGGGTGGAGCGCTGGCGCTGGTCGGGGCGCTGGCGCTGGCGTTCAGCCCGGCATTCTGGATTCAGACCGGCGGAACGCAGTCGTTGGCGCCGCTGGACGTGGTCGGATTGGTGATCGCGGCGGGGATGTTCGGCGTCGCGCTGCTGCTGATCCCTTCGATTCGCCAGCGACCGGGGATCGCGCTCGCCGCCGCGCTGACCGTGTTTTCGGTGGTTTTCCTGATCGCCATCGGCACACCGCGCAGCCTGCGCGTGACCACCGTCCTGGCAGCCTGGCTGATCGGGCTGCTGATCGACGGAGCGCTCGCTGCCAACCCGCGTCCCGACGCGATCGACCCGACCACGCTCGGTTGGCGGCATACGGTTGGCGTACTGCTGATCCTGGTGATCGGCATTGCCAATGATCCGCTGTTCGCGCTGTTCGTCCCGGCTGTCGCGCTCGGACTGTTCCTGATGCGCGCGCGGCTGCCGATCGCACTGTGGATAGGGCTGGCGGGGGTGAGCGCGTTTGGCGTCTGGGGAATCGTCGGGACGTATGTGTCGGCTATCTGGTGGGATTTTCCGGCGGAACAGACACCGGGGATCATCACGCATGTGCCCTATCTGATCGCCTACGCCTGGCACGAGCCGGAACGCTGGATCAAGCTGATCGATCTGATCGCGTGGCAGTTCACGCCGATCGGGTTGGCGTTGGGGGTGATCGGGCTGGCGCGCCTGAGCCGCTGGCATCCGCCCGTCGGGGTGGTGACGATGACGGCGTATGGCTGCTATCTGCTGTTCGGTTTGTGCTACTTTGGGGAAGACGCGCCGGTGCTGCTGCTGCCGCTGCTGATGATCCAGGTGGTGTGGATGACTTACGCCGCCTACACATTCGCGGCATGGCTGCGGGGCATGTTGAAAAGCGCGGCGCGTCCGGCGCTGATCGGCGCTGCGGCGGCGTTCGCGCTGCTGCCGATCGTCATGCTGCTGCGGATTGTGGGGGTGGTGTGAGAACATCTGCGTCATCGATACCCTGACACGCACCGCGTTTCCGCTGACCCAGGATGCCGACTACGATCAGCAGGTTATCAGGAAAATGCAGGTCCCGGAGATGTTCGCTTTGCTTGGATGAACGAACAAACGGTATGTGGGTCCGCCTGGCGATCTAGACACTGGCACGAACAATCTATGGATGACCAGAGGGTGCTGGTTGAATGGTGATTCTTACCGAACCGTGCTGGCGAGTCGAGATCAGCAACGTATTCTCACATGGCACCAGTATTATCTGGAATGTCTATCAGGTTATTGGCAGCTTGAGCTGGCAGACCTATCGCTTCACACGTCCGTTCAGGGCAACCGATACGAACTTCCCAACCGATGGACCGATTCTCCAATTTCTGAATGATCTTGAACCTGTTCCAACAGT
>Ga0105048_10000456_pt1 | contig 62709 bp, 59 predicted proteins | sample MAT05_FD_78382 | JGI IMG/M metagenome (GOLD analysis project Ga0105048, IMG submission 78382) | Freshwater microbial communities from Lake Fryxell liftoff mats and glacier meltwater in Antarctica - MAT-05 | ecosystem: Environmental > Aquatic > Freshwater > Ice > Liftoff microbial mat | place... | reverse complement strand
TGAGCGCCAGAGTGCCGAGCGCCAGAGTGCCGAGCGCCAGAGTGCCGAGCGCCAGAGTGCCGAGCGCCAGAGTGCCGAGCGCCAGAGTGCCGAGATGCCAGGAGGCCCGCATGGCGAGGATTCTACATCACGAGCGCGGCCGGCCAGCTGACCAAATCGGCCGGTCAAATCAGCCGCCCGGCGCGCCAGCCAGGCTCAAGCCACGGACGAGCGCGGTGCCAACAGCGGGAGCGACGTCATGGCGGTGAATTGCTGGAGATCATAGGAGATATCCATCAGTATTCGGGGCACATCGAGCGCGTCTTTGTTGCCGTAGCGCAGTACGCCTGGGCGGCAGCTGAAGCCGACTTCATAGCCGGCGTCGCGTACCGCTTGGCGTAGATCGTGTTGGCCGTTCAACGGGTACCCAACCGGGTACGCAATGCTGGTGACTGGGACTCCGAGACGCTCTTCGAGCTCCCGGCGTGAACCGCCGAGCTCAGCGTCGTATTCGCGGAGCTCGAGCGTTTGCAGCACGCGATGAGTGTGGGAGTGAGACCCCACGTCCATGCCGGCGTCGACCAACGCCGCCACGTCCGACCAGGTCATCAGCACGCGATCGACCATCCGCCGTTCGTCTTCTACTGCGAGCTCGACCCGCGCCGCTTCTTGAAGGTTGTCGTGCAAGCGCGGGAGATCGAGCCCGCGCCGCCGCTTCACCAGGTCCGTGAGCACCTTGTGGGAGCGGTGCAGCGCCGCCGAGCTGGAGACGTCGAGCTCGATCGAGTGCGGGTAGGTGAGCTTGAAGCGCCCCGGCTTCGCTCGCTTCAGCACCCACGCGAAGCGATCCCACCAGAACATCTTTCGTTCGGTAACGAACTCGGTGGGGATGAAAAATGTCGCCTTGGCGTTGTGCCGAGCCAGGATGGGCGCTGTGACGGTGAGACACTCTTTGTAGCCGTCGTCGAACGTGATCAGCACGGGGTTCCGCGGCAGCGCTTTTCCCCGGTGGATGAACGCCGCCAGCTCTGCGGGCCCGACGAACGAAAAATGCTCTGCGAGGAACGCGATCTGCTGTTCGAACTGCGCGGGCGACGCATCGACGATGCCGCCATCGAGCTCCGCCGTCGGCGGCAGATCTGCAGTGCGGTGGTAGCAAAGAGTCGTCAGCCACGGCAGGCCGGCTCTGCCGCGCAACCGCAGCGCGGCGTCGACGACGCCGAGACCACCAAGCACGTTTGCAAGCTTCGATCGGGCTGACAAGTTGGACCCTCAGGGAACCCCCGAGCTTATCGCGACCTGCTATCGTTGGGCCATCTTGAAGATCGACCAGGACCATGGCCGGTTTCGCCAAATCGTTCGGGGAAAAGTCCGCGAGAACCTCCGCAAGTACATCTCGACGGGGGAGCTCGTCGGCCGCAAAGGCAAAGACGTCGTCAGCATCCCGATTCCGCAGATCGACATCCCGCGCTTCAAGTTCGGCGAGAAACAGACCGGCGGAGTAGGCCAGGGCGACGGCAACCCGGGCGACCCCGTGAACGGCGGCGAACAGGCGCCCGGCCAGGGCAAAGCCGGCAAAGACGGCGGCGATCACATCCTCGAAGTCGACGTCACGATGGACGAGCTCGCCGATATCTTGGCCGAAGAGCTCGAGCTTCCGCGGATCGAAGACAAGGGAAAGAGCAAGATCTCGAACGCCCACGACAAGTACTCCGGCATTCGCCGTGTCGGGCCGGAGTCGCTGCGGCACTTCAAGCGCACCTACCGCGAGGCGCTGCGTCGCATGATTTCGAGCGGCACTTTCAAGCCGGACACACCGGTGGTGGTGCCCTTCCCCGACGACAAGCGTTACCGCTCGTGGAAGACGATCCACGAGCCAGTCGCCAACGCTGTCATCATCTACATGATGGATGTCTCCGGCTCGATGGGCGACGAGCAGAAAGAGATCGTGCGCATCGAATCCTTCTGGATCGACATGTGGCTCACGCGCCAATACAAGGGCCTCGAGTCACGCTTCATCATTCATGACGCGGTCGCGCGTGAGGTCGACCGGGAGACCTTCTTCCACACGCGTGAGTCCGGCGGCACCATGATCTCGAGCGCGTACAAGCTGTGCGCACAGCTCATCAAACAGCACTACCCCGCCCCCGAGTGGAACATCTACCCGTTCCATTTCTCCGACGGCGACAACTGGTCGATGGATGACACGCTCGCGTGCGTCGAAATCATGAAGAAGGACATCCTCCCCGCGAGCAACATGTTCGCCTACGGGCAAGTCGAGAGTCCGTATGGCTCGGGCCAGTTCATCAAAGACTTGAAAGAGCACTTCAAGTCGGACGAACGCGTCGTCACCAGCGAGATACGCGACAAAGACGCGATCGTCGGCAGCATTCGCGATTTCTTGGGGAAGGGCAAATGAGCAAGTTTGCCCTCAACACGGCGCTGCCGCGCTACCTCCGCCAAGAGCAAGATCGCGTCGAGGGCATCGCCCGCGCCTACGGCCTCGACTTCTTTCCGGTCGTCTTCGAGATCCTCAAGTACGACCAAATGAACGAAATCGCTGCGTACGGCGGCTTCCCGAGCCGCTACCCGCATTGGCGTTTCGGCATGGAGTACGAGCAGCTCGCCAAGAGCTACGAATACGGCCTCTCGAAAATCTACGAGATGGTCATCAACAACAACCCTTCCTACGCCTACTTGCTCGAGGGCAATTCGCTGACGGAGCAGAAGCTCGTGATGAGCCACGTGCTCGGGCACGTCGACTTCTTCAAGAACAACTTCTGTTTTCGCGCGACGGATCTCGACGCTCCGAAGCCCATCCTCGACCCGATGCGGCGGCGAGAGAGCTACAACCCCGACCGCAGATGGATCGACAGGCTCGCCAACCACGGCAGCCGTGTCGCACGTCACATCGAGCGTCAAGGCATCAACAAGATTGAAAGCTTCGTCGATCACTGCCTGTCTCTCGAAAATTTGATCGATCCGTGGGCGCCGTTCAGCGGGCGCGCGGTGCAAGAAGACCCCGCGAAGGAAGACGACACGCCTCTACCGCAGCCGCGCTTGAAGGCCCGCGAGTACATGGAGGACTTCATCAACCCGCGCGAATACATGGAGGCGCAGAAAAAGAAGGCCGAGGAGAAGAAGGCCGACAAGCGCTTCCCGCAGAGCCCGGAGCGCGACGTGCTGAAATTCCTGCTCGACAACGCCCCGCTCGACCGTTGGGAGCGCGACGTGCTCGAGGTCATCCGCGACGAGGCCTACTACTTCGTGCCGCAGAAGCAGACCAAGATCATGAACGAGGGCTGGGCCTCGTATTGGCACTCTCGCATGATGACGGAGAAGCTCTTGGACGCCTCCGAGATCGTCGACTACGCGGACGCCAATGCGGGCGTGATGGCGACTTCACCGGGTCGCTTCAACCCGTACAAAGTCGGTGTCGAGCTCTACCGCTACGTAGAAGAGCGCTGGAACAAGGGCCAGTTCGGCAAAGAGTGGGAAGAGTGCAACGACCTCGACGAGCGTCGCAACTGGGACATGAAGCTCGGGCTCGGGCGGAAGAAGATCTTCGAGGTGCGTTCGCTCTACAACGACGTCACCTTCATCGACGAGTTTCTCACGCCCGAGTTCTGCGTCGCGCACAAGCTCTACACGTTCGGCTTCTCGGGCCGAAACGACCGCTTCGAGATCGAGAGCCGCCAGTTCAAAGAAGTGAAAGAGAAGCTGCTCTTTCAGCTGACGAACTTCGGCGACCCGTACATCCGCGTGATCGACGCCAACTACCAGAACCGAGGTGAGCTCTTGCTCACGCACGAGCACATGGGCGGCGACTTGCGGCAAGATTACGCGAAGGAGACCCTCACTGCATTGGTGCGAATCTGGAAACGACCGGTGGCACTCACGACCAAGCTGGAGCAGAAACCAGTGATGCTGCGCTTCGACGGCACCGAGCAGACCGTTACGCCCTATCGGACATAGTCAGATGCGATCAGCGCACCTGGTTTGGTTGAGCTGTTTCATCATCGCGTGCTCGGAGCCGCCGCGGCAGCCGATCCAGAACGCTGTCGGCTGGCCCGCCCGCACCAACGCCCCGCCACCCGTGACAGCCGCGCTGCCGCCGGTCGCGGCTGCAGCTACCTCCTCGTTGCCGCTCGTCGAGCCGGCGCCGCCAGCTCCAGTCAAACCGAAGGGCCTCGCGCGCGCGGACAAGTCGGCCCAAGACGCCTCACTCGCAGACGGCGACAAGCTCTTCGAAGCCGGCGACTTCGCCGGGGCCGAGACGGCCTATCGCAAGGCGATAGAACTCGCCCCGAAAGACCCGGCGCCCATCGTCGGCTTTGCACGCGCCCGCCTGTCCAAGGAGAGCGTGCCGGTCGATTTCAACTCCGGCCCGGCAAGCGCACCACTGAAGGGCATGATCAAAGAGCTGAAGCGGGCAGTGAAGTTGGATGACGGTTACGCGCCGGCGCAGCTCGAGCTCGGCCGCGCGCTTTTGGTGCTCGGCAACGCGAAAGAAGCGATCGTTGCGCTGCGCCGCGCCGTCGAGCTCGACGCGTCCGAGCCGGAGGCGCACTCCGCTCTCGGCGTCGGCTTCCTGGCGAACGGCGAGATTGAGCCGGCCACGGCCTCACTCAAACGAGCAGCGGAGCTGGACCCTGGCTCGGCGGCTCGCCAGTCGAACTTCGGCACCGCGCTGCTCTCCTCCGGTCGTGTGCCGGAAGCGATCGCCGCGTATGAGCGCGCGCTGCGTGTCTCACCGAACGACCCGGGCACACTGAGTGACTTGGGGACTGCGCTGCTCGCGCAGAATCAACCAGACGACGCGATCAAGCACCTCGACAAAGCCGTCGCGCTCGCGCCGAAAAGCGCGACGATTCGACAGAATCTCGCGTACGCGCACCATTTGAAGGGCAGGTTCGACAAGGCACAAGCGCTCTACGAGGAGGCCTTGAAGCTCGACGACAAGCTGGTCAGCGCGTGGATCAACCTGGGCAACTTGCACGCACAGCGTCAGCGTTACGACGACGCGCGCAAGTCATACGAAAAGGCCAAGGCTGTCGACCCGACCGACCCGCGCGTGAAGACGGCGCTGCAAGAGCTCGACGAAGTCACGAAGAAGAAGCCGTAGCCGAATGAGCGAGCAGCCTCGGCGGGAGGCTGTCGCCTGTGAGATCAAGCGTCAGGCCAGGTTCGACACGCATGCGGCGCGGCGCGGCGCGGCTCGACTGCAACCTCGGCGTCGGCGGCGGAAGGCTTCAGGGCTTCAGGCCACAGGCCACGGGCCACAGCTTGAGATCTGAGACTGAAGGCGTACCGCCTCCTCGGGCGGAACGCGACGGGGCCACGAACTCGAATCAACGCGCCTGCAACCTTCAGCTTGCGATGTCGCGGCCCATGGCGTGGCATTCTTTCTGTGGCCCTTTGGCCCTTTGGCCCTTTGGCCTGTCAGCCTCTTGGGCTGGCGGCGAAAGCTACCCACGCCACCACAGTGCCACCGAAAAATACGGGCCCCATGGCGAGGCCTTTACCGACGGTGCGGAGCTCGCCCTGGAGGCGCCCCCATGGGAAGCCTGCCTTCGCGTAGGAGAGCACCAGTGCGGGCGCTGCATCGAGCTTGGACGCGGCGTGCTCGGCGTGAAAACGAACCAACGATTTCCCGAAGAAGCGATGGCTGCCGCCGTTGCCACCGTGGTCGAAATGGATGCCCTGCCAGAGGGCTGCCCCGCCTCGCGAGAGCAGACGGATCGCCTCGCGCGCGGCCAGGTGCACCTGGCTCGTGCCGGCGAACGTGAGCAAGAGGCCGCGCGGCGTTTCGCCCAGTGCCTCCGGATCGGCGGGTGCGTTGCGCATGAAGATAGCCTCGAGCGCGCGCTCGTGCGCGCCCACCAGCTCGTCGATTGTCGAAACCACAGTCGCAACGCGACTCTTGCCAGGGCCTTTTTCGATCTGACGGGCGGTGCTCACCACGGCTCCAACTATCGATTCGCTGCGTCCGGGGCGCCAGCAGAAAGCAACCGATCCGAGAGTGCGCGTACTCGGGTGGTGACAGTGCGGTACCGCTCTAGCAAGCGAGCCTTGGCTGGCATAGCGGGGTGATCACGCATGCCCATACGCCGCGCAATCGACGATAGGCGCGGGCTGCCTTCGTCGATCACATGCGCCGCGTCGCCGCGCATGACGCGCACGCGCAGCTCGAGCAACCGCAGGAACGCATACGCCTCTCGCAACGTGTGCGCGTCTTCCGGCGCGAGCACGCCCGCTTGGCCGAGGATCTCGATCGCGCGCGGCGTCTCGCCGACGTCGCCGTGCTGGGCCGCAAGCTCGCCATTTTCAATCAAGAGCACCTGACACAGGAACTCGATATCGAGCAGCCCTCCCCGCCCCAGCTTGAGGTCGAGCACACCGGCTCGCTCACGACTGGCTTCGCGCTCGACACGCGATCGGATGTGCAGCACCTCGAGCGCCGCAGTCGCCCGAGCCGGCGACGGACCAAAGGCTGCTTTGTGCGCAAAGACGACTGCGCGACGGCCGAGCTCTTCGTCGCCCGCTGCTGCTCTGGCACGCACGAGCGCCATCCGCTCCCACACCGCGGCGCGAGACGGTGCGCCGTCCACCGACGCGCCGTGATAGCGCGCGAACGCTTCGAGGCTCGTGACGAGCAAGCCCTGATTGCCACTGGGACGAAGGCGCGTATCGAGCTCGTAGCCCGGACCTGCTCCATGAAAAGTCGAGATGTAGCGGATGATCTTGCGAGCGATCTTCGTGAAATAGCCGACTGCTTCGATGGGGTCGGGCGCGTGGTCCGGATCGAACACGAAAATGACGTCGAGGTCCGATCCGTAGCTGATCTCCGAGCCGCCGAGCTTGCCCATAGCGATCACCGCCAGGCCCCGCGAGACAGTGGTTCCAAGGGCGCGGCGAACGGATGCCTCGAGTGACGCGTCCGCAACTGCGGTGAGCACGCGGTTCACGTCCCGTACCCCGAAATTGCCGGACAAATCAGAGAGCGCGACCGAGAGCACGAGTCGGGTCTTGGACAGACGCAGGCTCTCCACGAACGCCTCGTCCGGGTCTTCTTCCGCGGTGGGACGCTTGTCGAGGCAAGACAACACCTCCGCGCGCGCAGACGCTTGCGTCGGAGCGTCGCGCGAGAACAAGATCATGTCGCCGAGCTCGGGGTTGTTGCACAGCGCGTCGCCCACGAACGCGCTGGCGCCGAGCACAGCGATGAGCCGCCGCAGCGCCGCCGGGTCGGCGAAGACCAACCGCACGTACACGGCGACCTGCCGAACACGTCCAAAAAAAACTCGCAAGTAGCGAGCGGCTTGCGCAGGATCGGCAGCCTCGAAGAGCGCATCGAGAAACGTCTCCGCGAGCCCAGGAAATGATTCGCGCGTGCGGAAGCCGAGCACCGAATCCGGGTGATTGCCGAGCTCCAGCAGCGAGCTCGCGAAGGCGGCGAAGTAGTCTTCGACATCGGGCCCCAGGAGACGCTCCGGGGGCGATGCGCCACGCAATGCTTCGACCACGAGGGCCGTCTCGCCCCGTTCGAGCGGCCCCAACAAGTTGGACCACAATGTCATCGGTGCCTCACCGCTCGGTGCCAGCGACAGGAAGCGGCGCTCCACCCGCCGCCGATGCGAAGACGGCGAGCTCGAGAGAGTCTCGACCGAATCGAAACCGAGCGTTCGTGCCAGGCGAAGCAGGCCCTCGCCAGTCGGTAGATCGTGTGTTTGCAGGCCGCTCGCCGTCTGCACTGCATGTTCGGCGCGGCGCAATGCCAGGTAGGCGTCGCTGATTTCGGCCGCCTCGCGCTGCGTGCACAGGCCCTTGCTTTCGAGCATTGCGAGAGCGCGCAACGTCGACCGCGTGCGGAGCGTGGCGTCACGGCCACCCCAGATCAGCTGCAAAGCTTGCACGAAAAATTCGGCTTCGCGAATGCCGCCGGGGCCGAGCTTCAGATCGCGATCCGGGTTGGCCGACAGCTCGGTGCGCGCACGCCGGACCAGCTGAATCAGCTCGTTCGCCAGCGCCGGGTCGATGCGGCGCCGCCAAATGAACGGCGCGAGCGTCGCGAGCAGCAGATTGCCGAGCGGCAAGTCTCCAGCGACTGGCCGAGCGCGCAACATCGCGGCGCGCTCCCACAGCCTACCGAAGGACTCGTAATAGCGCTCGGCGGCAGCCAATGAATTGACCAGCGGGCCCGCGCCGCCCTCCGGTCGAAGACGGAGATCGACGCGCCATACCTGCCCATCTTCCGTGATGTCTTCGATCGTCGCCGTCAGCCGCTTGGCAATGCGTTGCCAATATTCGGAGAGCGTCATGCCGCCGGCAGTGTCGCCATCGAGGTCGATCACCTGCCCGTCATCGGTGTCGTAGAAGTAGATGAGGTCGACGTCACTGCCGGCATTGAGCTCTTCGCCGCCGAGCTTGCCCATGCCGATCACGACGAAACCAGCAGGCTCACCGGCATCGGTCACGGCGCGACCAAAGCGACGCTCGGCCCACCGCTTCGCTTCGTCCAAGGCCATCTCGAGCGTCGCGTCCGCCAGCATCGCGAGCTCGCGCGAAGTCTCGTCCACGTCTGCGCCCCCAACCCCGCGCGGCAAAACCTCGCGCAGCGCGATCCGAGCGCGCTCGCGCGCGGCGAAACGGCGCAATACCGTGCGCGTTCGTGCGTGGTCGGGCTCTGGCCCCAGCTCCGCGCTGAGCAGCGCCAGGTAGCCATCTCGCGTGCGCGACGTCGACAGCTCCGGGCCAACGACCCGCGTCACGTCCGCTGGCTGCGTGCGCACGAAGGACGCCAGCGCGGGATAACAGACGCAGAGCAGCACTGCGGCGTCGCGCACACGCGTCCCAGAAGAGGTCTCGGCATAGAGCGGCGTCAGCTCGCGCGTGAGCCTCGACGCGAGTGGAGCGTCGATTCTCTGCGAAAGCTCGGCCAATACGCCGGAACCCTCCGTCATGGCTTCTTATCCCATATTTTCGATCCCATCCGGAGCCGACAAGCGAGCACGTCGGCGTGACCTTCGTCGCTCGCATCGGGAGAGCGCCGGAGTATGCTGTGGCGATGCGGATCTTGTGCATCTCGGACATCCAGGGCGACGCACGCGCATTGGGCGCGGTGCTCGCTCTCGCCGAGCGCACTGGCTACGCCCGCCTGCTGGTCGCAGGCGATCTCTGTTTTCCGGGCCCCGAGCCGCTCCAGGTCTGGCGCCGCCTGACGCAGGCAGGCGCCACTTGCGTGCAAGGTGTCAGCGACCGCGCGATCGCCACGCTCGACCCAGAGGCGCTACCGGTCAAAACCGAGCAAGAGCGCGAAAGGCTGGCGACGTTGTCCAGGACGCAGCGCGAGCTGGGCGAGCTGATTCTCGCGCGCCTCCTGCGGCTCGAGACCAAGGTTCGCATCGATTTACCCGACGGCTCCGAGCTGCTCCTGGTCCACGGCTCCCCGGCGGACCCGACAGAGGCCATCACGCACGACATGTCGGACGAGGACATCCGCGGGTTGCTCGGCGATGATCCAGCGGATATCGTCGTGTGTGGTGGGTCCCACCTACCCTTCGACAGGACGGTGATGGGCGTTCGAATCGTCAACGTGGGTTCTGTTGGGCAGGCGATCACGACCGGCGGTCCGCGCCACGCGGACGCGACATTCATCGAGATTGGGCCTGCTGCGGGCCGCGGTGCGGCCGCCTTTCAAGTCACCCAAATCGTCGTTCCCCTCGAAAACCCTGGCGAGACGCCAGCTCCGGGCGCAGTCGGGTGATAGCCAACCTGGCTCAGCCGGCTCAGCCAAACAAGGCCCGAACAGAAGAGCCGCTCCGACTGCTTGACCGGGCTATCAAGCCAAGGTTTCCTTGTCGCTGATGGCAGGCTCCATGCTGGATGAAGATCCCGACGCGACAATGGTCGCGAGCATGGGCGAGCTCGAGAACGAGCTGAAGAAGCGAGCACGTCGCGATAGAGCGAGCGTGGTCGTGCTCGCTGGCGCGAACGTCGGCGAGATGTACCGCCTTGAAGGCGTCGAAGTCGTCGTGGGCCGCGCATCGAACGCGACGATTCGTTTGTCGGACGACGGGATCTCACGACGACACGCGCGCATTCTCTCGGAGGGCAGCGCGTTCGTGATCGAAGATCTTGGCAGCGCGAATGGCACCATGGTGAACGGAGTGCGCATCGCCGTGCGCCAGCGCCTGGAAGACGGCGATAAAATTCGCTTGGGCCCCGCGACGATTCTCAAGTTCGGCTTCCATGACGACATCGAAGAGAACTTTCAACAGCGCATGTACGACGCCGCGCTGAGGGACGGTTTGACTGGAGCCTTCAACAAGAAGTTCTTCATGGATCGCCTGGACAGCGAGCTCTCGTTCGCGCGGCGACATCACGTCGACTTGAGTCTGTTGATGTTCGACGTCGATTTCTTCAAACGCATCAACGACAGCTCGGGTCACCTCGCGGGCGACGCCGTGCTGCAGAAGTTATCGAAGGTCGCCGCAGGGGCGCTCCGACAAGAAGACATCTTCTCGCGCTACGGCGGCGAAGAGTTCGCCATCCTCTGTCGCGGCGTGAAGATCCCGCAGGCCGGCGTGCTCGGCGAGCGCCTGCGCTCCAACGTCGAGTCCGCCATCTTCGAACACGATGGCCGGCGGCTCGCCGTGACGATCAGCATCGGCGTCGCCTCTTACCCGACCTCGCCTGTCGAGACACCCTCGCAGCTCATCGCAGCTGCCGACGAAGCCCTCTACGAAGCGAAGCGTTGCGGGCGCAACCGCGTGCTGTTGAAGCAGGGCTGAAAAACGTACGTTTTCAACCGAAGGTTGAACCAAAAGCCAATGCTCAGCCGCAAGCGTCGTTCGCGGCGCAATCGGGCGGGCGGGGTGCCGCAGCTGAGGGTGATCTCGTGGTCGCCGGTCGCTCGAGCGCCAACAACGATGGATAAATTCGCCTCCTTGCAGAGACGAAGAAAAATTATGGCGTGAGAGAACGCCTATTCGATCTTCAGCAGCTCTTTCACTTTGGCAATCACCTGGGGAGCCTGGATCGGCTTGGTGATGTAGGCGTTGGCGCTCAGCTGCAACGCGCGCTGCCTGTCTTCGTGAGAGCCCTCGGTCGTGATGATGATGATGGGCGTGTCTTTGTGCACGGGGTCACTGCGCACCCGCTTCACGAGCTTCAGCCCATCCATGATGGGCATGTTGATGTCGGTAATGATGATGTCGAACTTCTGTTGGGCCAGCTTGCGCAGCCCATCGACACCATCGTCGGCCTCGGTCACTTTGAGGCCCTTCACGCGCGCCAGCGCGAACACCAGAAGCTGGCGCATCATCGGCGAATCTTCGACGATCAGGCAGGAATACTCAGCCATCCCTCAGTCCTCTTGATCGATGAAAGCCTGCACGCTGGGTGCGCGCTTACCTGCCTCTTGAAACAGGTGAGCGTGCACGATGGCCGGGGCGGCCTGCGTGCTCAGCAGCTTGAAAAGCTCGAAATCAGCCTGCTCGAACGATGTCTTCTGAGGCAACGTCTTGAAGATGACGATGGCGCCGAGACGCTGATTGAACATACTCATCGGCACCACTGCAGCGGGGCGCCGAGAGCTGCCCGTGGACGGGTCTACGCGCTCGTCGCACCAGATCTCCCCGCGCTTGAAGGAAGCGGCCGCGGGGAGATCTTCGAGTGAAAAGTCGCGCGCCTCTTTGGTCGTGAGGCCCTCGACAGCGACGGGGACCAGCGTTGTCGACGTGGGGTCGTCCGAGGTGCGGTAGTCGTCCGAGACCCAGTACAGGCCGAACTGAGCCGCGCCCAGGAACTGCGCGAGCAGCTCCCGCAGCGAGCGCAGTGCGCGCCGAACACTGGTGCTCGAGTGCAGCTGGATGTTGGCCACGTGGACCGTGCCCAGATTCGCCAGCTCGTTCTCGAGATCCGCGAAGCGGCCAGCGAACTGATCTTTCGGCTCGGGTGGGCGCATCGACTGCGCGACCAGGCGCCGCTTCTCTTCTTCGAGCTCTTCGATCTTTCGTAGTAGATCCCGGATGGCGGTGTCACTCGCGAGCTGCGCTCGACACTGAGCGTTCTCGGCTTCGAGCTCGGACACCTGCCGGCGAAGCCGATCGATGTCGCTGAGCAGCTCTTCCGAAATTTGAGCGCCCCGCCGGAAAAACTGCTGGATGAACGTGTCACGCTCGCGCTTCAGATCCTCCGGAGGAGGGTCGCTGCGCACCGCGCTCTGGTTCGACTCTGCCATCTACATGTCCTTGATGGATGATCTCGGCAACGAGGCGTGGGCTCGCCCCACCATCCGGCAAAGCAGCTTCGCCGAGGCCGGGCCCTCCGCGCAAGCAAGCTCTATCAGACGCGCTTCTTTTTCGAGCGCGCCCCGTCTTTCGCGCGGGCCCGGTCTTTTGAGCTGCGCAAGGAGTTGCTCCGCCCCCCACGGTTCGCGAGCTCTGCCCAGCGTGTGAGGCCTGGACCCACGATGCAGTCTGCGTCACGCAGCTCGGACAACGTCCGGGCCCCGCAGAGCAGCATGCAGCTCGTGATCTCGCTCTTCACGCGGGCCAAAAAGTCACGCGCCCCCTGCGGGCCCCCTTCAGTAAGTGCTTGCAGAACCGGACGCGCGATGCCGCCGGCGTGCGCGCCGAGGACGATCGCCTTGGCGATGTCGATGCCGTTCTTCACGCCTCCGGTCGCGATGATGGTCTGGAAGCGAGGTTTGGTGGCGGCCGCGACCACGACACTGGCGGCGGTCGGGACCCCCCAGTCTCGCAGCATGGTGCCGAGGTGTTTGGCCTCGCCTTGGGCGCGCATCATCTCGACCGCCACCCAGGAGGTGCCGCCGGCGCCCGAGACGTCGAGGTGGCGCACCCCGGCCTTGGCTATCTTGCGAGCGGCTCTCGGGCCGATGCCGCAGCCCGTCTCTTTTGCGATCACCGGCACGCTCAGCGAATCGGCAAGCTCTGCGAGGGTCTCGACGATGCCGCCGAAATCACGGTCGCCGCCGGGCTGCACGATTTCCATCGCGGGGTTCAGGTGCACGCAAAGCGCGTCTGCACGCACGCGCCCGACCAGATCTTCGAGGGCAGCCTTGCCAGAAGCGCGCGCCTGAACCGCACCAATGTTGCCAAGCAGCAGCACGTTGGGCGCCACGGCGCGTACGTCGTACGTCGGGTCGCGCCCGGCGCTCGCGTCGAGCATGGCGCGCTGGCTGCCGAGGCCGAAGCCGTAACCTTCTTCGTCCGCGATGCGGGCAAGCTCGAGGTTGATCTGGCGCGCCTTTTCGTTGCCGCCCGTCATCGCTGCGATGATGATCGGGGCCGACAGCTTTTTGCCGAACAGGGTGAGCGACGGATCCAGATCGTCGAGCGAGAGCTCCGGAACTGCGTCGTGGACCAGCTCGACTTCTTCGAACAAGTTGGTCTTGGCTTTGAAGCCGACGTCTCCGGTGGCGCAGAGATCGATGTGGTCGGTCTTTCGTTGGGAGATGTCGACTACGTGCGCTTCCATGGCTCGGGCAGCATGGTTTCATCGCTCTCTCGGGGCAAGATCGATTGCAGCGAGAACCATCGAAAGAGCCTGGTAGACTGCTGGTCACCATGACGGATCGACCGTGGACCGACGATCAGGCTCGGTGGGTATTCCGAGGTGCCGCAACCCTCGCCCGCGCCGGCGCGGAGCCTGTGGGGCCGCTCGTGCTGCCCACCGCTCACTTTTTTCCGGACCGCTTCGAGGGCGACGCCGAGAGCGTCGGCCGTCTGTTCGACAGGCTCAAATCGCACGTCGGCCTGTCCGACATTCCGACCGCCGTGCTGGTGACCGACCCGGAAGACGGCAGTATCGTCTCGTCGTGCTCTTCCGGTGGTTGCTCGACGTCTGCGATCAAGACACTGGCGGGTGAGCGTGTGACCGCGCAACGAGGTGGCAGCTACGCAATTCAAGTGGCCACCAGCGAGCTCAAAAATCCGACTGTGCTCACCACTGTGCTGACTCGCGCAATCGGTGGGGTCTTCATGCAAGAGGCAGACGTGCTCTCGAGCTTCCCGGGGCGCGAGCGGGCAGCCGCCGCCGACCTGGCTGCCACCATGCTGGGCCTGGGGGTGCTGGTCGCCAACGGCTCGGGCATCGAGGTCAAAGGCTGTGGCGGCGTGAAGGTCCACAGCGCGACCAGCATGGGGGCTGCGCAGGCGACCCTCGCGCTCGCCGTGGCGATCGAGCGGGAGAAGCTGCAGCGACCTGCCAACCTCACGCCGACGCCGGCACTCTTGAAGGGCCTCGATCCGGTGGCGCGCGCGCTGCTGGCGATGGCGATCGCATTCGTCGAGCACAACCGCGGCGTCGTAAGGCGCATCGACGACGCACCCGAGCCCGTGGCGGCCGGCCACTTCACCTTGAAAGAGCCGGGAGCTTCGCTGGGCGCTCTTTTCGGAGAGCCAGTGAGGCGCCTCTTGCGGGTGCTCGGATTCGGCGCACCGAACAAAGACGCAGACCCGCTCGACGAGCTCGAACGCGAGGCGGCGCTGGGCACAGCGCGGCCGCGCAAAGCACTGCTTGCATCGAACGGTGCGGCCAGCGGAGCGGAGCAAAGCCGCGTGGCGCGAACGAGCGACAAGGCTCGCCTCGCAGAGATCAGGGCCTTGGTGGACGAGAGCTTCGAGTGACGACCAAACTCTGGGACAAGGGCGGCCCGAGCGACGCCGACGTGCTCGCTTACACCTCGCGTGACGACTATCGGCTCGATCAGGCGTTACTGAAGTACGATTTGCGCGCGTCGATCGCCCACGTCCGCGGCCTCGCTCGGATCGGCGCGCTCGATTCCGGCGATCGCGATCGCATCGTCGAGGCGCTCTCTGCCATCGAGCGCGAAGAGCAAGAGGGCCGCTTCGTGCTGGGCCCCGAGGTCGAAGACGGCCACACGGCGATCGAAGCCGCTCTCGTCGCTCGCCTGGGCGATGCGGGTAAGCGCGTTCATCTCGGTCGCAGCCGCAACGACCAGGTGCTCACCGCGCTGCGCCTCTACTTGAAAGATACGCTGAGCCGACTCGCTGGGCGCGCAGCGGCAAGCGCAGCCGCGCTGCTCGACCTCGCCAAGAAGCATGAACGCACCGTGCTGCCCGGCTACACCCATCTGCAGCGCGCAGTGCCGCAGACGCTCGGCCACTGGGCCGCCGGCTTCGCAGAGGGCATGATCGAATCCGGTCACGCCATCGCCGACGCCCGCGAGCGAGCCGATCGCAGCCCGCTCGGCGCCGCGGCTGGCTATGGCGTCAATCTGCCCCTCGATCGCGAGGGTGTCGCACACGAGCTCGGCTTCGAGGATGTCGATATCAACCCGCTGTGGTCGCAGACCTCGCGCGGCCTCACCGAGATCGTCGCGCTCTCGGCGGTTTTCCACGCAGTCGCGCTGGTGCGTCGGTTGGCGTGGGACCTGAGCTTGTTCACCACCGCCGAGTTCGGCTTCGTCAAGCTACCCGACGAGCTCACGACGGGCTCGTCGATCATGCCGAACAAGCGCAACCCCGACGTGGTCGAGCTGATGCGCGGCTCGGCGGCCATCGTTCACGGTGCGCTGAACGAGCTGATGGTGCTGGTGAGCTTGCCTTCTGGCTACCACCGTGACCTGCAGCTCATGAAGGCTCCGCTGATGCGCGCGTTGGGCGAGGCAGACGCGACTCTCTCGCTCGTGCCCAAGCTGGTCAGCCAATTGCGGTTCGACGAAACCAGAATGGCAGCCGCAGTCACCGAAGACACACTCGCCACCGACCAGGCCGTCGATCTCGCGCGCGGAGGCTTGCCGTTCCGCGACGCGTATCGCCGCATCGCCGCCGCCGGGCTCTCTGGTGAAGCGCCGGCAGGAGCACGCGCCGAAGCCAGCATCGCGGCGCGAGTCTCCTTCGGCTCACCAGGTAACCTGGCCCTCGATCGCATCGCCGCTCGGCTGGCGGGGCTCGAGGCGTCTCTCAGCAAGTCTCCAAAGTCCGAATGGACTCCGATGTGACGGTGGCACGTGAGCGAGCTCGGTCACGTCACAATCGTGTATGGCAAAGACGGGGAACGCGTCTCGGTAGCGATCCTTCGCATCGAGCCCGGCTTCATCGTCGTCGACCGAGAGGGAGAAGAGTTGCGCTTCAATCGACGCACTGGGTTCGAGATGAAATCAGGTGGCAGCTGGAGCGCGTGGAGACTGGCAGGCAAAGACCATCGCCGTTTCAAAGAGGCCCCCAGAACCGAGTGATCGACTGAGACGACTGAGACACCGCCGATGATCGAACTGAAAGATCTGCTGAAAGCGCTCGACCAACGCCCTGGCTCCAGGCTCGAGCTGATGAGCGGCAGGCGTCCGCGCGTCCTGAAAGGCGCCGAGCTCAAGAACCTCGCCGACGAGATTCTCACGGACGACGAGGTGATCGAGCTGTGCAAGCAAGCCGGCGGCGGCAAGCGCCTCGAGGATCTATCCGAGCGACCGCTGGTGTGGAGCCTCGCCACCCCGACTGGCCCAGTGAGCATTACCGCGATGACGAAGGGTCGCGAGGTAGCCGCCACCTTCGTGCGTCCGCTGGAGGAGCCCGCGCCGCCACCGAAACAGACCGAAGTGCCGAGCTCGCGGGACGCCGCCACACGCCGAGGCATCAAGCCCGTGCGACGCCCGAGCCTGCTCGCTCCCTCCGGCAGGTCCAAAACCAACCAGCCGCCGGTTCAGCCGAAGACGGTGCCGCAGCAGCGAAAGGCCACTCAGCCGCCCCCAAAGCGCATATCGCAAGCACCCAAACCGACCAACGTGGAGGTCGCCGCCCGCGACATCGAGGTCGACTTCGGGCAACGAGCCAAATCGAAATCAGCGCCGCACGCGGGGTTGGTTCCGCAAGAAGCAACTTCGGCGGCGGCGGTAGCGCCCGCCCAGGCGCAGCCGCAGGCACGGCCCGCGGAGGCCAGCACAGGGACAGAAAAGCTCGGCCGACACGCCAAAAAGGACGAGCAACTGCTCGAGCTGTTACGAGACGCCGCCAAGAAGGGCGCCAGCGATGTGCACCTGAGCGCAGACAGCGCCCCCTTCGCGCGCACCGTGAGCGGGCTCGCAGAGCTCGGGCCGCGCAAGTTGTCTCGCGCCGAGATCGAACGCTTGTTGCACGCGCTGGTGCCTGACGCGCTACACGCCGAAATGTCAGCCAAAGGCGGCACCAGCTTCGCCACCTCGGTGGGCTCGACCTACCGGCTGCGCGTCAACGCGTCGCTGACACTGACAGGCCCCAAGCTCGCGATTCGACTGCTCCCCATCAGCGCCCCCTCGATCGAGGCGCTGGGGCTGCCGCGCGAGATCGAGCAAGCCATCGAGCACCACCAAGGCTTGGTCGTGATCACCGGTCCGACCGGCCAAGGCAAGACCACCACGCTCGCGGCGCTGGTCGATCGCATCAACGAAACGCGCGCTGCTCACATCATCGTCGTCGAAGACCCGAGCGAGATCCTGTTCGTGTCCAAGAAATCGATCGTCAGCCAGCGCGAGATCGGCGAGCACGCCAAGAGCTTCGAGCGCGCGCTGACAGGCGCGCTGCGCCAAGACCCGGACGTGATCGTGGTCGGCGAGCTGCGCGACGTCACCACCGTGCGAATGGCGCTCGCCGCCAGCGAGACCGGTCACTTGGTGCTGGGCACCATGAACACCCCCTCCGCCAAGAGCGCGATCGACCGCTTGATCGATCTGTTTCCTCCTGGCGATCAACCGCAGGTTCGCGCGACGTTGGCTGGCGGTCTGCGCTTGGTCACGAGTCAAAGGCTGGTTCCTCGCGCAGACGGCAGCGGGCGCGTGGCCGCTTGCGAGATCTTGCCTGGCAGCATCGCGCTCTGGAACTTGATCCGTGACGAGCGCACCTTCCAGATCGGCAGCTTGATGCAGCGCGGGCGCGGCGCCGGCATCCTGCGTCTCGCCGATTCGCTGGCAGACTTGGTAAAGGGCGGCGCCATCTCGCGCGAGGCAGCCGAGCTCGCTTGCGACGACGTGGGCGAGCTCTGTGAGCTGCTCGATGGAAAGCGCCCAAAAAACGACGATGTTCGCCCGCAAGACAGACGCGGAGCGGACGGTGGCGCGCAGGGCGTACCCGCGAGCGGCGCCGAAGGCGCTGGCGAGCTCTTGGGGTCGCTCCTTCACAAGGCCGGCGCGCTGTTCGGCCGCAAAGGAAACTCCTGATGGCGCGCCTCGACCCCCTGTTCGACCTGCTCGTCTCGAGAAAAGGCAGCGACTTGCACATCACCGCCGGCCGGCCACCGATGGTGCGCTTGCGGGGCTCGCTCATCGCCGCGCGCGGCACCGATGTCACCCAAGCCGAGGTGGAAGCCTGGCTGCTCGAGCTCTTGGACGCCGACCAGCTGCGCCGCTTCAAGGCCGAGGGCGACCTCGATTTTGCGTACGCCTTCGGCGACAGAGCCCGTTTCCGCGCCAGCTATTTCAACAAGACGACCGGGCTGGGCGCCGTCTTCCGCACGATCCCCAGCAAGATCTTGTCACTGATTGATCTGGGCTGCCCGCCCGTGGTCAAGACGGTGAGCCAAGCCAAGAAAGGGTTGGTGCTGGTCACCGGCCCGACCGGCTCCGGCAAGAGCACCACGCTCGCCGCGATGTTGCGGGAGATCAACGAGACCCGCGCGGGTCACATCCTGACGATCGAAGATCCGATCGAATTCGTGCACGCGCCGGTCAAGGCGCGCTTCACGCAGCGCGAGGTCGGCCGACATGTCCCCGACTTCGCAACTGCCATGAAGAGCGCCGGTCGCGAGGACGCCGACGTCATCTTGGTGGGCGAGCTACGCAACGCAGAGACCATGGCGCTCGCGTTGCGGCTTGCCAGCTTCGGCGTCTTGGTGTTCGGCACCGTCCACACCAACGGCGCACCAGCGACCATCGATCGTTTCGTCAACGCCTTCCCTTCCGACGAGCAACCAATGGTTCGCGGCTTGCTCTCCGAGAGCTTGATCGCCGTCATCTCACAGGAGCTGATCCCCACCGCGGACGGCAAGGGCCGCACGGCCGCACTCGAGGTATTGCTCGGCTCGAGCGCGCTCTCCTCGATGATTCGCGACGGCAAGACCTACCAAATCACCAACTTGATGCAGGCCGGTCGCGGGCAAGGCATGCAAACGATGGATCAGGCGCTGCTCGAGCTCGCGCTCCAGGGGGTCATCACCGCAGAAGACACCATCGCCCGCGCCCGCGACAAAGAGACGGTCGCACGCGCCCTCAAAGAGCGGGCGGAGTGAGCACGCGCACGCCGCCGTGATCAGCGATGATCACGAGCGACGCCATACCGAAGAAGAAGCCCGTATCCACGACGCCGGCGATGCTGCGCACCGCTCGATCGAGCGCGCGCGGGTCTGCCCAGCCACCGTCACCGGCGTACAGATCGAGCACGGCGTTCTGGTTGTCGGTGACGAAATTTTCGCCACCCCTGGTAAGGCGGCGCTCGACCCGCGGCGACAGACGCTCGAGCCTGCGCGTCGCCGTCGCCAGCGCGAACGGCGCGACCTCGACCGGTAACGGGGCGCGCGCGCCCAAGCGGTCGACGATCTTTTCGGCGGTCACCAGCACGACGAAGCGAAGAGCTTCGGCGGCGACGACGCGCTCGCGCAACATCGCGCCCCCGAGGCCCTTGGTGAGGGCGCAGCTGGGGTCGACTTCGTCGGCACCGTCGAACGCGATGTCGAGCGACGGGACGTCGGCGAGCGACGTCAGCGTCAGCCCGAGCGAGCGGGCGAGCTCTGCACTGCGTTCGCTGGTGGGTACCCCGACAACGCCGGTCTTGCGGGGGTCCCGCGCGAGGCGCTGAATGAAAGCTTCAGCCGCACGGCCGGTTCCGAGCCCGAGGCGGGTGGCATCACCAAGCTCGGCCATCGCGCGTTCGGCGACCGCCTCGAGCAGCGCATGATCGGGACCGCTACTCATGATCTCACCAGATGTTCGCTGAAAATATCGCGTACGTCGGCGGGCATTTCGACCGACACCATACGCTGAAGATCCGTCGTCACGACAGTGTGCTCGACCTCCGCCGCCACGACGGCATCGGCCTTCAGCATACGGTAGTGCAGCACCGCGCTGCGTGTACCCAGCCGCCCAGTGCTCGTCTCGATCGAGAGCGTCTCGCCGTAGCGAACAGGGGCGAAGAAGCGCATCTTCACGTCCACTGCGGGCAAGCCCACCTGGCGCCCCGTGATGAGCGTGGCATACCCGCCCTCGAGACCTTCGAAGAAGGACTCCATCGCTTCGTGGGCGAAGTTCAAATATCGGGCAAAGAACACGATCCGCGCAGCGTCGACTTCTTCGAAGCGAATCGACCGCCGATAGACGATCACGCGCCCGCCACGTCTCGCGCGAGGGACTTCACCGTCGCTGCGGGCAGCACTGCCCGCGCCAGGTGGGCGGGGTGATCGCAGCGCACTGCCACCCGCGCCTGACCAGACGCGAGCCGTTCCCGCGCCGACACGGGCAGGTCGATCTTGAAGTAGTGAATCGCGGTGGTTCGCGCGATGCCTTCGACGGATCGATCCGCGGCAGTGCCTCGGCAGCGCACGTCATCGATCTCGATCGACACCTGCTCCTCCAAGCCTGCGAGCTCCGTGAGTGTTCGCTCGCGCGCTTCTTTTTCCGCGATCTCGATGAACAGCGTCATCGAGAGCTGGCTCTCTTTCGGCAACAGCTCGTTGTAGGTCTCCATCTCGTGGGCGATGCCGTCTTCACTGGTGATGCGCTCTGTACGCAGCATCTCTTGGATCTGCATCAGCACACTGTCCCGGTTCTCGAATATCACCGTCATGATCGGGCTCAACGCGGCGCGGCGCACGCGTTTTTCCTCGATCACACGAGTCCGAAAATGAGGCCGAACGGTCTCGTACTCGCCAATCGTCAAGATTTCGTTGCGGGCTATCGGAATCATCGCGGGCCTCCTCGGGTCGAAACGTCAGCTCGGGACGATGCCGCGTGTGCCTGGTGCCTCGAGCAGGCCGTACGCCTCGGCGACTGCCTCGACAGGGTGCACCACCCGCACTGGTGTGCGCCCTGCTTCGCGTGCTTCGTGGTCGATGCGCAGCGCGCTTAGTGTGCAGTCGGTGACGACCAGATCAGGCTCTGCGTCGCTCACGCCGCGCACCAGCTTCTGCGCGTACTTCTTGCCCGTGGCGTAGTGCGCTGCCTTCATGCCCCACGTGCCGTCGACCGCGCTGCACTGCTCGACCAGGCGCACGTCGGTGTCGGGCACCTTGGAGAGCACGCGCTGACCGGGGAAGCCGATCTTCTGCGCCTTGAGGTGACACGCGACATGATAGGCGACGGTGCCGAGGCTGTTCTTGAAGGTCAAATCCAGCTGCTTCTTCTTGCCGAGGTCGACCAAGAACTCCATCAAATCCATGGTGGCGGCAGCAACGGCTCGTGCCTCGGGCGTGGGCACTGCCTCGGGCCACTCGACTTTCATGGTGTAGCCGCATGTCGGGCTGGGGACCACGATGCGAAGCCCCGCCTTCACCTGCGGATAAAGCAATGCGACGTTGTGCTCGACCTTCTTGACGAAAGCGTCGATGTCGCCACCATCGAGGTTTGGCATGCCGCAACAGGTGGCTGACCCCGTCTGCGATTGTTCGAACATGCCAGGCAAAAGGACGCGGTAGCCGTTGTGCTCGAGCACCTTCACTGCCGCGATGGGCACATTGGGCGCGTTGTAGTCGCCATAACACGTGGCGAACAAGACGACCTCGCCGGCCTCGCCTGCGCGCTCGACCTTGGCGTGCTCGCGGTACCACACAGGAAACGGCTCTTTCGCGAGCGGGGGTAGCGGAAACTCGCTGGAGATGCCGGCGACCCGCTCTTGCACCTTACGCACGAGCCGATTGGCGTTGATCAAGTTGGCGATGGTGGCACCGGGGCCGCTGCCGAGCGCCCCGACGAGCTGCGGCTCGCCGAGCACGCGGTCGACGATGGCCACGCCGTTGCGACGCGCCTCCGTTGCCTTCGCGCGCGCCATCAGTCGCGGAAAATCGAGCAGCTCGCTGGCGCCGTCGTCTTTCGTGTACGGGCACTTGATGAAGCACAGCTTGCACTGCCAACACTCGTCGACGACCGCCTTGAAATCTGTCGCGCCCAAAAGCTCGGCGCCTTCTGCTTTGCCGGATTCGATGTCGCGATCGATGCGCCTGAACAGATCTGGAAACGAGCCGCAGTAGCCGACGCACATGCGACACTCGTGGCAGATCTGAAACGTGCGCTTGAGCTCGGCCTCGAGATCGCGCTCGTCGAAGAAGCGCGGATCGTGGTGGTTCGTTGCGGGCGGATTCGGTGGAGTACGGGGGATCTTGCTCATCACGTCAGCCCCCTCCCGTGGCGGTGCCACAGGAAGGGGTTCACTCGAATTTTCAGAAAGCGAGCCGCTCAGAAATCGAGGGTATCGAGGGCCTTCTTGAAGCGACCGGCGTGAGATTTCTCGGCCTTCGCGAGCGTCTCGAACCATTCGGCGACGTCATCGAAGCCCTCTTCGCGCGCTTCTTTTGCCATGCTCGGGTACATCGTCTCGTACTCGTGCGTCTCGCCAGCGACCGACGCCTTCAGGTTTTTCTCGGTCGAGCCGATGGGCAAACCCGTCGCCGGATCACCCGCTTGGCGAAGGTAGTCGAGGTGGCCGTGGGCGTGCCCGGTCTCACCATCGGCGGTGTCCTTGAACAGGCCCGCGACCTCGGGGCGACCTTCTACGTCGGCAACCTTTGCGAAGTAGAGGTAGCGGCGGTTCGCCTGGCTCTCGCCCGCAAATGCCGCCTTCAGGTTTTCGTGAGTCTTGGTTCCAGAGAGCTCTTTAGCCATCGTCTTCTCCTGTCGTTTCTCGCGTCGCGAACGTGATGCGTATCGAAATTTTCAGTGGCTGCAGCTGGCGCAGCTGCCTCGCACGATCTGCTCGACGGCGCGCACGGCGAAGCCGGCGGGCAGCTTGGGAGCGCGAGGGGCGGAGCAACTCCTTGCGGAGCCGATCGAGGCGCTCTTGCCGATCTCCGAGGGGATGTCGATCACCAGCCCGCAGCGGTCACACACCGCGTGGTGGTGCGGCAGTGTGTTGGGATCGAACCTGGTGGCGCCTGGTGACAGCACCCGCGGAGTACACAGGCCTGCGCTGACGAGGGCGTCGAGCGTGTTGTACACGGTCGCGAAGCTCATCTTCGGCAGCCCAGCCTGCAGGCGCTCGAAGAGCTCTTGTGCCGTGGGGTGCGAGCAGTCGTCGGCGATCTCCCGCACCACGGCCAGACGCTGTGCCGTGAGCTTCAACCCCGCGCGGCGGAGTTGGTCCAGCATCGTCGCCTCTTTCTGGGAGGGAGCCTTCGGCATCGCGAAGGCCAGTCTTAATTAGAACCATTCTTAATAGCAAGGCCCTCTTGGAGCAATAAAGCCCTACGCTTCGGCTCCCTGATCTATCCTGAAGCGATGGCCCTGCTGGGCTTTACCCGGGAAATAGTATGAAGCCCCTTTCCATTTCTCGGGCACTGCTAGCGGAGCTGTCGCTCGCCCTCCTCTGCTCATCGGCAATCGCGGGCTGCACCGTGCCGGTTCGCTGCTTCGACGACGCCTGTGGCGGCGGTGAGGTAGGCGGGGCACCAGCAGGTGGAGAAGCGCCCGGCGGCGCAGACCAAGGCGGCGCCGATGGTGGTGGCGGCGCAGTGCCGACTGCAGTCTGCGGCGACGACACCAAAGAGGGTGAAGAGTTCTGCGACGGTCGCGACTTCGGCGGCAGCACCTGCGAGTCGATTGGCCTGCCCCCCGGAAACCTCGTTTGCACCGGGCAGTGCACGTTTTACGCAGGCGCCTGCAACAGCACTTGCGGCAACGGTTTGCTCGAGGCGACCGAGAGCTGCGACGGCGCACTCTTGAACGGCAAGACCTGCACCGACCTGATCCCGGGTTCGATGGGCGGCGTGCTCAGCTGTCTGCCGAACTGCGTCGACTTCGACACCAGCCAATGTGACGCGCCCCCGACTTGCCCGAGCGGCATGCTCGACCCGGGAGAGCTCTGTGAAGGCGACGACCTGAATGCGCAGTCGTGTACAACGCTCGGGTACGGCGGTGGCGAGCTCTCCTGCTACGACAATTGCTCGTTCGACCTCAGTGCCTGCACTTTGTGTGGCAACAGTTTGATCAACGGCGGTGAAGCCTGCGACGGAACCGAGCTCGGCGGCCAGAGCTGCCAGAGCCAGGGTTACGGTGGGGGCACGCTCACATGTTCGGCGACCTGCGGATTCGACACCAGCAGTTGCACCCAATGCGGCAATGGCGTGCTGAACCCGGGCGAGGGCTGCGACGGCTCGGCCTTCGGCAACAAGACCTGTGAGACCGAAGGCTTCTTCAGCGGCGCGCTCTCTTGCACGGATCTCTGCGAGCTCGTCACGACTGGCTGCACCAACTGCGGCAACATGGTGATCGACGGCGCCGAGACTTGCGACGGCTCGAACCTGAATGACCAGAGCTGCGGCTCGCTCGGCTACGCGGGCGGCGGCACTCTGGCCTGCAACGCCGCGTGCGGACTCGACACCTCGCAATGTGTGAGCAACAGCTGCGGCAACGCCAACGTCGAGGCGCCGGAGCAATGTGACGGCTCCAACCTCAACGGCCAGAGCTGCGCCAGCATCGGCTATGCCGGTGGCAATCTCGGCTGCAGCAACTGTTCGTTCGAGGCGAGCGGCTGCACTTTCTGTGGCAACAACTCGATTCAAGCAGGCGAGCAATGCGACGGCGGCGACGTCGGTGGTCTCTCGTGCCAGAGCTTCGGCTTCGACGGCGGGGGGCTCGGTTGCAACGGCAACTGCACGTACAACACGGGCGCCTGCACGGACTGCGGCAACAACGTGCGCGAAGGCGGCGAGGCGTGCGACGGAGGTGACTTCGGCGGAGACAACTGCGGAAGCTATGGCTTCGTCGGCGGCGGCCTCAGCTGCAACTCGAACTGCACTGCCAACACCGGCGGCTGCACCAACTGCGGCAACGGTGTCATCAACGCAGGTGAAGACTGCGATGGCGGCAATCTGAACGGGTACGGCTGTTCGTCGTTTGGCTACGACAGCGGCTTGTTGCAGTGCTCGGGCTGCTACTTCGACACGAGTCAGTGCTACTTCTCGTGCCCTTGGTGCTGAAGGCTCGTGGCAACAGCCACGCTTTCGAGGGAGAGCCTGCACTCCGGGCGGCGGGCAGACCGCGACCGGTCGCCCCCTTGGGAGCAGCTGACGGGCCGCAGACGGGCCAGCTTGCAGAAGGGAAAAGAGTCGAGTAGGGTCCGCGCCTCGTTTTACCCAACAAGGTTGTTGGGCGGTCTTTCTTTGAAAAAGGCCACGTAAGGAGCTGCTGGTTTCAATGCCGAGTGAAGCGATTCAGTGCAAACCGCTCGAAGTCACCGTCGGTGACAAAGGTATCGAGCGTGCCATCAAGCACCTCAAGCGCAAGATGGCCGCCGAGGGCATCCTTCGCGAGCTGAAGCGCCGCCGGCACTACATGAAGCCCTCGGTCAAGCGCCGCAAGAAGGCGTCCGAGGCCGCTCGTCGCCGCCGCAAGCGCTCCAAGATCGAGATGATTTGACTGCTGGCTCCGCAAGGAGTTGCGCTGGGAGTCGCGTCCGTGTCGCCCTGATCACCACCTCTTTCCCGAGGTGTGAAGGCGACCCTTCCGGGCACTTCGTCCTTAGTCACGCGCGAGCGCTCGCCCGAAACGGCGAACACGTCACTGTGTTCGCCGCTGGCGAAGCGCCGCTGCGCTCGACAGCCCTGGGGGGCTCGATCGACGTTCGCTGGCTTGGAGGCGGCGCCGCGTACGGCTGGCCGGGCGTCGCGGCGAGGCTCGGCGAGCAGCCACTTCGCGCGATTCGTGCGCTCGCCTTTCCGCTGCGCGCCGCGTTCTCGTCTCGCGGCTTCGATCGCGTGGTGGCCCACTGGATCATTCCTTCTGCTTTTCCGAGCGCGATCTTCGCGACACCCGACCTCGAGATCTGGGCCCACGGCGCCGACGTTCGTGCGCTCTCGCGCGCGCCGAGGTTCGCCCGCGCGGTGATCAGCGTGCTCTTGAGACGAGGGGCGCACTTCGTGTTCGTCGCGCGTTCGCTGCGAGATGCGCTGGTAGAGGTGCTCGGCCGCGAGCTCGGCCGCATGCTCGCTCAGCGCTCGCGCGTCGAGCCAGCGCCGATCGATGTGCCCGATCGCGCCACGCTAAGTGACCCGAGAGGTGACCGCGAGCCGCGCGTCAGCGGACGTTTCGTCGTTTGGGTCGGGCGCTTCTTGGACGCAAAACGACCGCTTCTGGCAGCAGAGCTCGCCCGCCACGCGGGCGTCCAGATCGTCTTCATTGGCGACGGTCCGCTGGCGCTGCCAGCCGGCGCGCTCGCGCTCGGCAAGCTATCGCGCGATGAGACGCTGCGCTTCATTGCGCACGCAAGCGCGCTCGTCTCGACGTCGGTCGAAGAGGGCTGCCCCACCGTCGTCCGCGAAGCGCAGGCCCTTGGCACCCCTGTGATCGCCTTCGCCGCTGGCGACCTCGCGGAGCGATCGAGAAAAGATCCCAAAATCACGATCGTGGAGGACGAGCGCGCCTTCGTCGCAGCGCTGCGCGCACTCGGGCGGTGATCTCGCGGCGCTGCTGAGCTCACGGCTCACTGCTAGCATCCGCCCGAGATGGATCCGAAAGCGCTCGATGAAGCGTTTCTCGAAGCGGTGCGCAGGCTCGAAACCGGCACACACGCACGCGACCTCGAAGCGCCGCTTGCCGCCCGCTCGCGCTTGACCGGCAAACAGGCGCTGGCGCTGTTCGAGTCGCAGGTCGAGAGCCGGCATCTGGACTTTGCCGCTCGGTTTTTGCGCGAGAAGAACCAGGGCTTCTACACCATCGGCAGCTCCGGTCACGAATCCAACGCCGTCGTCGCTGCGGCTACGCGTGTCACCGATCCGGCGCTCTTGCACTATCGCTCGGGGGCATTCTTCTGCGAGCGCGCGCGCGCAAACCCGGGCCGCGCCGATGCGGTGCGCGACGTGCTCTTGGGCTTGCTCGGCGCCAAAGACGAGCCCATCGCAGGTGGCCGCCACAAAGTTTTCGGCAGCAAGGCACTCGAGATCATCCCGCAGACTTCGACGATCGCATCCCACCTGCCACGCGCAGTCGGCTTGGCGTTCGCGATCGAGCGCAGCAAGCGGCTCGGCGTGTCGTGTCCGTATCCAGAGAGCGCGATCGTGCTGGCGAGCTTCGGCGACGCGTCCGCCAATCACTCGACGCTGACTGGCGCGATCAACACCACCTGTCGCTCCGCGCACCAACAGTTGCCGATGCCGATCTTGTTCGTGTGCGAAGACAACGGCATCGGTATCTCCGTCGAGACGCCGTCTGGATGGATTCGCTCGGCGTACGGCGCGCGTGCGGAGCTTCGCTACTTCGACGCCGAAGGCGCTGACTTGCAAGGCGCGTTCGACGCCGCGTGTGCGGCCGCAGACTACGTGCGTGAGACGCGCAGGCCGGCGTTCTTGCATCTGCGTGTGGTGCGCTTGATGGGGCACGCGGGCTCCGATGCGGAGCTCGGTTACCGCACCCCCGAGCTCTTGCGCGAAGAGATGAAACGAGACCCGCTGCTCGGCTCTGCGCGCCAATTGGTCGCGCTCGGCGTGGCGCTACCTGCCGAGCTCATCGGGATCTACGAAGCGAAGCGCTACCTGGTGATGGAGGCTGCGCAATCGCTGCTCGGCTCGGCTCGCCTCACCTCCGTCGCCGACATCACGGCGCCGCTCGCGCCACGCAGCGACAGCGCCATCTACGACGAGGCGACCCGCGCGCCCGAAGAAACGAAACGTCTCGCGGCTCACGGGGCAGAGCTGCCAGAGGCGCTGCCGTCGCACACGCTCGCGATGGCGATCAACCGCGCGCTCACCGACATCTGCGTAAAATATCCGGAGGCGATCGTGTTCGGCGAAGACGTGGGCCGCAAAGGTGGTGTCTACGGCGTGACCAAGGGGCTCATCAAACGATTCGGCGCCGGCCGAGTGTTCGACACCGTGCTCGATGAACAGTCGATCCTCGGCTTGGGTCTCGGCGCTGCGCTCGCTGGTCTCTTGCCGATCCCGGAGATTCAATACCTCGCGTACCTGCACAACGCCGAAGACCAGCTGCGCGGCGAAGCGGCCAGCCTGCGCTTCTTCTCGCAAGGTCAATACCAAAACCCGCTCGTGACCCGCATCGCTGGCTTCGCCTACCAAAAGGGCTTCGGTGGACACTTTCACAACGACAACGCCGTCGGCGTGTTGCGCGACATCCCCGGCCTCGTGATCGCGGCGCCTGCCCGCGCCGACGACGCCGCGCCGATGTTGCGTACGTGTGTCGCCGCCGCCAAGAGGTGCGGCAGCGTGTCGGTCTTCCTCGAGCCGATCGCGCTCTATCACACGCGCGATCTCCACGAACCTGGCGACAGCGGCTGGCTCGGCAGCTACGCCGCACCAGCCGACTGGGGCTTCGTTCACGCACCCATCGGTCGTGGCAGAACCTACGGCGACGGCGCCGATCTCACGATCATCAGCTTCGCCAACGGGCTCCACATGAGCCTGCGCGTGCAAGCCCGCCTCGCGAAGCAGGGCATCCATGCGCGCGTGCTCGATCTACGCTGGCTCGCGCCGCTGCCTGTCGAAGACATCCTGCGCGAGGCGCGCGCCACCGGTCGCGTGCTGGTCGTCGACGAAACGCGCAAGAGCGGCGGCGTCTCCGAGGGTGTCATCGCCAGCTTGGTCGACGCCCGCTTCGACGGCGCAATCTCGCGCGTCACCAGCCTCGACAGCTTCATTCCGCTCGGCGACGCGGCGCTGCTGGTGCTGGTCAGCGAGCAAGCCATCGAGCGCGCCGCGTTTGCGGTGTTGGGCTAGGAGTGTGTCTTCAAAGGAAGACTCGATTCAGATCAGAGCGGGTAGGGGCGCGGCATCGAGCCGAGCTCGGACCTCGTGACCGAACGCGTGCCTCGCCGCGCGGCTGCAAGCTACGGGCAGGTTCCGCAGCCGAACTCGTCCACCTCGCCGACGCAGGTGTCGTCCCACTCGGTCGCGCAGCAATAGTCGTCCTCGGCCCATACGCACGCTTCGACGCTTGGATCTTGGGCGCAACCTGGACCACCCATCGGTGTGCAGAGGTGACCGCCTCGGCGTTTCCGCTCACGCGCCTACAGTTCCCACGTCAGCGGCACTCCGGGGTTCGAGCTGGGCAGACAAAAACCGAAAGGCCTCGGCGAGATTCGCCGAAGCCAGTCGGGGCGAGAGGATTCGAACCTCCGACCCCTTGACCCCCAGTCAAGTGCGCTAACCAGGCTGCGCTACGCCCCGGCCGCCCGATCTCGTTGTTCGCGAGCGACGAGCGAGCGCACCCTACCCGATGTCGCTGTCGTTGCAAGCCCTAGTTGCGTGCCTCTCGCCGCGCGGCTCGTTTGGTCGCCCGCCGCGGCGAACTTGTGTATGGTCGGGCGGCTGTGCGGTTCCCCCTCGCCCCTCAGTACTGGCTCCGCAAGGGATTGCTCCGCGAGCTCGCCGCGCTCGCGGCGGGGCTCTGCCTGTTCGGCTGCGCCGAGGTGAGATCAGGGCAGGCGCAGTACCCAACCGGCGCCGAGACGCTGGGCGACCGACCGCTCGACAGCGCGCTCGCGGCGCCCGTGGCAGAAGCGGGCTTCGAAGAGCAGGCAGCCGACGACGAGGCGGGCGACGATCTCCCGGACGAAGACGAAGACGACGAGCACGCTGAAGGCGATGTCGAAGATCACGAGACCGTCGACATCGCGGCCTGTCTCGATCGCGGCCCCGGCTCACCCTTGCACTGCCCTCAGTTCATCTGGAAGTCCCCGCTCGAGGGGCTCAGCGCCGACGAGATCAGTCGCAAGGTAAAGAACGACCTCGCCTCCATCGGGCCGATCTCGCTCGGAGCGACCAACCGCGGGCGCTTGTTCAACGGCGTCCCCATGCCCAAGGACGACCGTTGGAAGTTCAGCGACCCAGGCAACGCGTACGGCACTCAAGAGACGATCGACTCGATCATGCGCGCGATCGAGAAGGTGAACGAGAAGCACAAAGATACGCAGCCCGTCTACATCGGCCACATCTCCAGCAAGAACGGCGGCCACCTCAAGCCGCACAAGAGCCACCAAGCCGGGCGCGACGTCGACCTGTCGTATTTCTTGAACGACAACTCCCGCTGGTATGCGTTCGCCAACGAGAAGAACCTCGACCAGGGGCGCACTTGGACGTTCGTAAAAGCGTTTCTCGAAGACCCGAACACCGAGATGATCCTGATCGATACCTCGATTCAGCGGATCTTGTACGCGTACGCTCTCGCACACGGCGAAGACAAAGCCTTTGCCGAGCGGGTGTTTCAAGTCAGCGGCAAGAGTCAGCGCCCACTGATTCGGCATGTCAAAGGTCACGCTACGCACATTCACGTGCGCTTCTTCAGCCCCTCTGCGCAGGCCTCCGGCCGTCTCGCGCAAGCCTACCTGCCCCAGCCGGCGCCACCTCCGCAGCCGAAGCGCGGCAAAGGCAAACACGTCGCCGGTGGGAAAGACATGAACGAAAAGGGCAAAGGCGCGCAGACCTCTGCAAAGAAGGCCGGCGACCAGCCGGGCAAGAAAGACAGCGAGGCTGACTCGTTCTTGTTTCACCGCTGCCGAAACGGCGACACGCTCGACGCACTTGCCCGCAAGTACGGCGTCTCGGTGCAAGCGATCAAGCAGGCCAACGGCCTCAAATCGAACGCGCTGAAGCAGAAGCAGACCTATCGCATCCCCCGCCCCGACGGCGCGGCGGCATCGTTACAGAGCAGCGGCAAACACCGCCAGCGGTGACCTACTCGGCCGACGGCCCCGGAATGTCCGGAGGCGCCTCGGCGGGGTCGACGAGCCGCGCAACCAAATTGCCGCTCGCGGGCCCGCTGTCATTGTCGCCGATGAACACGATCTCGCCCGTAACGGCGCCGGTGCCTCTGAAAACGCCATTCGGGTCAACCGCGAACGACGACGTCAACTGGATGCCTTGGACGAACACGTCGGGCTGGGTGATGTCGACATCGGCCGGCAGATTGACGAACACGACCGCGTCGCCCTGCTCGATCACGCAGCCGTCGACCTTGAAGGAGTAGCCCACAGGCAGCACATTGTTCGGTACGAAATCGGAGAATTCGTCTTCAGTGCCGGCCTTGGTCGACGGCACGACACACTCTTCTGCGGGCAGCAGGCGGCATGCTTCGGTTTCGGGACACGCAGGCGAACAGCGTTCGCCGTCGGGGTTGCGATCAGCGTTGGTGAACTGGCCGACGAAGCTGCCGGTCGCTGGGTCTACGTCGATCAAGCCCCACAGCTGAATTTGCACCGGGATGGGCACTTCGACGTCGACCAGGAAGAAGTAGGCTCCGCTCGGGAACTTGTCGGTGCCACCGGTGCTGCCGTCGCACGACAGTTGGTAGCCGAACGGAATGACCTGCCGCACCGCCCAGTCGTTGCCTTCCAGATCTTTCAAGCCCGCTTCGATCACGATCGCGAGGCTCGGCCCGACTGGCGGCGGAACGTTCAAGGTGATGCGGAACGCCGAATCATCATCGAGAAACTCACCCGTGCCGCCGAAGTTGTTGGAGGTCACTGGATCAAGGCTGAAGAACGAGGTCAGCGTCGTCGCGTCGTCCGGATCTTCGTCGAGCAGATTCCCCTCCAGGTCCGTCTCCAGCTTGATCAGCTGGATGCGCAAGCTATTGGGGTCTATCGGCTCGCTGAAGCGCACCACCACCGGCACCTGGGGGTCGCTCAAGATGCCGTCGACGGCACCTTCGATTGCAGGCCTCGGTGGTGAGTCGTACGTCTCGCAGCCGCCGACGCTGACGAGCCACAAGCAAGGGAGCGCAATCGCAGACAGGATGATCTTTTTCATCGTCGATGGCTCTCAGAAGAAGACTGTCGATCGACCCTGAATCAAAACGCTTCGTGCGGCGTCGCCGTTCTCGTCCTCTAGCGCATCGCCTGGAAAGAAGATGGCGCCTTCGAGATCTGCCGCAAAATGCTCGAGGAAGCGCCATTGCGCACGGAGATCGACTTCGGCGCCGTAGAACTGTCCGGGCTTGCCTCCAGCGAAATTGATCAGATCGTCGCTGATCTCGACGCCATCACGCGCCAGCAGTGACGCGACAGGGTCGACCAGCGGCTCGGGCGCCCACGCGACCAGCAGGCCTGCGCGAAACAACACGTTCTCGTGCGGCCGAAAATCGAACTGCGGAAAGATGGCGAACGCATTGGTGAACGAGCCGCGAGTGTCGATGGAGTCGACAGGATAAGAAGGAGCGCCGAGGCGCCGGAGTGTCTCGGTGGCCGCTGCCGCTGCGCGGGCAGACTGGAAGTGCAGCACGTGCTCGAACATGAGCAGGCCCACGTTCATGTCCTGCGCCCAAACCATCGCCGACAAATCAGTGCCCGCTGTCGGGTCGGCGTCGCCAGATGCGTAGTCGACCTCGAGGTACGCGCTGAAGCCGAACTCGCGCGGATCGCTGCCACGCACCACGGGGTAGTCGTAGCGGGCGACTGCGCGCGCGCCGACCTGGATGATCCGTTGATCTTGGACGGGGTCGTTGGTGATGGTTTTGTACGCAGCCGACACCTCTTGAGTGGAGCCAACATTGGCTGCGCCTTCGAGCCCGACGTACACCGGGCCGAAGCGCGCGAGCGCGCGACCGCCGAAGATGTTGACGTTGGTGGAGTACTCGTCGCTCCAGCGGTGCACGTAGTAGCCGTTCACCTCGAGGTCTTTGACCACGCCGAGATCCGGGTTCTTGTAGAACGCCGAACCGCCCACTTGCCGCTCGTCGTCGGTGAATAGCTGCAGGTTGTCGCTGACCAGGTGGTCGTACAGGGCCACCACGAAGAAGCCCTCGTCGAGCGATAGGCTGCGCTCGGCTGCAGGCTTGAGCGCCTCGAGCGGCTTGGTGCCGAACAGCACCCGGTCGACGTAGTTGCCGCGGTCAGCCGTGCCGAAGCGGTTGTAGCGGCCATCGCCGGGCGTGCCCTGGATGTTGTTGCCGAGCGTGAACGGCTGGCGACCGATCCGAATCAAGCCGATGGGCGTGACGATGTCGCCGTACAGGCGCCGCACGCTGAAGATTTCCTGATCGCACAAGGCGTAGCCGTAGTCCTCCGCCTGCAGCGGGTCGCCGTCTTCGCCGCCCTTGTAACCGATACAGGGCGTCGCGGTGTTGGGGCTGCGTGCGTTGACAGTGGTGCCTGCGTCGGTGACCGGCGGCTCGATCGGTGAGCCGTTGTCGCCCCACAGCACGCCGCCAAGCACATCGATGCTGGTGACCAGCTTGACCTTCTGGTCGTAGTCGATGCCCGCATCGAGACGCAGGCGGTGATCGATCCAGGCGATGCGCCGCTGATTGATGGTGTTGACCGAGATCGGATTGATGTACGTGCCTTGGGCGCGATATTCGGCGGCGCCAGTCACGCCGAAATCACCGAGCTCGAGGCGCTCCATTGGCTTGTTCGGATCGTTGTCGCTCCAGGGCTCTTCGGCGAGAGCAGGTGAGACCCAGGCACAAGCAGCGGCTGTGGCGATAAGCGGCAGGAGACGCACGGCCGCGAGATTACCTGTTTCAGGAATCAAGCCATCGTTTTATTTGGTGAGCACGCGGAGCGTCAGCTGCGGTACGCCCGGCCGATCCACGTTCTCTCGCGCCACTCGCGCTCGGGGTCGAACTCGCTTCGTTACCGCTCATGCGCGCAATATCGGCGAGCTCAGCTGGTGTGGAAGTGTCTTCGGCTCGGGCGCGCCGCGCTTATGCGGTGGCCAAGTGCAAAGCCGCGGAAAGCAGGGTCGTCGGCAGCGGCGCGAAGCAGCGCATGGCTGCGAAACGGGGACCCCGAGGTCCTGGCTGTCATGTTGCGCCTTTCTTGTTCGCCTGATTTCCTGCGACGCGATCATCTCCGCTGCGGCGGCTGACGCCCTCGCGATCGAATAGCTCGAGCAGTGGGATGGCCTGTTTGCGGCCGAGGCCACTCAGCGTCTTGAACGCAGCGATGGTGAGCACCGCTTCGGACTCGAAGTGGGCGATCACCCGCGCGCGCAGCGCTTGCACCGCCTCCGCGGCGAACCATTGATCCGCGATCGCCAGGAGCTTTCCGTCGCGCACGAGCTTCGCCAAAATTGCGCGCGTCTCTTTGGCGGAGCTCTTCGCGATCTCCGTGATGGCGTGTTCGCCCATGCCTTTCAATGCAGCCTCGCCGAGCGCCGCGAGCACGCGATCGAGCGGCCCGCCTTCGAGCAGCGTGCCGCCTTCGACGAAACCTTCGATGTGCGCGATGTCACCGCTCACCACCAGTGGCTGCCCCGCGAGCGCGCGGCGCGCTGCGAACCGAATCGCTTCTTGCGCAGCCTTTGCGCTGGAGCGCTCCGCGAGCTTCTGGCGCAGGGTCTCGATCTTGATCCCGCGGTCGAGCGGGTGTTCGCGGTGAAACGCGGTGGTGATCGAGCGTGCGCGACCGGCGAGCAGCGACAATGCCTCGCGCGAGATGTAGCCCTCGTCTTTCACGCGCGCGACGTCACCTCGATCCGCGAGCTTCTCCGCGGCCCGCTCGATCGCAGCGGTCTCGATCGCGAAGCGGCCTGCGAGATCGGCGCTCACCAGCGGCCGCGGCGAACACTCACTGATCAGGCTCTTCGCGATCAGCGAGGCATCCCCGCGTACCAGCGCATCGAGCGACGCCCGCCTCAAGTTCTTGTTCTTGAGCGACGGCGGATGCGCATCGAGCACGACTCCGCCACCGACGACGGCGCCGCTCGGCCCTTTGAGCGCGCCGCCGCGCAACACGAAGCGGTCGCCGCCCGACGCGCCGAGCTGCTTCTCCAGGCGCACGCGCCCGAGGGCAGGCAATATCGTCCCGTCCAAAAGCTCCGTGGCAGGCCGCAACACTTGCAGGCGCGCAGGCGAACGCGCCGTCCCGAGGTACAGATCGAGCAAAGCGCCCGACTTGGGCGGCTTCTGCATGGTCAGCTCGACGTCCAAGACCTGCGTCGCTCGAAGGGCAGGATTCGTGGTGACGACGTCACCGCGATCGAGCTCGTCGAGCCCGAGCCCTGCAATGTTGATCGCCACACGCGACGGCGCCTGCGCCGTTTCGGCAACGCTGTCGTGTACATGTAGACCGCGCACAGCGGCAGCGCGGACGCCGCGCCGACCGACGACGAAGAGCGCGTCGCCGGGATTGAGCGCCCCTCGCACGAGGGTGCCGGTCACCACCGCCCCAGAGCCCTTGATGCTGAAGGCCCGGTCGAGCGAGAGCTGCGCGAAGCGCGCCGCCGAAGGCACCGGCAGCGTCCCGAGCACGCGCGCGACGGCGTTTCGAAGCTCGTCCACTCCCTCGCCGGTTTTGCCTGAGCAAAATACAGTCTCGTGCTGGAAGCGCCCGCGCATGAGCTCAGCTACCTCTTCCGCGCAGAGCTCGGCGAGCTCGCGCTCGGTCCGATCGATTTTCGTTATCACGACGATCGCGCGAGAGATACCCAGCAGCTCACAGGCTGCCAGGTGCTCGCGGGTCTGCGGCATCACACCTTCGTCCGCAGCCACCACCAGCAGCACCAGCTCGATGCCGGCAGCACCGGCGATCATCGTGTGAACCAGACGCCGATGTCCAGGCACGTCGATGATGCTGGCGAAGATGTCGTCGTCGATGCGCCAGGGCGCAAAGCCGAGCTCAATCGTAATGCCGCGCCGCTTCTCTTCAGGCAGCCGGTCGGTGTCGACGCCTGTCAGCGCCCGCACGAGAGTGGTCTTGCCGTGGTCGACGTGACCGGCAGTGCCGATCACGAAGCGTCGCGGCGTTGTCGTTTTCAGCTCTGCCACTCGTAGTAGCGATAGCCGAGATCCGTCTTTTTGGGGCTCTGCTCGGTACCGATTCTCGAAAGTGCAAACTCGGCGCTCGGTGGGCGCACGCTGATCGCCGGCTGCGACAACGAAGCAGGCTGATCGCCATGGATTGGCCCCGCGTGAAGCCGCTCGTAGTCGATCAGGCCGAGCGACACACGAGAGCCGCCGTCGCTCTCGGAACGCAGCGCCGCTATCACATGAGGTCGGTACGCCCCCTGGGGATCGACGAACACACCACTGAAGACGCGCGCGCTGGCGCCACTACCGTACGAGAAGAAGCCGACGCGCGAGCCTGCCAGTGCCGCGCGGTTGGGGCTGGTCTCGAGCAGGCTGGCCAGCGCGAGATACATCGAGCCGGAGTAGATGTTGCCGATCTGCCGCGAGAGCGTGAGCGACGGCTCGATACGTTCGGCGAACAGCTTCTTGAAGAAGGCGTCTTTCGAGAGCTCCTTTTCGATCTCGCGGCGCGACGTCGTGTCCAGCTGCTCAGCCTCGAACAGGCGCGGCGAGGTCTTGCCCAACAGCGCCCGCATCGTCGGGTCCGTTCGCCACGCTTCGCCGAGCACACGCAGCGCTGCGTATTCGGCCATGCGCGGGAACGGCACGTGAAATAGGAAGTGATCGACCAGCTGGTCGATGCGGTCAGTGGGCTTGCCGAAACGTTCACGTGCGCGCTCGACGAAGCGGGTGGCGGCCTCGTTCACACAGCCGAGATAGACATCGATCGAGTACTTTCCGTCGACGATGGCCGTCGTCAGGCCGTTCGGCCGGAAGAAGTCGCGCTCGTCGCGGGTCACTGTGGCCGTCACGCGCGCATCGAGCTCCAGCAGGCGCGGCTGTTCGGAGATGATCATCGCAACCGCGCCCGCGCCTTGCGTGTACTCACCACTCGAGCGCAGCGGGTACTTGGAGACGTCGGTGGCGATCACCAGCGCGTAGGGCTTGTGCGCTTCACCCGCGCGGAAGATGTTCACGGCCGCTTCCAGCGCGTAGGTGGCGCCGATGCAGGCGAACTGAAATTGCGGCGCGCCGACTTCACGCAAGTCGACGCCGAAATGCCGCTCGAGCATGCCGAGAACATAGGCCGCGATCGACTTCGACTGATCGACGGTGGTCTCGGTGCCCACCGCGATGAAGCCGATATCTCGCGGGTCGATGCCCGCTTGGCTGATCGCCTTCAGCGCGGCCATCGCTGCGAGTGTGGCGCTGTCTTCGTGCGCATCGGGGATCGCCATTTGGCGAACACCGACGCCGCTCGTCACTTTGCTGACGAGCTCTGCCACGCCGCGCTCGCCGAGCTCCGACGCGCGAACGTTCGCCCACTCACCCGCCAGGTCGAGATAGAGCCGCGGGACGTGAACTGCAATTGCATCGATACCCACCGCGCTCTTCGTTGCCACTCGCTGTTGCATTCACCCACAGTGACAACCCGCGCGCGCTCTCACAAGTGGATCGCGAATGCATGACCACGTCGTCACCGTGCTGATGCGTTGCGAATGATTTTCTCAATAGCGAGAGCGAGACGAACGTCGAGACGTGCGGACAGGAAATCTTGTAGCTTCGCGAACGGAAGCGCTTGCTAGGCTGGCGCCGGCCCCGGTCTTCAAAGTCTCGGAGTGCTGCGGATTCTGCGGCATTCCGTAAGAGCGCCGGTGGGATCTCCGAGCTTTCTTCGTCGACTTCGATCGGTAACCCTTTGATGTCTGGTGCGTGTCCAGCGCCGCGGTCCATGATCCGGATGGTCGAAATCCACCGAAGCATGCTGGTGAGCGGCACCTTAGCGTAGTGCTTCCCGCGCACCGTCTTGGTCGTGTGCCCGACGATGTGATCGGCGACGTTGCCAGGGCAGTCGCGGGACTCCAGCTAGGTGAGCAAGCTGCCGCGGATCGTGTGGAACGTGTACGGGTGCCCTTCGGGCGTGTGCGTAGGGAGACCAGCGGCGGCGAGGTCGGCGCGAAACTCTTGCGCGGCCCGGTCGCGGAACGGCTTCCCTTCGGCGTCGGTGAAGATGAAGTCGGTGTCGGTGGCGGGGCGGCCGACCGCGCCGGCCAGGCCGAGGCCCGGTACCGCTGCAGCTCGGCGAGCACGGCGGGGTGCACGGGCGTGTGGCGCTTGCTGGCCTGCGTCTTCGGCTTCCTGAGAGTGTTCGGCCCCTCGTCGCCCTCCTTTGCTAGCGCTTGTTTGACGGCGTAGCAGATGACGCCGTCGCGCTCGACGATGCTGCCCCACGTGAGACCGAGCAACTCGCCTAGTCGCACGCCGCTGGTGAAGCTGATCGCGTAGCGCAGTCGCTTCGAGGGTTCCAAGCAGGCAAGCAACCGGGCGGCCTCCGCCTCCGTGTGTCGCGCCTTGTCGGAGTCGTCTGGAATGTGCACCGCGGGCACCCGCTCTTGCACCTTGGGATGGCGGCACGGGTTGATGCAGTCGAGCCAATTCTCGGCGATCGCATCGTCCAGCATCTTGGCGAGCGTGAAGAACACCGACCGCGTGCGCGACGTCGAGAGCGTCTCTTGCAGCTCCCGCAGCCACGTGCGCAGGTCGCCTGTCTGCAACGTGCCCGGCTCGCTGGTGCCGAATCGCTCGGTGATGCGGCCTCGGGCGTTCGTCAGATGCGATTGCTTGGTTGAAGGGGCGAGGTCGCTGCGTTCGATCAGTGCACACCACTTCGGAACGATGCGCGCGATGGTGACGGCGCAGGTGGTGAGGTCGCCCGCCTTCTCGCGCTTCTCGAGATTCGCCGCGGTCAGCTTCTCCACCAAGCCCCGCTCGAACATCGCGGCCAGCTTCTCTTCGGCGCGTTTCCTACCCTGCGGCGAGCTCGGCCCCTCGAAGCCAAGGCCCGGGCGGCTGCCATCGGGCAGGCGGAAGCGAGCAAGGTGCTTGCCACGCACGTGCGTCCAAGATGCGACGGGAACGGCTCCTCTCTCACCTGCGTCTGTCGTCTTCTTCTTCTTCACGGGCTCACCTCGACACACGATACGGAGCAAGCCGCTTCAAGGTCGCGGATGAGACGAAGCCGCTCGGCGCCATTGCCAACGTGACGTCACCGCGGATGACCATGGCGCGAACCACATCCAAGCTCGTCGCGCGCATCGTGAGCACCGCCTTGCGACTGTCAGCGTCCTGCACTTCGTAGCGGCGGCTCACGCGCTCACCTGCTGCTCGGCGTGCTGCCGGCGCATCTCTGCGATGTCGCAAGCGAGGCAGTCTCGGCAGGTACAAAAGCCCTTCGTTCGGGCCATCTGGACGGCGGCGCGTTGCCTCTCGCGCGGCTCGGGCTTGTCGTCGATCTCGGTCGTGGGTAGCGTCTTCGAATTCATGGGAATCAATCTCCTGTGGGTCACGCCTCGGGCTGTTTGCGCAGCGCCGGGGCACTTTCGTTTCAGCTGGCGATGCCCAGCTCCTTCTCGATCTCTTGCAGCCCGCGGAGCAGTGCCGCGCGGGCCACACTGCCGCGCTTCACTACGACACCGGCAGCGCGCTTGCCCATCTCGATCGCAACACGGTCGAACCGAGCATCAACGTCGTCGTCGGTGCGGACAGAGACGCCTTCGAACTTCTGCGGCTTGGCCTTGCTGACCGCCGCGGCTTGCTTCTTCATCCCCCAAGGATATCGCGTCCGAACCGGTTCGAAAAGGGGCGTGCGTGACGATTCTGGCGACGGATAGCCTAAGCCCGCGACTTGATATCTCTTTTGAGGAGCCCTATTTTTCACGTCGGCGCAGCCGTCTCTCTCTGACGTGGTGCACGTCGCCACCGATCCTGCTGCTCAGCATTCGCTCGTGTTTCGTCAGTCGCGCCGCCGAAATTGCATCGAGCCGCTGGCGTCGCTCTCCTGGTTCTTGAGGCGTATGGTGTTGGTGTCGTCGACCCTGATCAAGATCACTGAGCGACCAAATCCAAAGCGAAAATCCCAGCCGTCGACATTGGCGTCTTCCACCCTGAGGATCCCGCCCATCGGCAGCAAGCTGGTAACCGCTCGATTCGGGAGATCGATCTCCCAACAGATGTCTTTGTCGTTCGTGCTGCAGAACCTCCCGGGTCTCGTGTGGCCAGCGGACCAGCGGACGAAGCCAGGAATCGCAATCGCTGTTTCCTGCCGCAGCAGCACGAGCGAGCCCATCGGCACGAGCAGGTACCAAAGCAGCAAGAGCGCAAGCCCGACGAAGAACAGTGGGTTTTGCTAGTGGCGAAGTGACACTTGCAGAAAAAGCGCGCTGACCTTGCCCGCGTCGCGCGGCAGCTCGCGAAACGGCGCTACTATCGGAACCCAACGTGTCGCTTGATCTTCAAGAAGAGGTCGGGCGGGCATCGCAGAGTGGTGATCTCGGTAATGGCGGCCACGCTCACGCGCTCGATCTTTTCGTGAAAGTAGGTTGGCTTGGTGAGCCGCATCGCGATCGCCGCTTGGCAGCCGAGCTTGACCTCGACACACGATCCCCGCTCGCTGCCGCGGCACGGGGCGATGGTTGCCACAGTGTTGGCAGCATCAACCGCTAGCACGACGCAAGGCCGGACCTTGGTCGCCGCGAGAGCAAAGATGATGCAGCCGGGCACTACCGCCGGCCTGTTCACTCCTCGGCAATCGCTACTGAGCCAAGCTTGGCTTGGTTGTGGGCCGCAGCCCCGGCAACGCCGTCAAGCGTTAGCATCTCCTCCGGCCTTAGGAGGCGCTGATCGATCTCACGCGGATGAGTCAGCAGCTGCAGCCTGAGCGCGTTCTTGGCGGCCGTCGCAAACTGATCGGCCACCTCGGTGATTATGGCCCTACTCAGGGCGCTCGGCTCGCGCAGGGCGAAGAAGACCGCGAAGAGTGCGGTCGGCAGCCGACGTGCGCTGAGGATGGCCTCCGCGAGGTCGAGAGGCGTCTTCGGATCGTAGATAATCTCGAGCATGTGCTGATCGGCTTGGGCCATCTGATCGGAGCTGCGCAGTCCCGCGAGCGCGCTCCCCTGAGGCGCGGTGGCCGCGCGAAGGTACTCCCACCCCGCTCGTAGACGCGCATCCGCAAAGGGACCGAGCGGCGAGCTACCTGGGAACGGCGACGCCGAAATGACTCTCGACAGGAGCCGCGCGAACCTGCTGGAGCCCGCTCTGCGGAACTCTTCGATGCCGGCACGAGTTCGATCGTCACGATCATCAAGGATCGATGCCACGTCATCGACAGAGACCTGCTTCAGGCGCTCACCGATCGCGCTCTCGGCCTCGTGGAGGACGTCGAACTTGACCCTCGTGGTCCAGTTCGCCAGCCTCGCCACCGTCCGGTGAGTGATCAGCCGGACGGCCACGCCGGGCGCGGTGGGCACTGCATCGCCCATCTCATCGGCCTGTAGAGCCAGCACGTCCGGCACCGCTTCACGCTAGCGCAAGCACGGGAGAGCGCGAAGGTAGATGAGAGAATTCCGCGGCTGAACGCCGTCTCAGCCTTTGCGCACCGCAGCAATCGCCGACCGCGCCCCCCACCGAACAGCACGCGACGTGCCCAGCGGCGACGACGCGAACGGGTCCGGCAAGCGGTAAGCCGAGCCCATCGCGCCGAGGTAGCCACCTTCAGTACCCGGCTGGCTGCTTGGTGACGGTGCAAACGGTCCGGCCTGTGCGCTCATCGCCGCCGGTATCGAGAGAGCAGCAGGCCGCCGCGCATGAGCTGATCTGGCCGTCCGCGACCTCCAAAAGCGGCCCGACGATCCCTGTGACGCGCCGACGTTTCGGGCTAGCAGCGCGAGTCGTCTGCAATGGCGAAAGCGTGGCTCCGTGGCAGCGCGTGCGAGCGTTGCGCGGTGCCGTGGGCAGCGAGGGCCTGACTGGGCTGTCGGCCACCGGGATTCGAGGCGGTGACCCGTTTCGCTACGTTTCTTCCGGGCTCGAAGAGGGAGGCGAGCGGGCCATCCCAATTCGTACTGATCGTACCGATCCCCCCAATCCGGTACCAGTACACCCGGTACGCCCCTATAGGGGGCTCGTACCGATCGTACCGGTACGGCGAGCCAATCGTACCGGTTCGTACCGGCGTACGTATGGTCACTCTGCGGCGACATTGGATGCCTCCTCGACCGGTTTGTAGGCGTTGCCGATCTTGGCGATGAGGCCACCTGTGATGGCGCGCGAGACCGCCTTCACGATGTTCTGGCGGCTACCCCGCAGCAGGGCGTTCAGGTCGTCTCGGTTCTGGACGGGCGCAGCTGTCCTTCGGAGCTTCGCCACCAGCTCGGCTGCCAGCGTGTCGATCTGGTGGTCGGTCTTCTGGTCCTTGCTGGGGCCTTCGGGGATGCCTTCCTCGGCGTAGGTGAGCCAGCCACCGCGCTTGACTCGAACGACAGTGTCAACGGTGCCCATCGCGTCTTCACGACGTGGATATCAACGCGGCCCTCGTGATCGACCCGCTCAAGAACGAAGCCTTGATCAGCGTCGTACTCGATTCCTCCTGACTCCTTGAACGTGGCCAACTTCGAGACCGACGAGTCACCGCCCCGTGTTCGATAGCCAGCACGGGAAAGTTCGCTCAGCACCACCACGCAGACGCGTTGCCTGCGTGCAATCTTGAGCAGCGTCGCCAGCCTGGTGTCGACCTTGCTGCGCACGCTGTCGGCAGTCTCGGCGGAGTCGCAGCCCCACCCCTGGGCCGCCTGTAGCGAATCAACGATCAACACGCGACGCTGAATGTTGCTGCGGTCGCGCACCAACTCGTCGGCGGCTTCCTCGACCGTGATCTTTTCATCGCGCGGGTCCCAAAGACGAAGACGACCATCGAGATCTCGCAGCTTGGGGGCGAGAGCGCCCCACGCTGGCTCGCTAACCAGAAGCTCCTCGCTGTCCAACGCGTCGCGCTCAATGTGCTCGACCTGCGCGAACCGGGACAAGAAGCCGTCCCGCGATTCGTCTGCAGCAAACACCGAGACGAGGACCAACTCCCGGCCGTTCGCGGTGGGTACCCCATCCCGCGCCCAGAGATACGCGGTGCGGGCAATGATTGACGTCTTGTGTCCGCCACCAAGAACGTTCAAATTCCCTGTGTGAAAACCGCCGCGCGTGTGGAGATCGACTCCGTGGATGCCGGTGGGGATTCGCAGATAGCGGCCCGGCTGCACAGTGCACAATGCGGATAGGTCCGGCGGCCTGACGGCGCTCGACGGTTTCAGCGTGGACGAATCGGAGTACGGGCTCGGTTGCTGCGATTCGTGCGCGTCAATGTGCCCAGCGGATGCGATCCATCAGCGGTGTAACGGTGGCGCTCACGTTCGTGCCTCCAGCAGGTAGCCGAGTTGCACGCGGGCCTTCGAAGCATCGGCCAACTTGTGCTCGATCTCTTTCGGTGACCACGGCGGCAAACAGCGCGCGGCGTAATCGATCATGATCTCGCGGGCGATCGCGATCGGCAGCTCGAAGCCGCGCACAAGGTGAATCGCGACCTTCAGCGAGAGCGTGCTGCCGCCGGCGCCGCTAATGGCGGGGTCGATTCGATCGACGTAGGCAATGGCGCGCTTGGCGCGGTCTTCGATGTCGCTACGCCAGCGAGGGCGCTCCTCTCGCGTCACGGGCTGCGCGACTGGCTCCGGCGCTCGCATCGCCTCCAAAAGCCACGCAGACGGCGCTGCAAACCCTGGCGCGCCATCCTCTACCCATGTGTATCCGCCATGGGACAGGCGAGACGGCGGCAACGTGACGCTGCCGGCGCCGAGTATGTCGAGCCCGTCGCCGAGAGCTTCGGTCCCGCGCACAAGAGGAAACGTGCGAGGCACCGCGAAGTAGAAGTGAACGCCACCGGTAGGGGTTCGTGCCGATCGCGTCCAGCCGATGGAGCCACGATCGCGCAAAAGCTCTGCCAGCGTTCGATCCCCGCGCTTGCCGTCTTTGATGTCGACGTCGAGCACAGCCAGGCCATAGCCGGTAGTCGCTCATTTCGGCCTCCGCGCAATGGCAGCGGCCATCTCACGATCGAGATCGTCTTCGCCATCGTTGGCGGTCGGCCTCGCTGGTGCGCGCATAGCGGTAGGGTGCCGCTCGATGAACGCGTCGAGATCGCGGCGCCGCACGAGCACACGCTTGCCAACTCGGCGGCTTGGAAAATCGCCACGACGAGCGGCGTCCAGGTGAGCGCGCTTGCCGAGCGGGGAGCGGATCTGATCGACCCAATCGGCGGGGCTGATGTCACTTTCGAGCACCGCTGCCGCTTCCTCGCGGGCAATGCGCCTCGTCTCGATTTCAAGAGCGGAAGCTGCTACGGGTAAAGAAGTCGACATGTGACGGTCCTCACGTGGCGAAAGAAGGCTCCGCGGCCTGGAACGCTGCGGGGCCTTCGACATTCAGGCGGCGGCGGACGACTTGGGCGAGGGCACTGGCGCTGCTGCGCGCTCGACGCCAATCTCGCGGATGGCTTTCTCGAGCCTCGCGTTGAGGAGGCGGCCTTTTACGGGTCGGCCCTCAAGAAAGGCTCGGACAGTTCGAATGTTGAACGGGCCGAGTACGGCCACGCGAAGGACGGTGTGCGGGTCGGCTGCCATTGCATTACCTCGGGGACCAATACGTCCCTCGGGGGCACCTTCGGCAACTCAGAAGTTCAATGGTGCGAGCGTTGGTAGCGCGGTCGCTGGCGTTACTTGTTCTTGCCCGCCGACGAGATCCTCTTGCGTTGTCGGTAAGCGCGCTGTTTTTCAGCGGCCTTGATGTTGTTGGCGTCGTCGGTGGTAGTGCCGACGGCGGTGAGTGCCCACACAGCGATCTCTCGCGCGGTGCCCGGGATGCCGTTGTCGGTGGCGAGCTTGCGCTTCAGCAACGCCTTCGCCCGCAGCATGGCAGCCACCCGATCGACGCACTCGCCACGCGTCAGCACAAGCGGGAACCCACGAAACTGCGCGATGATCGGCGCCGGACTTTTCAACGTCTCGCCAACGAGCTTGGCGATCGCAGCAGGGTCTCCGCCGCCGGCATCAACGGCGCACTCCAGCGCGCGGAGCAGCGACTCGCTCGACGACTTCCACTCGCCGCCGCTCGGCCAGTTATCCAACACCAGTCGCTCGACGCGGCCCGCATCCTCGAGCAACCGTACCGATCCGAGCGATGGCGCCCGGGCCACCTCGTCGTCCATCGCTTGGCGGCACGCGTTCAACACGTCGCTCATTTCGACCAGCGCTTTGACGCGCGTGAGCTTCTTGTCGCGTCGACTGAGGCTGTCCGCAATCAGCCGCAGCTGTCGCGCGATCACGCCAAGTAGATGACCGGCCTCCTCGCCGTCGCTTCGCAGAAGCTCTGTTTCGACGATGCCCGCAGGCACGATCGACTCGAGCGCGGCCTGGAATAGCTCGCCACGCGTGTAGAGGACGGGTTCGTGTATGCGCGGCGGGCTTCGGCGCACGCTTCGCTCGCGGTTTCGCCGTTGGCTTTGACGGGCGCTTCCGCCTTGTCGCGGCGGTCACTCCGCTCCCGCCCGCTTCGCTCGTTTTGCTGCGGCTGCGGCTTCTGCTTCGATACGTGCTTGTTCGGCGGCCCGCTCGGCAAGCCACAGTCGCACGGCTTCCTCTGCGCGCCTTCCCGACGCGCTCTTCGTTGCGCGACCACGATACGCGCGGAGAATCGTGCGCGGGTCGCAGTCGATTTGAACGGCGAGGCGCCGCTTCGTAGCCTCATCGAGGTGGGGTCGGTCGGTCAACATCGTGAAAGCATCTTGACCACTCACGACGTCACCGCTTCCGAATCCTGGCAATTGGGGATTTGTCCGGAGCCTTCTCCGCGGTGCCTAACGCGAGGGCGACCAGATCCCTCCGTGCCTTGTCGTCCGCCTCCTCCGCTTCGGCGATTGTCCTCCGCGCGCTGTCGGCGGACTCGGCCCATTCCCACGCGACGTCTGCGTCTACGCCGGCGGCAATGAGCGCCCATCGCGCGATGGCTGCGCCGGATCGCAGGCCGTCGCCGTTCTGCACCTGCGCTTCGAGCTTCGCGAGGATGCGTGCGGCGAGGTCGCTGAGTTTGATGACGGGCAGCCCAAGCTCAGTCGCACCCGCGAGCAGAACCCGGGCCATCGTGTACGCCAGTGTCTCCAAGTCTTCGCGGTTGCCTGGATCGAACCGATGGCTGTCCGACACGTCGCGCATCTCGGCGAGGTTGCGGAATAGATCATCGACAACGGGTCGAGCTTTGCGCGGCCGGCCGCGGGCCGCGGTCGTTGCAGGGTGAAGCTGCTCGGCGTCGCGAATGCTGGCTCGCTTGCTCTCGAGCACCGCCGCGTGCAGCCTAGGCATCAGCTCGGGGTACTGCGTTGCGCCGACCAGCTCCGAGAGCACCAGCCGCACGCGCTCCACCACCTCGTTGCGCTGCCCGGGATGCTCCCACGCGGCCACGCCCACACCCGGAAGCCCGTGCAACACTGCGCGCAGCCAGTCGGTCGCGGAGGCACCCCCGGTGGCGGTCACGTCGCGAGCCACCAGCTGCCGCATCGATTCGAGATCGACCGACGGCGTCACCGGGGTGGGCGTGGCCGTCGTCTTCGGCTTTGCCGTGCGCTTGGCCTTCGGCTTCGTCGGCTTCGTCGGCTTCGCCCCCCTCGCCACCGGCGGAGCGTAGCGGCCCAGCGCCTCCGACGCGGCGATCATCGCGCAGCTCACTCCGCCCTCCGCTTCGAGTTGCGGAGGGGGATGACGTTGCTTCCTTCGAGCCGCCGAGCTTCCAGCTCCTTCGCGAGCTGCGCCACGATCGGCCACTGGCCAGCCTCCGTGGCTTTCATCAAGGCCGCCGCCAAAGTGGACTCGATGGACATTTCATTGGACACGCCATCGGCGGCTGCCTCTAGCGTTTTGTCCAACACAGCGGTATTCAGGCTTTGGAAGCGCTTGCTAGGCTGGCGCCGGCCCCGGTCTTCAAAACCGGTGTGGGGCACCCCCCGGTGTCCTGGGTAGGTTCGATTCCTATGCGCTTCCGCTGATCTGAAGCTCGGCGAGATCTTGCTCAGCGACAGGCGCGGGCGTCTTCTACGATGTCGGGGACCCCGTCGCAGGCAAGCTCATCGCCACCGTCCGCGCTTTGGCGGCCGAGCGCCATGTGCTTCAGCGTCAAAAGGTCGCGTGCGGAGCGCGAGAGGCAGCGCAGACGCTGCGTGTCGTTGATCGCGATCGCAGATTGGATCGCGCGACTCATGTGGGCGCGCGCAACATCGATCGTCTGTACGCAGCGCTCGCGAAGCTCGGGGTGCCGGGCCCAGTAGCGCACCCTGCGCATGCGCTCGACCGGCGGAATCATGTCGCTCGGCGCGTCGCGAAAGCCATCGAGCGTCGTCGTCGACAGGTCGACGATCGGGCGAGCCGGCGCTTCGTTGGAGGCGGTCTCGGACGAGCGGATGTCTGCCAGCGCGGACGACTCCATCTCGGCGTCCACGACCACAACGTCGTAGTAAGCCGCCGAGCCGCAGCCTGCGAGGGCGAGACAGCACGCAAAAAGCGAGAAGCGCTTCATCCTGGATGAAGACTCTCCCGACTGGGGACGCATGTAAACGGTTAACGAAGTCGAAGGCCCGTCAGGCCAGCGGATCAGGCTCGGGGACCTCGGCCATCACGGTGAGCATGGCGACGTATTCGTCGATCAACGCGTGACTCGGCAGCGCCCTCGCCGCTGCCTCCAGCGCGCGGAAGCGCTCGAGCTGCATGGCCTTGCCGCGCTTGAACATGGCCCAGGGGTTTCCGAAGCGCTCCGCGCACTCGATGATGGACGCGAAATTGTCGATCTTGTCGGCCAAGGTGATGGCTTGCGCGTCCCACGGCTTGGCCGGAAACTTCTCCACGTAGGCACGCTTGCGCTCTTCCCAGGAGAGCGTCTTGTTGTCTTCCTCCGAGGACAGGTGGACCAAATCCGAGACACGCTGGCCGAACATGGCGGAGAGCTCGTCGGCGGTGACATTGCAGTCTTCGAGCACATCGTGGAGGGCGCCGGCTGCTTGCACCTCGGCATCGAAGCCATGGCGCGCCAAGATGGCGACGACGCCCGCAACGTGGCTTACATACGGCACCGAGACGCTCGGGTACTTCCGCACCTGTCCGGAATGCCACACGGCGGCTTGATCGAGGGCGCGTTTGAGGAGCAGCACGCGCGCTTGGTCAGTCCTGATCGTGGGGGTCGGCTTTGCTGCCGATGCCGTGACGTCGGAGGTACGCCCGCACATGCGCGCGCTCCATCCCTGCACGTCGCGCCATCTCCGAGACGTTGCCTTTGGCGTCGTCGGAGAGGGCCGCAAAGTAGTCGCGCTCGAAGCGAGTCAACACTTCGCGCTTGGCCTCTTGAAAGGGGCGTCCACGGAACGCCACGGAGATCGAGCCTGCGCCGCTGGAGGTTGCCGCAGGGCTCTCCGACAAAGCACCGAGGTGGGCAGCGATGTCGAGATCTTCGCCCTCTGCACCGAGCGCGAAGGCGACGGCGACGGCGTTCCGTAGCTCGCGCACGTTGCCGGGCCAGTCGTGGCGCATGAGCCGCTCGAGCGTCATCGTGGAGACGCGCTCGTAGGCGCTCTCGTCGCCGAGATCTTTCAGCATCTTGCGCACGAGCACAGGCAAGTCTTCGACGCGCTGCCGAAGCGCGACCATCTCGATCTTCACTTGGGCGACACGGAAATAGAGATCGCTTCGGAACGTGCCGGCGTTCACCGCGCGCACCAAATCACGGCGCGTCGCCGCCAAGATGCGCACGTCTACCTCACGATAAGCGGAGCCGCCGACAGACTTCACGCGCCGCTCTGCCAGCGCTCGCAAGAGCTTCGGCTGCACCTCGACGGGCAGCTCTCCGAGCTCGTCGAGGAAGATGGTGCCGCCCGCCGCCTCTTCGAAGGGAGACAGGCGTTTGTCGACGGCGCCAGTGAAAGCGCCGCGCTCGTGCCCGAACAGCGTCGCCTCTGCGAGCGAAGGTGGGATCGACCCGCAGTCGACGACCACGAACGGCTTCTTCGCGCGATTGCTCGCCAGGTGGATCGCTTGCGCCACCAGCTCTTTGCCGGTGCCGGTTTCACCTTGGATCAGCACCGTGAGATCGGTCGGCGCGATCTTTCCCAGACGATCGAAGATGCCGCGCATCAGCGGGCTCTGTCCAACGAGCGGGCCGAACGCCGGAATCGTGGGGATGGCGACCTTCTCGGGCCGCATCGCTTCGAACTGGAGCTCGGACTCTCCTACGCGGATCTTGGTGTTGGCGGAGAGGAAGGCGTCGCCGACGCGGACGCCGCCCACCCAGGTGCCGTTGCGACTGCCGAGGTCGCGAATGCGAGTGCCCTGCGGCGTCGCCAGGAACTCAGCGTGAACCGCGCTCACTTTCGAGTCGTCTAGGACGATCTGACAAGCGGCGTTGCGTCCGACGATCACGGCCTCTGTGCCGACGTCGATCCAGTCGCCTTTGCTCACGCGGATGCGGCCCCCGCGAACTTCGAGGCGATTCTTCGACCCAGCGACGGTTGCGTCCAACACGCTAACGACCTCCCTGCTTGCGATTTCGCGCGGCGTTCGGTGTGGCTCGTGCCGCACCTTCACCACGACCAGAGCCGCTCGGCTCGGTACTGCCACGGCCGGTTTGTTTGGCCCGGTTGGCGCCGGGCGTAGCAACTCCTTGCGAAGCCGAGCTACCTGTTGCGCCCCAGTTGTTGTCTGCACCCGTCATCGTCGGCGGGCTGTCGTCTACCTCCGTCGGCTGATCTTCCGGGAAGTTGGGCGAGCCCGAGAAAGAAAGAGACGAGCCCTCTTGCGGAGGCGAGGAGCGCCGGGACGACTGTGACGGTGGGAACTTCGCCCTCGTGATGTTGCCAGGCTGAATCGCGCGCCATGCGTCGAGCGCCTCCGAAGCTGTGCTGAAGCGCTTTTCGCGGTGACGCGCGAGCGCCTTCTCCAAGAAGCCTTCGACACCAGATGGCCATTTTTCGCCCGTGGCTTCTGCCAGCGATGGCGCGTTGCGATCGAGCTTCAGCGACACCAGCACGGCGGCGCTGGAGCCCTCGAACGGCAGGCGGCCCGCGAGCGCACGGAACGCGACGGCACCTATGGCGTAAATGTCGGCGCGCTCGTCGGCGCGAGCGGCGCCACGAATTTGCTCAGGCGCCATGTAGGCGAACGAACCGAGCGTGGCGTCGAAGGCCGTCAGCGTCGGCTCTTCTTTCTTCAGCGTCGCGATCTTGGAGATACCGAAGTCGAGCACCTTGGCGCGCTCGGGCCGCTTCGGATCGCCGGTGCGCTCGACGAAGATGTTGCCCGGCTTGAGGTCGCGATGCACGACGCCGGCCGCGTGTGCTGCGACCAGGCCTTGCAGCACGTCGTCGATGATGCCGCCCACTTCCGAGAGCGGCAGGTATTGCTCCCGCTTCAAGCGATCAGAAAGGGACTCGCCGGTGAGGTGCTCGAATACCAAGAGATGGCCGCCGTCTTCGGTGCGCTGCACTTCGAGCAGGCGGCATACGAACGGGCTGTTGATGGCGCTGGTGATCTTTGCTTCGCGTTCGAAGCGGCGCACGAGATCTGGCTTCAGCGCCGCGCGTTGCAGCAAGATCTTGATGGCGACCTCGCGCTTGCCTTCGACGCCGGCCCAAACCTCGCCCATGCCGCCACGCCCGAGTAGTCGGGTCACGCGATAGCCAGCAAGCATATCTCCGGGGTGGATCGCCACGAATCCTGGATCGGCAACGTACCGGCTTTGGGCGACGAAGCGAACAACAAAAGTTCGAATGGGCGCGTTGATTATTTTCTCGCTAGTCTCTGCGTCTCTCATGCCGCGAACAGCCGACGACATCGCAATCCATCTCCACTCGCTGGGCCGTGTTTTCGAAAAGGCGGACGCCCAGCCGGGCGCCATCGGCGGCGAAGGCACATTCATCTTGCGGGGCCCGGACGGCACTTTGATCGCCGTGCGCGTCGCCGCCCCCATCGTCGCCATCCATGCGGAGATCGGTCCGCTGCCGAAAGACGAAGGCCACCAGCTCAAGTTCTACCGCCGCCTCCTCGAGCTGAACGCCACCGACCTGATGCACGCCGCCTACGGCATCGAAGGCGACCGCGTCGTGCTCTCGGCGGCGCTGCCCCTGGACAATCTCGACGCCAACGAGCTCGACGCTACGCTGAGCGACATCGACATCGCGCTCGTACGTCACACCAAAGAGCTCGCCCACTTCGCCCGCGACTGAGCCTCACGATTTGCTCCAGCAAGGGATTGCTGAGCCTCACGATTTGCTCCAGCAAGGGATTGCTGAGCTCTGACGATTTGCTCCAGCAAGGGATTGCTGAGCCTCCGAGAAGACACACAAATGGGAATCTTCGCTCGCCTCGCCACGCTCATCAAAAGCAACCTCAACGAGTTGATCAGCCGCTCCGAAGATCCGGAGAAAATGCTGAATCAGGTCGTCCTGGAGATGGAGACCCAGCTCATCGAGGCGAAGAAACAGGTCGCTGTTTCGATCGCGGACGAAAAGCGGCTCGCTAAACAGGCCGAACAAGAGCTGGCCAACGCCGGTGAGTGGGAGCGGCGCGCGATGCTCGCCATCAAGGCCGGCGACGATGTTCTCGCCAAAGAGGCGCTCTCGCGAAAGAAAGAGCACGAGACGCTCGGCAATACCTACAAAGACCAGTGGCAGAAGCAGAAGGCCGCTGTCGACTCACTGAAGACAGCGCTTCGCATGCTGAACTCGAAGATCGAGGAAGCGAAGCGCAAGAAGAACGTCCTCATCGCGCGCAAGAAGCGCGCAGAGGCGCAGAAGGCGATTCAAGAGACGATGAGCGGTCTCAACAATGTGTCGGCCTTCGACACGTTCGACCGCATGGCGGGCAAGATCGATCAGCTGGAGGCTGAAGCCGAGGCCTCCGCCGAGCTCCATGAGCAATATTCTGGTGACACGCTGGCGCACAAGTTCAGCCAGCTCGAGGCCACTGCCGGCGCAGACGACGAGCTGATGGCGCTGAAGCGCAAGATGGGCGTCGCCCCCCCCGAGCCGCCGAAGGCGCCGCCCCCGCAGGTGCGTGCACCGGCCGCGGAGATAGAGGCCGAGCCGGAGCCGGAGATCTCGAAGAGCGAGCAAGACGAGCTGGCAGCTGCCCTCGCGGAGATGGAAGCAGAAGAGCAGAAGGCTCAAGCGCGCATGAAGCGCTAGAAGCCTCGGCTCAAGGGCAGCCTGCAGGTTTGGCGATCTTCGCTTCCACCATGTAGCTCTGGATGTCCTTCAGCACCGAAGCGCAGTCGGCGCTGTCTTTGGCCTGCGCGAGCCCACAGAACAGGCCGGCGTTGGGCGCGTCGCAACATGCCTTCATCGCGGCACAAGTCTTGGGGTCACCCTTCATCGCGCCTCCGCCTTCGACGACCGCCTTGCCGTCGGGACCCATCACGATGGTCACCCCCGTCGGCTTGGCGCTCGGCTCCGCAGAGCCGCGCGACTTCTTCGCGTCTTTCTCGCTCTTCTTGTCGTCATCGTCGTCTCGTTCGTTTTTGCCGCTGGCTTTGTCGCCACAGCCAACCAGCGCAAGAAGTACGAAGCCGATCATCGCGAGCCGCCCTGCTGTCATGACCGCAAGGTTACCCATCGATGTGGGTTCTTGTCGTTTTCAACCGCAGGTTGAATTTGCTGCCTAGCAGTTGCGTTTTGGAACAACCAGGCCTCACCATCGTCCTACCCCCGCCATGAAGGAGCCCAAGGCCTTTATCGCCCTTTGGGGCGCGTTCGTCGTCGGCCTCGCTCCAGCGGTCGCTACAGCAGCTCCCGCGGCCCCGCTTCGGATCGACAAGGTCGAGAAGACGCCAGTGATCGACGGTGTACCTGGCGAGTGGCCGCGTGAGCTCGTCCGCCTTTCGCAGACGGTAAAAGGCTCGCCAGCGGCGGCTGACCTCAGCGCGAAGGCGACCATCAGCTACGACGACAAGTCGATCTTCGTCGCCGTCGACGTGACCGATGACGTGCTGGTGGGCGGGGGCGACGGCGACCGCGTCGATCTGGTCGTCATGATCGGCGCTTCCCCTCAGACAGTCAGCCTGTTTCCTGGCCAGCCAGGCAAGAGCGCCGGCAAAGCGACTAGCAAAGGCAGCGCCATCAGCGGCGCGAAGGTAGTCGAGGCGCCGCGCAAAGGCGGCTACTCGCTGGAGGCGAGCATCCCGTGGTCGGCGTTCGATGGAGCGGCGCAGACACGCGTCGGCCTGAAGGGCGGCCTGTTCGTGAGCGACGTCGACTCGGGCAGCAGCGTCGATGCCACCGTCGGCACCGCCAGCGGCACTGATTCGGGGTCGCTGGGCCCGCTGCTCACGACGTGTGAGCAATCGCTCACGGATGGGCTCATCAAAGACAAGAAGCTCGGCGCACCGTCGTTCACCACCATCACCAACGTAGTCGGCGACAGTATGAAAGAACGCGTGATGGTGTTCGACCGCTTCGTCGTCGTGCTGGGCCCCACGTATCGAGGCGGCAAAGAGTACTACTTCGCCGACATGGCGACATCGGGCCACACCCTCTCGGTCCAGCGGCTCGAGACGCGCGACATCGACGCCGACGGTCGCGACGAGCTCGTGTTCACCAAGCGCTTCACGAAGTCGGGCAGCAAAACCTCACGCGACGTGATGCACGTGCTCAGCTTCGGCACAGCCGACACGCCGGAAATGGTCTTCCAACACGAGGTCGGCATCCAGAACGCCAAAGGCAGCATCACCAACGAGGTGAGCTTCGGTAGCGACGCGGGCAAGGTCACGCTGATGGTGAAGCCCGGCACGGCGAAAGGTCTCGACGAGAAGAGCTACGACGAGCCCACGGAGAGCTCGTTCGACGCGGTGCTCTTGCCTTGGGGCTCGGTCGAGTCGAAGACCTACAAATGGAAGGGCAAGGGTATCTCCAAGGTCGCCGAAAAGACGCGCGCCAAGCCCACGAGCGATGCGCCCAAAGTCATCACCGACGTGAAGCCGCCGCCGAAGCAACCGGCGGCGCCGCCCAAGGTCGACAGCGCCAAGGTGTACGCGTTGTACAAGAAAGACCGCAGCATCAAGAGCGCGGCGCAGTTCGACGTGTCAGGCGACATCGGCGACGACAGCCAAGCCGAGCGCGTGGTGCAACACGACAAAGAGATCGCCGTCTTCGGTCCGGGTCACAAGAGCGGCAGCGGTTACTCGTTTCTCACGCTCGCGTTCGCCAATGCAGCCGACATCAAGAGCGTCAGCCTGCGCGACGTCACCGGCGACAAGAAGAGCGAGATCGTCGTGCGCGGCATCTTGAAGAGCAAAGGTCCCAAGCAAGAAGACGTCGAGCGCGAGGTCGAGCTCGTGTTTCGCGTCACCAGCGAAGGCATCAAGCGCATCTTCGGCGCCGAGGTCGGCAGGGCGATCGGCTCGAACAAGATCGTCGGGTCCATCTCGTACGACTCGAAGGCAGTCGTGCTCGCGCCTGGCAAAGCCGTCGGCTTCACCCAGAAGAGCTACCCCTTCAACCAGGACACGAGCGCCGTGGGTGGGCTCGAGCCGCTGCTGCTCCCGTGGGGGAGCGCCAAGACGACCACCTACAAGTGGTCCGGCTCCGCGTTCGACAAGAAGTAGCTGGCGGGGGCTCGAAGTGCGTATTTGCTTACGCACCTCACGGCGAACGCTGACGAAGTTTCGACGCAGGCACCTTCCAGCGTCCCCAAATGACTCACATGGTTTGGCGAAAACCCGCCCAATAGCGCGTTTCCTGCTTTTTTCTTGGACTTGGTCCGGGTTTCGCTTATTCCCGCAGGTGTCGAACCTTCGACACCTTCTATGCGCACCTTCCCCCAAGTCCTACGCGAGAACGCCGTTCACGCCGACCGCGCGGTGACCTTCATGCGCGCCAGCGGTGAAGAGCGCCGGGTCAGCTTCCCCGACCTGTGGAAAGAGTCGAAGAAGCGCGCGCAAGCGCTGGCGGGTCTCGGGCTGAAGAAGGGCGATCGCGTCGCCATCGTGTTGCCGGAGCCGGACGAGTTCGTGCTCACCTTCATGGCTTGCCTCACCGCGGGGCTCGTCGCGGTGCCGATGTACCCGCCGCAGACGCTCGCCAAGATGGAAGCGTACGGCGACACCGTGCGTCATATCCTGTCGGCCAGCGGCGCCCGCCTGCTCATCACCAGCGACTCGCTGCGCGACATGCTGGCCGCGCACCTGGTCGCAGGCGATACGCGGCTCGCTGTCGAGAGCAGCTTGCGCGGCCAGGGCGATAACGCCCCCGAGCCCGCCCCTGTGGGCCTCGAGGACCTTGCGTTCTTGCAGTTCACCAGCGGCAGCACCTCCAAGCCCAAGGGCGTGCTGGTGACGTTCAAGAACCTCGCTGCCAACGCGCACGCGATCATGGTCGACGGCCTCAAGTCGACCCCCGCCGACAAGGGCGTGAGCTGGCTGCCGCTCTACCACGACATGGGCCTGATCGGCTTCGTGGTGGCGCCGCTCTACACGCTGGTGCAGGTCATGTTTCTGCCGACGATGGCGTTCATCCGCCGGCCTTCGATCTGGCTCGAAGCGATCCACAAGTTCCGGGGCACCATCACCTTCGCCCCGAACTTCGCGTACGGCCTGGCAGCGCGCGCTGTCACCGACGCGCAGTCCAAAGACTGGGATCTGTCGTGTATGCGCGCCCTCGGTTGCGGCGCAGAGCCGATTCAAGCCGACGTGCTGCGCGTGTTTCTGGATCGCTTCGAGAAGAACGGCCTCGCGCCCTCGAGCATGCTGCCGAGCTACGGCATGGCCGAGTCGACCTTGGCGATCACGTTCTGGGATATCGACGCTGAGCTGCGCACCGATACAGTCGACGTCGAGGCGATGCGCGCAGGTCGAGCAACGCCTGCCGAAGCCGGCTCCCCGAGCCACGCGATGGAGCTGGTCGCCTGTGGCAAGCCGTTCCCCGGTCACGAGCTGAAGATCGCGAACAACGACGGCGAAGCACTGGGCGATCGCGCTGTCGGCGAAATTTGGGTACGCGGGCCCAGCGTCACAGCTGGTTACTTCGGTGACCCGCGCTCGACCGAGAACGCGTTCGGCGCAGGTTGGCTGCGCACCGGCGACCTCGGCTACGTGGCAGACGGCGACGTCTTCATCTGCGGTCGCGCCAAAGACCTGATCATCTTGAACGGTCGCAACTACTACCCGCAGGACATCGAAGCCGTCGTCTCCAAGACGGCCGGCGTGCGCGATGGTCAGTGCGTCTCCTTCAGCGTGCTCGACGAAAAAGGCGCAGAGCGCTGCGTGATCGTCGCCGAAGCAAAGCTCGGCCCGCGCGCTGGCACAGCAGCGGACGTGATCGCGCAGATCCTCCAGGCGGTTCGCTCGGAGATCGGCATCGTGGCGGGCGAAGTGTTGCTCATCAAGCGCGGCACCCTACCGAAGACCTCCAGCGGCAAGGTTCGCCGCAGCGAAGCCAAGCGTCGCCTCGAGATGAACGAGCTCGAGCTGCTCGGTGACGGCGAGCCGAACGTCGACAGCGTGCCGCCGCCGGCGCTGTCAACCGTGCCGCCGTCGATGATCGACATGACTCCCGCTCGATTTTCGACGAGTGAACAGCAGCAACCGCTCGGAGGCGAGTGATGGGTTCGAACAAGGCCGATGTAGAGGTCAGCTACGACATCTCCAACGAGTTCTTCCGGCTGTGGCTGGACGAGCGCATGAACTACACCAGCGCCGTCTACGAGAGCTGGGATCAGTCGTTGGAAGCTGCACAGCTCAACAAGCTGCGCATCCTGTCGGACTGGGCGAAGGTCACCCCCGAGAAGCGCGTGCTCGACATCGGTTGCGGCTGGGGCGCTTGCCTCGAGTACGTCGCCACCACCCGCAAAGCCAAAGAGGCTGTCGGCGTCACACTCTCGAGCGCGATGGCGGAAGAGGTCAACGCTCGCAAGATCCCGGGCGTGAAGTGTGTCGCGGAGGACTTCCGCACCTGGCAGCCGGCGGAGAAGTTCGACGCCGTGATCTCGATCTGCATGATGGATCACCTGTGCTCGCCGCAAGAAGCGCGCGACGGCAAGGCGCTCGACATCTACCGAAACTACTTCAAGAAGGTGCACGAGATCACCAACGCCGGCGCCCACTTCGGCCTGCAGGTCATCTTGCGCAACCGCACCCCGCGCCGCGGCAAAGATCTGGAAGATATCTTCTGGGTCACGCACAACATCTTCCCCGGCGGCCTCAACCCCCGCATGGAAGAGATCATCCAGGCCGTGAACCCCTACTTCGAGGTGATGCAGGTCGCCTCGCGACGTGAGCACTACGGTAAGACCACCGGCGAGTGGCTGCGTCGCCTGCACCTCAACGAGAAGACGATCGTCGCCAAGTGGGGCGAGAAGCTGTTCAACGACTACGATCGCTACCTCTCCACCTGTGTGATGGCGTTCGACAAGCACTACAGCTCGCTGGCTCAATACGAGCTCCGACGCATCGACTGAGACCTGACTCCCATGAGTGACAACAAAGATCTCCTCGTATTGTTCAAAACCGTCGCCGCCCGCATCGACAAGCGCGACTTCGCGACTGTCACGCGTGATTCGGTGATCACCGAGCTCGGTGTCGACTCACTCTCGATGATGCAGATCATCGGCGAGATGGAGACCGAGCTCAGCGTGATGATCCCGGACGAAGATCTGATCGAGATCCGCACCGTAGGCGACCTGGTCAACAAGGTCGGCGCGCGTCTGCCCGCCGCCTGACTGCGCCTGACTGGCTCATGACCCCGGAGCTCGCGGCGTTACGCGGCACGAGATCGTGATGGCGCGCGCCGAACCCGCATGAAGCCGCCCAGCAAAGCGTCCACGCCTGCCGCCAAGCGGCTGTCGGCATGAGCCGCGCCGTCGTCGTCACGGGCGTGGGAATGGTCACGCCGCTCGGTCACGACGCAGAGACCACCTGGCGTGCGCTGCGTGACGGCAAATCAGGCGTCGATTTCATCACCGAGTTCTCCACCGAGAAGCTGCGCAGCGACATCGCGTCGATGGTGAAGGGCTACGACGAACAGAAGTTCCTGTCTTCAAAAGAGGCGGAGATCTACGGGCGCGTGGTGCCGTTCTGCTTGGGCGCCGCGGTCGAGGCGCTGGCGCAAGCCGGCCTCGACGTACCGCGTCCTTTCGATGAAGTGCCGCGGCCAGGGGGCACGCGCCTCGCAGTCGACCCCAGCCTGATCGGCTGCCTGCTCTCGACCGGGCAAGGCGCAGTCGATATCTTCGAGCAGCAGATTTTGAAGAGCGCTGAGCGCGGGCCTCGAGCCGTGTCGCCCTTCTTCATACCAGCGGTGATGCTGAACATCGTCTCGGCGCTGATCTGCATGCGCTACGGCTTCATGGGGCCGAGCTACAACATCGCAAGCGCCTGCGCGACCGGCACCCACTCGATCGCCACGGGCACCTTGATGATCGAAGCTGGCGAAGCCGACGTGATGGTCGTGGGCGGCAGCGAAGCCGCCACGCGCCTCAATACAGTGGCAGGCTTCGGCAACGCGCGCGCGCTCGGTAAGAGCCTCGACGGCGACCCTACCAAGACGAGCCGCCCCTTCGATCGCAAACGCACCGGCTTCGTGATGGGCGAAGGCGCCGGCGCACTGGTGCTCGAAGCAGAAGAGAGCGCGACGAAGCGCGGCGCAAAGATCCTGGCGCGTGTGCTCGGCTTCGGCATGACCAGCGACGGCGAGCACCTGACGCGTCCCCACACAGAGGGCCTGGGTTTGAAGCTCGCGATCGAACGCGCGATCAAGCGCGCAAAGCTCACGCCGACCGAGATCGACTACATCAACCCGCACGCCACCAGCACCACGCAAGGTGACATCGCCGAGTACGCCGCCTTGAAGGCGATCTTCGGCGAGCGCCTCGCCAAGATCCCGATCTCGGCGACCAAGTCGATGCTGGGTCACCTGCTCGGCGGGGCTGGCGGTGTCGAAGGCGCTGTCAGCGTGCTGTCGCTGCGCGACCAGGAGCTGCACCCGTCGATCAATGTCGACGAGCTGGACCCGGAGTTCGAGCTCGATCTGGTGCACGAAGCTCGCAAAGGCGACTACCGCACGGCGCTCAAAGTCTCGGCCGGTTTCGGCGGCCACAACTGCGCGATCGTCTTCGGCCGGGCGTAGAGCGCCGATCGGTTTGAAACCCGGCAGCCGATCTCTCTTGCGCCGCGCGGCCTCGTCGCTCCGCTCCTCAGATTACTGTGAGTAGTCTTGCGGTGCTCACTCCTCGGGCGCACATGTCGCGTCGGACTCAGCCGTTCTACACGGGCTTCAAACCGCTCGGCGCTCGAGCGCTGCACGATTTGGGATTGCCCAATGTAGGCAAGTGGGTTACATGGGCGCCCATGAGCATCCGTAACGTCGTCTTGGTCGCTGCCTTCGCTTCTCTCGCTGCTTGTGCCCCGGGCGCTTCCCTCCCGGAGTCGAGCGAGGAGACGTCGAACGAAGACGCGCGCGCCCTGGACGGCGACACGGTCTACCAGGTGACGCGCCAAGATTTCCGCAAGTGCGCCAGCCCGATGTGCGGCGGCGTCTACGTGAAGGCCGTGAACAAAGCGAAGACGACCTGCGTCGATGGGACCAAGCAGGCCGATTGTTACGTGGGCGAGATCGACCTCACCGCCCTCGAGCTCTCCGAAAACCAGACTGTCGACGTGCGCTCGCAAGCGACCGCGGGCGACGTGCTGCTGTCCGGCAACATCGCGCTACTGCAGGGCGAGATTGGCAAGCTGGTGGCGTTCAAAGCCTTCGAGAGCCGCACCGGCGCAGACTTCACCGGCAGCGTCTGGTCGGTTGCTTCCTCCGGCATCGTTTGCATCACGACGCCCTGCCCCAGCCTGCATGGGCTCAAGCTCAACACCACCACCGACAAGCCCATCACCGACCTCGACTTCGCCGCGCTCGCGCTCAGCGACGACGAGATCAGCGCCGCTGTCGAGACGATCAACCTGACCGGCATCGTGATGGCTGGCACCATCAAGACCCAGGGCCAGAAGAAGACCCTCAAGGTCACGCAGATCTTCGACACGGTGCAGGCCGAAGCACAGCTCTGCTTGAGCGACTCCGCCTGCGGTGAAGGCGCCTACTGCGACACCACCGAGTGCCTCTCGAGCTGCGCACCGGACATGGTTTGCCCCGCGGTTTGCTACGGCGCCTGCACGCCGGGTGATGCGCCGGCCCCGACCGGCGGCTCTTGTGTCGACGCTTGCGGCGGCTCGGCTGCCGACGAGAGCTGCTACTGCGACGACGCCTGCGACTGGTACGGCGACTGCTGCGCAGATTACGTCAGCGAGTGCCTCTGACCGCTGCTCGCATCAGCGGTTGAACGGCGTTTCGTTCACCCAGTTGAAGCCGCGCATGTTCAGCAGAACAGCGCGGCTTCCGACTTTCGGGCTTGAGGTAATCGGATCAAGGCGCGGCTATTCTGCTGAAGGGCGAGCGGCCGCCTGCTCGCAGACTTCACCGATGCATGGCTCGGCAACGCCGGGACACTTGCAGCCGTTCACCTGCCCCACACCCTGCCCCTGGGCGCACTCTGCCGCTCGAGGAACTGGGTTCGCGCTCTCCGCGACACACACGCGAACGTCGATGACACCGACGCCGTCTGTGTCGGTGAGATAGTCACAATGACATTCGTAGCTCTGCGTCGCGGGCTCCGAGCTGCAGCCCGCCGCCAGCGTGATGAGGAGCATCACGCCGGCCATCTCGGTCAGGTTCAAGCAGCGCGTCGGCCTCACTCGCCGGGTACGGCGCCGCCGTTTTGCTTCTGGCCACCCGGTTTGACGGTGCTGTCCGTGGACTGCGTCTTGATGTGGAACTCGGTCCGGCGGTTCTTGCTGCGCCCGTCGGCGGTGTCGTTCGTCTCGATCGGTTTCGCCTCGCCGAAGCCGTCGCTGGTGAGCCGCTTGGATGCGACGCCCTTCTTCTCGAGGTAGTCGAGGCACGACTTGGCTCGGGTCTTCGAGAGCAGCAGGTTGCCCTGATCAGAGCCCACCGAGTCGGTGTGACCTTCGATGCTGAGCAGCGAGATATCGGGGTTCGCCTGCATCAAGCGCACGACCTCGTCGAGGATCGGGAAGCTCGCTGCGCTGAGGCGGGCGCTGCCGAAGTCGAACTCGACCTTTTTCAGCACCTGGATCTCGTTCGAGCCCTGGATGCGTCGGATGAATTTCGGGCAGCCGTTCTTGTCCTTTTCAGTGCTGCGCTCGCCAGGCTCCTTCGGGCAAGCGTCTTCGCCGTCGAGGATGCTGTCCTTGTCGGCGTCGTCCTCCGGGCAGCCGTCTTGGTCGTCGATCTTGTCAAAGTCTTCGGGGACGTCGGGGCACTTGTCCTTGTAGTCGGGGATACCGTCGCCATCCCGATCAGGCTCGGCGGGGCAGCCGTCGGTGGTGTACGGCGGCTTGCCGTCTTCCGGAACTGTCGGACAGAGATCGATGTTGTCCGGGTAACCGTCTTTGTCGGTGTCGACGTTGTCTTGCAGCTGGTCGAACTTCGGATCTTTGGTGGGCGCCTTCGGATCTGGATCGATCAAGTTGAACCAATAGCCAAAGGCGATACCAGTCCTCAAATCAGGCGCGTAGCCGGGCGTGAGCCGGGTGCCGCCGAAGCCGTTCAGATACGCCTGCTTCTTTTCGTCGAGGGCGAAGCGCCCTTCGAGCATCCATTCAGCGGGTGTGGTCGGCGTCGTGAAGGCGTCCGGGCCACTCAGCATGGCAGAGCCGAAGATGGAGAGGCCGAGCCGGATGCGATCGTCGCGCAATGGCAAGAAGCCTGCGAGGCCCCAGGTCCATTCGTGACCGATATCGAGCTGATTCAGGCCGCCTTCTGGGCGAAATTGAAAGCCGGTAGTGAGCGTCAAGATGAAGCTCTTCCAGTCGAGCTCGCCTGCCAAGCCGACGCCGCCAGTCGTCGAATCGTCGCCTGTGTACGATTTCTCGTTGCCACTCGGAGCGAACAACATCGCGTTTGCGCCCAGCTTGAAGAAGCTATCGGCGGTTCGGATGAGCACCCCGCGCGCTTCGAAGCGCATGTCCCCCGGAGCTGCGACCGCAATATCGACAGCGTCGTTGGCGGGCGCCACGCCGGCGACGTTGGTGCGGTTGCCCGTCTGGGCAAAGGTCACCGGCAACATCAACTGGAAGCTGAAGCGTTGGAACACCTCGAAGCCGACGTCGAAATAACCCGTGAATTGGGTCTCGAGCGGTGCGCCCGACGCAGCGGCCACCTTTTGCCGGTTCAGGTCGTCCTCGATCTCGTTCTCGATGCGCAGCGGGTTCAGCGAGAAACCCAGCGCAAGCTGACCGAATATGCGAGCACGATCACCGATCTCCGGTCGCCAGACAGCGATACCGTCGTCAGGGGCGCCGCCGATACGCAGCCGATCCAGGCTGAATGTATTGCTCTGCGCGTGAGCAATAGTGGGAGAGATGAGCGCGAAGAGGGCGGCGCCGAGCCATGCGGCCGGCCCGAACGGGCGAGTCATGTGGGCGAAGTTACACCATCCCTTTTGAGAAAGGCCAACGCGGGACGGTATACATCCGGAGATCGCACCCAACGGGGTTGACCCGTTTCGGGTTGTGTGGCATCTGGCAGAGCCTCTTTTCTACAGAGCAACCACCCGATGAAGCGCACCTACCAGCCCCACAAGACCTCTCGCCTGCGCAAGCACGGCTTTCGTGAACGCATGGCAACCAAGGGCGGGCGCAAGATCGTCAACGCGCGTCGCCGCAAGGGTCGCACGCGCTTGGCACCGGGCGCTTACCAGAAGTAAGGGCTGTGTTTGTTGATTCAACCTCCGGTTGAATTCCTCCGCGCCACGGGCAGGCCAGAGCGGGCGCTTGCGCGCGTTTTTGTCTTCGGAGGGCACGGAGGAATTGTGTTTGTTGATTCAACCTCCGGTTGAATTCCTCCGTGCCACGGGCAGGCCAGAGCGGGC